>OIZS01000059.1_pt1 | contig 67463 bp, 48 predicted proteins | sample 1588641 | NCBI WGS metagenome assembly OIZS01 (sample SAMN03283240) | human gut metagenome | biome: human-associated habitat; material: feces | host: Homo sapiens | place: Peru | collected 2012
CCACGCCGTTTAGAGCGAAAAAAGAATTTCAAAACATGAAAAAATTCACGCCGTTATAGCGAAATTTGCACTCTAAATGGCAATCTTTATTACTTAAACAAATCTCCTAAATACTGCTTAAAATATCCATTGCAAACAACCTCAACGCGAGTATAATATAATTCATACAAATTTAGTAGGATATAAAACACCACTCAGAATATCATTAAGTTAGCAGATAATTAAATCTGCTTTTAGCCCCCTGTTATAAGTGGACGCTACACTATTTTGATTTTTAAGATTAAGGAGATCACATGACCGTCTATAATTCCGTCATCGAGCTCATTGGTAACACCCCATTAGTTCGCCTCAACCGTCTAAAAGCCCATTTAAACCTTAACGCCGACATTCTTCTCAAGTTAGAAATGTTTAATCCAGCGGGATCAGTTAAAGATCGTGCCGCTTTATACATGGTTAATGATTTTTTAAAGCGCGGTATCATTAAGCCAGGTTCTACTTTAATTGAACCTACTTCTGGTAACACTGGCATTGGTTTGGCTTTAGTCGCACGTGCATATGGTCTTAAGCTTATTCTCACCATGCCAGATAGCATGAGTATTGAAAGACGCCAACTTCTTAAAGCCCGTGGCGCTGAACTCATTCTCACCCCTGGTAAATTAGGCATGAAGGGGGCAGTTGATGAAGCAATCCGCCTTCAAGCTAGCACCCCAGGTAGTGTAATTCCTAGTCAGTTTAGCAACCCTGCTAATCCAAAATCTCACGAAGAAACTACCGCAGAAGAAATTTGGCGCGATACCGAAGGTCAAATCGATATCATCACCGCCGGGGTTGGTACCGGGGGCACAATTACCGGTTTAGCTCGCGGCCTTAAAAAGCATAACAAAAAATTGCTCGCAGTAGCTGTTGAACCTGCTGAATCTCCTCTTATCACCAAGGGAGTATCAGGGCCACACAAGATTCAAGGGATCGGGGCTAACTTTATTCCAGATAACTACGACAAAACAGTTATTGATGAAGTGCTCGATATTCCAAGTGATAGCGCTTATGAAAATGCCATTCTCTTAAATCGTATTGAAGGCATCTTAGCTGGTATTTCTGCAGGTGGTAACTTGGCAGCTGCCATTGAACTCGCTCGTCGCCCTGAAAATGCTGGTAAGACTATTGTTGCTATTGCACCTGATACCGGGGAACATTATTTGTCTCTTAACCTCTTTGACTAAAAAAGAGCACCAATACTAATTTAAAGCTCGCTCGGCCTTTATTGGCATAAAACCTGGTATCAATTGCCATTAAAAAGTGCGATCAAACACAGCCCCTAGGAGCTTTAAATTTGTAGTTTTGATTTTAGATTTTAAGTATTTCAAAATACACGGTTGTAAACCAAGTCTTTGGCCATACCTAAAATCTAATCAGTACTTAAGCTTGGTTTATTTACGCTACTGTAGTTTCATGCCACTAAGTATTTAGGAATTTTATCTTTAAGAACTCCAAAAATCCGCAGTAAACTTAACTAAGAAGCATATAATACCAAGCGTGACTACCCATAACTAAATTATCACATAGACAAGAGGCGTAATCTTAAGCAATTCTCTTAAGATTACTCAATTCTTTGACAGTTTGGTTTTAGGGCTTTTGGGATTGGTAGGACTCGTCCTCACCATTGTTTTACAGGATTATTTATCTTATGCTGTCCAATGATATTAAAAAAAGTATTTTAGGATCTTCATCCTGGAAATACGCTGGCGCTTTTACCCTCGCCATTATCCTTGGGGTCTTAAATGGCCTCTACCCAACAGAAATTGGGCGTGAAGCCGCCACTTTCTTCTCTGATGTTTTTATCCGGTTACTTAAATTCATCAGTGTCCCAATTATTGGAGTTACCATCTGCTTAACTATTGCTAAACTTGGCAGTGGGACTTCGCAAAAACGTTTGTGGCAAAAAACCTTCCTTTACACCATTTCCACCACCGTTTTAGCTGCTTTAACAGCAGCTGGTTTATATTTAATCTTAAAACCAGAAAACGTTTCTCAAGTAGCAGAAGGCACTGATCCTGGGTTATCAGACTTTGGGGGATATCTCGATTACTTTGTGTCTATCATTCCTGATAATCCGCTCGCTCCGCTAGTACAAGGTAAGGTTTTAAGTGTACTCCTTATTGCAATTGTAGTTGGGGTGGCAATTAGACATATTGCGGACAAATTACAATGCGAGACCGTTATTAACTTCTTAGGTGGCTTACAGTCTATTATCTTCTTTATCATTAAGTGGGTAATCTTCTTCCTCCCATTGGGGATTTTTGGTTTTACCACCAATTGCATCCTCGATTTTGCTAATGGTGTGGCTTTAGGCGGACTTGGTACATACTTCACTATCGTTGTTGTAGCTAACGCAATTCAAGGTTTGATTGTGTTACCACTCTTCTTGATGGCTAAAGGCCTTAACCCTCTTAAGGCAGCTAAGGCTATGTTTAAAGCCCTGGCCGTGGCGTTCTTCTCTAAGTCTTCAGCAGGCACTTTACCTGTAACTATGAGTTGTGCTGAAAACAACTTAAAACTTAGTCCAAAAGTTTCAAGATTTGTGCTCCCAATCTGCACCACTATTAACATGAATGGTTGCGCCGCATTCATTCTCACCACCGTGGTCTTCTTAATGCAAAACAATGGCGTCGAAGTAACTCCATTCCTACTCTTAACTTGGGTTGGTATTGCCACTATCGCTGCTATTGGTAATGCCGGGGTCCCAATGGGATGCTACTTCATGTCAGCAAGCTTGCTTTCATCTATGAATGTACCAATTCAATTGCTTGGGATTATCCTTCCGTTCTATGCGGTACTCGACATGATTGAAACAGGGCTTAATGTATGGTCTGACTCTTGTGTTGCTAACATGGTAAATAAAGATTTAGCTAAAGAATTAGAAGCCGATGATAACAATGGCGAAGCTAATAAAGAAATAGCTTAACTCTTAGACTTAGACCTAAATTTAGACACCTCCAACATTTGTTGGAGGTGTCTTTTTTGTTGAAATTACAACGAATAAAGACAAGTAAATCAAATCCTAATTCATGTTGGCATTTTGTTTTTTATTTTAAGTTAAGCCTTAGTCTTTAACAGTAAATTTCACTCAGAAGAAGAGAAAACACAACTTCCTTCTAAACAAAATTTCCCCTAATTTACGAACAAAACCAGGTGCTTAGTAAAATCTTTTAATAAAATTTTCAGAAATGCAATCAAAGGCGAATTCTAATATTCTATCCTATACGCAAATAAGCCCAAGACCTCATTTCATGACTAGGCGGTGTGTTATAATCAAACCATAATTGTGTGTGGTTTAAGTTGGGGATTTGTCTATGAAAACTTCGAAAATAATTAAACTGTGTACTATTACAATCCTTGAAATAGCACTATTTCAACCAGCAGTAGCAAATTCTCCCATTCCAAATTATGCCGACGATAACGAAGACTGCATTAGAGCTCTGTACCAAATTACCACACAAGCGGAAAAAAGCTGTGGCGACATCAGTGATAACGATATCAAAGTTTTACGATATGCTTGCTTTTGCGCCCCAATTCAAGGGAACGCACCTAGCGGACAATGCACTAATAGTGAGAATGATGCTGAGCTAAATATTAACACCCAAGGCCATAAAGGTTTTTTTGAACTCAGTGCAAATGGGTGTTTTTCTGATCGATATATAGACAATGCTCCCCATTTCAATATCACTCCTAATTTCTGTACTAACAAAATACACAATAATGATATTACCAAGCCTCTTGAAAATATAACGAATAATGCTTGGTTACATAAATCATCGTTTAAAGTTGTAGGTAGCGACAGAAAAACAGAAACTATCACCATGGATAGCTTGCGTGAACGCCTAATTAACATTATTAAAACAGACACTTCATGCAACAGAATTATTGCTATAGACGACCAAACGTCTCTTAACGATCCTTCCCCATACAAGCTTTACGTTGCATTGAATGATGATTTAATTTTAAGTAAGGAAATTAAACTAAGTAACTCTAATGAACCAGCAATTATTTTTGGAAAAAATATAACAATAAAGGGCAATGAAAGCCAAAAAAAATTAGCCCACATTCTCGCTTATGGCACACTTAATATTAATAATGGGGTGGAATTTTTCGGTGGGCTAAATGCCAATAAATTAAACTACACATTCACTAGCAATGACACAAGGCAAATAATTTTCACATCTAAAGACCTGACTGGAGGGGAATGCCTTCACTGTTCAATGATTCAAAAGGCAGAAGCTAACGCTTTTCGCCTATCTCAAATAAGCAGACAAAACTCTTGTGAACAAATAATTCTGCAACTTGAAAAATGTACCTCTGGAAATTCTGAATGCACGCCTTACAAAGAAAATGGAGCCGTTGTAACCATAACCAAAAAAGATGGAACAAGCACTACTAAAACCACTGATGAAAACGGGCGCATTAACTTAAGTAATAGCACTTTTTCCGCAAGTCTTGGAATAAATAACCAAGCTACCAAAGTATACTGTGACGCTACTACTAATACTTTAAGTGATAGCTGTACTTTTTCTGGAAATATTTGTACGGCCTCAATCAACGACGTTGGTGGGTATGTCGGTGAAACTTTACCTGTAGAAATTAAAATTCCAGGCGATGTTAAAGATTCATTCAAGGCTTCTAACGACAATACTGCAGATAGTACCGATACTGTTATAAAGGTTTACGCTAATGTAGCCACCACCCAAAATGTTTCTATAACTAATATTGATGGCACCAAGGTTTCAATCAACCTCCCTCCTAATGCGGGGACTACTACACCTATAAACGGTGACATTGTTTTACCAAATGCAACTATCTCCTATAACGAACACTCAAAACAAACTATCATTAAGAGTACCTTAGTAGTAAATACTCTAGCGTTAGACCGCGAACCAAAAACCACTTATTTTAACTTCATCAAGCTTGAAGTCCAAAACAAAAATCCAGTCACCGGCGAAACGCCAGAAGAATTTATCTTCGATTTTAGGCAAGAAACAACCAAACCTAAAATTAGAACTGCCCCCGTAGCCGTTTGTTTAAATGTCGACAACAAGACCCCTAGTAACTTATATCTTCTTGAAAGCGACCGCGCCTATGATTGGACTCAAAAAGCAGTTGGCTGCACCAATGAATTGTGTAAAGCTAACACTACCCCGGTTGACCAAAACATAATTGCAGATCAAAAGACCCTTAGTAAGTTTTGTGATGCGACCACAGATTTATTACCTCATGACGTTTACGACGACTGGCAACGTGAAGGCGCTTTGACCCCGTTATACAAAACTACCTTTGATGCGTGGTATCAAACTCCATCTGATGCCAATGTAATAACTCCTAGCAACCTAGCAACAGAAGATTCAACTCTTAAAAGCTCCTATGAAGCACTCAATATGTATATTGGCGACACAACCGAACGCTTAAAACTTGGTTTTACTGGCATCCACGGCTCTAGCGCCACCACCCCTAAAATAAGATTTACTAACAATGGTTGGATTAGCGCTAGTACTTATAACCCCATTAACACCATTCCGGAACGAAAAACGTATTTTTATAGCCCAGTCTACACAGTGGTTCCGGTTTATTTAACCCCAGGAAATGCTGACATCTTTAGTTATTACTCTTTAACGACAAGTGAAGATCTAACTAAGGTACCTGATGATTTGACCACCGTTGAAAACATAAATAAAAACAACTGCCCGCAGTACTATAATGAAAAACTTCTCTTACGCTTGAAGTTAAATGGCCGCAGTGCAACAGATAAAATCCTCACCAACATCCGAGGCTCTCTCGTTGACAACACCAAAAATGAAGTAGATTTTGTGGGCTTTAGTGTTCTACTTAAAGACGAACCAACCACCCCTACTTCAAGCTCCATTTCAATGGCTCAAGAAAATGAGGCCAACTTTAGTAAGTTAAAGTCCCTAAAAAATTGGGACACCACAAAGGACGCTGATGGTTTTGTTTCTACCGCTTTTATGACTGCAGACAATAAATTCTCCTTATTAGGCACGCAAGAAGCAGATCCTAAGACCGTCTTTCTCGGGGTTTTAGGGCGCACCAAGATGTGTCTGGCGCCACAAGAAAAAGATGGTGCTTTCACCTGTAATTACGATGTATTTACCCGTAATGAAGTCGCAATCCCTGAAGAAGATACATTACAAAAAGGGTTCCTCGCCTCTGCGGTAAAAAACTACTATGGTTTGAGCGTAGTCCCTACAATTAGCAAGCTTGGAGACACGATAAACGGTCTTTCGACCCCGTGGAAAAACTACCACGTAACATTTTTGCCTGTTAGCAAAGGCTCTGGCCCACTCCTTAAAAGTGTCGCCTTTGGGCGTTTAGTTTCTCTACCTGTAACAGGTAAGCAAGACACCTTATACCTACCGTTCACCATTCAATACTTGGACCAAAATGGTAATTGGAAGGTCCGTAAAGACCAGTGCACAACTTTAAATCTAGTCGATTACACTACACCAAATTTACCACCAAACATGTTTTTCAAGACGGCAAAGAAAGATGGCGTACAAACTGATAAAAACGGGGTTATTAACCTAAAAGACGGAGAAGAGGTGCAATTAGGCTTTTGTACTAGCCATGACAAGAACTCTTGTAACGCAACTGCATTAGATGGGAACTTTGGGGCAGGTATACTTTGGCTTAAGGCCGAACACCAAAAAGGCACCATTGATAAAGACTCCTACGGCCTTTTAGATCTCAAGTTTAATCCAGGAAGCAATGATAATAAGAACATTGATCATTTATTGGATAAAACAACCTCTCAAGGTGGGTTCTTGTTTAAGCAAGTTAAAAACAATCTTCGCATCATCAACGAAACAAGAGAGTAAATTTTTAAAGTTTAGTTCTCATTTCAATTTTAAATGAAGCTTTAGGCCCCTATTTTGGTCATATATAGGGGCCTAAATTTTTTCCTCACTCGCCATCCCGTTACCCAAATATAAATCATCATATAAACCATCAAATTAATTTTGGTCCTCAAGTAGGCAAATTAAAAAATTGAGACAAAGTTAAGTTTATTTCTGGATATTTACGAGGGATAAGCTAGCCTAACTTAATGCGTAGCTCTTATAGATTCCGCCTCCAAATTAATACCCCTTCTACTCTTACTAGAAATTTTAATTGCGAATTAAAGCGTCTAGAGATAAGCGCCAAACGAACCCGCCCTTATTAAGAACATAAAGCATCCCTTAGTGCAGAGTGTAAAAGTCAACTTCATAATGTAGATTTTCGCCAATCTCAAAATGCTGTTTAACTTTAAAGAAGATAACTTTCACCATCGATTACTAGCTTTAAATACTAGTAGCAATGTAGAGCCTTTATAAGTAAATCAGGAAGCAAGGACGGGAATAAACCCCAAAAGAAAAGGGTACGTACCTACGTATGTATCGATGAATGAAAATTAAAGAGCAAAAAAGGACCGCCAAATTACAAGAACATGGTTTTAGGCATTTAATTAGTAATACTTAAGCTGAGCTTGAAAAAAGCCACGAAAGAAGAAAGTGCTCCCCCGCCTCCACGTCAAACAATTCATACACGAAAAAACCCTGCCGAGGCAAGGTTTTAAAATTAAAGCTTACTAAAAGCCGGAGTTTCCTCCAGGCTTTTACAGTAATATTACTTAACGTCGCAAGCGTCGAGGTACCAAACGTCCTTCACGTAATCCATGATTGAGCGGTCAGAGTTGAACTTGCCCATAGTGCATGAATTGATGATAACAGCCTTAGCCCACTGCTTCTTGTTCTTGTACATAGCGTCGATCTTAGCCTGAGCATCAGAGTAAGAAGCGAAGTCAGCAAGAGCGAGGTAAGTGTCACCACCATCGAGGAGCGCGCGCTTAATGCCAGCGAGTTCACCAGGACGGCCTGGAGTAAAGTAGTCGCTATCGAGCCAATCAAGGGCACCCTTGATTTCTTCGTTGCTGTTGTAGTAATCCCATGGGTTGTAACCCTGAGCCTTAATAGCCTTAACTTCGTCAACGTTGAGACCGAAGATAGCGTTGTTTTCTTTACCAGCTTCTTCAACGATTTCGATGTTAGCACCATCCATAGTACCAAGGGTAACAGCACCGTTCATGGCGAGCTTCATGTTACCAGTACCAGAAGCTTCGTAACCTGCAGTAGAAATCTGCTGAGATACGTCTGCAGCTGGGATGAGCTTTTCAGCAAGGCTTACACGGTAGTTAGGCATGAATACAACCTTGATCTTGCCACCAATGCGTGGATCGTTGTTGATGCGTTCGCCAACCTTATTGATAGCGTAGATGATATCCTTTGCCATCTTATAGCCAGGAGCAGCCTTAGAACCGAAGATGAATACGTGCTTGCAAATGTCAAGATTTGGATTTGCAAGGAGACGACGGTAAAGAGCAAGGATGAACAAAAGGTTCAACTGCTGACGCTTGTATTCGTGGAGACGCTTGATCTGGATGTCGAAAATTGCATCTGCATCAACGTCAATACCAGTTTCCTGCTTAATTACCTTAACGAGCTTGAGCTTGTTAGCGTGCTTGATATCCATGAAACGCTTCTGGAATTTTGCATCATCAGCAAGTTTCTTTGCATCTCTGAGGTCATCAAGGTGGGTAGGCCATTCTGCGCCAACAACTTCAGTGTAGAGGTCAGCAAGAGCAGGGTTACAAGCAAGGAGCCAACGACGTGGAGTTACACCGTTAGTTACGTTGCAGAACTTAGAAGGCCAAATCTTAGCGAATTCTGGGAAGAGGTCTTCACGAACGAGGTCAGAGTGAATCTTAGCTACGCCGTTAACCTTATGAGAACCAATTACACAGAGGTTGCCCATACGAACCTTGCGGCAATCGCCTTCTTCGATAAGAGAGAGCTTAGCCTTAATAAAATCGTTACCAGGGAAGGTCTGTTCGCATTCGCCTTCGAGGAATCTACGGTTGATTTCATAGATGATTTCGAGGTGACGTGGAAGAACCTTTTCAAAGAGGTATACAGGCCACTTTTCAAGAGCTTCTGGAAGAAGAGTGTGGTTAGTGTATGAGAATACCTTGTAGCAGATACCCCATGCCTTTTCCCAATCCATGCCTTCTTCGTCAACGAAGATACGCATAAGTTCAGGAATAGCGATAGTTGGGTGAGTATCGTTAAGCTGAATTGCAATCTTACTAGCAAATTCTGAGTAATCTACAACACCATTCTTGGTGTGAGCACGCTTGTAACGACGGAGGATATCCTTAAGTGAGCAAGCGCAGAAGAAGTACTGCTGAACGAGACGGAGGATCTTACCAGCTTCGGTAGAATCGTTAGGGTAAAGAACCTTAGAAATAGTTTCCGCCTGAGCCTTTTCGTTCTGAGCGTCAACGTAACCGCCAGCGTTAAATACGTCCCAATCAAAAGATTCGGTAGCGCGTGATTCCCAAAGTCTGAGGATGTTTACAGTAGTGCCCTTGTAGCCAACTACTGGGATATCCCAAGGCACACCTTTGATAACCTGAGCTGGGTGCCATACTTTCTTAAGAGAACCATCTTCAGCGAAAGTGGTTTCTACGTAACCTGCAAGAGGAACTTCCTGGATTGATTCTGGACGGCAGATTTCCCATGGGTTGCCGTATTCACGCCATGAATCAGGACGTTCGATCTGACGGCCATCACGGATTTCCTGACGGAAAAGACCGTTTTCGTAGTGGATACCGTAACCGATAGCAGGCATGTTAAGGGTTGCAAGAGAATCGATGAAGCAAGCAGCAAGACGACCAAGACCGCCGTTACCGAGAGCCATATCTGGTTCTTCTTCGCAAAGATCGGTAAGATCAAGATCCTTACCAAGTTCAGCACCAAGATCCTTTAACGCAGCGTCACAAACCTTGAAGAGGTTAAGGTTGTGAAGGTTGTTAGAGGTAAGACGACCCATAAGGAATTCTGCAGAGAGGTAATGCACTGCGCGAGTATCTTTCTTAGCGTGAGTCTGCTGAGTCTGAGTAAGACGTTCGTAAACGAGTTCATTTACTGCAGCACAGGTAGCCTTCCACCAAGCTTCCTTGCTAGCCTTGTTTTCGCTAGTGCCGAGAGTTGAGTGGAGGTGGTGAATGATCTTCTGCTTGAAAGTATTCTTGTCAATAGAAGCGAACTTAGCTGCTTCTTCAACAACAGGAGCTGAATTAGCTTCAACCTTTCTCTTAATTGCCATATTTTTTCCCTTGTTTCCCGAAAAAAGCTTCGGGTTGTTAACATAAACTGTTGTGCCATATGCGGCTGGCCAGTTTCACGAAATGTGTGACCGTCGCGTCATACATGCACCTGTACAAATAAGACAGGTAAATATTAGCTAAACATCACACTTTTTTTATTGATTTAGATCAATTTTACAAAAATAATAACGTTTTCAAGTATAAAAAAACTATATCGGGCTTCATTTTCGTGATTTTTTACACAATCGTAACATTGAAAAAGCGGTGGTAAATAATGTGATATTGATCACATTTGAGTTTTTACCTCCTCTTCTCACAAAACATCACTTTTTACTGACTCTAATTAATTTATTATTTTCGTGATCTATATCACATATGATTAATTTATATTTTTATGAGTTTTTATTGTATTTTTATATACGAACTCTAAGTCTTTCTTATGCCGGACTAAATGGCATAATCACATGCCGATTTTTCCACCTTTATTTACTCAGTAGGATTAAAACAACCGCCAAGTAATATACCCTCATTTGCCGTGTAATAATGTTATTAAGGTTACGCTTTAAAAAACAATAAAATCAATTTATCAAATTTTGCTTCTTTTAAATGTCCTGTAAAAAATATAGTTTCTTCTATCTAACTATCGCCCCTACCGTTCCCCCAAAAATTAAAAATAAAAACAAAAACACAATTCAAAGCCAGCCCCAAAAACCCACCATTCAAAACCAACTCAACCTCATGAAAGGCAAAGCCATCGCTAAGTTGAGTTTCATATGCGATGGTAAAGTTACGTTTCTCCACCATGAGATAAAAAAAAAACGGGCCCGAAGGTCCGTTTTCAACTATTTATTTAAGCATGTGAACTTAAGCTTGGTTAAAATATTAAACCCCAGCTTTAGCTAAAGCCGCAGATACGATTTCCTGCGCTTCTTTTTGAATCTGAGCTAAGTGTTCAGGGCTCTTAAAGCTTTCCATGTAAATCTTGTAGATTGATTCAGTGCCACTTGGACGCGCAGCAAACCAACCGTTTTCAGTTACAACCTTAAGACCACCAATAGCGGCACCATTACCAGGAGCAGATGTTAACTTAGCAATAATTGGTTCACCAGCAAGTTCTGAAGCCTCAACGAGTGAAGGATCAAGCTTAGAGAGAACAGCCTTTTGCTGAGTATTAGCCGGAGCATCAACACGGTTATAAATTGGATCACCAAACTTAGCCTTGATTTCGTTATAAAGGATCTGAGGATCCTTACCTGTTACAGCCATAATTTCAGCTGCGAGCAAGCACATGATGATACCGTCTTTATCGGTAGTCCAAACAGTACCGTCTTTACGTAAGAATGAAGCACCCGCAGATTCTTCACCACCAAAGCCGTAAGCACCAGTAAAGAGACCATCAACAAACCACTTAAAGCCAACTGGAACTTCCTTAAGATCACGGCCAATGCTCTTAACTACACGGTCGATGATAGAAGAAGAAACCAAAGTCTTACCTACTGCCGCATCCTTTGACCAGCCTTCACGGTGAGTGAAGAGATACTGAATTGCAACTGCAAGATAATGGTTAGGGTTCATTAAACCACTCTTACAAACGATACCATGACGGTCATAGTCAGGGTCATTTGCTACTGCGATATCAAACTTATCCTTAAGATTGATGAGGCTAGCCATAGCATAAGGGCTTGAGCAGTCCATACGAATCTTACCGTCACGGTCAATAGTCATGAAACGGAAAGTAGGATCTACGTTGTAGTTTACAACTTCAATGTTAAGACCATAAGTCTTAGCGATAAGATCCCAATAGTAAACACCTGAACCACCAAGTGGATCTACCCCAATCTTAATGCCAGCCTTCTTGATAGCTTCAACATCGATAATGTTGCAAAGATCATCAACGTATGGCTTACGCATATCAACTTCAGCCACGTTTGCCATCTTAAGCGCAACAGCGATATCTACAGACTTAACATCCTTAAGACCATTTTCAAGAATTTCGTTAGCGCGGTTTTCTACCCACTTAGTGATGTTAGTATCAGCCGGACCACCGTTAGTTGGATTGTACTTAAAACCACCATCTGCTGGAGGATTGTGTGATGGAGTAATAACGATACCATCAGCAAGATCAGAAGTACGCCCCTTGTTATAACCAAGAATAGTATGAGAAATTACAGGAGTTGGGGTGTAACCAAAATCCTTTTCAATGCGAACTTGACACCCGTTAGCTGCTAAAACTTCAATGGCAGTGTAAAGAGCTGGTTCAGAAAGACCATGAGTATCCATACCCACAAAGATTGCTCCAGTCACGCCTTCTTTCGCTCTGAATTCAGCAATAGCTTGGCTGATTGCCTTGATATGAGATTCAGTAAAAGCTGAAGTTAAAGAACTTCCACGGTGACCAGAAGTACCAAAAGCTACACGCTGTTCAGCTTTTGACATATCAGGTTTATTCAAATAATAAGCAGAAATAAGACGAGGGATGTTTTGGAGGTCTTCCAGTTTTGCAGGTTTGCCGGCATTTGGATGTAAAGCCATACTAGATCCTTTTCCTGTAATATTAGTACATGTTCTCTTTATACCAATAATTTCATTACGAAAGTGCATTAGACCAAATTACGTCTTGCTCACAATCTCAATAAAACATTGACCTGTATGAAAGGAACAAAAGAAGAAAGTTATATTTTGATATCAAAGATAAATTGGGTTTTACTAAGCCCATCTAAATTCATACAGCATCTACCTAAGCCTATTCTCATAGGAACAAGTAGAAGTCTTATTGGGTATTTAATTACTGTTTCTAATTTAACACCCAAGCTATAAAAGCTCTAAATGTACTTAAACTTTAATTCTCTTCAACAAAATAGACCATGGTCACATTTTCATCGAATACCGCTAAAAATAGCACATAATCATAACCGTCGCAAGAAGCGCAAGTGAGTTTTTTGTGAACTTAATCGCCCTATACTAGATTTAAAAAGCCACAAAAATAAGCCACTTGTTTTGGCCTTTAGAGAAATTCACGCTGTAAAATCCAAGTTGAACCGAACAAACATCAAGCAAAACTTATGCCAACCAAAAGCTCCTAACTAAAAGATAACATAAAACCTAACGGCGGGCTGAAAGGCGTGCTTGTTTTTCCCACAAAGCCTCTTCTTCTTCGTGGACTTTCTTACGCTTTTCAGAAAGTTCAACTAATCGCCCTTCATCATCATCTTCTTCTAACACAAATTCCCCACCTTGAGCTTTAGGATAAAGAGCCGCAGCGCATTCTTCGAATGCGTAGCACACGCCAATCGCAACATGTTCATAGATCAACATGAAATCACGTTCTGAATTTTCCCCTTCCGGAATGTCTTCATCAATGCCTGCGATATCCATAATATCTCGTAGCATTTCTTGCAAATCGTTACTTAATTTTGAATGCACCTTTTGTTTGCAAGAAAAACCAGTCACAAAAGAATGAGCAAATTCAGCTAAAGCATGGGCTCTATCTCTTATCGGGGTATCATCATCGGGAATTAAAATATCAGCCTTATCATTTTCCACAATATCAGTTACAACATCAGTTGCGATTTGCTTAATCCAAGCCACTGCGCTTCCTGGCAATGGTTCACCATCATTCATAAGCTGTACTGCATACTCTAAAAAAGCCGGATCTTCCGCTTTTATCCCAGAGGCAATCATACCAACAACAAGACCATAGACATCAGATACAGATGCATAAAGACCTGCTTCTTTTAAAATAGACTCGCCTTCAAGGTATTTGTTTTCGTTACTAACTGCCATAACGTATTCCTTAAATGATTAAACTCTAATAGACAATAAAAACAAAGTGAACTAGATCTTATGCATCTCGACAATTCCAACCTAAATTAGGAGGAAGGCTCTCACCTAATCAAACCTAAAATCAGTCCCTTCAATTTTAAGCAGGATTTAAAAAAAATTTCAAACAAAAAATACTTGCTTGTTGATAAATTTATCAAGATATAGCCTACCAATTTTCTTTAATAACCAAAACTCTATTAAATAGATTTAAACTCAAAACACCTTGCCTTAGCTTTAAAAATAACTGCTTAAATTTTACTCATCTTTACTTTGTAAAACTCGTGATCCATATCATGTAGGATTCAATGCGTATTGCATGTTTGTTTGCATTTTGCAAATATTATTCTTAATTTGCAAATTAAACAAACTTTCCGAAATTAGTTTTCCCTTTAAAATTTTTAACACTTTTTATTTTATTTAAAAAACTCACTCCCCAAAACTCAATCAAAACCAAACTTTTTAGATTATCATCTTGTTTAATACCGTTTTTGCAGTATTTAATTCTTTGTTTTGCACGTTTTGGATTATTTATCCCGTTTTAACTTTTAGGTAAATAATTTTTAATAAAAATAATTCAAAATTGGCACGGCTTTTGCTACCATAATTGCGTAATCAGTTTATCCCGTGCTCTTTCATAGTAATATGAAAGATTTTGGACTTCAAAGTTTCTTTGAAGTCCTTCTTTTTTCTGAATCTCATTTTTAATCCTTTTTATTTTTCCCTTTCTTTACTATTACTTCCTACCGTTATTCGTAAAGCTTAACCAAAAGTTTTGCGCATAAATTACAAAAATTTGAAGCTGCGCAAATTTTTGTTGTGATATAATTGCGCCATATTCTGCTACGTTAGCAGAGTGGTGCCTTATCCTATAGCTCTCAACTTTACGTTGAAGTACGGATTTTTGTGTACACCAAGGCACCTGAATGTTCTTTAACCCAAACAGAAAATCAGGATTACTATGCATCCAATGCTCACTATTGCAGTTCGTGCTGCCCGCGTTGCCGGAAATGTTATTTCATTAAATTTTGACGATTCAACCAACGTTTCAGTTCAGGAAAAGTCTAAGAACGATTTGGTTACCAACGTTGATCGCGAATGTGAAAAACTCATCTGCGAAACCATCCTTAAGTCTTATCCTGATCACTGTGTTCGCGGTGAAGAATTTGGTATTGTTGGCAATACCGATTCTGATTTCGAATGGATCATCGACCCGCTCGATGGTACCACCAACTTCTTCAAAGGTATTCCACACGTTGCTGTTTCTATCGGTTTACGCATCAAAGGCGTAACTACCGTAGGTGTTGTATTTGACCCAATTAGAAACGAACTCTTTACTGCTGCTCGCGGTGAAGGTGCTCAGCTTAACGGCAGACGTATCCGTGTTGGTGAAGCTCATAGCCTTGATGGCGCAATCATTGCTACCTCTTTCCCTCATAGAAAGAGAGGCTTCATGGAAGACTACAAAAAGATTTTATTCCGCATTTTCAACAAGTGTGCAGACATCCGTCGCGCAGGCACCGCAAGCCTTGACCTCGCTTATGTAGCAGCTGGCCGTCTTGAAGGTTACTTTGAACTTTGCCTCTACCCATGGGATTTTTGCGCTGGTGAACTTTTAGTTCGTGAAGCTGGCGGGATTGTAACCGACTTTGCTGGTGGCACTGACTACTACCAAAGTGGCAACATCGTGTGCGGCAACCCAGCTGTTCTTAAGTCATTGATTCGTGAAATCAACGCTGAACCACTTTCACAAGCCATCATCAGCCACAAGTGCCTCACCAAGTAAGCCAATTGCTTTGTAGGCCTTGTTTTACTCAAGGCTTCTAAAAAACTAAAAAAGAAAGACCATATTAAACTATGGTCCTTCTTTTTTGTTGGGAAAGCTTTTTAAGTTTATTAAAAAGGATTTTTAAGCCATTTCATGTTATGAGCGAAAAATTTTAGAACGACTTAGCTATCCACACCTACCAGTTATAACTTGAACTAGCCTCTTCTACTATACCCTTTAAAACATCGGCAATCACTTTTGGAATAATCTTAGGACCTCTGTGACTTGCATAATCAGCCACCGCAACCGCCATCCCAGGCTTAGTCCTTCTCTTTAAAGCGCGTTCAATGATTTTAGAGGGACCAATCCCTTCGGCATTACCATACCCAGATTCTGCCCGATAAACATTTTCAAAACCATTTTCGTAAAGATAATGCTCAATATCGACCGCCGGAAGCATGGTAACCTTATCAGGATTATCGCCAGCAGGTCCTGAAGTAGTGTATTTTTGCCCAGCCAAGTCACCGTCTGCAAGTAAACGCCAACAAAGTCCTAGCTGCTGTGCTAACTTAATCAATGCCCCAGAACCACATTGAGCATATTCAACTAAACGGATCCCTGTGGCTAATAAATTAAGCCCCATAATATTAGCGAATTCATTTAACAGCCAAATTTCTGTTTCCCCTTCCACAAAAATCCAGCCCCTTGCATAAAGTGACATCGGGCGATTTATCCGAATATGAAAGGCAATCTTACGTAATTCATCACTAGAAAACTTCTTTTCATCAATGCAGTAACAACGAGTTTCAAACGGCATGGAATACATGCGTCTGATATCACTTAAATTTACGGTCGAAAGAATATCACCTGAGTTTGTGGTGATAATTTGCTGCATTGGCAACATCGACACGACATTCCAAAACCCAAACAATTCCACTGGATGTAGACGGCTATCGATATCTTCAAAAATTACAATCGGATGAGCGTGAATCTGTAAGCGTCGCCCTTGGCTTGCACTTAAAAGTGCTCCGGCAATCAACGCTAAAATAAAACCAGCTTTTTTCTTATCTGCTAGGCTCACTAAGTTTTGTAACGAAGCTAATGAACCATTAGGAATAGGACGAGACACTATGTCATGGAGCGATCTATTTTGCGGTTTTAGATATTTTACCTGTCCCCCTGAGGTAACTTGGAAGTAATGTTCTACTAATTGACGCATCGAATCGATGGCACGGTCTATAAATTCCGGCGCTAAGTCCGCCCCTTCGCCTTTCATGACATTACGAAATAATCTTTTTAAAACGCCAGCCAACTTTTCAAAATTATTGCGCCCATTTTTGCCCCCAAAACGACGCTTATCTTCTTCTAAGTCTAGACCAAGAGGAGGATTCATACGTTTTTCAGTTCGTACAATATCAGGTTCTGTAAAACCAGAGGTACGGCTATCACGCAACCTAAAAAGCGGGTTTAAAAGTAGCAGCATGCGCACCTGTAAGCTAGCATCCCCATCCATTAGACTTCCGGTTCTACTTCTAAACCCATGTATCGTTTGCACGGTACCGTCTTCTAAAAGATACCCTCGCACACAGTAAAAAATGCGGGTATACATATCTGAACATTGTTGCCAATATGGCTGTAGACGCCTGGAGTTTGAATTACTTAAAGCCGAACCAAAGGTTCTTTCCCTAAAGGTAAAAACCATAACTATGCTTTTCACCACATGGTCAGGATCCCCTTCTTGGTATCTATAAACCGGACCTTCACGATCTTCAAGACTACCAGGAATTACGGTACGAAAATCTGCCGTTTTAAACTGGTACGGATGATCTCCACCCCCAAAAACGCTTAACAATGCTCGTAGGAGAGAACTTTTACCCCATGCATTTTCCCCGATAAGAACCGTACGATCCGTAAAATTAACGGCAAGTTTGGCTAGACCTCTGAATCCTGAAATCTCAGCTCTTTCTAAGATCATACGCGCCTCCGTTGACAAAAGGGTCAATGAATCGTTCCTAAAGAAAATCGTAGACCAATTTATGTTTTACATACTTAGCTAAAGTTCTAACCACTAAGGTCACTAGAACCACTAAACAACGAAAAGCACGAAGCCTAGTACTAGTAATATATACCTTAAATTGAGGCCTTAAATTAAGCTTATGTTTTGGTCGAGCCGTAAGCCCTTGTGGTCACCGTTTGCTAAACGTCTTAACGTCTTCTCCCAAAACTCCAAAGGCTTTATATCAAAGCCTCTAAGTGTTTTAACTAGGAACCTAGTTAAAATATTATATCGGGGCCTTATGGTGAAAACAGTTAAGTTGAGGCAAAATTTTGTGACATTCCTTGATTAAAAAGTGACCTATCACGTGAACTACTCACCACCTAAAGAGGTGGGAGCTTCGTAATTACTCATTAGAGTAATTCTAAAGAAGTTTGATAGCTATGCTATCCTTATTCTTACAGGTGTGTCCACTTCACCTCTACTGTATAGGACTTCTAAGTCCACTACATTACTTTTTCTTAGTATATTTAATGCTCCATTTACATCTGCATTAAGTATATAACCTTTTGAAGTTTGATAGAGCTTCAGCATCATATCATATATTTAAGCTCAAAAGAAGTAAGAGCAAAAAAACCAATTCATCTCCCACCTAAAGAGGAAGGAGTATTCTTGGAGATTTTAGATAAAAAATGTATCTAAATGAAATTTTTCGGACCAAGGACATAATAATTTCGCAACAGCACATCCTTTTGAAGACTGACTATTAATTCAAGGCTTCCTTAATGCACCGAAACAGCAGTCAAATGTATGTCTGTCAATTCCTAGTGGATTTTTGGTTTTATCAGTTATAGCTTATTAATTTACAATTTAACCTTTAAATTTCAGCCGTAGATGTGATATGCTATGGTCAGCTTCGAGAAATGGAGGTACAAAATTTATGATTAAGCGCACAATGTATATGAACCGCATCCGTCCCTTCATCGGCTCGGATTTGATAAAGGTTATGACCGGTATTCGCCGTTGCGGGAAGTCGGTTATGTTGGAGCTGATTAAGCAGGAACTCACTGAGTCCGGTGTCAGCCCAGCTCAGTTTATCTCCATCAATTTTGAGGATATGAGCTATTCCCATCTGCAAACCGCTAAGGCTCTGAATGACGAGATCGTTAAGAAAGCTGCCGACATTGAAGGTAAAGCATATCTGTTCTTCGACGAGATTCAGGAGGTCAAGGACTGGGAAAAGTGCATAAACTCGCTGCGCGTCTCTTTGGATTGCGACATTTATATCACCGGATCAAATGCAAAGCTGCTGTCAGGTGAGCTTGCAACTTATCTGGGAGGACGCTATGTTGAGTTTGTGATTTATCCTTTCTCCTTTGCAGAATTTTTGGAGCTGTACCACCTGACTGCTCCGGATGCGCCTATCCGGAAGTGTTTTCAGCAATATCTCCTGTCAGGCGGTATGCCATATCTCGCCAATATCCGATATGCAGATGCACCTTCTAAGCAGTACCTCCGCGATCTTTTCAACTCTGTTCAGCTAAAGGACATCGTGAAACGAAACAAAATCAGAGATGTGGATTTACTTGAGCGCATTATCACCTATGTAGTGGCGAATGTGGGCAACACCTTCTCCGCAACATCTCTTGCTAAGTTTCTCAAAAGTGAGCAACGTACCGTAGCACCGGAGACAATTCTGAACTACATCAAGTACTGCTGCGACGCTTATCTGTTCTATCAGGTGAAGCGTGAGGACTTGCAGGGAAAACTGATTCTTGCATCTAACGAGAAATACTACATTGCAGATCACGGAATCCGAGAAGCTGTCTATGGCGGCAACACACGAGACCTCAACCAGATCCTTGAAAATATCGTCTATCTGGAACTGCTGCGCAGAGGCTATACGGTCACTGTTGGACGGACAGGAGATAAGGAGATTGACTTCGTATGTGACAATCGCGGTGAGAAGCTGTATGTTCAGGTTGCTTATCTGCTTGCTTCAGAAGAAACGATTGCCCGTGAGTTCGGAGCGTATGACCGCATCCGGGATAACTTCCCCAAATATGTCGTTTCTCTTGATGAATTTGATATGAGTCGAAACGGTATCAAACACCGAAACATCCGCGATTTCCTCTTGATGGAGGAATGGAACTAAAGAGTTTGCCCGTCACAGTTTTGAAGGCGGTGACGAGCATCATTGTTATCCCTTGGTCTTACAATAATTGCAACAAATGAATTACATAACTTTAACCACGTTTTAGGTTGCAATTATGAAAAATATCTACACTTATGAATACAAAATTAACCTTGTGAAATCCTTCCTTAAATCGCAGTATGCTACAGCTCAATGAGCTTGAAAAAGAAATAATTGAGCAAAAAAGGACTTCTCGAAAAAGATCTGTTCAAAACAAATGAGCTAAATCAGATCTTTTAAGTGGACTGGTACAGACGCACCAAACTTTAGGTTCAGCCAAATGTCACAAAATAAATTTCACCATATGCCTAGTGACTCATTTTTTTCATAGCATCATGTATAATAGAACCATGTTTTCTTCAAATGTTTGGACCAAGAGCCACGACACATAGCCAACTAGGTTAGTTGACACCGATGTTAATGTACATGTAACAATGTTAATCTACATGTAGTTGCCACAAATAGTTGCCACAAACGGATGCTAAAACCTACTTTAGTCTTTAGGCATTAAATTTTAAATACGCCGCTCCTATTTCCCCAAACTAGCATTACCATTAAAAGAAGTGCGTTACCATTAGAAGAAGTATAGATATTAAAATCGGATCAAGGATTATAAGTGAAAGAATTAAAATATACCGAACTTGAGCCTCAAATCGCAGCTTTCGCCACAAACGAAACCACAGGGACAACCAAAGTTACCCTTGCGACCTTCGAAAAAAGAGCACAAAGTGCCATCACTGAACTTTTAAATACCGATAGTAGCAACCCTCTAATGCTCCTTTCTACCATTGATGGAGCCAATACTGAACAATGCATTCGCGATCTTTTAACTGGGATCACCATGCCTCATCGGGAGCTTTACGACCTTTGCTACGCCGAAAACCTAGATAATGCCTTAGCTCCTGTATGGCTCCACATTAAAAGTGGTACGTCCGCAGAATTTAGCGAACTCATGTCTGAGCTTTTTCAAAAAGTTAAGCTCAAGGTTGACGCCGAAAAACTCTTATTAAGAATCCTTAAAAAGCAAGGTGACAACCCAAAGCTCGAAAATTACCTTTCAGACCTTAGTATTTATGTGGCCCAAGGACGAGAATTTACTCACCCCGTGCCTATGAATTTATTGGTACGTCACGATGCAGATCGCACTCCAGTCATCTTTGGAACCGATATCACTTGGAAACGACTTTTTGGTGGGGTTAATTACTTAACTGAAAATGGTTCAACCTACTCTAACCACCACTTACTTGAACCGGGTTTACTCCGTCAGGCCGACGGGGGCATTTTGGTGCTACGAGCTGAAGAATTAGTCCGTAATCCAATGCTTTGGTTTAAGCTTAAAAACGTCCTAAGCCGAGGCTTACTCGATTGGGACAGTCCATCAAGCGAATTAGTACCAGGAAGTGTTGTTCCATTCTTTAACCCTGAAGCAACTCCTATTAACGTTAAGGTTATCATCACTGCTAGTTATTATGATATCGCTGAACTTTATCATTATGATCCTACTTTTAACGATGCCATTTACCTAAGAACTGACCTTAATTCTTACTTTGACTTAAAAGAACATACCCAAAACTTCTACCAATACCTTGATTACGTTGCTTCACGCAACAATCTTTTACCGTTTACTGAAGACGCTAAACGTTTTTTAATTAGAGAAGCTTGTCGCTTAGCCGAAAGCCAGCTTGAGTTTGTCATCAATGAACACTGCCTCCTTAATGTAATGCGCGAAGCTTCTGGCTATGCGCGCCGTGCGGACCAAGCTGAAGTAACCCTCAAAGAAGTTCAAACCGCTAACCAAGCCAACTTCTTTAGATTAAGTAGCATGGTTGAAGAATCTACTTCTTTTTATAAAAATAAGCAGATGCTGTTACAAACTGATGGTCAAGTAACAGGGCAAATCAACGGTCTTTCAGTCGTACAAACTCTCGGTGAAGATTTTGAATATGGGGAACCAATTCGCATCACCGCTACTATCCATAACGGTGGCGACGGGGATATTGCCGATATCGAACACAAGGCCGAACTTGCTGGACAGATTCACACCAAAGCCATGATGATTATCAACGGCTTTTTAACTAATACTTTTGGGTATAATGAATCAATTCCAGTTAGTGCCAACTTAGTGTTTGAACAGTCATATAGCGAAATCGATGGTGACAGCGCATCTTTGACTGGACTTTGCGCGATTTTGTCCGCCATGGCTGGCAAACCAATCCACCAAACATTTGCTGTTACCGGAGCCGTTGACCAATTCGGTAACGTACAACCTGTTGGCGGGGTTAATAAAAAGATCGAAGGCTACTATCGCATCTGTAAGATTCAAGGATTAAACGGACGTCAAGGCGTTATTATTCCTGAAAGTAACATTCAAGCTTTAACGCTTGACCAAGAAATCATCGATGCCGTAAAAGCCGGACAATTCCATGTTTGGGCCGTTAAAAACGTCAACGACGCGATCGAACTTCTAACCGGTATCCCTGGTGGCTTTCCAGATAAGACCCAAGAGGAAGCACCATCTCAATCTTCAGAAGAAGCTAAAGCGACGAAAAAAGAAGCTCAAGCCAACGACAAGGAAGATAGTGACAAGGAAACTTTATACGATATCATTGCCCTAAGCCTTGATAGTAATAACAGAATGCGCGAAGGATGCGGTTTATTAAGTCGCATTCTTGGATTCTTTGGACGTTAAACACTTCCAAAGATAGATTATGCATTACCCCTGTATTTGTTGTACAATGCAGGTTAATTGGTTTTAAGAAAATACAAAGAAAAGGATTTTTCAGTTGGAAAACTCACCAGAAAAAAAGCTCTCACTCTGTGAACAAGGCCGTAATTCATTTGACAGGGATGACCTGTTAGCATGTAGCCGCGGCGAGTTGTTTGGTCCAGGTAACAGTCAGCTTCCAGCACCAAACATGCTTATGATTGACCGTATCGTTGAAATCAACGATCACGGCGGTGAACACGGTAAAGGTTTAATTGTCGCAGAAATGGATATCAATCCTGATTTGTGGTTCTTCAGTTGCCACTTCCCAGGCGATCCAGTTATGCCTGGCTGTCTTGGTCTTGACGCAATGTGGCAGCTTGTAGGCTTCTTCCTTGGTTGGAAGGGCGGCCCTGGTAAGGGACGTGCTCTTGGCGTTGGCGACGTTAAATTCACCGGCCAGGTGCTCCCTACTGCTCACAAGATCACCTACACCATCAATTTAAAGCGCGTTATTATGCGTAAACTTATCATGGGTATTGGTGACGGTGTAGTCTCTGTAGATGGCACCCCAATCTACCACGCAACTGATCTTAAAGTTGGTTTATTTACTGACTAATTAGAAGTTGCTTCTTAAGCTAAGAGCTAAAAAGCTTTAAACTTAAGTCAAATTTAATCATCGGGGAGCTCGCGATAGTTCCCCGATTGTTTTTGGAGACGCTTTGGGCGTAAGTTCTTGGCAGCCTTAAATTTCGTACTCACTCAACTACTACCTTTAGTTTCCCTCGGCCTTCATAATTTAAGGATCGCTTATGAATCTTGAAGAAGTCCACATAACGGACGCAACTTGCGTTGACGCCCAAGATATATTGGATCTATACACTCCCTATATTACTAATACCGCCATTACATTTGAAGAGCACGTGCCTCCCCTTGAAGAATTTAAAACTAGAATAGAGCACACTTGTCAAACCTACCCCTATCTCGTTTGTCGCCACCACCAAAAAATTATTGGCTACGCCTATGCAGGGCCATTAAAAACTAGAGATGCCTTTGCGCGTAGCGTTGAGCTTTCTATCTATTTAGACCCAAACCAAACCCACCAAGGACTCGGAAAAAAACTTTACACCATGCTTTTTGAGCGCCTTAAAGCACAAAATATTGTTAGCGTCTACGCCGCTATTGCCGGAACCTCTCATCCTTCTCGCTACTTAGACGACAATAGCTTAAAATTTCATGCGCACTTAGGATTTAAGGAAACTGGGATTTTTCCTAATTGTGCAACTAAGTTTGGGGAATGGTTTGATTTAGTATGGATGTATAAAGATCTCACATCAAGAGCTAATACTACTGCCGATTCCAAGCTTTTTATCAGCCAAGCCGAACTTAAAAGGTCAGTAACCAAAAATTTTTAACTTACTCCTAAAATGTGCTAGAGAATTTTGAGGGCTAAAGAATTATTGGGTGATAGAGCTTAGACTGAGACCAAGAGAAGAAAAAACTAATTCCGCCACTAAATTGCGCTATTTTTAGCCATTTAATCGGCCTAAAATTTGATTTGTAGCACTTTTTAAAAACTCTTTAATTAATCGTTAAAAAATTGTTTGCACGGTCAAGAATTTTGATCTATCATTTTTTCAGCCTCCGAAGATGAGGATTAAGCAGCAAGTACTGCATCACAAGATTTTAGGAATAGTATCATGACTTCATTAACTCTTACTGCAAAGCGTTGGTGGCGCACTCGATAATACGCGGGTGGGCTAAGTCATGTTTTAAAATTAGCTATTCAAAGAAAAGCCCGCACCTGCGGGCTTTTTTTTTAAGCCCATCCGGCAGGCTGCGGAAAAATTGGTACGTACCTAAGTACGAAATAAACGGAAAATTATTATGGACGCATTAAAACAGCCAATCTACGCTGAAAGTGGTTACATCAAGGATCCACTCGCCCTTTTTTATGAAATGTCAGGCGACAATCCTAATACCATTCTCCTCGAATCACTTGAAATCCATACCAAAGCTGGCACCTTGAGCATGCTCGGGGTGAGTGCCGCTTTGCGTATTAGTTGTTTAGGTCACGAAGTAACTGTAAAAGCCTTAAATGCTAACGGGGCCGCAGCAGCTTCACAACTTTTAACTTTACTTCCAAAAGAAGTTAAAGTTACGACCCCAACTCCTGAATCCTTTGTCCTGACCTATCCAAAGGTTAATCAAGCCCAAGACGAAGACTCACGCTTAAAGTCACTAACCGTATTTGATGCTTTAAGAACTGTTCTTAAACTTCAACCATATGCCGGTTCAAGCAAAAATCTTATGTTAAGCGGGGTCTTTGGGTATGATTTGATTTCTTCTGTTGAAGAATTACCAAATGTCACCATGGGTAAAAACACCTGCCCTGATTACTGCTTCTACCTCCTTGATACAGTAATCAACATCGACCATAAGGCTCTTAAGTCTGACATTCGCGCTATCGCATTTAGTGCTTCTGAATACGATGCGCTAAAAGATAAAGTTCAGCGCACCAAAAAGAGACTCGATGCCTATCATGAAGTAGATCGCCCAGCTGAAATCAACTTCACTAAAGAACATGTCTCAACAGACATTAACGACCGTGATTTCTGCGCTATTGTCGATAAGCTAAAAGGCAATATTTTTAAAGGTGATATCTTCCAGGTCGTACCTTCAAGAACTTTCTCTATTCCTTGCCCTTCTACCATAAACGCTTATTACCGTTTAAAGAAAACCAATCCTTCCCCATACATGTTCTACATGCATGATGAAGACTTCATCATCTTTGGGGCCTCTCCTGAAAGTGCAGTTAAATACACTTCAGCCAACAATCAAGTTCAAATGTACCCAATTGCTGGGACTCGTGGGCGTGGCTTTAAAGCCGATGGTTCAATCGACCATGATCTCGACTCAAGAATTGAACTTGAATTACGCCAAGATAAAAAAGAAAACGCTGAACACTTAATGCTTGTTGACTTAGCTCGTAATGATATTGCCCGAATCAGTGAACCAGGTAGTCGCTACGTCGCTGACTTACTCAACGTTGACCGTTACAGTCACGTTATGCACCTCGTGTCACGCGTAACCGGTTCTTTAAGACCAGACTTAGACGCGCTTCATGCTTACCAAGCTTGCATGAACATGGGTACCTTAACCGGCGCCCCAAAAATTAGAGCCACCGAACTTATCAGAGAAACTGAAAAAACTCGCCGCGGTAGTTATGGCGGGGCTATCGGGGTTTTACGTGGTAATGGCGACATCGATACTTGTATCGTAATTCGCTCCGCATTTGTCAAAGATGGCATTGCTCACGTACAAGCAGGTTGTGGGGTTGTATATGACTCTGTACCAATGGATGAAGCAAACGAAACTAGAAAGAAGGCAGCAGCTGTGCTAAGTGCTATTGCCATCGCTCACGGTAAGTCTTTAAAGGAGGTCCTCTAAAATGCGTCCAGTTTACTTGCTTGATAACTTTGACTCCTTTACTTACAACCTCGTGGATCAGTTCCGTGCTTTAGGGCATGAAGTACGAGTTTTTCGTAACAGCGTTCCGGCAGAACACATCAAAGCGGAAATGGAAAAGTGCGCTGTAGAACCGGTATTAGTTTTATCTCCTGGCCCTGGTAATCCATCCGAAGCTGGTTGCCTTATCGACCTCATTCGCCTTTGCCGTGGTAAGTTCCCAATGATCGGGATCTGCCTTGGCCACCAAGCCATCTGCCAATACTACGGGGCTGACATTGTACCAGCTAAAGAAATCATTCATGGTAAAACCTCCCTTATCACCCATAATGGTAAGTACATGTTTGATGGCTTCCGTAATCCATTACCAGTAGCTAGATACCATTCATTAGTAGCCACCAACCTACCTCAATCATTAGAAGTAGTCGCGCAATGCGACGGTATGGCCATGGCAGTAGTCAACCGTGAAGATCGCGTGGTTGGTTTTCAGTTCCATCCTGAATCTGTCATGTCTACCGACGGGGCTAAGCTTTTAGCAAAAACCATTGAATTCGTATCTAAGGAACGCGTCAATACCAAGGAACTCGTTGGTAAACTTTATCTTGGCCAAAAACTTACCCGTGATGAAACCATCAAGCTCTTCTCTAGTGTTTTTGAAGGTGACATGGACCCTATCATGCTTGGGGCTGTATTAACCTCACTTAAGCTTTCAGGGGAATCACCAGAAGAAATTGCCGGGGCTGCTAACGCTATGTTAGGCGCTGCTACTCCATTTGGGCGCTTAGGCGATTACGAAGTTGGCGAAATCGTAGGCACCGGTGGTGATGGTCAAAACACCATTAACATCTCTTCTATGAGTGCGATCGTCGCTTCAACCTTAGGTTTACATGTGGCAAAACACGGTAACCGTAGCGTCTCATCCCTCACTGGGGCTTCTGATATTTTGCGTGAACTTGGTGTGAATATCACCATGTCACCACGCCAATCTGCTTTATGCCTTGACCGCTTAGGGCTTACTTTCTTGTTTGCCCCTGTGTACCACAAAGGCATGCGTTACGCAGCTCCAGTGCGCGCTGCCATGGGCACCAGAACTATTTTCAATGTTTTAGGGCCTTTAACCAACCCTTGTCACCCCGACTATATGGTTCTTGGAGTTTACACCAAAACTCTTATCCCAACCATGGTTGAAGTTTTAAAACAAAACGGTATGAAGCGCGCTTTAGTAGTTTATGGTGACGGCCTTGATGAAATTGCCCTTCATGGTCCAACCGACTATGCCGAACTCCATAGCGATGGCACTATCACCACTGGGGTCTTCACTCCTGAAGATTTTGGTCTTACTCGCCACACCATTGCCGATATCAAGGGAGGGGCCCCGGATGTAAACCGCGCCTTGACCGAAGAAATTTTACAAGGCCATGGTACTAGCGCCCAAAACGATTCCATTGCGGCGAACGCCGGGGCTTTGTTATACCTAGGTGGTAAAGCTAAAACCATCAAGGAAGGGGCGGCTATGGTTTTAGCCTGCTTGAAGTCAGGTGAGCCTTATAATCAACTTATGAACTTTGCAACTCTAAGTCATCAAGAAGGTTAAGGAATTACTATGTCGACGACCAAACCACGGACCGCTGCTAGCGATTTATGTCCAGAGCTTTTAGCGAATCCACGCCTGCACACGAGCTCAATTAACGGCAATGTGCTCGCTACTATCTTAAACGCTAAAGTTGAATGGTTAGCCCGCAAGCAGCAAGAATTTCCGCTTGCGTCCTTTAAAGACACCTTGGCCCAGGCAGAACGTTCGTTTTATGACCATATGAGTAAAAGTGGCACGCGGTTTATTCTCGAATGTAAAAAAGCGTCCCCGTCCAAAGGACTTATTCGCCCTGAATTTGTGCCTGAAGACATCGCGCGAATTTACAATCAGTATGCCGCTGCTATTTCAGTTCTAGCCGATGAAAAGTTCTTCCAAGGGGATTACAGCTATATTGCGCGAGTCCACGCAGTAACTAGCGTACCGGTATTGTGTAAAGACTTTATCTTTGATCCATTCCAGATATATCTGGCCCGTAAGAACAACGCTGACGCCGTGCTTTTAATGCTTTCCGTGCTAACAGACGAAGCTTACCAAGAACTAAGCTCTTTAGCTCATAGTTTAGGCATGGGTGTTTTGACTGAAGCTTCAACAGCCTTAGAAATCGAACGCGCTATCACATTAGGCGCAAAGGTTATTGGAATCAATAACCGTAATCTCCGTGACTTAACGGTTGATTTAAACCGCGTCAAAGAGTTAGCGCCATTAGTGCCAAGCGACCGCATTGTGATTAGTGAGTCCGGGATCTACACCCATGATCAAGTCTTAGAACTTAAAAAGTTCGCCCGTGGCTTTTTAGTGGGTAGTTCCCTAACTCAAGAACCTAATATTGAGTTAGCTTGTCGCAAACTTATTTTAGGGCAAAATAAAGTTTGTGGCCTTACCCGCCTAGAGGACCTCAAAGCTGCTTGGGCACAGGGCGCCTGCATGACTGGGTTTATTTTTGCGCGCGCTTCAAAGCGTTATATTACACCTGAAAACGCGCATGAATTAGCGACCCAAGCTCGTAAAGCTGGTTGCGCGCAAGACTTTTGTGGGGTCTTTTGCGATGAAGAACCAACTGAAGTAGCGCGCATCGCGACTTTAGTTCCACTTGAAGCTGTTCAGCTCCACGGCTCTGAGTCTCTTGAGTACATTAAAAACTTAAGAACGCTCTTACCTGCTAAGACCCGCATCTTTAAAGCTGTACCCGTGAGCACTAGCTTCCCGGAAGAGGAAGTACAAAAGTATCAAGCAGTAACCGATCTGGTGGTACTTGATACTAAAGTTGCAGATGCTTTTGGGGGCACGGGGCAGACGTTTGATTGGCACACAATCAAGGGCGATAAAAGTAAACTCCTCGTAGCAGGGGGCCTTAACCCAGATAATGTGGTTTTAGCACAAACTACCGCCATGTGCGTGGGACTTGACTTAAACAGCGGGCTTGAAGATGCACCAGGCTGCAAAAATCACGAACTTTTAAAGCGTGCCTTCGACCGCCTTAAAAATAACTGTTAAAATTTTATAATCTACGTCGGAACTAAATTCTCCGACGCTTACAACTAAGGATAGACGTAATGTCAACTGAAACCATACTTAACCCGTTTTTCGGGAATTTTGGCGGGATGTACGTTCCGCAAATCCTAGTTCCAGCTTTAAAACAGCTTGAACAGGCTTTTGTTAAATACCATAACGATCCTGAGTTTAAAAAAGAACTCAACGACCTTCTTTACAACTACGCTGGGCGTCCAACTCCCCTTACCTTATGCCGTAACATCACTAAAGGCACCAAGACTAAGCTCTACTTAAAGCGTGAAGACTTAGTGCATGGCGGGGCTCATAAAACCAACCAGGTTTTAGGGCAAGCGCTTTTGGCTAAGAGAATGGGCAAGACTCGTATTATTGCGGAAACTGGCGCCGGTCAGCACGGGGTTGCAACCGCTATCGTTTGTGCCCTCCTTGGGTTTAAGTGCCGCATATACATGGGGGCCACCGACGTTAAACGTCAAGAACCAAACGTATTTAGAATGCGTCTTATGGGCGCCGAAGTAGTACCTGTAACTACCGGTATCGGCACTTTAAAGGAAGCTTGTAACGAAGCGTTACGTGATTGGGCTGGGTCTTTTGAAGATACGCACTACATGTTAGGGACCGCAGCAGGTCCACACCCATTCCCAACTATCGTTCGTGAATTCCAAAAGATTATCGGGATTGAAGCTAAAGAACAGTTTAAGACCTTCGAAAATGGCAACCTACCAGACATGGTAATTGCTGCTGTAGGCGGTGGCTCTAACGCAATTGGGATCTTCACCGATTTCGTTAAAGAAAAAGACGTGGAACTTATTGGGGTTGAACCTGCAGGTTACGGTATTGCAACTGGTAAACACGGGGCTCCGCTTGGCCACGGCAATCCAGGTATCTTCTTTGGCGCTCGTTCTTACAACATGCAAGACCACGATGGCCAAATCAAGGAATCTCATTCTATTTCTGCCGGTCTTGACTTCCCATCTGTAGGCCCTGAACACGCCTACTTAAAGGATATCGGTCGTGCGCGCTATGAATCAGTAACTGACGAAGAAGCTTTAAATGCGTTTAAGGAATTATCACTCCACGAAGGTATTATCCCGGCTCTTGAATCATCTCATGCTGTAGCCGAAGCCCTTAAGATCGCCCGGGCTAACCCTGAAAAGGAAATGACCATGGTAGTAAACCTCTCTGGTCGTGGCGATAAGGACATTTTTACCGTAGCTGACATCTTGAAAAAGCGGGGAGAATTCTAATGAGTCGTTATACTGAATTATTTGCCAACTTAAAGGCTAAAAACGAAGGCGCTTTTGTGCCATTTATGAACATTGGTGATCCAACCCAAGAAGACTCCGTAAAGATCATCAGCGCTCTCGTTGAAGGTGGGGCTGACGCCTTAGAACTTGGAATTCCATTTAGTGACCCAAGTGCTGACGGTCCCGTTATTCAGCGTTCTGATGTGCGCGCTTTAAATGCTGGTTCTACCACTGCCCGCGCTTTTGAAGTTATTAAACAAATCCGTGACAAGTACCCAAAGACTCCTATTGGTCTTTTAATGTACGTAAACTTAGTTTATGCCCCTGGCATTGATAACTTCTTTGCTATGTGTGAAGCTAACGGGGTCGATTCTGTTTTGATTCCTGATATTCCAGTACAAATGATGGACGCTTGCCCAGAATGGAGAGAAGCCGCTGCTAAACATGGCATCGAACTTGTAATGATTTCGCCACCAAACGCCGATGACGAAACCATTAAGCGCATTGCTGAAATGAGCCAGGGCTACGTGTACCTTGTAAGTCGCGCTGGGGTAACTGGAACTGAACGCTTAGCTGGTCACCCAATGTCTCATTCTCTTAACCTGTTAAGAACCAACAACGCTCCACCTTGCCTCTTAGGTTTTGGTATTAGCCGTCCTGAACAGGTTAAGCAAGCCATTGCTGACGGCGCTGACGGCGCAATTAGCGGTAGCGTGCTCGTAGAGCTAGTCGAAAAGCACCTCGATAACATTGACGAAGCTTGTCAGGCGCTTAAGGGCTACGTAGCTTCAATGAAGGCTGCTACTAAGAAGTAATTTTTTAGTTTAGGGCTTACCTTAAGCCCTAAACCTTAAAAAAAATTTATAACCCTAAACGCCTCTTTTTACAGGAGGCGTTTTTATTTTTAGCGTAAGCCCCAAAGCTACCACCTAAAGCAAAGGTTTTACTTACAAACCTTGAGCGTTCACGCTTATAGCTTCCACATATCCCCAAAAATCAACCCTTAAAATAATTTAATTTTATATACCCACCTCATATTCGATAAATAACCACAGAACAAAAAGATCAGATGTGCTAAAATGTTTAAATTCCAAGCTTTTGGCGCTTAAACATCGCTATACAGTTGTACTAGTGATTTTAACTACCAAAAGCCACATGCTTTAAAGATTAGATGGTAGTCAAAATCTTGGCTTTAAACGCCATTTTTGCTTTTTAATTGGCAATTAGGACTAATTGTTCCGCTCTACCGAAGTGGTCTCCTTAAACCTCCTGCTCCCATCTCCTTTCTTTTAAGTAAGGTCTTTTAAGAAGGGTTAAGATGAAAGCGTAAGCTAAGGTGTAAGTTAAGGAAAAGTCAGCATGATAATCCCAAAGCTAGACTCTAGACCGCGAAGGTACATAAATCAAAAAATCAGAGCAAGATACCTAAGCTAAATAAAATAATTAACACGTATCTAATCAATTGGTTCACACACGGAAAATAACTTATAACAAGCTCAATAGGTTTAACACTATGATTTGCAATGATTGCGGTAATGAGCTCGAACTCACGCAAGACCTAAAAGTATGTCCACATTGTGGGCGCCGCGTGGATTACGATTTCGCTAAATTTGTGGAACAAAAAAATGGGTACGCCATCAATGGTCGCACCTTAACCCTCTTCCATGTTTCAGGCTTAACCCCTGAAATCAGAGCCCGCATCGAAAACAACGATCTAGACGAATTGATTCTGACTTATAACATCGTATGGAACCCAGAATTTCAATTCTCTAATTCTCCATTTTTTCGGTCAAAGCAAAAAAAGGTCACTTTTAAACTAACCATTGCCCCACAAGTAACTAAACTCAATTTCTTATTTGCTGCTTGTACCGAGCTTGAAGAAGCACCGTTTTTTGATACTAGCGATATCCAAGAAACTATGTATATGTTCTATGGCTGTCGTTCCTTAACCAAAGTCCCAAATTATAATGTACTCCGCGTAAAAAAGATGACCGGGATGTTCCAAGCTTGTAGCTCCCTAAGAGAAATCAGCTCTCTTACCTCAATGCAAGCTGTGGAAATGAGCGATTTGTTTGCAGATTGTGTCGCTCTTGAATCCGTTGATAAGTTTTACACCCATTGCGCGGAAAATATTGCCCGCATGTTCCTTAATTGCTCTTTGCTTAAGAACATTCCTGACCTTATAACCATGCGCGTCAAAGATATGAGTGAAACTTTTAAGGGATGCTGTTCTTTAAAACAAATCAATAAGTTAGATTGTAAATCAGTCGTTAATATGGCTGATTGTTTTGCGGATTGCTCTTCCCTTACGAGTCTGCCTAATTTAAACACCAAAGTTGCCAAATCCTTAACCGGCCTCTTTAAAGGATGCTCATCTTTAGTTAAAGCGCCAACAATCGAAACTGATGCCATTGACTTTCTCAATAACATCAGCGATATCTTTAGCGGGTGCCCACAGACTAATATCGTCATCGTTACTAGCGCCAATGAAGTTACCCCAGAGCTCAGACAAAAAGTCGCTACCGGAGCGCTAGATGAAATCATCATGGCTTGTAACCCTTCTGAAGCGGCGTCCCCTTTTAATCGCCAAAATGTCAGCGAATTTAAGTGTCAGATCGCTCTATTAGCCTTCGTCGATAGCACAGCTTATATGTTTTCCGATTGCGAAAACCTAACTATAGTGCCAAAGCTTAACACCGCTCATATTAGAGACATGACTGGGATGTTCTTAAATTGTAAGAGCCTCACCGTGCCACCTATTTTGGATCTATCAAAAGCCGTTAACTTAAGCCAAATGTTTAAGAACTGCATTCAATTGCAAGAAAAAATGGCCATCCCTAATGAGCTTAAAAAAACTTTGCATGAAAGCAAAGATACCTATGAAGGGATTCCGCAATTTACTGTAATTGGCAAAGGTGTTGGGATCATCAAAAACCTGCTCCATCGTAAAAGTGCTTAAAAAATTCTAAGTCTCAGCGTTAAAAGCTCTCGCTTGGCCTGTGGCTTTTAACGCTTACCAAGTATGTTCCTTACTTTAGATAAAACTCTATATAAACACGTAAATACGTCTAGACTTAAGCCAAGTTTTGCGTAACAAAAGGAACGCACCTCCCCTCAAAAATTTGGGGTTTAATTTAAGCCCCACCATATTCTGCTGTGTTAGTTCGCAAAACACAGCCCCCAAATCAAAAATACGGACTTAAAACGGCATTTGCTTTGTATAATATAGCTCTGAATAATAAAGTCCGAACTTAATCCTGTTCGGTTCAACGTAAAATTAAATCTAAAGGATATGTCAATGCCTCGCTTTATCAAGTATTTGATAGCTATATGTTTGATAGCCCTAACAGGCTTTGTAGCGTCTCCTGCCGTGGCTGCTAAGGACACCTCTCCTAAGAGTGCAACCGCGCAAGTATCCACCGGCCCGGTAGTCACACAAGACATTCCCCGCGTAATTGAATATCGCTTCCGTGAAACCAACGCTAGAGTATCCGATTTAAAACTCCATATATACCTAGGTCTCTTAGGGCTCTTCCTACTCAACGTCATTCTCTTTTTTTACTTTAAATGGAATGTGCAATCAATGCACATGTCGATCGACAACCTAAAACGACGCCAGGATGATTTAATAAAGCTCCTACAGATGAATAACGGCAAGCTTAAACAAAACATCGACAAGCTTGAACGTTCGCTTTACGACCTCTCTGAAATCCAAGTGCAAATCACTAAAAAAATGAAGAATCAAGACCCTGCTCAAGCGGCCACTCAAACGGCTAACCAGGCTCAAGCCACTCAAGCTCAAGCTAACCAGGCTCAAGCCACTCAAGTAGCCGCTAGTAATGCTCCTGCTAAGCCTGCGCCCGCTCCCCAAAAACAACCCACTAAATAAAGCAGCGAGAACTTGCAGTAGCTTAATTATGTAAGCTTAAATGAAATCTAAATTTAGCTAGAGCCTAAAAGTACTTAAAGTCTTGGCCTTGTTTAAAAAGTTTTGAGGCTAACTAGGAAAATTTATTCTCTCTTTAAACATAAAAAACCAAGCTACTTAGACTTGGTTTTTTATGTTTCGAACTTGGGTTTTTATGTTTTGGTGTGATTGGATTTTATCCGCCTACACGATGCCCTAACTACTCGTTAGTATCGTCGCTTGAGCTCACAAAGACATTGACCGCTTGATCGCAACTTTCCGCCTGAGTAAATTGGTCAGCCATAAATTCAGCTCTGACCTGAGACACTAAGCGCTTAGGCACTAAACGGTCGTAGGTAATTTCGCCCACCCCGATAAATTCTGCTTGCGCTGCTGCTTCTTCCTTACCAATATAGATACGAATCGGCTGCGTGTCGGTTGTAAGCATATTAACAGGGCGAACCTTAATAACCTGGCCCCTTAAGATCTTATGCGCTTCAAATTCTTCCAAGTAGATAATCGGTAAATCAGATACCGCGGTATCCACAGGCAGTAATAAAGCATCAAGCGCACTAAAAGCTGTAAAACCATTACGATGAGCTTCTTCCGAAATGCGTTCGATATCCTCAAACGAAACCATACGGTCAGCAGGGTATGTAGAAACAGCAATACGGTCGAGTGCCTTAACGTAAGCCCCACAACCTAAATATTCGCCGAGATCGTCGATTAAACTTCTAATGTAGGTTCCTTTGCTACAATGAACCCGCATCCGGCCTTCAGCCTTATGAGCGTCGTACCCTAAGAGGGTAAATTCGTAAATCACGATATCACGAGCTTCACGTGGAACTGTAATCCCCTTACGTGCATACTCATATAGTGGACGCCCTTCATACTTTAAAGCAGAGTACATACTTGGTACTTGTTTCTGGGCGCCGGTAAATTTTTCCATCGCCTGAAGCAACATCACTTCATCGAATTTAACTGGAGCTTCTTTAATCACTTCCCCTTCGGCATCAGAAGTGGTGGTTCTGAAACCAAAATGCGCTGTTACTTCATAAGTTTTATCGGCATCTAAAAGGTATTGTGAAAACTTAGTTGCTTCCCCTAAACAAATTGGGAGCATCCCTGTGGCTAAAGGATCAAGGGCGCCAGTATGACCGGCCTTCTTAGCATGAAAAATCCCGCGAATGCGAATCATAGCATCATTAGAGGTGATTCCAAGAGGCTTGTTTAAAAGGAGCACTCCATTCACATCGCGTTTGCTTCTTCGGGGCATTTAATCTTATTCTCCGCTTTTATTGGCTTAAGATTTTTAATCTTGGTTTTGAGCAGAAGACTCTTGAGTCTTATGTTCTTCTTTCTTTAATTCTTCATCTTGACGAATAGTCTTAGTGATAAGAGCGCTTAAACGCATCCCTTCATCAAGAGATTCATCATGACAAAATCTAATTTCAGGTACGGCTCTTAATTTCATAGCCTTACCAATTTGGGTGCGGACAAAGCCCGCAGCATTGTTAAGAACCTTAATTGAGGTTTTAACATTTTCCGGATCGTTATCCCAAAATGTTACAAAAATTTTGGCATACATGAGGTCACCAGAGACACGCACATCGCTTACGGTAGCCATTTTTACGCGTGGATCTTTTAATTCACGTTGTAAAATCACAGCTACTTCACGCTTCATCTGTTGCGCTACTCGGTCAGCTCTCGAAAATTCTTTTTGCATATTTTATCTTATATTGATTTATTAGCTTTTACATATACGGCAAGCCCCGGGGGCTTAGCTTTATGCTTTACCCAAGCCGGGACTCGCAATCATGAAGCTTAACTATTATTCAAGAGTACGCTTCACTTCGATGTTTTCGAACACTTCGATCTGGTCGTTTACACGAACGTCTTGATAGTTCTTAACGCCACAACCACATTCAAAGCCTGCCTTAACTTCAGCTACGTCATCCTTGAAGCGACGTAATGAGTCAAGTTCACCTTCGAAGATAACTACGTTGTCGCGAAGTACACGGATCGGAGCAGAACGCTTGATCATGCCTTCAAGCACCATACAGCCGGCAATGAGACCGAACTTAGGATGTTTAAATACCTGACGTACTTCAGCCAAGCCAATGATTTGCTGCTTAACTTCAGAACCAAGTAAACCAGACATAGCTTGCTTAACTTCATCGATAAGGTCGTAAATTACGCTGTAGTAACGTACATCGATGTGTTCAGAGTCGATAACACGACGAGCAGAAGCATCAGCACGAACGTTAAAGCCTACTACGATTGCAGATGATGCAGAGGCCAAAGTAGCATCGGTTTCGGTAATCCCACCAACGCCTTCGTAAATGATGTTAACCTTAACTTCATCGGTAGAAAGCTTAAGGAGAGAATCACGAATAGCTTCTACAGAACCCTGTACGTCAGCCTTAAGAACGATATTGAGTTCATGAGCTGCGCCGTCCTGGAACATAGTAGCCAACTGGCTCTTCTTCTGCTTAGCAATCTTAAGTTCACGATACTTACCTTGACGGTAGTTAGCAACTTCACGTGCCTTCTTTTCATCACGAACTACGGTTGCTTCGTCACCAGATACAGGCACCCCAGAAAGACCGAGGATTTCCACCGGAATAGAAGGACCTGCCGAAGTTACATTACGCCCAAGTTCGTCACGCATTGCACGAACCTTACCGTATTCAAGACCGCAAAGCACGATATCACCCACGTGGAGGGTACCTTGGTTAATGAGGATAGAAGCAACTGGACCACGACCCTTATCAAGACGAGCTTCGATTACGACGCCTGACGCCATACCATCCTTAACCGCCTTAAGTTCAAGCACTTCAGCCTGTAAAAGGATTGCATCAAGTAAGTCATCAATCCCCACCCCAGTCTTAGCAGAAACCTTAACGAACTGAGTATCACCACCCATGTCTTCAGACATGATGCCGTAACGCATGAGTTCGTTTACTACGCGAGTAGGATCAGCTGTTGGCTTATCGATCTTGTTGATTGCTACTACGATAGGTACATTACCAGCCTTAGCGTGCTGAATAGCTTCGATAGTCTGAGGCATTACCCCGTCATCTGCTGCTACTACGAGTACTACGATATCGGTTGCCTTAGCCCCACGAGCACGCATAGCGGTAAACGCAGCATGGCCCGGAGTATCGAGGAAGGTAATCATACCGCCGTTCTTAGTTTTAACGTGATATGCACCGATGTGCTGGGTAATACCACCAGCTTCGCCTGAAGCAACCTTAGCCTTACGGATGTAGTCAAGCAAAGAGGTCTTACCATGGTCAACGTGACCCATGATAGTTACAACTGGCGCACGTGGTTCAGCCTTAGCTGCCATATCACGGTCGTTGAGCACTGCTTCTTCAAGTTCATTTTCCTTACGGATAATAACCTTGTGCCCCATTTCTTCAGCTACTAACTGAGCGGTTTCCTGGTCGATAACTTGGTTAATAGTAACCATATCACCGAGCTTCATGATAACCTTGATTACTTCAGAAGCCTTTACAGCCATCTTTTGTGCGAGGTCAGAAACAGTGATAGTTTCGCCAATGACAACGTCACGCGCAACAGGAGCTACAGGCTTGTTAAAGCCGTGTTGCTGCTGGTTGAGCTTAGCTGCGTTACCCTTGAGCTTCTTATTGCCCTTTTGGTTACGACGACGTTCATCACGTTCTTCTTCTTCACGTGATTTACCCTTCTTTGCCTGGGTAGCATTACGACGACGGCCACGGTTTTCTTCTTCACGTTCCTGTTCTTCTTCTGCTTCTTTTACGTAGCGAGAAGAGAATTCTTCGTCATAATCATTTTGGTGAGCCGCACGTTCAGCTTCTTCAGCTTCCCAACGCTTAGCATTTTCTTCCACCAAACGCTTAGCTTCTTCTTCCTGACGCTTAGTAGCTTCAATATTACGCGCTTGCGCTTCAGCTTCAGCCTTCTTACGGAATTCTTCACCTTCTTTTTCGTTGATGTTGTGCCTAGTAGCTTCTTTGATAATCTTGTTACGGCTTTCAAATTCAGCCTTTTTAGCCTTAGCTTCAGCTCGTGCTTTTTCTTCAGCCTGTGACTTGGCCTTAGCTTCTGCTTCAGCCTTAGCCTTTTCTTCAGCTTTCTTTCTAGCTTCAGCCTGAGCTAATGCTTCAGCTTCGGCTTTAGCCTTAGCTTCTTGTTCTTTACGACGTTCGATATCTTCTCTATTTGGTTTAGTGAAGCTTCTCTTTTCGCGTACTTTTACTTCCACATCATCACCGCCATAGCTACGTAATGGTCTGGACTGACCGTTGCCGGTCTTGTTATTACGCTTTAAGGAAAGCTTTTTACTCTTATTATCATCTGACATTATTGTTTTTCCTAAATGGTTATTCTAAAAATAGTTCCGACCAAGAGCTTTAAGTGAGTTATTGATCGGAGCCTTCCTTAAATTATTCAGCCTTTGGTTCTTCAGCTGCTTGTTCGTCCTTAAACCAAGTAGCATTACGTGCAGCCATAATTAAATCGCCAGCACGCTTTTCATCGAAACCAGGAATATCAACGAGGTCATCAGTTACACATTCAGCAAGTTCATCAAGAGTTGCTACTTCCTTGCTAGCGAGCGCGCGTACAGAGGCACTATCGAGACCAGGGAAGTTAAGAAGGTCGTCTGCCACCTTTCTCTTTGATGGAGTGCTGATATTCTGTAATGATTCAACCGCAATGCTCTGAAGCTTTTCAACCAATTCTTCATCGATGCCATCGATGCTGTTGATGATTTCTTGTGGTTCAACATATGCGATTTCTTCTACAGATTCAAAGCCAGCATCAACTAAGGCTTGAGCAAAATCTTCATCCACGCTTAATACTTCAGCAAACATGCTGCTTAAACGGTTGTTCTTATCAGATTCACGCTTATCCATATCTTCAACGGTAAGTACGTTAATCTTCCAACCAACGAGCTGTGAAGCTAAACGTACATTCTGACCGTTAGTACCGATAGCAAGAGCGTACTTATCTTTTTCCACGCCGATTTCAACTACATTCTTTTCTTTATCGATGTAAACCTTACGTACTTCAGCCGGAGCCATAGCCGCAATTACATACTTAGAAAAATCTTCGTTGTAAGCAATCACGTCGATCTTTTCGTTGCAAAGTTCGTTGCGAACGTTATTTACACGTGCGCCCTTCATCCCGATACATGCCCCAACTGGGTCGATGCGACGGTCTTTAGCACGAATAGCCACCTTAGCACGTAAACCTGGATCGCAAACTACGTTTACAATTTCAAGCTGACCTTCACCAATTTCAGGTACTTCGATAGTTAAAAGTTCCTTCAAGAAACCTGGGCTAGTACGGCTAACTTCAAGCTGTGCACCTTTGTTGGCCTCTTGTTTGATTGGTAAAAGCAAGCTACGTACACGGTCTCCGTTGTGGAAGCTGTCACGTGGAAGCATATTATCACGGCGTAAAATAGCTTCTGCATTGTTGCCTAAATCAAGGAATACGGTATCACGAGTTACACGCTTAACGATACCAACCACAACCTTACCTACTTGATCACGGAACATGTCGATAAGCTGCTGACGTTCAGCTTCTTTAACTTTTTGCTGTAATACCTGCTTTACAGTCTGGGCAGTAATACGATCGAAAATTGAACCATGGCTGGTTTTAGTCTTAACGGTCTTTTCTGCATCGAGTAATTCTTCAACGTAATCACCAGCTACAATGTTAGGGTCATCAAGACGTGCAGCTTCGAGGGTAATTTCGCGTGATGGAAGATCAAGCTGACCTTCAGTGTCAACTACAAGCCAACGTCTAGTGATAGTGAAGTCACCAGTTTTTTGTTCAATGGAGCACTTGATATCTACATCCAAACCTTGAAACTTCTTTTTGGCTGCAGTTGCTAAAGCTACTTCAAGAGCTTCAAATACGGCTTGACGAGAGATTGCCTTTTCATTGGACATTGCTTCTACAATCTGTAAAATTTCTTTTGCCATTTACATTATTTCCCTGATAACTGCCAATATTAAATAATCGGTACGAGTTGTGCCTTGCTTACGTTTGGATAAACGAGTTCAGCCACTTCCCCATCACACAAAAGGTGAAGCACATCGCCTTCAACTTTTTGTAATACACCGCGGAAATGTCTGCGTCCACCAACAGGAATGCTTAAATCAATAACCATTTCACTGCCAACGTAGGCACATAACTGTTCAAACGTAAAGAGAATGCGATCGAGACCTGGAGATGACACTTCAAGTGTATAGGCGTTCTTGAAGAAGTCCTCTACGTCAAGTATGCCGTTAATCTGCTGAGTAACATCACCGCATTCATCAACATTAATGCCGCCTTCCTTGTCAACATAGATCTGAAGCAATGGATGGCGTGGATTCTTATTTACCTTAACACCCCAAAGCTTAACCCCTAATTCTTCAAGAGCAGGAGTTATCGCCTGAGCAATCTTTTCTTCAATGGTCTGCAAACCTTATCTCCGTATAAACGTATAATAAAAAAGCCCCGGACATTTCTGACCGGAGCTCTCTCTGATCTAGATTTTAATTTGCGAGAGAAGAACAGCCTATCTGTATTTATTTTACAGATTGCGCCGTATTTCCAGGGTCAATCCCATGGACATTCCTCACAAATTTGCTTTATAAAAGCCACTTTATTTTTAAGTTTATTCTTTAAAACCAAAGCTTAGCTTTTATAAATGGTATCTTAAACACGAGAACTCAAGATTCTCTGTGTATTAAAATACGTCCACATTATGCGCTAAAAAAGTAGGATTAGTCAAGTAGAATTTATCACGCTCCAAGCACACTTCACAAGTAAAATGAGCGTAAATTCAGTCATTGCAAAAGTTTCCTTTAGGACCAATACTTTAAAAGCGGCCTCAAAACAAAATTCAAAACCACCCCTCTCTCGAATGACTAAGCCAAAAAGAAGTCTCAATAAAACCATTAAACCTTAGTTTTTGCACCAAAATATCACCCCAAAACAATGCATCAAAGTCGACAATTCCCATTTACGAAGCAAAACATTATGCCTTTTCCTAGTTTTATAGTTCCTTCATTTGCTCATAAAATTTGATTTTAAAAAATATTATTCTTCTTTTTAAGTCTTAGCTCGTTTTTTATCCCTTAGTGGTTTTACTTTGGTTTTACGTAGCTATTATCTAAGGTTAATGTTTAATCTGTAAGATCATAGATTTAGGTCTAGCTACATAAACATAAGCTCCGAAGAGCCGTTCTTGTAGCTGGCGCCTCAAATGAGGCTACCCATCTAGCACCTAATGCAAGTAAGCACGGACTCAAGTAAGTTTTGGCCCAAGTAAAGTGGGTTTTCTAACTTGCTAGCTTTTATGGTTATCAAGCTTTTATACGCCAAATTAGACCTAACATATGTTGTAAAGTGACATCCTCCCCCACCTATAGAGGTGGGGGCTTCCCACCGATAAGATAGGTTCAGTTCTCGCTCAAGCACTCTAATGAGTACAGTATCAACGAGCTAACCCCGTGTGTCCCACGGTTCTATGTTTTGAATTTATGCAGTTACTAACCGCATACCTTCATTTTTTATATTTATAGCATAATGTTTAGAAAGCTGTCAAGTAGATTTCGGCAATTCATCTCACCACCTTAGAGGTGGGGGACTTCTTGCCGAGTTCTGTTAAATTACTTCCTAAGTTTCTTCTATTTTTCCTTCTTCCTTATAAATAGTCTTTTATTACTTAGAATGCAGATTTGAAAGCAGTTTTTAAGACAAACATGGAAAAATGAAACCGACCTGGGATATGTTTTTTAGAGATATTAGTTTGGGTGGCATATAGCTTGCACTATTACTTAACAATTACATAAGTAGCGGACTTAAGCTTAGATAAAACTCGTTTAATAAAACTCATTTGATTAAAATTCGTTTAAATATTTATGCTACCTTTCGCAGCATCAAAGGAGAACAATATGTCCAAAGGCACAGTTAAATGGTTTAACAACACCAAAGGTTTTGGCTTCATCTGCCCTGATGATGGCGGTCAAGATGTGTTTGCACACTACTCAACTATTGATATGACTGGTTACAAAACTTTAAAACAGGGTCAGCCTGTTACTTATGAAACCGAAAAAGGTGAAAAAGGTTTTCATGCCATCAATGTTGTTCCGCTTCCAATGGTTAACGAATAAAAAAACGACTTTCATCCCACACGCAAGCGTGTGGGTTTTACGTCGCAATTTATAACATCTGATGATTACTTATTGCTTTTTTTTTAAAATTGTTCCAACGTTAATATCGAATCACCCACACTTTAAAATCAAACCGTCCCGACTTTAAAATCAAACCGACCAGATTTTAAAATGCCGTACTAAAAAGGCTTAAACCACCAACAATTTCACTTTTAGAATTTAACAATTGTACGTATTCCTTTTCCTCTAACAAAAACTTATAAAACAAGGATATAAGCATCATAATTTCACAAAAAAACATAGATCACATTTTATTAATAGATTTTTACATGTTTGTGAATACCATAAAATAAAACTACCTTATTCTATAGTAGAATCAATGGAGTGTTGAGAATAAATTATGTTACACAAATGTGTGCATTAAACATTTAATTGAATATAGGGCTTAGTTTTTTTAATAATCACTTAGCCTTTAAGCTAGGCAAGGTTTTTCATCCTATGGCTTAAAACTATTTTCAAAGTCAGCACTAAACTAAAACACATTAGACGTAAGAAAAAAACAGTAGTCCAGACAAGTTTTCATTTATTCATGACCGGAATCCTCGAAAACATTATTTGGAAAATTCTAAAAGAATTTAGGTAGGTAATAGCTAAAGCACCTACTTCTCTACCACTACTACAAATTAACTTCTATCGTGTATAGTGCTTGAGCGTCGACATCAATGCTTATTAACATACAATTAGAACAAGCCTTGACCTAAAGTAAAGGCCAACACAAGAATAAGAAGGATGCACATGAAAAGCATCGAACCCAAAACATCTCGTACCTCTTCAACCGATTCATCAGAAAAATCCACTCAGGTAGATATTAAGCAAAAACTTTTAGAAAAAGATTTAGAAATTGAACGTTTGCAAAAACTACTCAGGAAAACTGAACAAGAACGTACTCGCGAACGCAAATACTCTATCGGTTTCATCAGTCAAATGTTTAGAAACTATTGGGGGTATGATGACGACTTTAACTCTCAAATGAGTTCTGTCTTTGATAAAATTAATACTGAAACCCCTATAAATGAACAGATGGATACCGTGTTTGAACTCCAAAGTACTTTGCAAGTTCAAGCCAAAAAGATGAAGTTGTTTCATGGTAGCATCACTTCAGAACTCGGACGTTTAAAAGAAGCTATTGAACGTTTTCCAGTGCTTGTAGATAAATTGTCTCGCATGGGCATGTCTCTCGAGAATGCACAAAACGGAGCTAATATTGATCGCATCAGGAATAGCCTCAATATTGCCACCGAAGCCATTACTTATTTAGAAGAAAGTACTTTTACCACCGGCAAAACCCAAATTCCGGCCAAATATAAAAATGAGCTAGCCGGGATTATTTCCTCATTAAATTTACCATCACAAGAAAGCAAAAAAGACATTCAAAAGTGTTTTGAATTAATTAAGGATGGCGACGCTTATACCGATTTAGCAATTATTGTGATAAATCTTTTACGCACCATTACCAGAGCCTTTAACATTGAACGTGAAAGTTTCCTGGGCTTTTTAGAAGAGTTCTACGAAAACATTAACGTTATTCAAAACTCTATTTCAGATAACATCACGTTAGAACATAAAATCAATAAAAACACTAAAGATAGCAATAAACAAATTGATAGCACCATTAGCGCTATCAATACTTCACTTGATTTAGGTGACACTGATTTTAAAGAAATATCGTGCATGATTAAAGAACGTTTACAGCATCTTGCGGAAATCGTTCGTGAACACAATAAGTACCTTAACATGCAGGATAAACTTCTTTTAGATCTAACTGAAATTGAAGCTCGCGTCAATAGCATCAGAAACAACGCGTCTAGCTTTAAAGAAGAACTGCAAGATATTTCTCGTAAGAGCAAGACCGACCCGCTTACCGGTTTATATAACCGTTTAAGTTTTGATAGCATTGTGGAAAAAGAATTATTGTCTTTTCACAGAGACGCTCAGCTTCAATGTGCGGTGCCATTTTACATTCTTCTAATTGATATCAATAACTTTGGCGATACTAACCGTAAATACGGCGCCAACGTTGGGGATAAGATTCTACGTGTCGTCGCCCTAACTTTAAAACAAAATTTAAGAAGCGGCGATTTCTTAGCGCATCTTGAAGCCGACAAATATGCACTTATGATTCACGAAGCCCTCCCGGAAAATATTCACCGAGTCGCTTCAAAACTAATCAGTGCAATTAAAGGAATTCCGTTCCATTACAACACTGAAAAAGTTAATGTTTCCATCTCAATTTCCGCCCGTAAAATCACGGAAGAAACATCAGAAGTACAAACTTTACTTGAACAACTTACTAACGACATGAAAACCCTAAGACGTAACCCTGATAATGCCCACTTCTCAATTGTGTAAGGCTTAAAAGGAGTAACTCTAAAACGTAACCACGAAAGTTATTTCAGCTATAAATACATATTGCTTAAACTCATATGTAACTTAACTCATGTATTACCATGCATGGCTCTATAAACATTAAAATTTAAGCTTTAACCTCAAATATAAAGGAAAATTTTTACCCCAAAGACTATAAAAAAATCAAAATAACAAAACGACAACAATAAAGTAAAAGTAAAACAAAAATAACAATAAGATAAACCATTGCTTCCTGACGGCCTTGCCGTCATATAAGGAGTAACAAATGATTTCTGTAGTTCAACCAACCGGCGCCATGTCTTTACTGTCTCAGCTTGAAGCGGAAAGTCTTTCCCGCTATTCTCAAGGTGATTTGTATGACTTATACCGTAATTGTTCTTTAGCTGTTTTAAATAGTGGCACCATCACTGATAATTCATCTGAGCTTCTAGATAAATTTAGAGATTTTGAAATCAACGTCATTCGTAATGAACGTGGCGTTAAGCTTGAAATGATCAACCCGCCACAGTCAGCCTTCGTTGATGGCACCATCATTTCTTCTATCCAAAACAACCTTTGTTCCGTCCTTCGCGACATCGTTAAAATTGCAACCTATAAAATGCATCTTAAGGAAAATTCAGCCAAAGGGGTTCCTTTAGCCAAATTCCGGACCAACGAAATTTTTAATATGCTCCGCCACGCTGAATCACTCCACTCAGGACAAGACCCTAATATCGTGGTTTGCTGGGGCGGGCATGCTATTAATAAGACGGAATATGACTATGCCTTTGCAGTAGGTCGTGAATTAGGGTTGCGTGAATTTGATATCTGTACTGGTTGTGGTCCAGGGGCCATGGAAGCTCCAATGGCTGGGGCAGTCGTAGGCTATGCGATGCAAAAATTCCGTCATGGTCGCTTTATTGGCTTAACCGAACCGTCGATTATTGCGGCCGAACCACCTAACCCATTTGTTAATGAATTGGTGATTCTGCACGATATCGAAAAGCGTCTAGAAGCGTTCGTACGCTTTGGTCATACCATGATTATTTTCCCAGGTGGCCCGGGGACGGCAGAAGAATTGCTCTATATTTTGGCGATCAAATTAAGACGCGAAAATAGACACGAGCCCCTACCTCTTATTTTAACTGCACCAAAAGAAAGTGCCGCTTACATAGAATCACTCGATAACTTCGTGGGTAATGTCCTTGGTGATAATGCACGTCGTCTCTACCGCATTATTATCGACGATCCAATTGAAGTTGCGCGTGAAGCTCGTAAGAGTCTCGACATGGTCCGCGAACACCGCACTTTAAACAGCGATGCCTATTGCTTCAATTGGTCTTTGGAAATTCCTGAAGAATTACAAGAACCATTTGAGGCTACCCATGAAAACATGGCTTCCTTAAATCTACACCGCAATCAAGAACCTTGTGAATTAGCCGCTGCTTTACGCCGAGCCTTCTCTGGTATTGTTGCGGGTAACGTAAAAGAAGCCGGCATGAAACGCATCGCCGAAAAAGGTCCATTTATCATTAAGGGCGACCAAGACATTATGTCCGCCATGGATCAGTTGTTAACTGATTTTGTGGCGCAAAAGCGCTTCATGCTTTCACATGAAGAATACGTACCGTGCTACAAAATTTCGGTAGATGAAGATCAATCGTAAAACCAAAATCTTAATGTAAGTTTTACGTTAGCTCTTTATGCTTCAAAGGCTCGGTACTACTGAGCCTTTGTGCTTTTAACAACTTATATTTAAAAACCACTATCTTCCACAAAAGGACCAAAACACGCTACTAAATAAATAATGCCCCGAATTTAATTCAAACAGTTCTTGTTTCAATTTGTAACAATTTTGCCATAATTTAGTGACAACTTTTTTGTATGATGACAGTAACAACCAAAATACCTACGAAAATCAATTTCCAAGTATTTAAGTCTAACTATAAAAAAACAAGTTCAATAGAGTTCAAAACTCGTACCCCAAAAAAGGCGGAGCTAACAATAGCCTTAAGCTGTAACAATTAGTAATAATTTGCCACTAGCTTTAAGAATTTACCCGCCTATAATAAGGATAAAGGATAAAGGATAAGAACAAGATTGGTTACAAGGTTTGTTAAAGGTTAACCCCCCAAGAACTAGAAAAATTTCTATTAACTTAACCCCGAGTAAACTAATTACAAACCTCAACTTGCGCTTTAACCAAATTAAAGCCCACACTAAGCCCCAAGGAGTACATCATGCGCAGCCTAATAGCAGTAGTTGCCACCACAGCCTTACTTAGCACTGGATGTGTAGTTGTTGATGATGACTATGATAGTGGCTACACCACCTACTACGAACCAGCACCTAATACCGTCATAACTTATTCATCAAGAACCGTGGTGGTTCCGCCTCCACCGCCTCCACCACCTCCTCGTTATTACCATCCATATCGTCCGGGTTTTAGACCAGGACCACACTATAAACCTGATCATCGACCAGACTTTAGACCAGGACCAAGACCTGACCATCGACCTGACCATCGACCTGACCATCGACCTGACCATCGACCTGACTTCAGACCGGGACCAAGACCTGACCATCGACCTGACTTCAGACCGGGACCAAGACCTGATAGCCGCCCAGATGGAAACATCAGACGCTTTGAACGTGGCCCACACTACGCCCGCTAAAAAATTTAAATAGCAATTTACAAGTCCCATTAAATCTGGGACTTGTTTTTTTATCACTCACCACCAATTGCGCAGCGATTTTTATATTTTAAAGTGTTGGTTTAACCATAAATTTTTTAAACCTTACACATTTTTACGCACCATTTTTGCATTTTTATTCATAACTTTTGTAATAAAACCACCTCAGCTTGCAAATATTATGGCGACACTCCCTCAACAAACCACATAACAACCACAAAAGCCCCACATTTTACTAGGCAAAACTTCCACAAATATCTGCAACTATCCAACACAGTGCAACGTTTGCACAATCAAAACACAATTTTCACCAAAATAGTTACCCAAAATTGCACAAAATCGCTTTTTTTCGTTTAAATTTATGTATAATTGAATTATTCACTTGAGCGCCTCCTTGGCCCTCAAAAGAACATCGCGTTTTAGCATCATTATGCAAAAGCGCAAATGCAGTCCGTTCTCCTTTTAGAGGCGGACGGATAGCAGCGGTTCAAACCCGGTAAACCGTATGAACAGCTGTAGTTAATCACTACTAAACAATTAAGCTTAGGAATAAAAATGCAGTTATTAAAACCAGTTATGGACCGCGTTATCGCCCGTAACCCAAATGAACCTGAATTCCACCAGGCAGTTTCTGAAGTTCTCGAAACTCTTGAACCAGTTCTTGCTAAGCACCCAGAATGGATGGCTGCAGGCATTATGGATCGTATCGTTGAACCAGAACGTCAGATTATGTTCCGTGTACCTTGGATCGATGACAACGGTAACGTACAAGTAAACCGTGGTTTCCGTGTTCAATTTAACAGCGCTATCGGCCCATACAAAGGCGGTATCCGTTTCCATCCTAGCGTAAACTTAAGCATCATTAAGTTCCTCGGATTCGAACAGATTTTCAAGAACAGCCTCACTACCCTCCCTATCGGCGGTGGCAAGGGCGGTTCTGACTTCGATCCAAAAGGCAAGTCTGACCGTGAAATCATGGCTTTCTGCCAGAGCTTCATGACTGAACTTTCTAAGCACATCGGTGCTGATACTGACGTTCCAGCTGGTGACATCGGTGTTGGTGGTCGTGAAATCGGCTTCCTCTATGGCCAATACAAGCGTCTTCGCAATGAATTCACCGGCGTTCTTACCGGTAAGGGCCTCGGCTGGGGTGGTTCATTGGCTCGTACCGAAGCTACTGGCTACGGTCTCTGCTACTTCATGGACGAAGCTCTTAAGGCTAAGGGCAAGTCTTTCAAGGATGCTGTAACCGTTATTTCTGGTTCTGGTAACGTTGCTATCTACGCTTGCGAAAAGGCTCAGTCTCTCGGTGCTAAGGTTGTAGCTATGAGTGACTCTGCTGGTTACGTTTACGATCCAAACGGTATCGACCTTGCTCTTATGAAGGAAATCAAGGAAGTTAAGCGTCAGCGTATTTCTGAATACGCTAAGGCTCGTGCAGGTGTTACTTACACTGAAGGTTGCCGTAACATTTGGACCATTAAGTGCGACATCGCTCTTCCATGCGCAACTCAGAACGAAATCAACGCAGAAAGCGCTGATATTCTTCTTAAGAACGGCACTTGGGCTATCGGTGAAGGTGCTAACATGCCTTCTACCAACGAAGCAATCAGCAAGTACCTTGCTGCTGGCATCATCTTTGGCCCTGCAAAGGCTGCTAACGCAGGTGGTGTAGCTACTTCTGCTCTCGAAATGAGCCAGAACTCTATGCGTCTTAACTGGACCTTCGAAGAAGTTGACGCTAAGCTCAAGCAGATCATGCAGAGCATCTACAAGGCTGCTTCTGAAGCTGCTATCGAATACACCGGTAGCGCTGACAACCTCGTAGCTGGCGCTAACATCGCAGGCTTCCTCAAGGTTGCTAAGGCTATGTACGCTCAGGGCGTTGCTTACTAATCTAAATAGATTATGTAACATCTAATCAATGAAGCCCCAGGGATTATGTTCCCTGGGGTTTTGTTTTGCATATATCGCGTGACTAAAGCGTTTAGCAAAGCCGGCAATGGAAAGTTCGTTGTCTGCTTGCTGCTATTTAAGGAAGGATTTCACAAAGTTAATTTTGAATTCACCAGTGTAGATATTTTTCATAATTGCAACCTAAAACGTGGTTAAAGTCATGTAATTCATTTGTTGCAACTATTGTAAGACCTAGGGTGACATGGACACACCTGTGAGAATAAGGATAGCATAGCTATCAAACTTCTTTAGAATTACTCTAATGAGTAATTACGAAGCTCCCACCTCTTTAGGTGGTGAGTAGTTCACTGAGCTAGGTAACTATAAAAATATAGGAACTTCAATATATAAGAACTTTAAGTTATAAAACCTTTTAGCTATGAATATGACGCCCCACACAAACCTAGAACACATTAGGACACGAGGTTCCTAAAATAGTACAACCTAAATTAAAGACCCTATTCATTGCGTCTTCAAAATGAATCCAAAAGCCTGATAACACCATCTTTAGGATAATCAAACCAGCTAACATACTTATCGCAAAGCCAAGGCTAAAGATATTAAGCTGAGGCGCCGCTCTTGTCATAACCCCAAACGTAAAATTCACTAATAGCATTGCACAAATTGAGCTTATAGATAAACCTAACGCTATCACAAACATTAAACTCCCAAAACTGGCAATTTCAGTCCATGGAATATCTGGCATGGTGGCGCTTATCGGTAAAGCGAAAAAACTTAAGCGTAACATTCTTAAGAGCATTAAATGCCCATCTATGACTAAGAAGAGCAAAGTAGTCAATACGGTAAAAAATTGACCGACAACCGGCGTATTAGTTCCCGAGACCGGGTCCACAAGCGACGCAAAACCAAGACCGGTCTGCATTGCAATTACCTGACCTGCCACCACAAAGATTTGGGCAATAAATTGAGTGATAAACCCTATAGTTATGCCAATTAAAAACTCGCGCCCTACCGTTAAAAACCCAGTCACACTAAACGGATCTAAAAATTTGGGGTGCGGTATAGTTTCACACATACACCAAGTTACAGCGACGGCTAAAGCTAAGCGCACCAAGACTGGTACACTCTGAGAACCTATGGTGAACATCGACATCAAACAAGCAGCAATGCGGATAAAAGGCCACATATAGACTGCTATGGCAGCGATGAGATAGCTTTCCGAAAACTGCACTTAGCGTTCCTCTCCTAGCCAAGTATTTGAGGAATAACCTCAATAATATGCTTAAAGAAGCTCATCAGTTTTTCAAGGCCCCAATGAGCGCCCAGACCTAACGCAATAACTGTCACTAATAAACGTGGTAAGAATGACAAAGTCTGTTCATTAATGGAGGTAGCTGTCTGAAAAATCGCCACGATAAGACCTACCGCAAGCGATGGCAAAATAGCTACTGCGACCAATAAAGCCACTAACCCTAGGGCTTCACGTACAATGTCGACAAATACTTCTGGTTCCATCCGCCGCCTCCGCTTTACTGCGATCCGAGCCCAAAACTTGAAACCAACGTGCCCATAATAAGCCCCCACCCATCTACTAAGACAAAGAGCATTATTTTAAATGGCAACGAAACAATCATAGGCGAGAGCATCATCATCCCCATCGCCATCAAGATACTTGCAACTACCAAGTCTATGACGAGAAATGGCAAGAACAGCATAAAGCCCATCTGAAACGCAGTTTTTAATTCACTCACCATAAAAGCTGGAATTAAAACTTTTAATGGGACTTTTTCAATTGCCACCGGTTTTTCCCCCGCAAATTCCATAAAAGTATTGATATCTTGCGGTCTAGTTTGTTCGCGCATAAACCGATGAATCGGAATTTGCGCGCGTTCAAACGCCACTTTGGAAGTGATTTGATTATTTAAATATGGTTGAAGCGCCGTGTCGTTAATGTCATTTAAAACTGGACTCATAATATAAAATGACAAAAACAATGCCAACCCCACTAAAATCTGATTCGAAGGAGTGGTTTGCAAACCTAAAGCCTGACGCAAAATTGATAACACCACAATGATACGAGTAAAACTCGTCATCATAATAATGACCGCTGGCAAAAAACTCAAAAAGGTCATTATGGCTAAAACTTGCAAACTTAAGGAATAATCCGTCGTTCCATCATTATTAGCCGTGACGTGTACTGCATCGAGCATCAAACCTTGTTCCGCCCCTAAAGCGTTACCTGCCATAAGTAGCGTTCCAAGACCGAGCGAAAATTTTAATATACGGTTAACGTCCATCATTGTGCATCCTGTGCATTGTTATCTTGTACTTTAGGTTCAGATTGGGAATTTTTGTTTTCACCAACAATTTTAGCGAGCAGATCTTTAAATCCCAATGACTTAGTTATATCTTGGCTTGAAGCCTTAGGTTCCGCTTTTGTGGCCCCACGTGCTGAGTTGTTTAAAGGTGTTGGTAGCTTATAAACTAAATTTACATTGTTTGGCGTTACCCCAATTAAAAGCTGTTCGTCCCCAACTTGCACTAAGACTAACTTCTCTTTAGTGCCTACAGCTAAAGCCGTCACCACCCCTAAGTTACCCCCACGCACGCCTGGAACTAAACGTAAACGGCGTAAAAACCACGCTAATAAGAAGATAAGCCCTAAAACCCCAAAACTATAGAGAACAAACTTACCCATCGATATTGGTTCGGCGCCCCGATAATTATGCGCTTTATTATGGTTTTCAAGGCCAAAATTTTCCGGGATGGAATTAGCATTAGTAGAATTAAGCTCTTCATTTTTACCAATTACGCGAGATGTAGCTTCCTCTATTGGTTCAACCTTAGATACAGAGTTAGGCTCAACTTGCTTAAGCTTAGAAGATGGTTCATTTAATAACGGAGCCTCGTTTAATGGCGAAGCTTCATTTAATGATTTATTAGAAGTAACAGTTGAGTTGGCGGCTTGAGCAATCTTTGAATCAGGTTGCGGAGCCACAGATTTTGGCCCCGTAGTCTTGGTCCCATCATGGTAAAGCGAATCCATCGCTACCTCTTTTGAGGTTGAATTTGGTGCGACCGCATTAGTCGTTGCCGCTTTGGTAGCTGGCTTACTTGGATATAAGAGCGAGTCAGATACGGACTCGGTTTGCGCCCAAGCCCCATTTACTCCTAATAAGGCCCCAAACAAACTCCAAAGCCCTAAGAAACCAAGCAATTTTTGGTGTATCGACATCGTCGTTTAGCTCCTTTACCAAAAATGAAAAGCGGTTCTAAGCGAACCGCCTATCTATTAATGAAGCTTTTTAATGCGTTCCGTTTGCGAAATAACGTCTGTTAAACGAATCCCAAACTTATCGTTTACGACCACAACTTCACCGTGGGCAATAAGAGTCCCATTGACTAAAACGTCTAAAGGTTCACCCGCCACACGTTCAAGTTCTACCACCGAACCTTGGTTAAGCTGTAACAGATTGCGAATACTAATCTGCGCCCGACCTACTTCCATGGTAATTGTCACCGGAATATCCAAAATGGTATCTAAGCGCGCTTTCTCCTCACTACTTAACCCCCCACTTGGCTGAAATTCTTCTAAAGGCGCAGACTTAGCATCCTCGTCAGATAGCTGAACATTGCCGTTACCACTTTCTGCTTTTTTTTGTTCATCGAGCGCCTGGGCCCAAACATCTTCTACATCGTCACTCATGTTCCGCTCCTAAATTTTTTCTAGGTTCACCGAAGCGCCCCATCAATAATTCCATCTTTATTTATTAGTCCAAAAGACTAACTAAAAATTCTTTATTTTTTCGTTTATTTATCGTCTTTAATCTGTATCTTAAGTTACGTAGGCTTGGTTTAAATAAGCTTAGCTTGTCAGCACAAGTTACACTTATTTAAATTTGGCCTATTCTGTTGCATCAAGCACATCATCATCATCGACTGGATTCTTATCCATTAACTTCCCGCGCCTAAAGAGCGACAGTTCGTTTTTCATTGATTCTGGACGTTTTAACTTTTCCGTAATCTTAATCGCAAGCTTATCCTTGGTACGCCCCATCTTCGCTCTAAAAGTAGGCAATTCTTCCACAAAAACCAAAGTTTCTTTTGGCATTTTTACCGGGATTATCATGCCCGGCTTCAAATGTTCAATCTGGCGTAACGTGAGCTTAGTTTCTAGAAGTTGCACGCGCATGCCTACGTTTACATCCATAATTTCTTCACGTAAGGCCTTACTCCAACGCACATCCGCATCACCCTTATCGCTTTGCACCCCAGCATCAAGGAGTTCACGAATAGGTTCCACCATAGAATATGGTAGAGCCACGTGGAAGTCGCCCCCACCGCCATCAAGCTCGATATGGAATGAATTAATAACTACCACTTCTGTTGGGCTGACAATATTGGCCATGGCTGGGTTTACTTCACTGTCGAGGTATTCAAAATCGACATCCATTACCGGGGCCCAAGCTTCACGATAATCCTCAAAAATAATCTTGAGGAGCATTTGAATAATACGACGTTCCGTTGGAGTAAATTCACGCCCTTCAATCTTGGCATGATATTTACCATCCCCACCAAAGAAGTTTTCCACCAAAATAAAGACCAAACGCGCTTCCATAGTGATAAGCGCAGTCCCTTTTAACGGCCGAAAACGAACCATGTTTAAACTTGTAGGCACAAATAGAGTATGGACATATTCGCCAAACTTTAACATCTGGACGCCGTTGATTGAAACTTCAGCCGTACGGCGCATCATGTTAAAAAGACTAATACGTAAATGGCGGGCAAAACGTTCATTGACGAGTTCTAGGGTAGGCATGCGCCCACGGACTATACGATCTTGAGCCGCAAAGTCAAAGCGTACAACCCCGGATTCCTTGCCATCGTCTTCACTAGGTTCATCTTCAGGAACTTCATCTACACCGTGCAGGAGGGCATCAATTTCGTCCTGGCTTAAAATATCACTCACGACCTGCTCCTTCCTTTACTGCATGACAAAGTTAGTAAATAGCACCTGATCTATTACGGCACTACCGGTTTCATCACGCATTGCATTTTGCACATTTTCTAAACAAATTTTCTTAACCTGAGCGCGCCCATCCTTATCATTGTAGAGATTAGGATCGATACTAGTAAAAGTTTCGTTGAGCACTGATTTGATTAAAAGGCTATTAATTTGAGCTAAAGAGATGTTTTGTTCATCAGAAACTACTACGGCCACATAAACCTGTAACATACGTTCACGTGGCCTAGTGTTTAAAGAGACTACAAATGGTTGGTCAAACTTAATATAGTGTACAACCTTCGCCCCTGGCATCGCTTGGCCTGGTTTTGGTAAGGCTTGAGTGGCGACTGCTTCTTCTTCGCTACTACCACCTAAAAAGAAAGCCAAACCACCACCTACCAAAGCTAAAAACACTACAACTCCAGCGATGATAATAATTAGTTTTGTTTTTTTGCCGCTATTAGCGCCATCAAGCTTGAGCTCTTGTTGTTCTGCCATGAATCTTGCCTCTAAAAAACTTTGTCTCTTATGCCAAAACATGATTTTAGCTTAAAGCGTTGATTTTACCAAATATCAGCTCTGATTTTTGGCGGGTTCGGCAATATTTAACCCTTGCCGAACCTTTTACCAACTACATTCCAGCGATTTTTAAGCCTCTAAGAGTGGAATTTAAACTATTACCAAAACTGTTTTGCCCTTCACTAAAGATATTTAACCACGCTTCGTTAGCACTACTATCTTGGTTTCTTAAGCTATCTTGCCAAGATTGCTGTGCGCGGGCATAGCCCTTAGATTCATGTTCTTGGCGTTCCCCTTGGAAATCATGGGTGCTTTCTACGCTTTCATCAACCAAGTCAACTCCAACTTGAGCCATATAATCTTTGAGTTTTGGTAAACTATCTCCTAAGAGCTCCTTAGCAGCGCGAGTGGTAGCGGTAAAGTTTACGGCAGCGCGATTTCCATCGTCCACACTTACCGAAATCTTTAAACGACCTAAATTATGCGGATAGAGCTCAAGCTCTACCTGACGCAAGTTACGAGCTGCCATCTTCATCACTTGCTGATGAATACGTTCAGCATTCCCATTTCGGTCTCCCCCTAAAAGTTCAACTCGACCAAAGACTTCGCTACTCCCAGTTAAACTATTAGAAGTTAAGGTAGCTGAGTTTTCGGCCCCACTAAAGCCTGCATTAGCACTACTTCTATTAGTAGCAGCAGTCCCCGCTAAAACCTGTGCACGCTGCCGGTTATTACTCATAACCCCAGCAAAAGCTTCATTAGAACTTAAATCAGCCCCAGTGTTTAAAGTTTCAGCAGAAGTAAATTGAACTCCATTTTCCCCAAAGAAACCAGAAGCCCCATCACTATCAAAGAACCCCAATTCACTTGCTTCATGACTAGTTACATTTTCAAAAGCTTCATCGCCTAACATAGAAGATAATTCAGCTTGTTCTTGAGCTTTCAAATCTTGAGTAGTTGTAGTTGAAGCTACATTTTGACGCTGTAAAATTGAGGTAATCATGGAACTTGAACTTAACGGTTCGCTTATTGAAGTTCTAGCCGCTTGTTGCATCTTCACCATGAAGCTTAAGGTATCGCCAGCTTGAGCCTGTAATACGGCATCCGCGGCATCACCACTTGAGGACACAACTTTAAGACCAGCTTTATGAGCTTCTTTTAAAGCGTCACGCGCTTCAACTGAAACTTCGGCCTTAACGTTTGCTGAAGTTGTAAGTGCATGTTTTTTAGAAGTTAGAATCTGACTTGGGTCTAACTTACCTTCTGTAGGCATAGTTGGGTCTTCACTAGTTAAAACTGCTAAATTTTCATTAGTCGCTGTTGCTTTCCCGTCTTGAGCGGAAAGTTTTTGCCACTTAGAGGCATCAGTTGCCACTTGAGCTTGAAGCGCTTGGTCTAAAGCTTCGCTTGAGACCTTAGTCCCAACTACAGTGTTAGCGTTGGTATGTGCGTATTCCTTGCCATTGGCAATAGTGTTTTGAGCAGAAGCTTCAACTTCAGCTTTTAAGCCCATCGCATCGATCTTGGCTTTAGATGATTCAGAAGATTCATTTTCCTGAACTACCGTAGCGTTAGTGTCCAAAGTTTCAGGTTCATCTGCGCCTAAATTATAATCAGCGTCGCTTAAGATCCACGCCCCGCTTTCATCAAGCTCAGAGGCACTTAGATCATATATATCGGTAACGGTTTTATTTTCATTATCAGCAAAAGTTGACGCTTGGTCCTTTACGGTTTCAGGATTAGACGCCACTACAGCAGAATCAGCTAAAGACGCACCTTCGGTGGTAGTAGCTTCACCTTCTACCAAAGCCAATTCTTCGTCATTAGCTGCTTCCACTTGAGCTTTGGCTGTCACATTTTTGACAGTAGCATCTTGAGTTTCAACCTTAGCATGAGCTTTGTTTGACTCGACTCTTTTATCTTTTACAAGAGTTTTAGCTTTAGCAGTCGCATTATTCTCAGTGCGTCCGGCCACATCTTGCCGTTCCTTAGCCATAGCACTACGAAAATCCGCTCCAGCCCCCAAATCTTCATTTTTAACAGAGCTCTTTAGTTCCATTGTGTCTAAGTTTGCTGGCGAAATCATATCAAGTGCAATCATCATTAAATCTCCTACGGTCAAAAAACCGTTATCCTGCCGTTATTGTCTACGATGATGCAAATTATTTGCCAATTTGGTATTGCCGCTGTTTATAAACTTGTTTTCAGAAAAATATTTAACTTCGTTCACAATTTAAGACGCCAATAGCTTTGTTTTCTATCTTTGTTTTGGTCTCTGTTTTTCTTGTTTGGTAGTACTCTTGATTGCAGGCAAGATTACTAGTTTAGACTATTAGTTTAATAGTCTGCACTACTCGTTTGGCTTTTTTGAAAAAAACGATTCGTCGATAAATCATCACTTAGCTTTTGCTCTTGTTTAGCTAAGGCGGTAGCAGCTTCTAAGCGTCGCTTTTCCATCAACATTTCCACACCTTTACGTCTAGCTTCAGCATCTTTAAAGGCTTGAAGCCTCGTGGCAACTTCAGCTTTAATCTTTTGTAGACCCTTTAATTGCTCCGCTGAAATATTATCTAAGCGCCCAATAAACGCCGTGTAATGTTCATAAGTACCATGCGATACGGGGCCACTCATGCCTTTATTAACTAAATCAGAGGAGTAGATCCCCCGAAACCTATCTAAAGCCGCAAGCTGTTGCTCAAAATTTCGTTGCTGCGTTAAAGCGGCTAAGTAAAGAGAACGACTTTCGTCTTCAAGCTTCTTTAGTCGTTCGTAAAGTAATTCAAGCGCGCCAGCCATCTACATTTAATTCCTAATTTTTTATGCCTATCACCATAAGCGCTTTAAAGTTTAAGATTTTATCTTAGCGCTTATTGCCCATAGGAGGCACTGCGCGACCTCCACCACCCGCCATCACTTGAGCGAGGGCCTTAAGTTCAGCGACACATTGGTCATAGGGAATGACTTCTTTCATCTTTTGTTGTAAAAATTGGTCAATGACCGGTTTTAGTTTTATAGCCTGGTCAATACGTGGATCAGCCCCGGCTTGGTAAGCCCCTAAGGCTATCAAATCGCGATTTTGTTCGTAAAGGGAATATGTTTGCTTGACCGCTCGCGCCATGATTTGGTGTTCTTCCGAGGTAACCATCGCCATAACACGAGAAATAGACTTTTCAATATCAATCGCTGGATAATGCCCACTATCGGCTAGCGCACGAGATAAAACTATGTGCCCGTCAAGAATCGCACGTGCCGAGTCCGCAATCGGATCTTGTAAATCGTCCCCTTCAGTTAACACGGTAAAAAACGCCGTAATCGAACCTTGATTTTCCGCCCCGTTACCGGCGCGTTCAACTAAAGCCGGCAAGCGAGCAAATACAGAAGGCGGATAACCTTTAGTTGCCGGTGGCTCACCGATTGCTAACGCGATTTCACGTTGCGCCTGCGCATAACGCGTCAATGAATCCATAAGAAGTAGTACGTTTTTGCCTTGGTCTCTAAAGTATTCTGCAATCGCTAATGAAGTTTCACAGCCCTTTAGGCGCATTAAAGGCGAAGCATCAGCTGGAGCTGCCACCACGACCGAACGTGCGCGTCCTTCCGGCCCTAAAATATCTTCAATAAACTCACGAACTTCACGTCCACGTTCCCCTATAAGCCCCACCACAGTTACATCTGCAGTCGAGCCGCGAGTCATCATCCCAAGAAGAACAGACTTACCAACCCCGGAACCGGCAAAAAGCCCCATACGTTGCCCTTGGCCTACAGTAATAATAGCATTGATGGCCCGCACCCCAACGTCCATTGGTTCTTTAATTGGTTTACGAGCTAACGGATTCATCCGCCGAGGCACAAAACGTTGTCGCCTATCTCTAATCAATGGTCCCTGCCCATCGATAGGATTACCAATCCCATCTATAACGCGCCCTAAGAGATGAGGCCCATAAGGAAAATCACTCTGACTACCAATAGGCGTTACTTTAGCCCCAGGCACCACTCCTTTTAATTCTTCGGATGGCATCAAATAAAGCTTTTCCCCACTAAAACCCACAACCTCAGCTTCTAAGCTTCCATCGACGGTTTCAATGCGACAAATCGAGCCTACCGCCGCTCGGCAGCCTACGGCCTCTAAAGTTAAACCAACGACTCGCACTAAACGGCCAGAGACCGCTGGAGTCTCCGGAGCTTCTGGAATAGCGCAGTTCATCAAGCTTTCAATTACGCTCATAGCTTTTAACCTCGTTTAGTCGAGATGCCACTTGCGGGTTCCACTTGGACTTGGTTATCCATAGCTGCATCTGGCAGATTAGTTTGGGTCACTACGGCTTCTTCTTGAATGATAGCGTTTTTCGGATCATCTAGTTCATTTAAAGAGGTGGCAGAAGCGTCCGGCTCAACTTGAAAAGCTTGTTCCCCTGGAGTCTCTGAAGCATTGGTAGCGTCGTGCTCAAGCTCTTGGCTCAGACCATCATTTGGGGCCATGGTATATGAAGTCTCAGCCTTTTGAACATCGCCATTAGAAGCTATTGGTTCTAACGGTACATTATCATAAGCATGGTTTACCTCGTAACCCGAGTTTTGTGGCGCTAGCTCCACCTTATCACTATTTAAGTTCATAAACTCTGCTAAGAACTTATCAATACGTTCCTCTAAACGAATATCAATACTACTCATCTGCGCGTCGGCTGCAATATCACCAGGTTTTAAGTTAGGATCAGGTAAGATTTTTAGCTCCGCCGTGCCGATGGTATCGGCAACTAAATGACAATCAGCAGGGTTTAATCTAAATGAAACGTTAGTTGAAGCGACCGGTAGCAACCGGCATACATCAGCAATAGCTTGTTCAAGATAGGCCGGGTTAACCTTAACTTCTTGTTTGATAAAGGCTCGCGCTAAACGCCCGGCAAGGTAAATAAGTTCGGAGGAAATTTCAGTATCTAGTTTACCAATGGGGTCCACTAGGTGATTAGCGTAGCGACAAAACCGCGCAGCTTCGCTTGCAATAATTTCTTGACCGTTTTTTAAGCCTTCTGCTTGGCCAGCCGCAAAGCCATCGCGAGTCCCAGATACTACCCCAGCTTCATAGCCTTCCTTATGACCTTCACTATAACCATGTTCCTTGCCTTCCGCAAAACCATCGTCATATGCAGCTTTACGAATGGCCTCAAGCTCTTCTAACGTAATAGCAGCTACTTTTTCTTCAGCAGGCGCAGGTCCCTCTTCTTTGGCTTTTAACCCTTCTTCATACCAATTGGCTTTCATGCCTAAGGCATTGGTTTCATTAGGATCGGGGGCATTACGAGAATCTTCAACAAACTCCACGTCATATGGTTTAGCTTGACCTTGCTCATCATCAATGAGCTTTTGAGGCCTAAACTTTGGGGCGTCAGAACGTTCAGAATAGTAGTTGCTTGGCACTGAAGCTTCAGCTTGCTCTAAATCCTTAAAATTATTCATAAGTCCCTCGTAAATACCAAAAGGCGGCGAGCCTTAGCACACCGCAAAACGACAATTAAAACTGAGATCATACTTGAACTTTAAAACTAGGCCCCACGGGCTTAGCTTTAAAGCAATTAACTTTATGGTTTACACAAAGTTATCACCGCCACCTAGGCCTAACATAATTTCGCCACTATCAGCTAAACGACGGGCAATAGTAAGAATTTCTTTTTGAGCAGCTTCCACGTCACTAATACGCATTGGGCTCATAGTAGACAAGTCTTCACGTAACGTATCGGCGGCACGCTTAGACATATTCTTAAAGATTTTTTCTTTAAGATTATCATCCGCACCTTTAAGAGCTTTAGTCAACAAGTCACCAGATACTTCACGTAACAAGGTCTGAATACCACGGTCATCAACGTCGATAAGATTTTCAAAGACGAACATGAGGTCTTGAATCTGCTGACTCATTTCTTCATCGTTTTCACGAATAGCATCCATGAGCTGACCTTCAATATTGGTATCGAGATAGTTCATAATAGAAGCGGCTGCCTTAAGACCACCCATCTTAGCTGCCTGAGTACTTGCAGAACCCGCAAATTGTTTTTCCATAATTTCGTTGAGTTCTTGTAAAGCGGCCGGTTGTACTTCTTCCAAATTCGCGATACGCATAATTAAATCAAGGCGCACAGGCTCTGGAAATTGACTTAAAATTTCCGCACTCTGTTCAGGTTCCAAATACGACAACACAATGGTTTGAATCTGCGGGTGTTCGTTCTGAATAATAGTCGCTACCTGACGTGCATCCATCCACTTTAAAGAGTCCAAACCACGCGCGCCCGAACCCATGATAATCTGTTCAACTAAGTTACCAGCCTTGTCTTCACCTAAAGCGGCCACGAGTGCTTTACGCACAAAGTCTTCCGACCCCACCCCGATATTAGAATACTTCTGAATATCATTGATAAAGAGGCGCTGCACGGCGGTAACTTTTTCATTACTAAAGTCGCTCATAGAGGCCATCGCCATCCCCAAGCGTTGTACTTGCTTTGGCTCTAGGTGACGAAATATTGACGCTGCGTCATCTTCGTTTAAGCTCAGCATCAACACCGCAGCCTTATCATAGCCTGACATTTCAGCTAAGAGTCTTAGTTGCTCCTCTGTAAGATCGTTTACTGCTTCACCCATTTTTACTTAACCTCAGTTCCTGAAATCCAATCCTTCACTACTTGAGCTGCTAAATCAGGTTCATTCGATACCAAAGCACGCACGGCCTTGAGCAAATCTTCATCGCGATGTAAATCAGGAAGTACAATCTGCCCATTTTTAATATTGTAAAGTGAATCGTCCCCAGCGCTGTCGCCCGCTAACAAATTCAAATCATCATTACCTTCAAGTGCTACTGCTCCGTCGGCATCTTGTTCAGCCGAACCTTCTTGTTCTGGAGTACGTTTGTTAACTAAACTCATGATCATTGGGCGCACCACAAAAATTATGAGCATCACAATGATAAGAGCACTAAACAAGATACGCGCGTACTTTTCAAAGTTTTCATTTTCGTAGAAAGGTACAGGTTCAGGTTCCCCAAAATCTTCGGTATAAAACGGTACCGTATGCACCGCTAAGGTATCACCGCGACTTTCGTCAACACCTAACCCTTTATGCAATAGATCTGTAATGATCTCAAGTTCCTGTTCTGTTCTCGGGATTTTAGTCACATTACCAGAAGCATCCACGCCTTCTTTGTAATTAACCGCCACAGAAATACTTAAACGCTGAATGCCACCACTATGCTTACGTGCGTGGCTAATCGTGGTATCAACTTCATAATTACGGACCGCACTACGGCGTTCATTGCCTGAAGTGCTGCTAGTACTACTCCCAGCAACCCCTGTACTCCCTGCAGCTTGCTGTAATTCCTCGGGAATAGATGAATTAGCAGGTGGTTGATTAGAGACCGCCCCAGGCACCCCAACAGCTTTACGCCCTTGAGAATATTCTTCTGATACTTGTTCTGATCTAATAGTAGGTTTGTCGTTATAACGCTGGCTAGTGGTTTCTTCTGTTACCGGATCTAAAGCCACAGCTACCATTGGAGTGTAGTTACCAATCCCTAAAATCGGATTTAAGATCTCTTCAATCTTACGCTTATATGCCGCTTCTTTTTGGCTTTGTAATTCAGTGGTCCGGCGTAAAGCTTGCGAAGCTTCATCCATCGAACCGGAATTTAATAAACGCCCGTTTTGGTCAATTACAGTTACGCGAGTAGTTTCAAGGCCTTGCACGGAAGAAGCCACACTTTCCACAATAGAATCGACTTCACCAGGGCCTAAACTACCTGAACCACCAACTTTAATTGTTACTGAAGCACTTGGCTTTTGTTCTTCACGAGAAAACACATTACGCTTAGGAATAGCGAGCAATACTTTAGCATCCACAATCTTACGATTATTCTTAAGCATATTGGCAATTTGTTGTTCACGTGCGTACTTAAGACGTTCTTCTTCTTTGCGTGCGCTCACCCCAAAAGCAGAATCCCCGAGTAGAATTTCAGAGCCATCACGAGGAGCAGAGCTAATGATGCCATCGACAGTCAAGCCTTCAACTACTTTATCGTATTCATCAGTGCTGACCGAAATAACGTTGCGACGACCATCTAAGAGCTCATTGTATTCATATGCGTATTGATGCTGCTTTAAATAAGCAATAACCGAATTAAGTTCTTTAGTATCATCATAAGAGCCTAATGGTCTAAGGACCGGGTCACGGGCCCAAAATATAAGGACTAACCCTAATACTAAAAAGATAGATAGGCAGAGAATAACGATAATAGAACGCATAACGTCCCCGTTCTTCAAAATGGAAAGCGGAGACTGTTTTTCTACTAGGACATCGCCACTGTCTGAGCCGTCACCATCAGAGACAACTAGTTCATTCTTGGCCATAATTCTTTATCCTCTCACGTAAGTTTTGCCCCAAAACCAAGGGGAACCTACTTGGTAAAAAGTCAAAATCTGACTTTAAATTTGCATTTGCATAATGGTCTTATATGTTTCGACCATTTTATTTCTCACTTGGATCGTAGCTTCCAAAGCCAAACCAGCCTTTTGGCCAGCAATCATAACTTCAGCTAAGCTAACGCTACGGTCACCTAATTCAAAATTAGTCTTAAGGTTACTTGAGTTCACTTGAAGATCATTAACCCCTTCAACTGCAGACTTAAGCATTGCTGCAAAATCTGCCCCACCTGCGGATTGAACCTCGTTATTGGGCATCGCTCCGCTCATTACAGCGTTTGGACCTGCAGCCTGCATGCGCATTCTCGCCATCTGCATTAGCATATCATCAGCACCAATTGACATATCCATTTTCAAACCCTCCGGTGGCGTCAAAAATATAACACTCAACCTAGACTTTGCAAAATGAATGCCAACTCGTACTTCGTTTAGGTTACGACTTTTTTCAAAACCAGAACATTAAAAGCTTAACGCTCAAACTTAAACTGCTTATTTAGGGTCAGGGAATTCTTTCAATTTTGTTTGAAAAAGTAAACTTGTACTAGCTTTAATAAACCTGTACTAGCTTTAAGTAGTTTTAAAGCCAAACCTTCTACGAAGTTAAGCTTTAAAAGTCCATACCACTTCTTCTGATAAGACTATTTAGTCAAGTAACTATAACACGAGAAACCGCTCGGACCACGCCCCCACTTACAAAAACGTTAAGTTGTACGAAATACAACGTTTTTCGAGGCGTAAATAATCGAGTAGGGATTTTACCACTCTAAAAAATGCCCATGCTAGGCACACAACAGAAAAAACCGCAGTTTTACTGCGGTTTTCATAGCTTTAAATAAGCTAATACTTTTTCAAGCTAAAAAGATCTTAAGCTAAGGTTACACGGGCAAACTTACGCTTACCAACCTGCCATACGTAAGTACCAGCTTGGACTAATAATTTAGCGTCAGCAATTGCTTCGCCATCACACTTAACTGCGTTTTGCTTAATCATACGCATAGCATCAGAAGTTGAAGCCACTAAGCCTGCACTCTTAAGCATGTTTGCAACTGGCATCCCCTGAGCCCCATCAAGACTTAAGGTAACTTCAGGCATGTCGTCTGGAATTGCATTCTTTGAGAAACGAGTTACAAAGTCATTGTATGCAGCTTCAGCCGCTTCAGCCCCATGGTAACGAGTGATAATTTCACGCGCTAATTCAACCTTCACGTCACGTGGATTAGTAGTACCAGCAGCAATACCGTCGCGGAATGCTTGAATTTCAACTAAGCTCTTAGCACTTAGAAGTTCATAGTAATTCCACATAAGATCATCGCTAATGCTCATGATCTTACCAAACATATCGTTTGGTGCATCGTGAACCCCGATGTAGTTGCCAGCAGACTTACTCATCTTCTTAACACCATCGAGACCAACCAATAAAGGCATCATAATCACAACTTGTGGTTCCATGCCTTCTTCTTTTTGCAATTCACGACCCATAAGAAGATTAAAACGTTGGTCACTACCACCAAGTTCGATGTCAGCTTTCATCGCTACAGAGTCATACGCCTGGAGAAGCGGATAGATGAATTCGTGAATAGCGATAGAACGACCTTCGGAGAAACGCTTCTTAAAGTCATCACGTTCAAGCATACGGGCCACGGTCTGACGCGCTGCAAGCTTAATCATGCCTTCAGCCCCGAGCTTTGATAACCATTCTGAGTTATAAACGATCTTAGTCTTAGCCGGATCCAAAACCTTAAAAGCCTGTTCAGCGTAGGTCTTAGCATTTTCAATAATGCTTTCACGGGACAATGGTGGACGGGTAGCGTTTTTACCAGTAGGATCCCCAACGGCTGCGGTAAAGTCACCGATAAGAAGATTTACTTCATGGCCAAGATCCTGAAAAACTCTAAGCTTATTAAGAATAACAGTGTGCCCAAGGTGAATATCAGGAGCGGTTGGGTCCATCCCAAGTTTTACTCTAAGTGGACGACCAAGAGCAAGCTTAGCCTTAAGTTCTTCAAGAGGAATAACGGTTTCTGCACCGCGAGTAATCTCGGCCAGAGCCTCATCAATTGATACCATCAGATTCTCCAGTATATCTTTAAGAATGGTGTGATAATGCCAAAAACAAATAGAATCTCGTTTTATTGACACATCCGAGCTTTTGCCAATTCGTGCGTGATATGTAAGCCCGAATTAAGGCAAGTTAAATTTATTTCTATTGATTTTTGGTAAGTTGTAATAGCATTCCGTTTAAGTCAAAGCACGGAACATAATGGACGGATTATAGCACACTTCCAAGCAATTTTTGCTACGACGCGCTAGAGAACCTATTAGGACGGATTTAATAAGCAAAATTAGACCTTACTCGTCGTATTAACGCCCCAAATTAAACCTAAAAAATAAAATCCCTATAAATAAAAAATCAAAATTTTAACTAAAAAAACAAAGACTTGAAAAATTAAACCCCCATTATAAAGTCACGGTTATACCACAAACTTAAAATTTTACCTCTTCATACCTACAAACAAACCTTCTAACCATTAAGGCATAATGATCAACCACTCACAAATCAAGGTGTAATTTGGGTAATTTTGTATGTTTGCGGTATAATTCAATTAGTTTTACAAACAATATATGAAATATGAGAGACAAAGGAAGATTACATGAGTCTTTTTATCGGATTGATGTCTGGTACTAGCATCGACGGTATTGACGCCGTCTTGGCCGATTTCGACCAAGCAAATGGCCCTAAAATCATTGCCACTTGCGAAATGCCATGGACCCGTGAAGAACATAGGACTTTAAACGCCCTCTGTACTCCCGGCGCTGATGAAATTCATCGTAGTGGCTTAGCTGCAAACCTTTATGCCGATAAGGCTGCTACTTTAGTCAATAAAATGTTGGCTGCCTCCCCTTACAAAGCTTACGAAATTGAAGCCATCGCTTCACACGGGCAAACTATTAGACATGAACCAAACAATGGTTTTTCCGTACAAATCGGTAACCACGCTCGCTTAGCAGCACTTACTGGAATCGACGTTATCTGTGATTTCCGTTCTATGGATTTAGCCTGTGGTGGCCAAGGGGCTCCGTTAGTTCCGGCTTTTCATAGTGAAATTTGTTCACACCCTACCCAAACTCGCTACATTGTTAATATCGGTGGCATTGCTAACGTTACAGCTTTAATCCCAGGGCATCATGTTTTTGGATTTGATACTGGGCCTGGTAATACCTTGATGGACTTTTTAGCTGAACGATTACTCAACCAAAGCTGCGACGCTAACGGAGATACCGCGGCCCGTGGGGAAATTAAAGAAAGTATCGTCAACTTCTATTTGGAAGAACCATACTTCAAACTTCAACCACCAAAATCTACTGGGCGTGAACTTTTTAACCAAGGTTTCTTAAATCGTTGCCAACGTTTTACCTTCTTATCTCCAGAAGATAAACTTGCTACCATTACTGAACTTACCGCCATTAGCATTATTCGTGGGATCAAGAGTATTGGCATTCCTGGTGATATTTATGTTTGCGGTGGTGGTCTTCACAACAGTTACTTAATGTCTCGCCTTAAGCACCACGCCGAATTATGCTCTTTAGGGCAAGTGCGCTCGATCGCTGCCTTAGGTATAGACCCTGATTTTCTAGAAGCCTTAGCTTTTGCGTGGCTTGGCTATAAGTTCAAACGCCACGAAGCTTTAGATATGTCATGGGTAACAGGAGCTAAACGCAAAGCGGTGCTAGGTTGCTTATATCCGCACCCATAAAGCCTAGCTTAGGCTTTGCTTTACTTAGCTTGGGGGCTTTGGCACCTAAGTAAAACTAAGTAAATCTAATAGCAAGTAAAAACTCGGATTTTCATATTTTTTATGACATATGAGTAAGTCCGAGTTCATAGCCCCGC
>OIZS01000063.1_pt1 | contig 64112 bp, 56 predicted proteins | sample 1588641 | NCBI WGS metagenome assembly OIZS01 (sample SAMN03283240) | human gut metagenome | biome: human-associated habitat; material: feces | host: Homo sapiens | place: Peru | collected 2012
ATTAGAGTGCTTGAGCGAGAACTGAACCTATCTTATCGGTGGGAAGCCCCCACCTTTATAGGTGGGGGGATGTCACGTTCTGTTAAGAATATTAGTTAATGATATAATTGAGGCGTTTGCATGTGGCGGACGCCTTTTCAATTTTAAGGCTAATAAAAAGATGCTAAATATAAATGGTATTGGACTTGATGGTTTAAAGGATTTATCTACTTTAGTATCTACTTTAGTTAGAATAGATAAAACCAAGAATTGTCGCTTTTATCTAACCATCTCGTAAGTCAGAGCTACTTTTTTTAACTTCGGTAACCCTAGTTAAACTTGGGTTACCAAGTGGTATATAGTTTTTCAAATGAACAAAATCTTATCCTTTGGCTCCATGTTAGGTTTAACGGTCCTGCTAACAGCTTGTGGGGTCACAGTCGGCACAGGTGATACTTACGATTGGCATAGTAGTTATGTCAAGCAATTGTACTTGAATCGAGGTGATATTTCTGAACAAGAATATGCGGAATATTTGCAAGAAATAGCAGATGACGCTGATCAAAAGGAGCCAAGAGCTTTGCCTCCTGGGTTTTATGCGGGCTTAGGTTTAGCATGGTACCGTGCAGGTGATCTTGATAAAGCCACGATGTATTTAAATAAAGAGGCCGCAGTGTGGCCAGAAGCAAAGGTTGCTTCGCAAGTGGCTACGTGGTTGCAAGAGGATTTTAAGCCTCAATTAACGGGGCCTAAGGGACATCCTGACGAGGCTATAGCGCCAGAAACATCAAAGGCAAGCGTTAAAGATAAGGAGAAGACCGATACATCAGCCTCCGCTAATCAAATAATTGTTGATATGAAACCAAACACAAGGACCCGATAAGATGAAACTAGCAGTTGTTTTTAAAACGTGGAGACGTTTGTTTGGTTCATTAGCCATCTTAAGTTTGGCTTTAATAGCTACGGCTTGTACTAGTAAAATCGGTCAACCGGTACACGATGCCTCTTTGCGTTCTATCTTGATTGTGCCTGTAGAAAATGAATCGGGTAATCCGCAAGCAGATTTAGTCTTCCCGCCGGTTTTACAATATGTGTTTGCTGAACGCGGTTACTATGTGTATGACAATCGTTTGATTCAAGCAGTGTTAGAGCGCCACAATTTATGGGATCAGGAAGCTTTTAGAAAAGTTAAACCAGAAGAGCTAGCAGCGCTTTTTGGGGCTGACGGCGTTCTTTATATGAAGGTGTTGTCCTATAACGTTACGACTAGAATTATCTACACCAATCGTCGTATTGGACTTTCTTATAAGATGTTTGCTCGTGATGGCAAATTGATGCATGAGGATATGCATTACGTGCAATTACCTTTAGATCCTGATAGCTCCGAATATAATCCGCTTGCCTCAGTTATAAATGGAGTCGCGGCCGCTTTAGAAAAGGATGGGCCGATTAATGCCATGCAAGCGGTAACTTCAATTTCATTTGATTTTGCTCCAGGGCCATACCACGATGATTCATTTGGTTGGACGGTAAGAGTGCCCTTTCAAGATAAGGTAATTCTTAATCCACATCCAAGAAGCAAAGACGAAACGCGACTTGAAACGGATAGAGACCCTGACAACATTTAACTTTGAAGTGCATAGCTAGAATAAAGCAGGTTTAAAGACTAACTGTATTTACGCACCCCAAAAAGGATAACCCATGTTTAAAATGAAACTAACCTCTCTTGGGGTAATTGAGACGACAAATGGTAATTTTACCAATCAAGCTGGCACCTTCTCCTTTGAAGCTGACAAACTCACCAAGTTAATTCCTATGATGATGCGTCGTCGTTTAAAGGGGGCGGGACGTAATGCGGTGGCTTTAGGTTGTTTGGCCTTAAACTTTGCTGATGATGTTGATTTGGTAGTTTTTGCTTCGCGCACGGGGGAAACTATTCGGTGCCTACACATGCTAAAAGAAGTGCTTATGGGGCATGCCTTATCTCCGGCAGATTTTTCGGGAAGCGTACATAATGCAACGGCAGGCGTTTTAGCGATTGTGCGTAAATTTAAAGGCGAAACTACCGCGGTTGCAGCTGGTAAACATACGTTTAGAGCGGGAATTGATGAAGCATATGCAGCCTTAGCTTGTCAAAGCGCTAAGCGCGTATTACTCATTTGCTTTGAAGATAACCTTTTAGGGCAAGACATTATGGATTTTGCGGGGCAAGAAGAATTCGGTCAGGCCTTTGCGGTGGCGATGCTTTGGGAAGCGGCGCCCGGTGGTAATGCGGCTCAAGCCTTAAGCTCACAAGAGGCAATGGATAATAAGGATGCATATACAGCTTTAGGACTTGAAGAAACCAGGGCCTTATCTTCGAAATTCAAGTTACCACAAGATGTTTCTTGGAATGGAGCTAGCGCCGATGATGCGCAAACAGCTATAGATGTAGTGTATCAGCTTGTAGCCGGCCAGACCATTTTGGGTACCCCTTAGTTTTACAAACGTAAACTTAAACAGTAATTTTGCGGGGAATACATGGCTAGTTCGTTAAGCCAAAAAGTTAGAAGCTTCAATATATTTTTTTGTTTTGGGGTTTTTGCTTTTGGGGCGGTGCTCAATGGAATTTTAATCTATTTGGTGCTAACTCTTTGTTGTTGGCAGCGTCGCCGTCGTGTTCTTTGTTTTAGATATGTAGTGCGCTTAAGCTTTCGGTTTTTCCTTAAATTGTGCGGAGTGTTACGAGCGTTTTCCGTGCAGGGGCCTGATTTTACGGCTCTTAAAGACTTAAAAGGCGCTATTTTTATTGCTAATCACCCAAGCTTAGTTGACTACATTATCCTCTCTTCAAGACTACCTATATCCACAAGTGTGATGGTCAAAGCTAAGCTTACTCACTCCTTTATGCGTTTTGTGATTTCTGGGCTTGGTTATGTGACGAATGAATGCGACCCTCAAGAACTAAATGCTATCATTGCTAGTGGAGAAAACGTGCTAATTTTCCCCGAAGGGACGAGAACCGCGCCTAATGGGGTAATCCATTTTCATCGTGGGTTTGCCAACTTAGCTCTCGAAACCAAAGCGTTAATTTTTCCGCTTTTTATATCCTCAGATGTGCCGGGATTTTTAGCTCAAAATTTTTGGTCATTTAGAGCCCCTAAAAAGGTCCCAATGTTTTCATTAGCCTTAGGGCAGCCTATAAGTTGTAAAGAAGCTTTAGCTGCCAATGAACCGCGTGGCATTTGGGCGCGCCGCTTTACGCATCAAGTTGAAGAGCTTTATCAAAGCCATTTAAAGGCTCAAGCTTCTACGGATGGAGAAAATTTATCCAATCTCTAATCGAGACAGGCTTAAAACGTTTTTGTGGCTAAAAATAATAAAACTTTGCTTTTGATCGGTTAAAATAGGCGACATTACGTACATGAACGTGCTTGGTGTATGTGTAAGCTCAAAAAAGCTTTGATATTCACTAGCTAATAGAACGTTTGTTGGACTAAATTTTAGGGATAAACCAATGTATGGGTTAAGCTATGCTTGAAGTTATAGCTCCCATTTTTTGTACATTTTGGTAAACGTTCACTCAAATAATAATAAATCAAAAGGGAACATGTTATGAATGAAGAATTAGTACTCCAAATGAAGAAAATGATCGTGGAGGCACTCAATTTAGAAGATATCTCTCCAGAAGATATTGAAACAGAGGCCCCACTTTTTGGTGATGGCTTAGGGCTTGATTCAATTGATGCTTTGGAATTAGGGCTTGCTTTAAAAAATACCTTTGGGGTAAAAATCAGTCCCGAATCTGAAAATGTAAAAGAACATTTTAAATCAGTTGCGACTTTAGTTAAGTTTGTTGAAGACAACCGCAAGTAAAAGGAACGCCAAATGACTCGTGAAGATGTAATTGCTCGCCTTAAAGAAATTTTACAAGAAAGCTTTGATATCGACCCAAGCACCGTGACTGCTGATTCTAACATCGTAACTGATCTCGATCTTGATTCTATTGATGCCATCGATATGGTGGCACAAGTGCAGCGCGAGCTAAACTGTCGTTTAACGGCTGAAGATTTTAAAGCAGTGCGCACCATCGGCGATATCGCTGATGTTATCTGTGCGCGGGTAGCAGGAAAATAATTCTTCGTGCGCCGGTATCTAGCGAGTTTTGGTCCCGCTATAAGTCGCCACGGGACAGAGCAGTATGTTTCAGTAGATGGCAAGCTTAGAACTAGTGTCGAGGTTGAAGAAGCTGCGCTTGAGGTTTGCTTAGCTCTGCAAAAGGTGGCTTCTCCTGCTAGTCGCGTTGTCATTGCTACTGATGATGCTTTGTGGGTATCGGTGTTTTTGTTAGCGGTGTGGCACGCTAACATGGAACCGGTGTTTGCCTCTTCGCTTGAAGCAAGAGATATCTTAGCCGTGCCGAAGGCGCAGGTAGTTCTAACTACTGACGTTGAGGAAGTGGCGCATAAAAGCTACTTAGATTTAAAAGCCCATGGTTTACAGCTTTTAGGTTTTGCGGAAGATATCTTATTTACCCCTAAAGCGGTCTTTGGCACGAATATTCCCCATCCTTTTGAATACAAGCCTACGCCTAATTTTGCACCCGCAATTACCCAAATGACTTCAGGCTCAACCGGGGTACCTCAAGCTATCACTAGAACCCTAGCGGGTTTAATGCAAGAAGTACAGACTGTAGCGCGGCTTTATCCTGCCGACATAATGCAGGACCCAAAATTAGTCATGTGTGCCACGGTGCCGATTTTGCACGCTTATGGCTTGTGCTTTAGATATTTACTGCCTCTATATTTTGGGGTAGCGATGATGCGTCAGGCGGCTAAGTGGGAAGAACAACTTGGTCCTGATACTGCGAATAGATTTTCTCAGGTTTGGCTGGTAACGAGCCCGGCCTTTTTACGGCGTTTAGGCTCCGGGCCCGCTTCCTTTAATTGTGTCTTTATGCAAACTGCGGGTGGGCGCCTAGAACGCGATGTTATTACTTTGGCCTTTGCTTATTTTGGGCAGCCTAAATTCTTAGAAATTTTAGGTAGTACCGAAACTGGGGTTATGGCTTGGCGCTTAGTCTCACCTCAAGCGGAATCTACTTGGTGGAATTTTCTTGAACCTAACGCTTTAATGATCTTAGCTGAGGATAAGGATCAGCGTAAGGTTATTAAAAACCAAGGGGTAGGAATTTTAGTGGTTGGCACCTCCTTTGTAGAGCCTAATTTAAGGCAATTTTTGCCTATGGCGAAAGCCCCAAATACCACTAATAGCGAAGGCTTGTACTTTGTTACCGGCGATCTAGTCGAATTATTAGGTGATGGATTACATCTACGCTTTATTGGGCGTAGTGGACGCGTGATTAAGCTTGAAGACAATCGTTTTTCTTTAGATGAAGTGGAAGAGCAATTGAGGCATTCCGGTTTAATGAGTAGTTGTGCGGTCACCTCTTATGAATGCCACGGACGAATGGCTTTGCAAGCGGCCGTGGTATTAAATGGCGAAGGGGAAACTAGGTTACTTGCGCTCGGACGGAGTAAATTTATCTTAGCACTACGACAAAAGCTATGTACCTTAATGCCGGCCATAGTGATTCCGCGACGCTTCATTTTTTGTGCTAAGCTACCACAATCGGCCAGCGGTAAAATTTTATATGCAGAAGTAAAAGGGATGTTTGAACATGCGTTTTCCCGTCGTTAAAAAAACTGAAGCTACGGCTGATGGCCTGCGCCTAACGCTTGAAATGGTGCCGGAGCTTGATTGGTTTTCTGGGCATTTTGACCAAGTAGGCATTTTGCCTGGAGTAGCTATGTGCGTATTCGTACAGGAATTTACCACTCGCTACCTCAATTTTGATCTCTACGCTTCTTTTACTGATCTGGTACAGGCTAAATTTTTAAAAACCATTATGGCTGGTGAAACTGTAGAGCTCACAATAACTCCTAATATGGAAAGTCAGGTCGTAAATTTTTCTGCGGTCTCAAATGGAACCTTGTGTGCTAGTGGACGCTTAGGTTTTAACCCTCAATATTTAAATGATGCAACTTAGCTCAATTTAAATAAGGTATAGGAAATTTAGTTCATGAGTTCATAAGTTCTTAAGAATAGATAAACAACAAAAACCTAAAGAACCAAAAGTCCTAGAGGCTTGGGAAACATGGTTAAAAGACCGACTCGTACTTAGTTCCATTTAGTAGGGCTTTTAAGCCGGTGGTCCGATTTAGTAAGTTTTAAAGGAAAAAACCGTGAGTGATTTAAATTTTAGAGCTGTAATTATAATCCCTTGCCGTAAACACGCACGGCCTTTAGCTTTAGAATTACCAAAAATTTTAGCCTCAGGTCTTGGGGTTATTATTGTTGATGATGGTAATACAGTTGAAGAGAGCCAAATCTTAAATTCCTTGCTCGCCCCAAATGTTATGGTTTTACGCCATACTGGAGCGCCTGGCAAGGGAGCGGCCATGCAGTTTGGGTTTGAGTATGCTTATAGTCAAGGTTTTACTCATGTTATTCAAATCGATGCTGATGGGCAACAGGATGCCCAAGCCATTCCGGAAATTTTAGTGCTTGCGATGCGCCACCAAAATCAACTAATTTGCGCGGTCCCAAATTATAACAAAGTGCCTTTAGGGCGTTTTATGGCTCGTTACATCACTCATTTTTGGGTGGCAGTAGAACTTGGACGTTGTCAGATCATTGATTCGATGTGCGGGCTTCGTTGCTATCCTTTAGCCCAAACCCTCCAGGTGATGCATCAGCACCATGTAGGGCGCAGGATGGCTTTTGATACTGAAATTATGGTACGCCTATATTGGGCCGGGATGGATTTTTGTTTTTTGCCGGTGAAGGTTTGTTACCCTGAGGGTGGGGTTAGTAACTTTGCCCCATTTAAAGACAATGTCATGATTTCACTTATGCATACTAAGTTGTGCCTAGAAAAAATCTGCCATTTTCGGGCTATTCACCGTAGGAACTATCATTAATGGTGGAGTGCAAGAAATCTTTTTTTTGGCGGAGTCAACGCGATGGAACTTCCTTTATAGGGCTTGATTTAGCAGTCTGGCTTTATAAATATGGAGGGCGTTATGCGATTAAAGTTTTATTGTTAATTATTGCGACCATTGTATATTTGGCCGTCCCGCGAGCGCGTTTTTACTCGCAAGACTATTTAAAGCGAATTAGACAAACGGCGATAGATAACGATATTACCCTCCCGCCAAATAACGTTTGGCGTCATATATATCGTTTTGTGGAAGCGGTTTTAGAGCGCGTGTTGGCTTGGCATGGACTCTTAAATTATGCTGATTTAGAAGCCGTTGATAATTCCATCGTTAGAATGCAGACGCAGTTAGCATCTCCTACGGGAGCGGTAATTGTTGGGGCGCATGTGGGCAGTATTGAAATGCTCAGAGCGATCATGAAGGTGTCTACGGCCAAAATACGCCGGGTCAATATTTTAATTGAAACCACTGGCAATCAGCGTTTTTTAGAGTACTTAAAAAAAGTTAATGCCGATAGTGCGACCGATTTTTTTCCGGTAGATGATATAACCCCAGCTACCGCTATCGAATTACATGAGCGCGTCACAAATGGGGAGTGGGTCGTGATTTTAGCGGATCGATTACCTCACCCTAAGGCGCGGGCTTTAAAAGTGCCTTTTTTAGGGAGTACAGTTTTATTGCCGGAAGGGCCATGGCTTTTAGCCCTATTACTTAAAGCTCCTGTTTTTGCTTTATTTGGCGTTAAATCAGGGCGTAAACTTAAAGTGTATTTTAAAGATTTAGGTCGCGTGGAAGCACCACGGCGTGAACGCGAGGCTGTTTTTACGCAAAAGGCGACGGCACTTGCGCAGTTGATGACAGAAATTCTTTTTCAAGCGCCACTTGATTGGTTTAACTTTTACGGATTTTTTGAAGGTTCACCTCAGGTTAAACCTAAAGCTGATGAAGTAAAGTCAAATGCGGGGCAAGCTCCTAAGAACTCTGAGAGCAGGGAAGATTAAAATGAGTCTTTTTACCTTTTATTCCAAACAGCATGTGGAATTTTACGATTGCGACCCAATGGGGGTAGTATGGCATGGAAACTACCTTCGTTTTTTAGAAAAAGCTCGGGGCGAATTCTTAGATTTTATTGGCTATAGCTACCGTGACATTGATGTGGATGGTTATTTTTTCCCAATCGTTGAAGAACGCATGAAATATACGCATTCGCTCCGCTTAGGCGATACTTTTACCATTAAGCTTCATCTCGATGAATTTGAAAATCGTTTGGTTCATAGCTTTGAAATAGAATGTCACGACCAAATTTGCGTAAAAGGGCGAACGGTGCAAGTAGCGCTACCAAAAAACGGGCAAGAATTGAGTTTCTTTATGCCGCCAAATTTTGTTAAAGCGATAAAAAAGCTGGATTTGTCTGATCCGCTAAGATCTAAAGCAAAAGTAGCCCGAGCTCACGCAGATCTAGCTTCAGGCTCAAGGGAGTAACTAGAAAATGAAAAGTGCTCGTATTTTTATGGTAGCTAAATTACGCTTGGGGTGTTTATTTCTATTGGGGCTGATGTTAAATCTTGCCTTGAACGTAAGCTATGCCGAGGAAACTTTAAATAAGGTAGATGAGTCGGAAATGCAGACTGCTTCTGCCGCTGAGCTTCGGACTTTATTAGGAACGCCTCCATCTTATATAAAGGCAAATTTTGAGAGTACCCGTTATATAAAAACCGCTAAACGGGTGTTCACATCGACAGGTTTAGCCGAAATCTCCCAGGATTATGGTATTTGCTGGCGGATGGTTACGCCTAGAGTTAAAACCTTTAAGGTGAGTTCGAAGTCTGGTGGGGCCGGCCTTATGGGGTTGGATTTTTTAGAAGCCCTTATCCATGGTGACACTAAAGCTTTAGATCAAACTTTTACTATGGGGTATCAAGGCACGGCTGAAGAAGGAGTGGTGTTTTTTCGCCCTAAAGGCGAACTAGGGCGCGTAATATTTAGTATTAATGCGGCGTTTAAGCACCGTTTAATGACGAGTGTTACGGCTATAAATCAAGATGGAAGTTCTACTAAAGTTATATTTAAGGACTTTAATCTAAAGGCTCCCCAAAATTTAACCGAGGCTAATTTCTGCCGTGAAGAATAAAAACTCTAAAGATTTAACGAAAACCCAAACTTTATCTTTGCCCACAGAGAATGTGGTTTTTCGGAACCTAAAAACTCACAAAAATTACAGCAAAATCATCTTATGGTTACTCGCCTCGCTAGTTCTTTGGGTGGCGCTACTTACTGGTTTTAAAGTAAATGGGGGGGATTTTTCTAAGATTATCGATGCGCGTTTAGAAGCCTTATTGCCAGCAGAGCCTGAGCATAACCAAGATAGTGATCGCTATATGGACCGCTTAGGCAAAGAAATTATCATGATGATTTCGTGGCAAGGGGGAGATGAAGCGCGCTTGGCACTTGTCGACAAATTGTCTACTCAAGCTGAAGAAATGGTAATTAGCGTCAGCGATCATCGCTTAAAACCACTCTTTAAAGCTCATGGGATCCTCTTATCGCATAACATTGCCAAATTTGTGTGGGAGCATCGCTATAGTTTTACCCCGCCTTCTTTGGTGGGGCCCGAGGCGTTAGTGCCGGGAAAGGCGCAACAAGCATTAAAAGATAATGCCCTTAACGCTCTATATAATCCGTTTATTGGTATTTCTGCAGAGGAGCTTAAACACGATCCATTTATGACCGTGCGAACTGCTATCGCCTCGTTGTCCGATGGTTATACCATGTCTCAAGCGGGTTTTCCTATTAAAAATACCGCTCTAGGCTGGCACCATCAAGTAGTGCGTTTATCTTTAGCCCGAGATCCCACCCCAAGTGAAAGTGCTAATTTATTAGCTCAAGCTGAAAAATGGCGCCACCTGTGTAAAACCAATATGCAGTGTGTTTATACGGGGCCGTTGTTTTTTGCGCAAAGTTCAGAACAAGCAAGTAAAGACGATATGTTCCGTATAGGGATCGCCTCAACTATAGTTCTCTTTTTACTTTATGCGGTAGTTTTTCGGGGATGGCGGGAGCTTATTTTAACGCTGGTGATGCTAGCCGGAGCGCTAGTAACTGGGGTTTTAGCGGTGTTAGCCGTGTTTGGTAGTATTCATGCGATAGCCCTGGGGATGGGCGGGACGCTATGTGGGATCTGCGCAGATTATGCTATCCATGTTTTTACCCATCAAAAGCCGGGGCTTTCGTCTGTTCGCCTAATGCGCAGATTAAATAAACCTCTTTTAGGTTCTTTAGTTACTAGTATTTTAGCTTATTTGGTTCTAGCACTTTCTGGGCTTACGGTTTTAAGTGAACTGGCGGTGCTAGCGGTTGCCGCGCTACTTTATTCGTGGTTAAGTGTTTATTTAGTCTTTACAAGCTTAGCTGGCAACGGCCCTCGCTCTGAAATTGTCGGTAAATGGTTCTTATGCTACTTAAATAAATGTCCAAATCCACTTAGATTATTGATAGCTTGTATGGTGGCGGTTATTGGCATTACGTTATGCTTAAAAACAGTTCCGGATGATGATTGCGCTTCTATGCAATCGCGTAATGGTACGCTTACGGCGATGAATGAAGCGGTAATGTCGGTGATTGGGGGCGGACCGGTGTCTTCGTTCTATTTAATTTTAGGGCAGGATACACAAGAGGCTTTAGCTAGATGTAGTGACTTAGCGGCCAAGGTTGAGTTTAAAGAGGCGTTTATGCCATGTCGCTTATTGCCAACTAAAGCTTTGCAACAGGAGCGCTTTGATTTGTATCTTAGCTTGTTTCCGTTACTTGAATCCACATATGCGCAAGAAGGTATAACGCTAAATAAAAAGGATGCGGGTTTAGAGAGCTTGCGTTATTTTACGCCAGATGAATTTCCGGGCGAATTAAGCGGTTTTGTGGGGGAACGCTCGGTTTTAGTACGTGTGGCAAAGGACTCCAAAGCAGAAGAAATCTTACAATCTTTAAGCTATGTGGAACTCTTTGATCGCCGCTCTACGTGGAATCAAGCCTTAGGACAGATGAGAGTTGCTTTGTCCCAAGCTTTTCCATGGGCTTTCCTTGGAGTCATAATAATTGGCTTTGTGCTCCTTAAAAAACGAGTCTTTAGTTGTATGGCGGTGCCTTTATTAGCCGGTATTGGGGCGGGGCTCATTGGCGTTTATGTGGGCGCTAATGGCTATTATTCGCTCTTTACGGCGTTAGCTTTGTTTATGCTGTTAGGCTTAGGGGCTGATTATTGTATTTTCTTAGGTAAATCTGATGATAAGCGTCTAGCTACGCGTAGTACCTCTGGGGTGTTACTCGCTTTTGCCACCACTGAGGTTGCTTTTGGGGCCTTAGCTTTTTCTGATACGGCCGTGATTTCAGCTTTTGGTTTGGTGCTTGCCTTTGGTTTGCCTGTTATAATACTTGCTGTTCCTATAGTGCTTAAGAGTAGGGACCTTCAAGGATAACGTTTATGATTTATTTAAGTGGTTTAAATGCCGTCTCAACTTTAGGGACGACTCAAACTCAAGTATTAGCAACGCTAAGCCACCAAGGCCCGAGCAAGTTAGTAACAGAAAGTGGCTTTCTCCCTGATAATGCAGTTGCCACGTTAGGCCATGTACCTTTGCCTAACGTTAAGGGTGAACTACGTAATCTGACCCTTATTAAACGTTGTCTAGATAACATGGCCCAAGTGCTCGAAACGGTAAAAAAAGAAGTAAGTCCTGACCGCATTGGTATTGTCATTGGTACTTCAACCTCAGCCTTAACTGATGTTGAACTTGAAGGCCAAATTACAGAGACGGGGACTATGAAGTTTGATCCTAGGGTTTATGAAATTGGGATTATTTCTGAATACGTTCGCAAGCTTATTGGTGGTCGCGGGCCAAGTTATACGGTTGCGACGGCTTGTTCTTCTTCGGCTCGCGCTATACTTTCGGCGCGCAATTTAATCTTATCTGGGCTTTGCGATGCGGTTATTGCCGGAGGCACAGATTCTTTAAGTCAAGTTACGGTTAGTGGTTTTCATGCTTTAGGGGCCCTCGACCCTAAACCTGCTCGCCCATTTGCAAGCGATCGCGCGGGCATTAATATTGGGGAAGGGGCTGGTTTATGCGTGGTTGCTAACAGGCCCTTAGCTCCTCAAGCCATTAAACTTTTAGGTGGGGGCGCTTCAACTGATGCCTATCATGTCTCAGCTCCAGATCCAACCGCTTCTGGCGCATTACTCGCGGTGCAAGCGGCGCTAAAGGATGCAGGCTTAGAACCAAAAGATATTGGTTATATCAATATGCATGGGACTGGCACTAATCTAAATGATGCCATGGAAGGCACTTTAGTGCGGGAAATTTTTGGGAACGCGGTTCCTGTTTCTTCGCTTAAACATCTAACGGGACACACCTTAGGGGCAGCCGGGATTGTCGAAGTAGCTGCTTGTGGGTTAATGCTAGCTTCTCATCTACCTTTGCCTTTTCATCCGTATCATGATAAAGCTATCTATGCTGATGAATTTGGGGATTTGGATTTGGTGGTAACACCTAATAGGCCACTAGTTAAAGACATCATAATGACGAATAATTTTGCTTTTGGGGGCAATAATACCTCGCTCATTTTAGGTTGTTAATTTTAGCGGGTTAAAGGTGTTTTATGCGCGCGACTCTAAAGGTAAAGTGGCAAAGAGGTGTGGCCCTCAAAAGAAGTTTGGCCACCAATAAGCATAGCGCCAAAGTAAAAGCGCCAAAGACTACAGGTCTTATAACTAGCCCCTTGGGGTAGCGGTAATTTGAGATGCTATTTGGCTATCTGCTCTTAAGGTCTTAGTTGCTCTTAAGGTCTTAGTTGCTCTTAAGGTCTTAGTTGCTCTTAAGGTCTTAGGGCAGTTTTAAGTTACGCTTGGTTTTTAAGTTTGGTTCTTTAAGGAATAATATGGAACGCTTGGAATTTTCAGATGAAGTTTTTCGGCAAGTTATGCCACAAAAGGAACCGATGCTTTTGTGTGATGGCGTTTTAGCAAATGATTTGTCTTTAAACCATCAAGTCGGCGTTTATACCGTTGGGGCCCGCGTGGCCGCTCCTTTAACCGCGAAGGGTGAATTGCCAGCCATTTGTTTGATGGAAGTTATGGCGCAAACTATTGCGGCGATCCTATCTGGTAGGCGCTATGAGTTTGACTCGGATTCAGTACTTAAGGTCGGGCTTTTTTTATCGATCCGAGGCTTTAAAATGCTAAAGCATTTTCCGCAAGGATTCATTCCTGCCGGCACCAAGCTTTACACCGCGGTGGATTTTTTTGAAGGGGTCGAAGGCGTAGTTTTAGCAGAAGCTATCGTAAGTTCCGCCGGGGAAGAAATCGCCAAGGCGCGCTTAACCGTATTAAATCCGACCCCGCAGGAATTAGAGCATGCGGTCGGGGCGGAAGCAGCCAAGATTTTATTAAGTAAGTAGCTTCACGGTGAAACAAGGTTAAGGGCGGTGGCGTTGTAAGAAAAACTCTATTTATGTATGGCTTTGAGCTTTAATCTTTAATCTTAGTAGCTTGCATTAAAACTCACGATTTATACGTAAGGTTTTTTAGAAAGTACAAGGTTTTTTAGAATTTACTCATAGTCGCGTCTATACCAAACTTACTGTAGTAATTCTTCATTAAATTTTAAGTCCCGTTTATATTAGGCGGGCAAGCTTTTAAAGTTAAGCAAAGGATAAATTATTATGACCACTATGCCGGAAACAACCAATAAAACTATGCGCCGTGTATTAGTTACAGGCGCTGGGACTGGAATCGGTTTAGCTATTGCCACTACTTTAGCGCAAAAAGGGTTTGCGGTAGTACTTCATTGCGGGCGCCACATTGCTCAAGCGACTCAAGCTGCTATGGAGATTAATGCTAGCGGGGGGCAAGCCTCAGTACTTCAGTTTGATATAAGGGATGAAGCTAAAACTAGGGCGGCTTTGGAGCAAGAAATTGCTCAAAATGGAGCCTTTTGGGGGCTTGTTTCTAATGCAGGTACGGCGGTGGACGGCCCGTTTCCGGGGCTTGAAGCTCAGGATTGGGTTAAAGTTATCGACACCAACTTAAATGGTTTTTATAACGTGGTTAATCCTTGTGTTATGCCGATGATTAGATTACGTCAAGGTGGTCGTATTGTGGCTATAACCTCTGTTTCTGGTTTAGTTGGTAATCGCGGGCAAACGAGTTATAGCGCATCTAAGGCTGGCATTGCGGCTGCTTGTAAAAGCTTAGCTTTAGAATTAGCCAAAAGAAAAATTACGGTTAATGCGGTGGCTCCTGGCTTAATCGATACAGGCATGTGCACGGAAGAGGTTTTAGCGCACGCCCTGCCAATGATCCCTTTAGGGCGCACTGGTACCCCACTAGAGGTGGCCGCTTTAGTTGCTTTCTTATTTAGTGATGAAGCTTCTTATATTACGCGCCAAGAATTATCTATCAATGGAGGAATGTGTTAATGGCAACTGAGTTTATGCCTCGGCGGAGAGTAGTAGTTACGGGCATGGGCATGGTCTCACCTCTTGGGGTTTTAGGTTCCGAGGTGTGGGCACAGCTTAAAGCGCAACAAAATGCGGTTAAGGTGTGGGAGCCATTGGCGCACATTAATGGGATGGGGACGCGTTTAGCGGCCCCTGTTACTGCCACTCTTCCGGTTTACCCAAGACGTCAAGCGCGAAGCATGGGCCGTATTGGTATGATGGCCGTATGGGCGGCGGAGCAAGCCCTCGCTGATGCAGAATTAAGTGGTAGCCCTGAATTACAAAATGGGCGCACTGGCGTTGCGGCTGGTAGCTGCGCTGGGAGTGCTCAAGCGGTAGCTGAGGAAGCTGATTTTGTGCATCAAAAAGATGTGAAATGCTTAAATGCCACTACTTACGCTGCGTCAATGCCTCATATGGTGCCGGTCAATCTCTCACTGTATTTTGGTTTGCATGGACGTTTAATTCCAACGAGTACCGCCTGTACCTCAGGCGCTCAAGGGATTGGTTATGCCGCTGAAGCGATTCGCTTTGGGTTACAAGACATGATGTTAGCCGGGGGCGCTGAAGAATTATCTCCGCTTTCTATTGGCGTTTTTGATGCTCTATTTGCAGATTCAACTACCGAAGATCCGCAAAAAGCGCCCCGTCCATTTGCTAAAGACCGCGATGGCTTAGTCGTTGGGGAAGGCGCTGGCATATTGGTGCTAGAAGAGCTTGGGCATGCTCAAGCGCGTGGAGCTCATATTTATGCTGAAATCGTGGGATTTGGGACCTGTTCGGATGCGAGCCATATAACAAGCCCTAATGCTAAATACATGGCTGAAAGCATGCGTTTGGCTCTAAACGACGCGGGTTTAGCTCCAAGCGATATTGGTTATATCAACGCGCATGGTACGGCCACTCAAGGTGGGGATTTGGCCGAAGGGCAAGCTATGCTTGAAGTCTTCGGGGATAAGGTACCGGTCTCTTCCTTAAAAAGCTACATGGGGCATACCTTAGGGGCGGCGGGAGCTTTAGAAGCTGCCATGACTATCTTAATGCAGCAACATGGTTGGTTTAGTCCCAACCTAAATTTAGAGACTGTAGATCCAAATTTAGCGGGCTTAGATTTGATAGTTGGAGCTGGGCGAGAGCTAGAGGCTAAGTATGTTATGAGTAATAATTTTGCCTTTGGGGGCGTTGATACCTCTTTAATATTTAAGAAGTATGAAGCTTAAGGCTAAATAGAGGCCATAAATATAAATGTGTGGGTGAGCACGTGCACAAGCGCACGAACACGTAAACAGGCAAGCGAGAGAATCTACGCAAGCAGGTGGGAGAACCGCCAATAGGTTACAGGTTGCCCCAAAAAATAGCGTAAAGCAATGGAATGAAAAATGGACTATAAAAGGTTTTTTCGAGGTGGAGTAGTAGGCTTTTCCTTCTTGCTTACAGCTCTGATGCCGGTCTTTTTATGGCTATTTTTACGTCAAGAGCAATATATAGGCGCTTCTTTGGTGCTCCTTGGGGTCTTAGTGGTTAGGGCGTTAGCGGCTTGGCTTCGTGGCGCTTTTAAGCGGGACCTCTTATGGACCACTGTGCTTGGAGTTGGGCTTTGCTTAATTTGTTTAGGGGTACGTGATAGCTTAGGAAGTAGGTTTTTACTTTTATATCCGGTCATTATCAACGTTTCGTTATTGCTAGTTTTTGGGCAAAGCTTGCGCTTAAAAGTAAGTGTCGTTGAACGTTTCGCCTCTTTAAAGGTTCCCCCTGAAAAAAGAGACCACAGCTTTAAACGTTATTGTCGCAAGGTGACTCTAGCTTGGGTTATCTTTTTTATTATAAATGGAAGTTTGGCTCTTGCGACTGTGCTTATAGGCGACCCGGCCTTATGGGCGCTATATAACGGTTTTATTTCATATATTCTGCTTGGTTTAATGTTTGCGGGAGAATATTTGATTAGACTGAGGGTGATGCCTAAATAGGCCTAGAGCTAGCTTATTAAGTTAAGCTTAAAACAAGATAAAACACGATTTTTGCAATAAAGGAATAAGTTGATTATGCGCAAATTTAATGACATTACGGCGAAAGAAGCTTTAAAAACAGCAGGGCTCATTTCAGTAGCTCCTTTTGTTTTTCAGGCGGTAAAGTCAATGAAAGATTTAGGTATCATGGCCGCTTTAGCTGACTTGTCAGGTGGGGCCTCCTTAGCTAAAAATGAACTTGTGCAACTTACTAAAGCTGATGATTATACGGTGTCGGTCTTGCTTGATTTAGCAGAAGCTGCGGAAATCGTCCTTAAAAATGAAAATAATACTTACAATTTATCCAAAATCGGGATGTATCTTGCGGATGATCCAATGACTACCGTAAATTTTGATTTTACGGCTGACGTTTGTTATCGTGGCCTTGAAGATTTAACTAAGTCCTTAAAAAACCATAAACCAGAAGGGCTTAAGGTTTTTACAGCTAAAGAACAGACCATTTATCCAATTTTAAGCCAGCTTCCGGAACCGGCGCGTACTTCGTGGTTTGCCTTTGATCATTTTTATTCTGACCGAGTATTTGAACAAGCATTGGCTTATTTATTTGCCCCAGAACGCGATTTTAAGATTGAACATATCTGTGATATTGGGGGTAATACTGGGCGCTTTGCTTTAACTGCGTGTAAAGCAATACCAAACTTAAAGGTAACCATTGCCGACCTGCCAGAGCAGTGTGCGCTTGCGCTGGAGGCGGTGATGCAAGCAGGGCTGGTAGAAAGAATTTCAACTTGGCCACTTGATATCTTAGCTCCAGGTACCAAGCTACCAACAACTCCAGATTTGTTTTGGATGAGTCAATTTTTAGATTGCTTTAGTCGTGACCAAGTAGTGTTTATTCTGCGTCGAGTCCAGGAAGCTATGCGCCCTGGGGCGATGCTGGTGATAAATGAAATATTTGGCGATCGCCAGCGTAATGATACAGCAAAGCTCATTGTTGAAGCTAATAGCTTGTACTTTACGGCTTTAGCTAATGGCGTAAGTAGATTTTACCATGCTGATGAATTCTTAGAATTAGCTGCCTTAGCTGGTTTAAAACCATGTGGGGAGCTTAATGATTTAGGGATGGGGCATTCATTGTTACTTTTTAAAAAAGTTTAACCCGCCCAAAGAAAATGCCATAAGCCTTCTTCATTTGGGAATAAGTAATAACTCTATAGGCGCCTTAATTTTGCCTTAAGGCGTTCTAAGAAATATAAGACCTGAGGAGCATATCTAGGTTTGATGAGTAAAAGGAAATGCTCCTTTATTTTGATTTTGACGAATTTGATTAGGGGGTTACCAAAAAAAGAATATTGCGCTCAAAGTGCGCGTAGCATTTTAATCCGTGGTCTAAAAGACTTCTAAAAAGGCCGGCTAGCATTCTAGTTTTGGTTGTAGGTTCCGCTTGAGGCTAGTTTTCTTGAAGCGGGCTTAATTGGGACTTATTATCTTGATATCGCTTAAGCTCGTCAGGGTCCTTTGGGGGCGCAAGTTCTCGAGCCACGTCTTTAGAGCTTGGCGCTAGGGCTTTAAGTTCGCTTTTTTCTGCAACGGGTTCATTCGGAACGCTTAGCTCAAGAGTTGGCGTGTGCAATTGAGCATGCTTAGGGTCGATACTTGAGTTTCCAATTTCAATGGTTTCGCCCAAAAAGCGCGGTTTACTATTTAAGATGTAAATATCCAAAATGCATCTTAGGCGCGCAATGATTTCTCTGATATTTTCAGTAAAGAAGCTAGAGCTAGCTTGACGGGCATTGTAGCCTATGGCGTCTATGCCAAAATGACGAGCGATATAAATAGCTCTTTCGTTATGAAAATCCTGCGAAATAATAGTGATGTGGTTTTGCCGAAAAATTCTACTTGCTCGCACGACGCTATCGAGCGTTCTAAAACCGGCGTAATCAAGGTAAATTCTGTCGCGAGGAATACCATGAGCAATGAGCTCACGACGCATAAGCCTAGGTTCATTGTAACTACGATGGGCGTTGTCACCACTAACGACGATATAGTCGATTTTGCCAGCTTTGTATAGTTCGGTAGCGGCTTGAATGCGGTTAACAAAGAATTCGTTAAGGCCCCCGTTAATTAGGTATTTAGAGGTCCCAAGGACTAAACCGGTCCGGTTGTGCGGGATTTTAGAGATGGAATCGTAGGTATAAGCGCTCATGCGCGAAATATCGCATAACGCGATAGCGGTTAAAACGGTAAGGATGGTTAGTATCACGGCTACAGCATAGAATACGTACCTAATAAAGGATTTGTATTCATTGCTAAAACTGTGAGCATAGTACCCCATGATGCTTATTTATACCTCTTCGGGTTTCACTAGGTTTTTATAAGTAAGTGGTTGGCAGCTTTTAGCTTTAACCACTTGGCGTGCAATTATTTTAACAGAACCACGAGCTTTGTACGGCGTTTTTTTAGGGAAAGTGCGCTATTTAGCTTAATTGTTAGTCAAGAATATGTGGGTATTTTAACTGTGGCGTCAAACCAGCTAATTTTAGGTGGTTTTAAAGATTTAGGCTCTACTTAAAAAGTGGCAGTAGAGCCTAAAAACAAGTTTTTCCAACATAGGTTGAAAAATATTTTTCGTGCTCACACGAAAAAGTTTTCAATTTAGGTTAGAGCACTTTTAAAACGTGCGGAAGCTTAGCGCCTTCGTTATAGATGCGGTACATAAAGTCTTCGGTTGGTACTTCAGCTTGCGCTTCAATAGTTCTATATTTGCCAGTGCGACTTAAAGCGCCTTCGGTTGCGTTAACAATTAGTTTTAAGTCATCGTGGAAGAAGCTTCTAACTACGTGAATTAAGTTAGGGTCATTTACGCCAATGAACTTAAATTTCACGTTAGCTGGGAACTTTATGAGCTCACCAAATTTATGTTCTTCGTTGAGTTTGAGCATTTCTGGAATTTTAGTATCTGCCATATCTTAATCCTTCGTTCACAATAATCTTTTAAATGGAGTTTAGTTACGTTAGCGCTACAAATAATTATATATGGGCATGTGACGCATATCTCAAGGGCTGAAGGCTAATTTACGGAAAAGCTTTTAAACCTAGTTAATAAAACTATAGGTTAGCTGATGCCAACCTATAGAATTTAGAGTTTAAAGAGCGACGCCAAATCAGCGCTTGTTTTAATCAAACCAGCTACTTACAGTCATGACGCAGCGGTCCCAAAGCTTAGCCACAAAACCTGCTTCTTCTACATCGCTTAACGCAGTGAGTGGAAGCTGGTAAATTGGTTTACCGTCTAAAGAGAAGGTGATTAAACCAACTTTTTGGCCTTTCTTGATAGGAGCTAAAATGCTCTTATCGCTAGCGACTAAATCTTTATTAAGAGTAAATGAAGCCTTTACGTTTTCGCGGGCATTAACTGGAATCACGAAGGAAACGTCATTTTGTACCCCAAGGGCGATTTGGTCGACGTTACCTAAACGCACGTCCTTAGTAACAAGCGCGGTACCGGCTTTAACTGGAGTATATGGTTCATAGAATCTAAAACCGTAACGTAAGAGCGCACGGGAGTTTTCAGTGCGAGATTTTTCACTTACATCACCGATAATAACGGAAATCAAACGCATCCCATTGCTTGGGTTTACGGCTGAGGCTACTAAGTTGTAACCTACTTGGCTAAGGTGGCCAGTCTTAATCCCGTCGACATTTAAAGATTCATCCCAAAGTAAGCGGTTACGGTTAATTTGTTTAATGCCATTAAAGGTGAATTCCTTTTGTGCGTAAATGCTGTATTCTTCCGGTAAATCACGAATCAGGGCTCGCCCTAAAACAGCTAAATCATAAGCGGTAGAATAGTGGTTTTCATCGTAAAGGCCGTGTGGGTTTACGAAGTGAGTTGATTTCATGCCGATACGTTTAGCCCAATCATTCATAAGGGAAGCGAATGATGAAGTACTCCCCGCTAAATGTTCAGCCATAGCGATACAAGCATCATTACCAGATTGAATAATGATCCCTTTATGTAAGTTGTCGACGCTAACTTCTTTGCCTACTTCAATGAACATTTTAGAAGAATCGGAGTAGTTCTTACTCCAAGCATTTTCACTGATGCGCACCATGTCATCAGGTTTGATTTTGCCATTTCTGAGCTCTTGCCCAATAACGTATGAGGTCATCATCTTAGTAAGAGAAGCCGGGTCAATACGTTCATCGTAGTGTTCACCAAATAAAATACGCCCAGAGGCGTAATCCATAAGTAAATAAGCTCTCACCTGTGGGGTTGGGTGTTGAGGTAGTGGCACTTTGGCCGCAGATGGCGCCGGCGCGGTACTTTCTTGCGGACCTGTAATGGTTGCATCGTTGGCCATGACCCCAGTACTTGCGGTAAATAAGACGAGGGCAGTGAGTAGTTTGTTCATTTAGATAATCCTCCTATGGGATAAACTTTTTTAGGCTTTTATTATAAAGGGCATTGCTGCAGCTGGACTAGTTTTGGGGCTCGTTATTCAGCTGTAAAAAAGGCGTTGCCATAGCCTAGGTTTTTAATTCTAGAAATAGTATTTGAGGCTTCGTTTTCAGCGATAGGGCCAACTTTTATGCGGTACACTCCATTTTTGGCTTCAATAAAACTCTGGATATGGCCTGAGCTTTTTAAGAGCCTAGTGATTTGGGTGGCGCGGTCGCGGTTGCTAGTTGAAAACACCTGAATAAATGGTTTAAAGCCATTCATTTGGGCAATGCTAGTTTGGTTTGGTCCGAGGTTAGGCTTTACAAGTTCAAGGCGAACTTTGGCGGTACCCTTGCCAATAACCCCAAGCGAACGGGCAGCGCCTTTTGATAAATCGAGAATACGGTTCCCATGGAAGGGACCACGGTCGTTAACGCGGACGATGATTGCTTTGCCGTTTTCAAGGTTAGTTACTTTTAAAAAGCTTGGTAGCGGTAGGTTTTTGTGGGCGGCGGTAAAGCCTTCCATATTGTAGTGTTCACCGTTTGAGGTGCGTTGCCCATGAAAGCCTGGGCCATACCAAGAGGCAGTACCTTCTTCAAAATAGCTATCAAGGTCGCGCCATACGACGTAGTTTTTACCAAGTACGCGGTAATCCTTGTTCCCACGAATGCTATATTTTTCAGAAGTGATTTTAGCGCCTTTAACCCCATTAAGATTAACAGGCTTACTTTGTGGGTAGGGCCGACATGGACCAGAGGTGGAACCATAAACCACCCCAGACTCAATTTTAGGGCCTGACACAGGGGCGTGTTGCGAACTAGTACAGCCTGCCATAAGAGCCGTTAAAAAAAGAGCAGATAAAATCCCTTTAAGGGCATGGCGCTTATTTTTAAGAGCGCCCATAAAAGTAGCTGCTTTGGAGGCATGGGCCTTAGGACTTACAGCTACTTGGTTTCCTAAGAGGAAAAAACTTTGGTCAAACATAGTTTGGTCATTCCAATAATTTACAAATCATTAGTTTTTGCCTGCTGGGCACTATATTGTGAGCTCAGGGCCTAAAAGCAATAACGGAGGTATGCTAGTAATTTTAACCTTATCTTTGACGTCTTGAAACCGCCAAAAGCTAATTGCCGGCATAATCAGCCAAAACTGGTTTAAGTCTTAGCTTAAGTCTACTTCAAGTTTAAAACTTTAAATAGAGTTGGCGCTTAAGCTTATATGTTTGAAGACCAGTTTTGGCGCTTTTAGTTTATTTTCTAATTACTTTCGATTTTACTTTTGGGCCTGGGATCGTTTTATCATGAGCGAATCTGATTTCTCTACTTAAGAGATAAACGGTCATGGCATAGAGCGGGCTGCGGTTATAGCCAGTTATAGCTTTAAAGTTCTGAAAACCTAAGTAATATGTAAAGCCTTGTTCTTCTTCAAGCTTGATAACCTTACAAGGTTCATCATTGGTGTAATAGGCCGGAATCTTTAAGCCGGCTTTTCTGAGGTCTTGCACTTTAATTTTAAGCTCTAACCCATCAGTTAAGAAGGTATCGACAATGGCTTCTTGTTCTGGGGTGAGATGCATTTTATAAACGGAGTGTGCGTTACGATCCCAACCATGTTCTTTAAAGTAATTGGCTACGCTGCCAATTACGTCTTCATTTTCTTTAAAAAGGTTAATGTGTCCATTGTGGTTAAAATCAATAGCCCAGCTTAAGTAGCTCCAAGGCATGAATTGCCCCATGCCCATAGCCCCAGCATATGAACCTTTAACCTCGCCATAAGCCCAGCCTTCACGGGTAGCGAGACGGACATAATTAACAAATTCTCGACTAAAATAGTCGGCGCGTTTTGGATAGTAAAAGCCTAAAGTATAAAGCGCATCGAGGACTCTAAAAGACCCCATATTTTTACCGTAAAAGGTTTCTACTCCGATGATGGCTAAAATAATTTCCGGAGGTACGCCATAGACTCTAAAAGCTTCTTTTAAAGCGGCGTCATTTTGTTGCCAAAATTCAACCCCCGACACAATGCGTTTAGGGATAATAAAAATTGGCCAATACTTATACCATGGTTTAGCTTCCCACGGACGGTCCATGGTTTTTAAGATCGAATCAATTTTTTTGGCTTCAAGCTTAGCCGCGTTTAAGTCGCTTAGTGGAACCTTCATCTCCGCACTTAAAGTCTTTAAGCGCGCGTCGATATCAATGGGGGCGCTATTAAGGGCCGTTGGCGTCGGAGTTTTAAGAGTAGCTTTGGGGGAGTCCGCCCAAGCTACCTGGGTTACCAAAGCAAGCATTAAAGGGAGGAGGGCTAATTTTAGGTATTTCTTTTTAAATTTCTTTGTGGGCATAAAACATTTTTTTATAGCAGATCGAGCGTCGGTTTGAGCGCTAAATTTGTTAGTTAATAATTCATCCATTTTTGACGTCTCCGTTCGGCTGCGGTGCGGGCATGAATACCCATAATAAGGCCAAAACCTGCGGCTAAGGTAATCATTGAAGTCCCGCCGTAGCTTATAAGCGGTAGAGGCACCCCAACTACTGGCAGGATCCCACTTACCATCCCTATATTAACAAAAATATAGAAGAAAAAGGTCAAGGAAATAGCGCCCCCTAAAAGTCGTTCAAACGTACTTCTAGCTTGGCAGGAAATGTAGAGACACCGGGTGATGATATAGAGGTAAATACATATCAAAAGAACAAAACCAGTTAACCCAAATTCTTCACTAAAAACGGCAAAGATAAAATCGGTGTGGGGTTCTGGTAAAAAGTCTAACTGCGACTGGGAACCGTGTAACCAGCCTTTGCCATAAAGGCCACCTGAACCTATGGCAATTTTAGATTGGATAATGTGATACCCCGTATTTAAAGGGTCGCTTTCTGGGTTTAGGAAGGTCAAAATACGTTGCTTTTGGTAATCATGCATTAGGTAGAACCACATGATTGGGAGCAGGGCTAATAAGACCACGATAGCAGCGCTAATAAACCACCAGCTAAGACCGCCTAAAAAGATCACAAAGACCCCCGATACAGAAACTAGGATTGACGTCCCTAAGTCAGGCTGCATAGCGATGAGAATCGTTGGCACCATAACAAGCACTAAAGCCCAACACACCCTAAAGAATCGTGGTGGAATTCCGTTTTTCGAAATTACCGCAGCAATCATAATGGGCATGGTAAATTTAAGAAACTCTGATGGCTGTAAGCGGGTAAAACCAATGTTAAGCCAACGGCGTGCACCCTTACTTACTTCCCCAAAAAACGTCACCCCTAAGAGCAAGATAATACAAAAGATAAAGAGGACCCAGCCATAGCGTTCAAAAAATTTAGGATTGATTTGGGCAATGATAAGCATGACCCCAAAGCTCATAAGAGTGCGCATAAGCTGGCGTAAGAGCATTTCGTAGTGTTGCCCTGAAGCACTATAAAGCACAATGAGGCTTAGGCCTAAGGCTGCTAACAATCCTCCTAATAACGGTAGGTCGATATGGAGGAGAGAGAGGATACCGCGTTTACGATTTATTAAGTCGTATGGACCATGGTTGTTCATTTATTTTTTTCCTCCGACCGGTTCTTCTACCTGTGGTAGATGGTTGCGGTGAGACCACTCTAAGAGTTCTGATTGGTTATCTATTGGGTGGTCGTAGTATTTAAAGTAGGCATCCATAAGTTGACGCACTAACGGGGCTACGACGGAGCTCCCGCCCCCGCGGTTTTCAATGATGGCTGCCACTAAAACGGTCGGCGCTTCTTTAGGGGCAAAGGCTACGAACAACCCGTTGTCACGGTGTTGCTCTTTAAGGGCGCCGGCGTTGTATTTGGCGTCCTGTTTGATGCTAACCACTTGCGCGGTGCCAGACTTACCGCAAGCGGTATATTTAGTGCCCGCAAAAGCGCGGCGTCCAGTGCCTTCAGGGCCGTTAATTACTAGGCACATGCCGTCTCGGGCATAAGACCAGTAACGTTGATCCTTTACTTCGATGGCGGTTTGAGTTGGGACCGGATAAGTTAAAGGCTGTTCGTTTTTACTTAAAACCTCGCATGATTTAAAAAGATGCGGTTTTATGTCGCGTCCATCTTGCGTCAAAATAGCGTGCGCACGGGCTAATTGGATAAGGGTAGTGGTCCAATAACCTTGACCTATTCCAACGGAGACGGTATCCCCCGGTACCCAATCATGGCGATGGCGCCGTTTTTTCCAGGAGCGCGAAGGCATATTGCCGGTTGATTCTTCAAAAATATCAATGCCTGATGGTTGTCCAAAGCCAAAGTGAGACATGTATTCATGAATCCTATCGATCCCCGTACGGTAAGCTAAATCATAGAAGAACGTATCAGCCGAAATTTCTACGGCGCGGAAGATGTCCATCCATCCATGACCCCATTTACGCCAATCACGGAACTTATGTTCTGACCCCGGAAGTTTAAAATATGGCCCCCCGAAGAAGCGTGTTGACGGGGTCACTACCTCTTCGTTAAGCCCCATAACTAGCATGAGTGGCTTGACGGTTGAAGCAGGCGCGTAACCACCTTGGGACACGCGGTTAATAAGTGGTTTATTAGGGTTATTGAGTAAAGCTTTATATTCGGCGTTTTTAATCCCACGCACGAATGCATTAGGATCGTAACTTGGGGCAGAAGCAAAAGCTAAGATTTCACCATTACGTGGGTCTAACATAATCATAGCCCCACGTTTGCCGATTAAAAGCTCTTCCGCTTTAAGTTGTAATCTAATATCAAGGGATAAAGTGAGATTTCGCCCAGGTAGTGGCGGAACTTCGTTTAGAGTGCGTAACTCGCGCCCGTGGGAATCCACTTCCACTTCTTTATAGCCACTAATCCCATGCAGAATTTTTTCGTAGAATTTTTCGATCCCTTGCTTACCGATATCATTAGTAGCCGCGTAGTTATCTAACTTGCCTTCTTCTGCGAGTTTTTCTAAATCTTTGGTGTTGATACGGGAAACGTAACCTAAAGCATGGGTTAAGGTATCTCTAAACGGATAATGGCGTTTTAAAATCGGTTCAATGCGAGCAGCGGTAAAACGGTAAGAATTAACCGCAAAAGTCGCTACTTGATCTTCGGTTAAATTATAAGCTACAGCTTGAGGTAAGAAGCGCCGTTTATAGCGGGCGCGTTCGATGAGGTCATCGATTTCTTCGTCATCAAGGTCGAGATCTAATAGAACGCGTAGTCCTTTAATATCCTCTTTTAAATTTTTACTTTGTTCAGGGATGATTTCTAAGCTAAACAGAGGTTTATTATCGGCGAGCACCACGCCGTTACGGTCTAAAATAAGACCACGGGATGGTGGAATAGGGGTGATTTTAATTCGGTTTTCGTCAGAGCGCGTCAAATAACTATCGTATTTGATGACTTGTAGATAGTACAGATTGGAAAAGAGACAACCAGTTAGAAGTAGCATGAAAGTAATAGCAACCACGAGTCGGCGGATAAAAACCGACTTTTCAGCATGATCGTCTCTTAGAGGCTGGTGCAAGCGCGAAAAAGAATGTCTCATGTCAACTCCGTTTATTCACGGTGATATGGTAGACCGGCAGTTACACTCCAAGCTCGATATAAAGCTTCAGCTACCACAATGCGCACGATAGGGTGAGGCATGGTGAGCGGGGAAAGTGACCAACTGCGTTCCGCGAGTTTTTTACAATCAGGCGCTAAACCTTCTGGGCCGCCAACGAGCAGGGCCACGTCACGTCCACTCATTTGCCATTCACTTAATTCACGAGCAAGTGAGGGGGTGTCATGCATTTTACCTGGAATATCCATCGTTACAACTAACGCCCCTTTAGGAATGGCGGCTATCATGTGCTCACCTTCGACTTTGGTGATGCGGTCGATATCGGCATTTTTACCGCGTTTTCCGGCGGGAATTTCAATGAGTTCAAGACTACATTCACGAGGCATGCGGCGAGCATATTCCTTGTATCCTTCGTTCACAAAATTCGGCATCTTAGTGCCAACGGCAATGAGGTAAATTTTCATGGTGGTTTCGCGGTGTCACGGTAGTTGTTTAGAGTCTAGGTTTGAGGCTTAGCTTTTTAAGATCAAGATTAATACGCCGGTTAAGGCCAGCGTAGATTTTAATAAAGGTAGAGTTTTTCGAGCTGGTAAATCTCACGAGCTTCAGGAGTGAAGATGTGTAAAATCACGTCTCCTGCATCCATTAAAACCCATTCACCGGTTTCTCGACCTTCAATTGCCCGGACGTCAACATCATGTTCACATAGTGCGTCTTTTACCTTTTCCGAAATGGCGCAGGTATGGCGCACAGAAGTACCAGAACAAATCATCATAAAATCAGTGATGGATGATTTGCCACGGACGTCGATGGTTTGGATATCAAAGCCTTTGATATCGGCGATAGCGGTTTCTACCAGAGATGTAAGTTCAGTACTGGTCATATTTTTCTTCCTAAAAATCATTCCGCTTATTATACAAAATTTACCATGTGAGTTCTAGCTACGCCTAGGTTTAGTCGTACATGTGTGAAGTGCGACCGGTCTTTTATTTGTAAAGCTTATGCGCTATAAAGCTCGTGGTCTTTGATATATGAAATAACCTTAGGATCCATGAAGTTAGTGGCTTCTACATAACGCTTTTGGGTCAATAAATGGCGTAGTTCTGTCGAGCTAATATCAGTTTCGGGGTTGTCTATCATAAATAGTTCCCCTGTAGAGGCACTTAGATGGTGGTTGGAGCTTAAAGCTTGCTTAAAAAGTGGCTGTAAAGGTGCAGGAAGCTTGGCTAAAAAATTAGCTTTATCAAGCGCTGCGGTGGACAGGTTTTGTGGCCGTTTCATGACGGCGATATTCGTGACGCTTAAAAGTTCTAAACCTCGATACCAAGTGTGTAGCTTTAAAAATGAGTCAGTCCCCATGATAAAGACCAAGCGATTTTGCGGCTGCTCTTTAGTTAAAGCGACCATGTTATCAAACGTATAGCTATAGGTAGTTTTTTCTAGCTCCCAAGTGGAGATTTTTACGCCGTTTAAATCTTGGGTCGCGAGCTTTAACATGGCTAAGCGATCCGCATCGCTCGTGCCGACGCGGTCTTTATAATAGGGCATGCGGTTAGGCATGATGACAATTTGGTCAAGCTCTAAAGCTTCTTTGACCGCTAGAGCTGATTTTAGATGTCCCTGGTGCACCGGATCAAAGGTGCCCCCAAAAATTCCTACATCCATACCGTCATCCTTAGGTTAACCAAACTTTGGATCGGGAATTTCGAAGTCACTAGAGGTTAGATAAAAATCTTGGCGACTACGTAGCACGCAGATTTCCTCTAGGATCATAATGGCCGTATCTTCATGATAGTATCGGGCCTCAAGGTCTGCACGGCAAATGAGGTCGCATAACCTTAAGACTCCGGCGGTAGAAATGGAGTTGGCCGCTCTAAGATACAATTGTTGCTTTGATTTTAAAGCGCGTAAGACCGGGTTTTCGTTAAACCAACTATCGAGCATAATGCCACGATCTAAGCGTGTTCTCATTTCTAAGAGATCGTTGATGGCATTGCCGGCATTACGAATTAAAACGGCTAAGCGTTCTCCTTCGGCGCAAAGAGTATATAGCATCTTTAGGCGCTTTTGCGGGCGTACATCTGGGTCTAGGAGAGCATCTTTAAATTCAAAAGCCGTGTAGTGGCGGTCGGCTGCTACCTGATCTCGAACCACGGCTACAGGAAGCAGGCCTTGATGGGAGAGACCAGCTAAATCGAGCTTGTTTAAAGCTTGAATTTGCGCGCCTAAGTTACCTTCATAAGCTTCGTAAATTAAACTTGCCCCTTCTGGGTCTAGCCCAATTTGCATTTGGGCGGCACGGTTTTGGATAAAACGAACGGTGTTGTGTTCGTCCATCGGATAAAAGACGGTGGTAATGCCAACATTATCGAGTGGCGCTAACGCTTTATTTTTTAAATCGCCTTTACTAATGCGCGGTAAACGCACAATGGCAAGCATGTCAGGATTTAAGCAGGAAGCTAAGCTATTTAAAGCTGGAGTGCCAGATTTGATGCTCTTTAACGATAAAACGATAATAACTTTATCGGCAAAAAGACCAGTACTAGAGCAAGCTTCCTCGAGCGTTGCTAAGTTTATAGAGTCGTCATCAAAACCAACTTTATTGGTGCGGGTATAGCCTTCATTGCGCTTTTCCGCTAAAGCGATAATGCGTTCAGTGTATTCCTCATGCCAAAACGGTTCGTCGGAACACAATATGTATACCGGCGCAAAATCACCTCGCGCTAAAGCTTCATCGAGTTTGTTTTGATAAAGAAGCATTAGTCTTGGGCTCCTTGTGGTTGATTGTTACCATTGTGAGATGGTTTTAAAGTTGGAGTTGGTTCTTCTTTTTTATCGAGCTTTAAAACTTTATCGTCTGTAGAAGTGCGTTTATCGATAAGGGCTTGAGCTTCCTCTTCGTTAGAAACCACGGCGCTATCAACTGGAGCCTCGCCTGAGGTGGCATTAAAGACCACGCGGACGTGTTCATCGGTTAATGGGTTTGAATCACTAGCGCTTGGGGTGGTCTTTTGTGGTTGGAGCTGTTCAAGGGAAAGATATGACCCATGTAAGCGGTCGATAATTTCCCGTGACAGTTCAACGGCGTTTTCTTTAGTTAATAAGGCGTTTTTAGAATCGGAAGCAAGGTTACTACCAGGGGTACTTACGACTGCACGGTTGATGGAGCTCTTAATGGCGTATGGTTTGTTATGCGGGGTAAAAAGCTGGCAACTGATTTGAGAGCGTAAAGTGTATTCAAGGTCTTGGGAGTTACTACCAACAGCTACGGTTGTTTGGGAAGAACGTAGGGATCCACAGCTAAGCACTGCGAGATACATACTTTGGTAGTAAGAAATAGATTTTTTACCATACATCACGTTGACGCCATTTAAAACCAATTGGTTTTCAAGCTCAATAAAGAGGGGGTCGTGGGGATTCCCAACGATTACGAGGTTAGCGTATTTTTCCCCAAGATTATGTTTAGTCGCGATTCTAAAACCACAGGCAGTACATAAAAACGTACCGATAACAGTAGTGAGTAAGGCGAACTTAAGGCTTGTTTTCACGGGGAATCTCCTTGGAACTTAAAACTATGGTTAATTGTCTATAGTCAAGCTTGAGTTTAGGCTTTACGATTTTTACTTAAGCGCGTACCTAAGCGCGAATGTTAAGAGCTAAAAAACGGCCCTTATAGATAATACCAAATGGCCAAATTAATAAGGCGTGGCTAGCGCAAAAATTTGATCTTTAAATCATTTGAGCCTCAATTGGGGCTTTAGATTTAAGTTATGTGATGTACATTAATTTTAACCTTAGACAGGGCTCTTATCTAAGGATTTAGAACTTTTAGCGCTAAGGGGTAAAAGCTAAATATTTAGAGAAGAACTCGGAGAGTTGTAAATCCTGCGTTTTTTAGACGCAGGATTTAAGGCATGGGTTTAAGGCAAGAACTCGTTATAACATAAGAGCCGAGCCTTAAATCAAGCGTAGTTTAAGTCTTAAGCTACCACGATGTTGAGGAGCTTACCCTTAATGAAGATAACCTTCTTAATTTCGGTTCCGTCGGTAAACTTAGTTACAGCCGGATCCGCAAAAGCTAAGCTCTTGATTTCTTCTTCGGTCGCCAAAGCGCTTACAGTGAGACGGCTTCTTACCTTACCGTTTACCTGAACTACGATCAACTTTTCATCTTCAACGAGGGCGCTGTCATCAGTCTTTGGCCAAGCTGCGTTATCGATATCACTATGACCTAATGCTTCCCAAAGCTTGTAACAAGCATGAGGGATGATAGGGTAGAGCATCACAACACAAGCATCGTATACTTCGTAAAGTACACTTAAAGCGTTAGCTGAAGAGGTAGCTTCAAGCTTAGCAGCCTTGTTTAAAAGTTCCATAATAGCGGCAATCGCAGTGTTGAAAGTCTGACGACGACCGATATCATCGGTAACTTTAGCAATAGTCTTATGAAGTTCGCGACGTAAGGCCTTTTCTTCACTAGTAAGAGTAGCGCTATCGAGGCTAGCAGGACGAGCGTGCTGAATGAGGTTTTGGATGTTGTTCCAAAATCTACGAATGAAACGCTGAGCGCCTTCAACCCCAGATTCAGACCATTCAAGGGTAAGTTCAGCCGGGGACGCAAACATCATGAAGAGACGTACGGTGTCAGCACCATAGCGTTCAACCATAGCCTGTGGGTCGATCCCGTTGTTCTTAGACTTACTCATCTTAGTCATGCCAGCGTGAACGAGGGTATGACCTTCCTTATCTACGGCAGAAACGATATTTCCCTTTTCATCACGAGTGCAGGTTGCATCAAGAGGGCTTACCCAAACTTTACCGCCATTAGCATCGTTGTAGTAGAAAGCATCAGCTAACACCATGCCTTGGCAAAGTAAGCGCTTAAATGGTTCATCACTCTTAACCATGCCAGCGTCACGTAGTAACTTGTGGAAGAAACGAGCATAGAGTAAGTGCATGCATGCGTGTTCAATCCCACCGATATACTGATCTACAGGCAACCAGAAGTTGGTCTTAGCAGGATCAAGCATAGCAGTGTCGCAATCTGGGCAGCAGTAACGAGCATAGTACCAAGAAGATTCCATGAAGGTATCAAAAGTATCGGTTTCACGTAAAGCATCAACGCCATCAACCTTTACCTTAGCCCAGCTTGGATCAGCCTTGATTGGGCTTTGTACCCCGTGCATGATTACGTCTTCAGGTAATAATACAGGGAATTCTTTAGCTGGCTGCACTTCGCCATCTGGCATGTAAACCATAGGGATAGGAGCACCCCAATAACGCTGACGGGAAACACCCCAGTCACGGAGACGGTAGTTTACAGTGCGGTGACCAGTGCCAGTTGCTTCAAGTTCATCAGCGATAGCTTTGAAAGCACCCTTAAAATCGAGGCCGTCGAACTTGCCACTGTTGCAGGTAATACCCTTTTCAGTGTAAGCCGCCTTAGAGATATCAATTTCAGAACCATCAGCAGGCTTGATTACTTGCATGATGTCGAGATTGTACTTTTTAGCAAAGTCATAATCGCGCGCATCGTGAGCAGGTACTGCCATAACTGCACCTGTACCGTAATCCATAAGCACGAAGTTTGCGACCATGATTGGTACTTCGCGTCCGTTTAATGGATGTACCGCGTAAAGCCCGGTAGCCATGCCTTTCTTTTCCATAGTAGCGATGTCAGCTTCAGCGACCTTGAGATTGCGGCATTCTTCAATGAAAGCAGCAAGTTCTGGGTTGTTTTGAGCAGCAGCGCGAGCTAATGGATGCATCGCAGCGATAGCAACATAGGTAACACCCATGAAGGTATCAGGGCGAGTGGTGTAGACATCGAGGGTTTGGTCGCTATCTTTAAGCTTGAAGGTAATGGTAAGACCTTCAGAACGGCCGATCCAATTGCGTTGCATGGTCTTAACCATTTCAGGCCAACCATCGAGAGTATCGAGGTCCGAAAGCAATTCATCAGCATAAGCGGTAATCTTTAAGAACCACTGTGGGATTTCTTTGATTTCTACCGGAGCGTCACAACGCCAGCATTTACCGTCTTGAACCTGTTCGTTAGCAAGCACGGTCTGGTCATTTGGACACCAGTTTACAGTAGAGGTCTTTTTGTAAACTAAACCTTTCTTGTAAAGTTCGGTAAAGAAACGCTGTTCCCACTGATAGTATTCAGGACGGCAGGTGGCAATTTCACGATCCCAATCGTAAGAAAAACCGAGCATCTTAAGCTGATTTTTCATGTAATCGATGTTGCTATAAGTCCACTTAGCTGGAGCAGTGTGGTTTTTGATCGCTGCGTTTTCAGCTGGTAAACCAAAAGAGTCCCAACCGATTGGTTGCATAACGGTTTTGCCGTTTAAACGCTGATAACGTGCGATTACGTCACCTATAGTATAGTTGCGTACGTGCCCCATGTGGAGACGCCCAGATGGATATGGAAACATGGAGAGGCAGTAAAATTTTTCTTTTGATGGGTCTTCCTTAGCCTTAAAGGTTTTTTGGGAGAGCCAGTGTTCCTGAACTTCAGGTTCAATTTCATGCGGATTGTATTGTTCAAGTATGACTGACATATAAACGTCCGATAAATAAAAAACAAAATGATCTATAGGCGGTCAAAGACCGTCGAAATAGCTAGGTGGCCTCGTACGCTGACTGCAGACCACCTAGGTAAGGTATAAAAAATGGTAATATTATACATTAAAGTCTCTCTCATCACATTAAAAACATGGTAGATAAAGCAGTGTAAATTGCGTGTCTGGCTTGGTTCATTATGGTAAAATAGCGCCTCATGTAACGGAATACATTCCCACTAGACCAAGGTCTAGAATTCATAGATGGGTAAATGCTTCAATTAAGCTTAGTGTTTTAATTGAACTCTACAAGAAATTTAAGATTAGATTTCTTGAATAAATGATTGAAAGTTTTTGATTTGTAGGATTTAAATTACGGTGAAAAAGAGTATTTTTGCAGGGCTTGCGGCCTGTGTAATAATGATGATGCCGGAAGCATGGGCGGTAACTTATAAAGTGCCAACTAATGGTAGTCGAGTTGTTGGAAAGAATCTTGTAACCGTGGTACCGGAAGGTAAGGTTTCGCTTGAAGATATTGCTAAAGAGTATCAAATGGGCTTTAGTAATATGACCGAAGCTAATCCGCGAGTGGATGCTTATTTACCAAAACCAGGTACTAAGGTTATCATTCCGCAAAAGTTGATTTTACCAAATACGGTGCATGAAGGCATCGTTATTAACTCTGCTGAAATGCGTCTTTATTACTTCCATGATGGGGTGGTTGAAGTTCTACCTATCGGGATTGGGCAATTAGGCAAAGATACTCCGGTTAATTGGGTCACTAAGGTACAACGTAAAAAAGCAGGTCCTACTTGGACTCCAACCGCGAGAACTCGCGCCGAATATGCTGCCATGGGGGAACCGTTGCCTGCTGTAGTACCAGCCGGTAAAGATAACCCAATGGGTTTATATGCATTATACGTGGGGAATCTTTACGCTATCCACGGGACTAACGCAAATTTTGGGATCGGTTTACGTGTAAGTCATGGTTGTATCCGTTTGCGTGATGCTGATATTAAGTATCTTTTTGAAACTGTACCGGTTGATACTCGCGTTGAGTTTATCAATGAACCTGTTAAATACACTAAGGAACCAGATGGTTCAGTTTATGTAGAAATTCATCAACCACTTTCAACTACTGAAGCGGAAATAAACTCTAAGCTTCATTCTCGCCTCGTGCTTAAGCAAGAGTTTATTGATTTCTTAAATGCGAATGATGTCGATATGACTTTAGTTGAAGCGGAGCTAAATGATCGTAGTGGGATGCCTTTACTTATCAATCCAATTGATTTCTAGGCCCTTAGGTTTTAGCTGTTAAATTTTGTGGATTTATAGGTTTAAAAAAATCTTGACGGTGTCGCGGGGGCACGTTATCATACTCATGTTTTCCGTTGTGGGGTTATAGCTCAGTTGGGAGAGCGCTTGCATGGCATGCAAGAGGTCATCGGTTCGATCCCGATTAGCTCCACCAGAACGTCCCAATGTTCATGGTTTACGGTTAATATTTTCTACTTTCAGTTGGTATGGGGTTATAGCTCAGATGGGAGAGCGCTTGCATGGCATGCAAGAGGTCATCGGTTCGATCCCGATTAGCTCCACCAGACTGACCATTTGTTGAAACTTCCTGGTGCTTTGCTCCGGGTTTTTTCGTTTTTAGGCCCTATTTTTGGGGAAAATAACTTTGGTATTAATGTACTAACGGTGTGCTAACAGTGTATTAACATTCATTGTACTAATCTAGAGTTATTGGATATCGATGTCTTAATTTTTCGCCATTTTTCGTCCTTTTTCGCCATTTTTCGTCTTGGTATTTTTCTTTTTTCTTTTTATTTTTTAGTTTGGCGCTTATTACCCTTACACCTTTGCACCTTTACGCCTTAATGTCTGTACTCGTATTAAGTGAAACAAAATTTTGCTCCTAAAAACGGTGGGCTACATGCGCTTTAGGTAGAGCATGGCTACTTAGGTTTTAGTTCAAGTTCTTTATTGTAAAGCTTTTAAATCCTCAGCCGAAAGGTCCAGATCTTCCCAAGAAGCTGAGCCTGGATCAAGATTGATCGTCGGATCGATAAGCACTTTGTTTTGGGAAGCTCTAGGGTGCTTAGCCGCTTTGTCTAAAATCTTAAACTTGTTTTGTAAGCGCTTTTGTTCTTCTTTATCTGTGATACGGCGTGGTTCATTAAAGCTGATGCCGGTTTTCTTTAAGAATTCCATGATGGTTTTGCTACTAGAGGCAAAACCAATTTTATGTTTGCCATACTTAGAACCTAACGTATTGATCCCGATAACTTCGCTATCGGTATTATAGAGGGGGCCACCACTGTTACCTGGAGAGATGCGGGCAGAGTGTTCAGTCATTGGTACGTAATAATTTAGTTTTTGGAGCTTAAATTTCATGAAGCCGGTTATTTTACCTGTGGTTAATGATTCGTGTAGATAGTCAGCTTCAAGGCGATTTCTGATTTTACGGTTACCGCTTTGACTTTTAGGGTTTAGCGTGAAAAAGAGCAGGGGATTGGCTTTAACGGTGCGATCGTTGTCAAAGGCGGCTGGAAAGCCACTCGCAATGACGGTACTGCCCCTTTTATAGTTTGAGCTAAGCACTACCGGTTCTAAACTACCTAACAGGCCTGGGGTATTGATGGCAATAACGCTCATATCAAGCTCGGGGGAAGCTAGAAGTACAGACGCTTCGACCGTGAAAATGATGTTTTTATGGTCGAGCCATCCAATGGCTAATCGGTCAATGGTTTTAACAATGCGGTCTCCGGTAGTTTTGCAAACTTTTTGGATATCTCTACGGTTAAGGTCTTCTTCAATCACATGGTTATTAGTTAAAAATTGACCTTTGTAATTCAATAAAAAACCAGAGCCTGTTGAGTTGGCGATGTAGGAGCAAACTTTTTTATTTTTTAAATAGATATCATAAGCTCTAAGCGCAAAGACGCGGACGGTGGAGTGGCCCTGCTTAAATTCAACGTTGTAATTCTTTTCTACGGTATACGCATAGCTAGGAGTGGAAATAAAAAAAGCAACCAGCATAATTAAGAGGCTTACATAAGAAGTCCGCTTTAATAAAATAGTGTTGGGCCACTGATAAAACATGAATATATTGTCCAATGTCTAATATCTAATATTATGGTGGTGGAGGATTTTTTCTTGGAGAACCAATTCTTAAGCTTTTTTAAAGCTTGCTTAACAAGAAAGAGCTCCTTGAGGTTTTTAATTTTTTTAATTAGCTTGAGGTAGTATGGCTCATTTAGGGAGGTTTAGATAATAAGTTCGCTTTTAGGGCCTTGCTTTTGCTGACTTGTTTTATCGAAACTTTTTAATCAAATCCTTTTTAGCGAATTTTTAGTTACTTAAGCTAATTACTTAAAATTATAACGACCTCATGCATTGTAGTATTTGTTTAGATTACGGTATAGACACGATTGTTAGAATTGAGCGCTTTGAGTGAATTAACTCAAAGTTTTAGCTATAATTTGTTTTTATGTATAAAGTGAGAGTTCTTCTTTATTTTAGCTTTATGTGTTTGTTTGGCTTATTTTTAGTAGACCGCAAGCAACAAGATTTTAGAATTTAATCAAAACCAACAAACAAAGTTAATAGAACATTTCTCAAAACAAGTTTTAAAAAAGATCATTAAGTTTTAAGTTACAAGTGGACTTGTAACTTAAAACATATCAAAACATTAGGAGAATGGTTATGAACCCATTAAAAAATATCAAACGCCACGCTAGAGGTAAATTGTTGGTCTGTGGGGTTATAGGGACTTTATTCCTTGTGGGTTGTGCCTCTTTTTCTTTTGAATCAAATCTTGACCCTAGTGGTATTGCCCAATATTTTAAAGTGGCCGAAGTTAAGTCCTACACTGATGAAGAATTGATGAATTTAAACTATGAAGAATTAGGTACAGTTGAAGGGTTAGATTGCCGTATTGATGCTAATGCAGGAACCCCACGTACTGCTGACGCTAAAGAAGATGCGCGCAAACAAGCAGCAGCCAAAGGGGCTAATGGGATTGTTTACTCCAAATGTGTGCATTTTGAAAATACTCCAGCTTGTGCTCAATCTGTAAGTTGCTATGGCCGTATGGTCTATGTGCAGGAAGATTAAGGTTCTACATGAAAGAATTTGCCTCCGAATATCTCATTAAACCGATTGCGGTTATGGAAAGTCCTTTTAGAACAAAGTTTTCCGTGCCTAGACAAAGTGCTTTGGTTAAAAATGGCCAATTTAATATTCGGCTGTTGCCACCATACGATACGGTGCAAGCGGTTGAAGGGATAACGCAATATTCACATTTATGGGTGACCTTTGTGTTTCATGAAGTTGACGGTAATCGACCTTTTGCCCCCATGGTGCGTCCACCTAGACTTGGTGGGGATGCCAAGCTTGGGGTCTTTGCTACTCGTTCTCCTTTTAGACCTAACCGTTTAGGTTTATCTTCAGTTCGGCTTTTAGGAGTGCGCCAGGAACAAGGAGTTATTAGGCTTGATATTGCGGGGGCTGATTTAGTCAATGGGACCCCGATAGTGGACTTAAGACCATATATCGCCTTTACTGATTCTATTCCTGACGCCGATAGTGGCTTTGCGCAAGAAGAACCTCCGCGCGTGTCAGTTCAATTTTCGGCGCAAGCGGAACTTGAGCTTAGCCAAATAAAAATCCCTAAATTTAAGGAATTTATTGTGGAGATTTTAGCGCAAGACCCACGTCCCGCCTATAAAGGCAGAAGGGAACAAGAAGGTCGGGAAACGGTTGATGCTAGGGAGTATGGCACAGAGCTTTACGACTACGATGTACATTGGCGCGCTTTAGCTGATGGGATTTTAGTGACAAGATTAAGCCCGCGCAGTTAAGCATAAGCGGTTAAAGTTAGGTCTAAATATGTAGTGTTAGCTAGATCTTTAGACCTATTTTTTTAGGCGTGCGTTTAGGTGAAACTATGTTGCTATTAGCTTTTAGAGGGCTTATGTTTAGTTGCGTGTAAAGCCTCTTTGAGCGCTGTTTCAATATCCGGGCAACAAAACCTGTATCCGGTTTTAATGAGCACTTCAGGGATAACTTGCAAACTTTTGGTGATGGCAGGGGCTAACTTTCCTTGGGTTAAGGTGAAGATCCTAGGTGAGAGTTTAAGAGGTGTTTTTTTACCTAAGGCTTTAGCTAAGTTTTTAGCAAAATCATTAAAGGCGCAACCTTCAGGCGAAGTTAAATTGACAGGACCTTTTATTTCGGGGGTCCGAATAATATGGGCAATAGCTCCTAAGACATCATTGATGTCAATCCATGGCATCTCGATAGGTTCCCCTTTAATGGTAAAGCCTAAACCACGTTTAAATATTTTGGCCATTTGGGTAAAGAAGTTACTATCAGGAGCGATGACGTTCCCCAGTCTTAAAAGCACGGTTCTCGTAGGCGCAGTCTTACAGCCTTCCCACACTGCGTTTTCCCAGTTCATGGCGAGATTAGCAATGTAGTCGCCACCTAGTTGAGGTGAATTCTCGGAATGACTTTCAGGGGAGGCGCGATAGATCCCACTTGCGGAAGCACTGATAAAAATGTGGGGGAAGAGATTATATTTCTTTAATTGCCCACAAAGGTTTTTGGTGTATTCAAGGCGGGAACTTTCGATCTCCCCGTAAAGACGTAGGGAAATAGGGCCAGAGATGATAGGAGCGCCGGCTAAGTTTAGGATGATATCTGGTTTTGGCGTGTGCTCATCGATATAAGACAGTATCGTAATGGATTTTTTAAATTTACTGTAAATATGCGCTGCAGTTTTAGGATGAGTCGTCAATAAGGTGAAGGTAAGATTTTTATTGCTCTTAAGCATGCTATGTACAAAGTGACGGGCAATGCAACCTGTGCTTCCTGTTAATAGTACGTTCATAGCGGTTCCTTAAGGTGTATTTATACGTTAGAGCAAAATGAGCTTAATTTGTAATTATGGTAAACGTTTATTTTTTAAGTGGCTTACAGGAAGCAACGCTTTAATAAATAAGGCATGACGTTTCCTAATTCTACAGTATGCATGATAAAGTTGCTAATTTTGTCATTCTATATTGTGCTATGTACTAAATTTTAAAGCATAATCGGCGCACATCTTGCTGAGAAGTCGTGTGTTTGGCCAATTCAAAATTGATAAGAAAAATAAAATAGAAAAAAGAAAAGACTAAAAGGATAAAAAACTGAAAAACTGAAAAACTGAAAAACTGAAAAACTGAAAAAGATAGGACCGACCAAAACAGGAAGAATATGGCAAGGTGCCGGAAAAAGTTTTTTAAGTTAGCAAAAAGGCTGTTTACTAGGTAAACAGCCTTTAAAAACAAATTAAGTTATAAGCCTAACTATTTAAGCTTTAGACCTAAGGCTTAAGCCTGAGCCGCCTGGATAGCAGTGATGGCGATGGTGTATACGATATCGTCAACAAGCGCACCACGAGACAAGTCGTTTACAGGCTTTCTCATACCCTGGAGCATAGGGCCGATAGATACGAGGTTAGCTGAACGCTGTACTGCCTTGTAGGTAGTGTTACCAGTGTTAAGGTCAGGGAATACGAATACGGTAGCCTTACCTGCAACTGGTGAGTTAGGAGCCTTAGAAGCAGCAACGTTAGCCATAATAGCAGCGTCGTACTGAAGCGGACCGTCGATAACGAGGTCTGGACGCTTTTCTTTAGCGATAGCGGTTGCTTCACGTACCTTATCTACGTCTGCACCTTTACCAGAAGTGCCGGTAGAGTAAGAGATCATAGCTACGCGTGGTTCAATACCGAAAGCCTTAGCAGTGTCTGAAGACTGGATAGCAATTTCTGCAAGTTGTTCAGCGGTTGGATCTGGGTTTACCGCACAGTCACCGTAAACGAGAACCTGATCTGGAAGCAACATGAAGAAGATTGAAGATACGAGGGATGAACCTGGAGCAGTCTTTAGAATCTGGAATGGAGGACGAATAGTGTTAGCGGTAGTATGTACAGCGCCTGAAACCAAACCGTCAACTTCATTGTTTTCGATCATCATGGTGCCAAGGTAAACGTTGTCTTCGAGGAGTTCACGGGCTGCTTCTTCAGTGAGGCCCTTAGACTTACGAAGTTCAACGAGACGTGGAACATAGTTTTCACGGGTAGAAACTGGATCGATGATCTGTACGTTTTCACCAAGAACTACGCCTTGCTGAGTAGCGATACGTTGGATTTCTTCTGGGTTACCAAGAAGAACTGGGGTAGCGATGCCACGAGCAGCACAGATAGAAGCAGCCTTAATGGTACGTGGTTCATTGCCTTCTGGAAGCACAATACGCTTCTTAGCCGCACGAGCCATTTCAGTGAGCTTGTAACGGAAAGCTGCTGGGCTGAGGAGACGTACGCGAGAAGTGGTTTCAGAAAGAGACTTGATCCAAGACTGGTCGATGTTACCAGCTACGTAGTCAGCGATGTTGTTGATACGTTCAACGTCGTCGGCTGGGATTTCAATGTTGAAGTGCTGAAGATCGATAGCAGTCTGCCAAGTGTGATCTTCAGTTTGCATGATTGGAAGGCCAGTAGCAAAAGCTTGCTTACAAAGCTCTGCAACTTGTTCGTTGAGATTGTAGCCACCAGTTAAGAGCAAAGCCCCAATCTTAGTCCCGTTCATAGCTGCAAGAGCGATTGAAATGATGATATCAGAACGGTCGCCAGAAGTTACGAGAAGAGCAGATGGCTTGATGTATTCAACCATGTTTTGTACATCACGAGCACAGAAAACAACTTCGTTAAGACGACGGGTGTTGATTTCGCCTGCGTTAATTACTTTAGCGCCTAAATAAGTAGCTAAGTCGCTTGCTCTAGCAGCATTGAGCTGTGGATTCCATGGGATAGTAGCTAATACTTTAGTTACGCCTTCGAGGTTGAGTTCCTTAAGATCAGCAGTTGGAACGCCGATTTCAAGCTGAGTAGGAACACCATGAGCGTCAACGTTAGCGCCAACCTTGTTGATGATGCAACCGATAACACGCTTTTTGATAGCATCAGAAACGCTATTGCAAGCAAGTTCAAGACGGTCACGAAGGTCAGTAGTGCTACCGTTACCAGGTTGGGTTACAAAAATAATATCAGCGTCAATACCACTTGCGATATCAGTGTTGATAGAGTCAGCAAATGGATGCTTTTCGATTGGTACGAGACCTTCAACTACAATTACATCAGCTTCGCTAGACTGAGCGTGCTTTTCGTAGTTAGCAATGATTTCTTCAAGAAGAGTAGACTTATCGCCTGCGCTCATAAGGCTTTCCATATGAGATGCGGCAATTGGTTCTGGAAGGTCGAGACCTGCAGCGGCCTTGATTACTGCGGTGCTAGCTTCTGGGCCGTTGTATGAAGGCTTAGGCTGAGCAACTGGTTTGAAGAAACTAACTTTTACGCCTTCGCGGGCAATGGCTCTTACGAGACCTAAGCTGATGGAGGTAACTCCAACCCCGGTGCCAATCGGGATAAGCATTATTGTGTGTGCCACTTTCGGTAACCCCTTTCTACTTTTTGTAGATGTGTAGAATAGATTCAGAAAAATAAATCAACTGCTTATGGTGAGCAGTTGCTGTTATGACCATTAAGAATGGTTTATTCAAATGGTTTTAAACAGAAAACTTGAATGATGGGCGTGCGCTCCGGTAGGAGTGTGCGTCCGAACCGTTGTCATTTTACTCCTGCCGTCCGTAAACGGCAAACATAAAGGCAGGTAAAATGGGACTTTGGTAATGAAGTAGCGTTTAATGTGACATCCTCCCCCATCTATAGAGGTGGGGGACTTCTTGCCGAGTTCAGTTAAAAGCTTAAAAATTGGGGTACATGCAAAATTTGACTCGGTTCACGAATTCAAAGGGGGATGAAAATAGCCTTGTGAGATATTTGCCATATCATGTGTAAGCCTCTTGTGAGAAAGTATGTCGGAAAATTTAGAAAAATATTTTATTAAACCCTTGTTTTACAAGGGTTTAATTAACTCTTACAACTTGAAAAAGACTTAATGAGTGATAAACTTAACAATATTTTGTTTGACTTGCGGATATCATATTCCACAAGGACAAGGATGTCTAAAGTTGCAAGGATGCAAACATGAAATAATGCGCAGGATGCATATTTAGGCAGGGATGCCTCTTCTTTTCTATTTTTTTTGTTTGTTTCATGAAGCAAGGATGCTTCAATCCATACTAGCAAAGGATGTTGGGTGGAGCTTGTGGCAGGATGCCACTTTGGTTGAAACAAAGTGCGTCAAGGATGACGCTTACTTTCTGATTTATCTAAATGCTTTGGGCTTATTTTGAGTTGGGATGTGACTTGAAGAGCTAATGACTTGAAGAGCTAAGAAGTTATTTTCGATTCTTTTTTTATTTTTGGTTCAATTTCTCCTTTTTTTTTCATTTCAATTTTTCCATAGAGAAATCACGGCACTTACATTTGCATTTTTAGTTTTTAAAAATGCATATCCAAACCACAAACTGACTAAATTTTAATGAAGTGTACTGCGTTAAATGTAATTCTATTGCCCACAAGAAAACTTGTTTTTTAGTGTTTAAAGTGCGGAGATTTTTCATGGTTGTTAGGATTATTATGATTGAATGTTTAGACCTAAAAAGCTCCAAGTGTCATGATTGTGAACTTAAAGGTGTTTTGGGGGCATTGGCTAAGCATCTTCTTAATTTAATACTCGCTAGCTGAGAATATCGAGACAGTTGAATGTTGAGAATATCAACCTAATCGAATGTTGAGAATATTTGCTCAATTTTGCTGTTGGCTTTTATACTTACCTAGGTCTTTACTTGTTTAAAGGTTAAATGAGAAAATATAGTTGCGACTATATTCGAGCTAGAACTTGAGTTTTGGGGCAGAAACTAAAAAGTTTTTGATTAGATTGTTTTAGATTTGATAAAAGCCCCAAAAACAATCAAAGCCTAAGGTAACTTAAGGAGAAAGGAGCGGTTGGGTGAGCATTTTTGATAGCATTACAGATGGTTTAGACTACGGGTGGAAAGTGTTGACAGACCAAGAAGTTCGTCTTGGGGTCACGGGGCTATCTCGTGGGGGAAAATCTACTTTTATCACCTCTTTAGTTAGCTTAGTTTCTCATTTTGGCCAAGAAAGCGCAGCTCCGTATTTAACTAGATTACAGTCTTATGCTGATGGCGATTTGATTTGTGGTGGCGTGGCGCGCCAACGTGATTTATCAATCGGTTCATTTCCTTATAGCGAAGCTATGGGATCTTTATTAAAAGATCCTCCTGCCTGGCCGGCAGCGACCTCCGGTGTTTCTGAGATTCGTCTTGAGTTAAGACGGCGCACACACGGTACTTTTGGGGGCAATAAAATGAAGAGCCTATACTTGGATATTTGGGATTATCCAGGTGAATGGCTCATGGATTTGATGCTTTTAAATCTTGATTATGAAGCGTTTTCTAAAAGCGTAAAGGAACATTTAACCATCGCCGGTACAGCGGCTATGGCTACTGATTGGATTAACGCTGTGGCGGCAATGGATCCAGATGGGCCATTGATTACGGACACGTTAAAACACACCGTAAGCTTATATACCAAATGGTTGATGCGTTGTAAGGACCAGGGGTTAGCTTACGTAGTTCCTGGGAGATTTGTGTTACCGGGGAATTTAGCCGGGGCGCCAGTTTTGGAGTTTGTCCCATGGCTTGGTAAGGAACCTAAAGATCCAACTAATCACCACTCCTTATATGGGGAAATGCGGACCAGATATGAAGCTTATCGCAAGCAAGTAGTCGGGAAGTTTTATGAAGATTGTTTTTCAAAGCTTGACCGCCAAATTGTATTGCTCGATTGCTTACAAGCTTTAAGAGGTGGTAAAGAAACGTATGCGGATATCAATTCGGCCTTAGAAATTTTATTACGCAACTTTAATTATGGGGATAGTGGGTTCTTGTCGCGCTTATTTGCCCCAAGGATTGATAGAGTTTTGTTTGCAGCGACTAAAGCTGATTTAGTAACAAACGATATGCACGCTAATATGCTCTCACTTCTAAAATCCATTGTTGGTCAAGCCGTTACTAAAGTGAGAGGTGAAGGTAGTCGGTGCGAATATGCCGTGATTTCAGCGATTAAATCAACTAAATGCATGTATTTTGAGAATCGGGATTTTAAAGGGCAAGTATTGACCACTGATTACGCCGACGATGGCGCGTATTTCCCAGGGACGGTGCCTGCAATTTGGACTCCCCAAAATATGACCTTCTTTCAGGAGAATTTTAAATTAAGAGCTTTGCGTCCGCCTAAGATTATGCCAGGTGAGGCTATTCCATGCATGAATATGGATTTAGTGCTTGATTACATACTAGGAGACAAACTATGAAAAAAATAGATGAATTGCGTCCTGGGATGGAGTTTTCAACAGCTGAGCTTAGCGGGAGTTCTAAGGATAAAAATAATGGCCCTACTTTAGGGACGGGAGCTAGTTCTTTTCAAAGTCAGACTCAATCTTCAAAAGCTCAAGATAAGACTAACGAGGATGGTGATTTTAAGCCTGAGTCTAAGGTTTTTGGGGTCAAAGAGTTTAAGCCTAATATGGCCACTGGACTTGATCCATTGATGCAAGCAGGTTTTGAGGTTAAGGATGATACATCTGCTAAGTGGCGAGAGCTTGATGCGCAGGATGAATTAGGTGGGGATTCAACTTTAGACTTACTTGATGAAACTACATATAACGAAACTCGGGAAGAAGTAGTCGCCAAAACTGGTTTGGGGTGGCTCTTTTGGTTGCTTTTAGGGGTGGTGCTTATCGGCGGGCTTGAGGCCTGGCTTTTTGTTTCTGCTTTATGGCAATCAACCCCCATCTTAGGGTTAGTTGCGGTTGCGCTTTCAACTGTTATTATCGTGTGGCTTATCGGCGTGATGTGGCGTGATCTTAGAGCGGTCATGTTCTTTAAAAGAACAGACGCTAATCGCCTTGAATACCAACGTATAGTGGCAAGTGGTACCGGGGCGCAAGCTTTAAAAATGGTGGCCTCGATGGCTAAAGTATCAGGAGTTTATGGTAGCTCTGAATGGGAACGATTTAGGACCAAAGTGCAAGACCATTATGATGCTTTAAGTGTCTTTAAGCTTTATGAACGCATGATTTTACGGGCCCAAGATGAGGCGGCACGGCGTATTATTGTGCGTACGGCTGCTGAGACAGCGGTGGTGGTAGCACTAAGTCCTTTAGCTTGGTTTGATATGCTAACTGCTCTTTTTCGGACCGTAAGAATGGTGCGCCGGATATCTGAAGTCTATGGGATGAGATTAGGTTTTGCAGGACGAATTAGATTGTATCGCCGTGTCCTAAAAAATCTCATATTTATTGGCGCTTCCGAATTACTTACGGACGCAGCTGCAGATTGGCTTGGAGCGGGAGTTGCCGGAAAACTCTCGGCTCAGCTTGGTCAAGGGGTGGCAGCAGCTATTTATTCATGTCGCTTAGGGTATTTAACAGTAAAGGAGTTGCGTCCTTTAGAGCTGGATCGGGAGGTTTTATCGCTAGCTATATTAAGACGTGATGTTTTAGCGAATAATAGCTTTAGACGTTTATGGTTAAATAGTGTTAAAAAAGGACGTTAATAAAGATGTACAAGCAACTTGTAGCGGGACGTAAACTTTTTCAAGTGTGGCCACGCGAAGCTAAATTAAACATGGTTTTTGTGGCGGGATATTTAGTAAAGGTGCTTGAATTTGCGAATCGCGCCGTGCCGATGGCAGTTGCGTTTTTAGGGGTATGGTACTTTCTTATGTATCGTTATTACCCAGAAGCTCCGCGTCTTATTGCGTGGCCAGCTAGTGTAGCTTGTGTTTTGTTTCTCTTGTTTTTGCCTCTTTTGGGGTATTTTAAGTTAGGGGTTTTTGCCCTAGAAACTTTAAATGACAAACATTTAGCTTGGTACCATTTGGTGTGTAAACGTTTTAGTTTAGAACCTGTGGCTAAGCCTACTTATTTAGTTATGGCGCAAACGGTTGCTAAAGTTTTAAAACAAGAACAAGTTGATCGTTCATTTTTAGATGAGATTTAAAAACAAATTTATCTAAAATCTCCAAGAAGACTCCTTCCTCTTTAGGTGGGAGATGAATTGGTTTTTGGCTCTTACTTCTTTTGAGCTTAAATACATGATAATATCCGATTTTCGACAGTTGTTGTAATGTCTAATACCGCTAAGCCTTATCGGTAAACGGTTAGCGGTTATGATGCTTTTTTATCCTCTTGATACATTTCAGGGGCTTCTTTAATTTTTTTTAAAATATTTTTTAGGGTATCTTTCATTACTACCTGCTGACCGAATTGCTCCATATCAAAGATCTTAAGAAGCTCGCTAATGATTTCACTATTGTTGTAGCTAGGCATAAAAGCCTGACCTTGTGATACACTCACTAGTTCAATGTCTTTTATTGCTTGTAATAACTCATCAACGGTGTACTTTCCATTAGGATATCTATCATGCGGTCCTGCTTGTAGAGCGATTTTTCGTTCAAGACCTCTAATAAGAACTAAAGTCATAAAACAGATAATAAAATGAGCAATAATACGGGAGTCCTTATTGTGATAGAAAGGGCGAGACTTTAGGTTTGTTTTCATAATTCTAAAGTACTCTTTAATCTCCCAACGTCTTGCTCCAATAGCAGCAATTTGCTGTGTTGAACACTCCTCTTTAAAGAGGTTGGTTGCATTACAGTAAAAGCCATCAAACTTAGTATCCTTATCAATCTTTTCTTGATTGATTTTTGCAGTAGTTTTGGTAGCTTTTTTACCATCCTTGGTTTGATGTTCTTGTGTTAATAAGCTTCTAGGGGAATTCTCATGTTCTTGCTTGTAAGAGCTTGTTTCAATCATCTTTTGAGCACGTTTAATCTTTCGTTCACGAAGTGCTCTCATGTAGTCTTGATATTTGAGAGAAAAGGTTACAATCAATCGTTGATCTAAACCGTTTTCAGCTATGGTTCTTTCCTTATAGAAACTCACATTATAAAACTCGTCGCGATTATCCTCGTTTAAATTATCTAAAGAGAAATTATTTACAGTTACAGGTTTGCCTGAACTGCGATCAATATAAGTCCAAGCATTAGGATCAAGAGCCCATTCTTGAAGGTTAGCTTTTAGTTGCTTAATAGATTGCACATAGACGTAATGTCTTTGACCTCTAAGACCAAATTGAACTAAAGGATCTGTTTCAATGGTGCAGTTATTGAATTGTCGATTATCAAAGGTTGATAGACCACAATCTGCGCATACAACAATATCTGTTTTAGAAAAGTTTTTTATAAGCTTTTTTTCAAGAGGTTTCATAGAAGGTTTTTCGCTTTCATTACCAGCAAAAACATTAATACCTAGAGGAACACCATCTCCATCCATGAATAAACCTAATTGCACAATAGGATTAGGTCTGTTTTCCTTAGATTTACCATACTTGCGTAGGGTATGCTCTTGGTACCATTCTTCCGATTTTCCCTTTACATCGCAATCCTCAAGCTCTTTTTCAGTAAAGAAGTTGGTGCAGTCATAGTAGAGTCTATTAACATTTCTTTTTAAAGTCTTATTTGAGTAGTAATAGAGCCTATCTTGAATTAGATCATAATGCTCTGCAATTAAATCCATAGCTCTGTATATATGTTGAACTTGAACATTAGGACACTCAAGCATTTGGTGTTGAACTTTATTACTAAGACTTAATTTAGAACTAGGTGAAAGCACTCTGCCAAAAAGCATAGCTTTAAGCACCTTATTTAAAGAGAAACCCTTTACATGAGGGTGTTTAGCTTGAATTTCACTACAAATATTAGCAATACCAAACTCATGGTAAATTTTTTCTAAAACTAAATACCCTGCATTATAGGTAAGAGCTTTTTCATCCTTGGGTAAATTTTCTGCAAGCTTAATGGAGATAGTTCTGCAGCTTTTACTTTTAATCCTTTCCTCTTCAGCTTTCTTTGTTTCAAGGTACTGTCTGCACCACAGTTCGGCATCCTCGACACCATAAGTTTCTTTAATATGTTTTTCAGTACCAAGTTTTTCAATTACCTTAGTCTTAACCTTGCCATCTAAACCACGGAAGGAGTCGATAATGTAATAACTGCAAGCATTTTTAGTTCTAGAAACAGATAAGCGCATAAGTCTAAACCACCGAAAAATTACAATGCTTATATAATAACGCATTATAGGCATTACAACAATATATTTATAACTAATTTTAGGCGAAAAATAAGGTGCATAAGCACCTTGCGATTATTTGAGAAAACTAACTGTCGAACTTCCGGGGTTTTTGCCCTAGAAACTTTAAATGACAAACATTTAGCTTGGTACCATTTGGTGTGTAAACGTTTTAGTTTAGAACCTGTGGCTAAGCCTACTTATTTAGTTATGGCGCAAACGGTTGCTAAAGTTTTAAAACAAGAACAAGTTGATCGTTCATTTTTAGATGAGATTTAAAAACAAATTTATTTAAAGCTAGAGGCTTACTAATTAGTGCACTTCTGGATGATACTGTAACAAAATATTCTTGATTCTAATTAGTGATTCATGAGTTGGCGGTTCGATGCCTTCAAGCTGATATGGATCGTTGAAATAAGCCCACTTATGTTTGCCCATTTCGTGGTATGGTAAAAGTTCTACTCGTTCGACGCAATCGCCTAGTTCCTTAATAAAAGCCCCCATGGCATGTGCGTTTTCGTCGCTATCGGTCCAGGTCGGAACTACGACTAAACGGGCCCAAATCTTTTTACCGATCTTTTTAATGTAACGGGCTAATTCGAGAGTGTATTGATTAGTGCGCCCCGTAAGTTTTTTATGTACTTCGTCGTCCATGCATTTTAAGTCTAGGAGGAAAGTATCGGTTTCATTTAAGAGGGCCACAGTGTCATCAGTGTAGTTTCTAATGTACCCGTTGGTGTCTAAGCAGGTGGTAAAGCCAGCTTTATGCACTTCTTTAAATAATTCAGTGACGAATTTTGCTTGAATAGAAGCTTCCCCGCCAGATGCAGTAACGCCACCACCGGTAGCATTAAAGAATGGAGCGTAGGTGACGATTTCATCCATAAGTGATTTTACGGTCACGATATTGCCAGCTTTGAGGTCCCAAGTGTCGCGGTTGTGACAGTATAAACACTTCATGTTACAACCTTGGAAGAACACGATAAAACGAATCCCTGGGCCGTCTACAGCCCCACCTGTTTCAATAGAGTGAATTCTTGCCGTTAGAGTGCCTTCTGGAATATTGCTTGGAACTTGTAGATTCATGGCGCTGAGTTGAGCGGCGGTAGGTTCCAATTTTTTAGGAATTGATTCTGTCATAAAAGCCTCTTTGCATCATAAATTAAGGAATGGGGCGGTCTATTGACTATGCTTATGTTTTTGGGGTTTGGTTACTTAAGAACCTAAAACTCACCATTAACTAAAAGTTTTGTAAAAAACTAAAGTTAAAGTAAACGCATGGTCAGGGCGAAAATGTTTAACGAAGTCATTGAAGTAATATAAGTCTTCACTTAGTTTTACCTAATTTTAGGTGGCTAAGCTTGCATTAGGTATAAGACAAGACGACCGTTTAACAAAATTATAACCTGTCGTGTTTCTTTTGGTAATAAAGGAACGTATGAGTTGTTTATATTTGCTGTATTTGGAACCAAGAAAAAGGTTCGTTACAAGAAAAAGCATAGAGCATAGTCAATAGAAGCAGTAGATGCGTAACCGTAGGTGGGTGATAGCAGGTGGCTAATAGCAAGTGGTTAATAGCTGATAACGAGGACGAAAATTTGGTTGGCCTCGATAAAGACTACTTAAATATTATGTAAGTGCTAGAAGATGTGGGCGCTCTCTCAATCAATATATCTTCAATATATCCATATATAATGGGGGAGAAAGATTGAGATACATGTCGATCATGAAAACGATCACAAAAATGCATGAGAATGTGAAAGTTAAAATTCAAAAACTGTAATAAAGTTACACGTTATTTTGCGAATAAAATTTGAACTGTATATCCAAAAAACCAAGAAAAGGTGATTTGTTTTGCAAAAAATTGACCAAAATTTAACCAAATAATTTTTGATAGCGTTTTCTGAAAATATTTTCAAGGTCAAGAAAATGTTTTCATGACATTTTTATGAAAAATAATTACAAAAATAATTGTAATTAAATCGAAATGTGGTATTATGACAACTGTGGAAAGCAGATAAGCTTCCACCAAACAAGATTTTAAAAAGAGTTGCAGTTGTAAAACGAAGTTAAGCCCAAGGCAAAACTAAGTGCTAGCGATTCTTTAGGAGGATGACAGTATGAAGAACTTAATTAACATGTTTATGGTAAGCGAAAAGGCAGAAAAGACTCTTCCACCATACACCCGTAGCTATCACTTCACTTACGTTAAGTAGGTTTAACGATAACGGATGCTTCATAAGGCTTGAGAGTCTATAGTTTTAGTCCTAACGCATAAAGCCTTGTACAAACAAGACAAAAAAATAAAAAAGCACCGAACAATATAATAAAACGGAAAAAAAGTTCATCAAGAACTAAAGTTCACTAAGAACTAGGTGCTAAACAGACAATAAGGGTACAGTAAAATGAAAAAGTTATTTAATAAGTTAAGCGGTCTTAATTCACTTCCACCGTTTACCAAAAAGTATAATTTCACTTATGTGAAAAATGACAGCACCTACGAACTCTAGTTACCAGTTCGATTAGGAAAACTGATTTGTAATTTGTAAGCTTGTAATCAAAACCCGGCCTAGCCGGGTTTTTACGTTAACGGCTTTAAAGATGAAACATCTATGAACAAGGCTTTATGAAAAACCTTGGGCGTACTTAAAAAATACTAAAAAATACAAGAAAAAGCCCCTCATAATAAGGCCAAAATCGCATCTGTCAGCTTATTTAAAAAAACGCTTCTTTATGATAGAATACGCGCAATTACAGTTTGGCCTAGCCAGATTGAGGCCAGCTCAATTGCTAGCTTAAAAATATATTAGAGCCACAGTTTTTAACTGTGACTAGCGTGAAAGCCTAACAATTTAAAATGCCACATAGGTAGAAACTGAATCTTGATGTGGTTAAAAGACTTGTTCGCGCTCTACCGAGATATTGTGCCACCACGAATTTAGCTCGTGCGTGAAGAGGAAAATAAATGTTAAAGCAATCAATTATCACCAAGCTTGAAACTCTCGAAGAAAGATTTGAGGAAGTACAGGCTTTGTTGGCTGATCCAGAAATTGCCAATGATCAAAACAAGTTCCGTGATCTCAACAAGGAATATGCGCAACTCGATACAATCGTTAAAGCTTTTAGAGGTTATCGTCAGCTTGAATCAGATCTTACTGAAGCTGAAGCGATGATAAATGGTGATGACGAAGAAATGCGCGAGATGGCAGCGGAAGAAATCGATGGCATCCGTGAAAATATTGCCAAATCTGAAAAAGACATCCAGATTCTACTTTTACCAAAAGACCCTAAAGACGATAACAACGCTTTCGTTGAAATTCGCGCTGGTACCGGTGGGGATGAAGCTGCAATTTTTGCTGGTGACTTATTTAGAATGTACTCTAAGTACGCTGAAAGGCGTAATTGGAGCGTTGAAATAATGAACTGCTCTGAAGGCGAACATGGTGGCTATAAGGAAATGATCTGTAAAATCTCTGGTGATGGGGTTTATGGGATCATGAAGTTTGAATCAGGCGGGCACCGTGTACAGCGTGTTCCTGAAACTGAAACCCAGGGCCGTGTTCATACTTCCGCTTGTACCGTGATGGTATTCCCTGAAGTGCCAGAATCAGAAGCTCCTGAAATTTTAGCTAAAGATATCCGTATTGATACCTTTAGAGCATCCGGGGCTGGTGGGCAGCACATTAATAAGACCGACTCTGCTATTCGTATTACCCACTTCCCATCAGGGTTGGTAGTTGAATGTCAGGACGAACGTTCACAGCATAAGAACAAGGCTAAGGCATTTGCAGTTTTGGCTTCTCGTTTAGCCCGTCTCGATGAAGAAAAGAAGATGAAAGAACAAGCTGAACAACGTCAGAGCATTTTAAGTTCTGGGGACCGTTCAGACCGTATTAGAACTTACAACTACCCACAAGGGCGTGTAAGTGATCACCGCATTAACTTAACTTTATACCGTTTAACTGAAATTATGAATGGCGATCTCGATGCCCTCGTAATGCCTGTAATTGAAGAACATCAGGCTAACATGTTAGCTGAATTGGCGCGTGAAGGTTAAGCTTAACTATTTAGTTTGTAGCTCAAACAAAGCTTACGCCCTAAACTTAGTTCAAGCGCTTTAGTTTTATAAAAAACTGCCGTATTTTCCTGTAACAGAGGAATATATGGCATTTTTTTTGTGATATTCTGTCAAAAAACGTAAAAATCCTTTGCTTATAGGCATTTGTTGATTTGTTGTTAAGTTTAAATTGCGTAAACTAAAGGTACGTGATGGGCAAGGCTTGTTTTATGCTTGCGATCCAAATTATAAAAATAATGTATAGGAGACCAAACCATGCAGATTGGAGTATTGTACCGAGAAATTGAAGCTTTGCTGCGGGTAAACTGTGAGAGCAGGGAAGTCTCTTCCATTGAAGCTTACTGTTTAGTATCCCACGTCATTAAGAAAGATAAATCTTTTTTATTAACTTACCCAGAATACGAAGTTAGTGTTTCAGATGCCGAAGCGGTGCGCGCGTTAGTGCGTCGTCGTCTTGATGGTGAACCTATTGCTTATATATTAGGGAGTCGTGATTTTTGGACCTTGACTTTAAAGGTCACTAAAGACACTTTAATTCCGCGCGCTGATACTGAAACTTTGGTGGAACAAGCTTTAGTGGAGGCGCAAAAATGGCTCCATGCGGGTCTCTCCCCAGAAAAACTTCGAATCCTTGATTTAGGTACTGGTAGTGGGGCGGTTGCTTTAGCTTTGAAAAAAGAATTGCCCCAAGCTATGGTTGATGCGATTGATTATTCAGAAGGCGCTTGTGCGGTGGCGCAGGAAAACGCTAATAACTTGAATTTACCAATAAAGGTATGGCGTAGCGATTGGTTTAGTGCCATTAAGGAACAACATCAATACCATATCATTGTTTCTAATCCTCCATACATTGCCGAAGGGGATGAACATTTAAGTAAAGGTGATTTGCGCTATGAACCAAGAACAGCTTTAGTTGCGCCAATGCGGGGCTTAAAAGATCTGTTAAATATCGTGCGTTTAGCTCCAAAATACTTAGTTAATGAAGGTTCACTCTTAGTTGAACACGGTTTTAATCAAGGTGGGGAGGTAAAATCTCTGTTCCATGATGCAGATTTTACAAGTGTTGAAACAGTGCGCGATTTAGGCCAAAACGAAAGAGTAACTAAAGGGCAGTATTTTTATAAAGCTTAACTTACAAGCTGTGTCATTAAATGTGTAAGAATTACTCTTAATTTTTTTAAGGTAAAAGAAAAAACATCAGCCCCTTCCTTACAAGGTGGTTTCTATATATCCGGCCGTGATTATGCTATAATCACGGCCGAATGTTTGGGCTTATAAAAAAATAGAAGGTTTGGGTCTTTTTAAACTCGAAATGTATCTCTAATCATTCACTAGATTTTTAAGGTTCGCACTTTAGGCGCGAAGCTAAAGGTTTGAGTTAAAACCTTTTACGGTTACTTAAACTAAAATAATTTTAGGTTTTTGGACCTAATCACGCAATAGATAGATTCAATAAGAAGTAAGACACATGGCAACTCAGGATTTTCTTTCGGAAATTAACAAGCGCCGTACCTTTGCGATTATTTCGCATCCGGACGCCGGTAAAACTACTATCACTGAAAAGGTCCTTCTTTACGGTCACGCTATTCAGCGCGCAGGGACTGTAAAGGGTCGCGGAGCTAACGGTTCTTTTGCTAAATCAGACTGGATGGAAATGGAAAAAGAACGTGGTATTTCGGTAACCACCTCTGTAATGCAGTTTCCATACAACGATTGCTTGGTTAATCTCCTTGATACCCCGGGCCACGAAGACTTCTCTGAAGATACTTACCGCGTGCTTACCGCCGTTGACAGCTGCCTTATGGTTATTGATGCGGCCAAGGGGGTCGAAGAAAGAACTCGTAAGCTAATGGAAGTTACGAGAATGCGTACCACCCCGATTCTAACTTTTATGAATAAGTTAGACCGTGAAACTCGTGATCCTATGGAGCTGATGGATGAAGTAGAAAAAGAATTATCTATCGTTTGTGCTCCTATTACCTGGCCAATTGGTTGTGGCAAAAACTTCAAGGGTATTTACAATCTCTATACCGATGAAACTTTCCTTTATCAATCAGGTCAAGGTTCTATTATTCAAGATAAGCGCATGATTAAAGGCTTGGATAACCCAGAACTTGATGCTGCGGTTGGTGAAGACTATGCGCAAGAATTACGTGACCAAGTTGAATTGGTGCGTGCCGGGGCGGCAGAGTTTTCAGAAGAAGATTTCCAAAAGGGTGATTTAACCCCGGTGTTCTTTGGGACGGCACTTGGTAACTTTGGGGTGGACCATATGTTAGATGGCCTTACCAAGTGGGCTCCTACTCCACAACCACGTATGACTGAAACTAGAGAAGTAAGCGCTAATGAAGATAAGCTTACCGGCTTCGTGTTTAAGATTCAGGCTAACATGGATCCTAAGCATCGTGACCGTATTGCCTTCATGCGTTTAGTTTCTGGTAAGTTTGAACGTGGGATGAAGATGCACAACGTGCGCACCGGTAAAGACATGAACGTAAGCGATGCTGTAACCTTTATGGCAGGTGATCGTGAACAGGCAAGTGAAGCTTATGCTGGCGATATTATCGGGCTACATAACCATGGCACCATCCAAATTGGTGATACCTTCACTCAAGGGGAAGATTTACACTTTGTGGGGATTCCTAACTTTGCGCCTGAACTCTTTAAGCGTATCCGCCTAAAAGACCCATTGAAGCAAAAAGCTTTGTTAAAGGGCTTAGTGCAGCTATCTGAAGAAGGGGCGGTTCAGGTATTTAGACCAATCATTAACAACGATCTTATCGTTGGTGCGGTTGGGGTTTTGCAGTTTGACGTAGTTGTATCTCGTCTTAAAAACGAATATAACGTTGAAGCTGTCTATGAACCAATCAACGTGAACACTGCGCGTTGGATTGAATCTGATGATGAAAAGGAATTAGAAGAAATCCAGCGTAAGGTGCCACAAAACATCGCACTCGATGGGGCTGATAACTTAACTTATATTGCGCCAACTATGGTTAATTTGAACTTGACTATGGAACGTTATCCTAAGATTAAGTTCTGTAAGACTAGAGAACATTAATCAAGTGCGAGTTAGCTTTGGTGAAGTGAAGGCTTTACCAAAAGCCAAGTTTGCTCTTGCAAAATTAGTAAGGTAAACCTAACTGAGCTAGTTAAAACCAAAAGTATAAAAGGAGGATTGCGATCCTCCTTTTTGCTTTGGGGCCGGCAAAAAGGAGGTGGGTCTAAGTTCTTGCTATTTTTTAGGGCGGGCGCGGGCCTAGTTTTAAGGATTGAGCTTAAAATAGAATTTGCACGGCTAGCTTAATTAAGTAAAGATGTTTTGGTATTTAAGCTTACCTCGAGGCCTTTTATATAGTGTGCCTTAAAGGGGCGTAACTTTAGGGTGGGTTTTAAGCCCACATTTAAGATTGGTGATTAAAGGAAGCATGGCGATGGTGGAACCTAGTTTTAAATTCATTGATACCCATATCCACATTGGGGCTCAAGAAGGCCAAGGGGCCCATGAATTATTAGCCCAAGCGCAAGCCTTAGGCCTTCATGAATTGTGGCTTCCGGCGGTTTCACTTGCTGACAGCAAAAGAAACCTTGAGTTAGTTGCGACGGCTCCTTTAGGCCTGCAATATTACCCTTTTGCCGGCGTCCATCCGATGGAGGCGATGGAATTTAATGAAGCTACATGGACTCAATATTGGGCGCAAGAGGGGGAGCGTTTTACTGGGATTGGGGAAATTGGCTTAGATAAAAGATTTTCAGTGCCGCTGGCGACGCAACTTGCGGTCTTTGATTACTTTTTTAGCTTAGCGTATCAAGAGCAATTGCCGGTTCTAATTCACTGTGTGGGCGCGCATAACGAACTCTTACATTATTTAAAAAGCCGCCACCAAAAGTTACCACGAGGCGTGATACATGGTGCGTGTGTGAGCGTAGAGACGGCTTTAAGCTATCATAAATATGGGTTTTATTTGGGCTTTGGGGCCGCATTTATGGCGCCTAATGCGGCTAAGGTTTTAGCCATGGCTAAAGCACTACCATTAGAGGCCTTGGTGACTGAAACGGATTGGCCCTATATGAATGGGGGCAAGGTGTCGGCTAACGGGCAAAGGCTACCATTTGGACCGCTAGATTTAACTCTGTTAATTAAGCTTTTAGCAAATATTCGGGGACAAGACGAAGTGGAGGTTGCGCAGGTCTTAATTAAAAACGCCCAAATGTTAAGAACCCGGGCGTAAAGGTGACATCCTCCCCCACCTATAGAGGTGGGGGCTTCTTGCCGAGTTCAGTTAAAAAATGCTTTTAGTGCTCTTCGTAATCGTGTTCGATCCTTTTAAAGAGTCGCGCTTGGATTTTATAAAGAGTTATATAGACTAATTTACTTAAACGGTTAGCTAAACAGAGGATAAAGAAAAATATAAAAGCCACCCACATTGGCAATTCCCCAAAACGCGCGTACGGCGTTTGCCCTTGGGTTGGCACAAATTCCGTGCGTAAGGTGGTTTCTTTGTTTTCAGGGATGGTTTTTACCACATTGCCTAAGCTATCGATAACGGCAGTAACCCCATTGTTGGTGGCACGTAGGATGGGTTTACGAAATTCCATAGCGCGCATTCTAGCGATATTTAAATGCTGGTATGGGCCATTAGTATTACTAAACCAGCCATCATTACTTACGGTCACAATGAGGTTGGTATCCTTGGTAATTTGGTGTCGCATTTCGCCACTAAAGATGATTTCATAACAGATGGCGGTTGCCACATTTAAACCGGAAGCGACGATGTTAGGTTGAATCTTAGGGCCACGCGTAAATGAGCTCATTGGCATATTAAAGATTGGGCCAAGCAATCTTAAAACCGATTCAAAAGGCACAAATTCCCCAATTGGTACTAAGTGACGTTTGTAATAGCGGTTACTCTGGCCAAATTCATAATGCATAGTATTAGCCCGATCCATGAGCCCCAAGCCTATAACGCCATTATAAAATGTTTCCTTTTGGTGGTCGTAATACTGCACCCCGGTGATAAGTGAGGTGTGGCTTGCGGCTAACTCGGCATCTAAGGTCTTAATTAAGTTTACGGCTTGGTTTTCAAGTACTGGGATGGCAGATTCGGGCCAAACAATTATCTGGGCATCTTTGTTTTCATCGAGGAGCTTAAAATAAGTCTTAAACGTTGGGGCTATTAGCTCAGGATTCCATTTGGTTTCAGTTGGAATGTTGCCTTGCATTAAGGCTGTTTTTACTGGGGTTAAATTATCGGTATAGACAATGGTGCCTAACCACAATAAAAGTCCGGTTAAACAAATAGGAGCAAAGAGATAGATTAGGCGTCTTTGGCGGATAAAAAGCGCCGTGGTAGCGGCCGCAAAGACTAAAGCCCAAGTGATGCCGGCGGCTCCGGTGAGAGGAGCTAGATGTCTAAAGATTGATTCTATTTGGGTGTAGGCAAGTGAACTCCAAGGGAACCCGGTAAAAAGCCACCCACTTAATTCTTCGCCAAGCACCCACATAATAGGGGTCACCAACAAGATGCGTCTAGTTGCTTGTTTTTTAAAACAAATATTGCCTAAGGCGATAAAGCCGGTCGGAAAGAGAGCTAAATAGGCGGCAAAGAGCAAAATGACGCCTAACACCAAGACCATAGGCATTTCACCATAACCGGCAAGCACTTGGTGTAACCAAAACAATGACCCCAAATTGCTACTTAAGGCGAAGCTAAAAACGATACCTGCGATAAGTTTAGTGCTATGAGACTGTAGCGATAACAGTATACATAAAGTCGTAATAGCGGCAAACGAAAGGTACCATAGATTAAATGGAGCATAACCAAAAACATTAACGATCCCGGCTAAAAAGGCGGAAGCTAAGAGGATAAGTGTTTTTGGGTAGGGAGAAGTATAGTTATACATGGAAGAGAAAACTCAAGGCCAATAAATCTTTGTGATTGTACCATATTGCGCCGCTGAGCGGGAGAGATTAGATAATTGAGCCAAGTGTTTGTTTGGCTAGGCGTAGTTTAGGTAGGTAGTTTGTTTAATAGGGATAGCTTAAGAACTTTGTGTATGAATTAGTTTAAATTGAACGATGACTTTTAAGCTTAAATGAGCTTTGACTATAGTTTAATGGCGCCTAAAAGGCGCCATGATAACAACTTAGTTAGAAAGCCAAAAAGTTTAAGAACCAAAAGTTAATCTTCTTCCTTTGGATTTACTTTAAGTTGGAGCAAATGGGTACAACGTTTATCGGCGATGACTACTTTAAAATCGAGATTGTCGATAGAGACAGTTTCGTTTTTAGTTGGTAAGTGCCCAAAGGCATGCATTACCACCCCGCCAATGGTATCGAATTCTTCGGTTGAGAATTCAGTTCCAAAGCGTTCATTAAAGTTTTCTACGGGGGTGAGAGATTTAACGTTGTAGACGTTAGGAGAAAGCTCGGTAATCTGTTCGGTTTCGTCGACATCATCATTATCGTATTCATCTTCGATTTCGCCTACGATAAGTTCAAGGATATCTTCAATGGTTACTAAACCTGAGACTCCACCGTATTCATCAACTACGATAGCCATGTGATAGCGGCATTGCTGAAAATCCTTGAGCAAACGGTCAACGCGCTTGCTTTCTGGAACGATGACCGCAGGTCGGACCACATCCTTTAGGGTGCTAGTGCTACTGTCGGTGTTGATGAAGCGTAAGAGATCTTTGGCTAACAAAATGCCTTCGATATGATCCTTGTCTTCGTGGATTACGGGGAAGCGTGAATGACCGTGGGTAATAACTTTGTCGATAGCATCAGCGATTGAGCAATCGGCAGAGATGGTTATCATTTGGGAACGAGGAATCATGATGTCACGAACTCTAAGTTCGCTTAAATCAAACACGCCTTCAAGCATGCCTTTGGTGTTTTCATCGATGATCTTACGTTCGCCAGCTTCGCTGATAATATCAGCAAGTTCGGAACGATCGCTAGGTTCGCCTTTGATAAGGTGAGTGATTTTTTCCAGCCAATTGTTATGGCGATGGTGGGAATTTTGCGGGTTAGACTGACAGGCAGACTCGTCGCTACTCATATATTTTAAATTACGGTTACTTACGTAAATCCGCTCCTGTGTTAAAAAGACAATCCATTATAATCGTAATGAAATAAAATCTAGGATTTTTTTTTATAAGAAACGGGGCTAGGCCCCGTTTTTTACATAAATTTAAAACCATTTACTTGGTTAAATTTAGATTTCGTCATCCTTGTATGGATCTTCAAAACCTAAACTCAACATGGTTTGAGTTTCAAGCGGTTCCATGATAGCTGCTTCTTCATCAGTAATGTGGTCATACCCTAAAAGATGAAGAGAACCATGGACTATCATATGCGCCCAATGAGCAGCTAAAGGTTTATGTTGTTCAAGTGCTTCGCGTTCCACAACGGCTTTACAAATAACGAGGTCGCCAATTAATGCGCCATAGCATTCTTCAGGTAATTCTTCTGGGTATTCAAATGGAAATGATAGCACGTTGGTTGGGCGATCTTTTCCACGATATTCAAGATCTAACTCATGGCTTTCGTCTTCTTCAACGATGCGCACGGTCATTTCAGCGTATGGCTTACGCGGTAAAATAGCGGCTTCAGCGTATTTTTGTAATTCTTCCGCTGTTGGTAAATTTTTAGTGTCGGCTACAGCGATTTGAAGATCAATATAAACCCCGTTTTCCGGTTGCTCTTCATCCATAGAGTCATCGGCACACAAATCTTGGGCGCTTTCTACATCATTGAGCTCTTCGTCTAAGAGTTCTTCTTTGTTTTCTGTTGTCATGTTTATTCCTTGAGGTTCTAGCTCTTGTTTACGCTTGAAAAGAGAGCTAAAAACTTAGTGTAATTAAGCTATTTGTAAAGCCAAGCTTACAGGCTTAGGCTTCTTGTTTTTTTAGCTTAAAAGCTTAAGAGCCAAAGTTTTCGTGCGCCTCTACGTTGGCGTTAGGAGTTTTATGTTCAGGGCTTACTTTGGCTTCTGAGCTTGCTTTTGCTTCTTGGTTTTCTTTTAATTCAGCGCGACGTTTATCAACTCGAGCTTTTTCGTCTTGGTCAAACTTTTCGTAAGCTTGCACAATGCGAGCCACTACCGGGTGACGAACTACGTCTGAAGAGGTAAAGAAGTTAAAGCTAATTTCGGGTACGTTAGCTAAAACTTCGATGACTTGCTTGAGCCCTGATTTAACATTGCGTGGTAAGTCTATTTGGGTAATGTCCCCGGTGATTACTGCTTTCGAGTTAAAGCCAATACGGGTTAAGAACATTTTCATCTGTTCAGTAGTGGTGTTTTGGCTTTCGTCGAGAATGATAAAAGAGTCATTGAGAGTACGGCCACGCATATAAGCAAGGGGCGCAATTTCAATTACTTGGCGTTCTATTAACTTTTCTACTCGTTCAAAGCCGAGCATTTCAAACAAAGCATCGTACAACGGACGGAGATATGGGTCGACTTTTTGGGATAAGTCACCAGGTAAAAAGCCCAGTTTTTCGCCAGCTTCTACAGCTGGACGGGTTAAGAGGATGCGGCGTATTTCTTGACGTTCAAGCGCATCTACTGCAGCTGCTACGGCGAGATAGGTTTTGCCGGTACCAGCAGGGCCGATCCCAAAGGTTACGTCATGAGTGACGATATTTTGAATGTATGCCGCTTGATTGTCACTGCGGGCTCTGACTAAGCCACGCTTGGTTTTAATATTTGAAGCTTTTTCCCCCATACGGTTAATTTCCGCTCCGACTTCAGAGAGTTCTTCAGGGGCATCAGCACTTTCTAAGATATGAGCTTCAGTGATGGCAAGATGGACATCTTCAGGGCTAATATCTGGAATACGGCCACCGCGAAGTGGGGCGGTTTCAGTATAGAGTCTAAAGAGGATCTTTTTGACTGCGTGAGCCCTTTTTTCAGGGCCTACGAGAGTAAAATCTTCATTATGGTAAACGATTTGGACGCCAAGACGACGTTCAAGCTGTCTTAGGTTGTCATCGAGAGGCCCGCAAAGGCAGGCCAGCCGGTCGCGGTCTGCAGGCTCTAATTTAAATTTAAGAGTGGTAGTTGTTGTACTCAAAATATCCTTCCTGTAGTCGGAGCTGACACGTGATTTAGGGCGTGCTATTTACCGACAAGTTCACCACGTAGGGTGTGAGACATAACGTCCGTGATTTTTACTTCCACAAAAGTGCCAATAAGGTCAGAGGTGCCCGCAAAGTTTACAGTTCTATTATTGTCTGTTCGGCCCCGAAGCTCGGTTTCATCTTTAACTGAAAAACCATCGACTAATACCTTTTGGGTGGTGCCAAGCATTTCACGACTGTAGATTTGGGCTTGGTTATTAATGGCAGCCTGAAGTTCGTAGAGACGCGCTTTTTTAACTTCGAGTGGAGTTGTATCTTCCATGGTGGCAGCCGGAGTATTAGGGCGTGGAGAGAAGATAAAACTAAAGCTTTGGTCAAATTTTACGGTGTTGATTAAGTCCATAGTATCCGCAAAATCGGCATCAGTTTCCCCAGGGAAGCCGACGATAAAGTCAGTGCTGATACTAATATCAGGACGGACCGCACGTAACTTTTGGGTAAGGGCGATGTAGTGTTCGCGGGTGTATTTACGATTCATAGCCTTAAGAATGCGGTTAGAACCATTTTGTACTGGGAGATGAATAGCGTTAGCAAGCTGTGGAAGCTCCGCAAATGCTTGAATTACCTCATCGCTTAAGTCGTGTGGGTTTGAGGTGGTAAAACGAATACGTTCTACGCCTTCGATGCCGGCGGTTAAATATAAAAGTTCGGCAAATGAGCATTCAGTGCCGTCACTATAAAGACCGCGGAAAGAGTTTACATTTTGCCCAAGTAGATTAATTTCACGTGCTCTGGCCTGAGTTAAAGCGGTGATTTCTTCGAGGATGTTGTCAACGTTACGACTTACTTCAGGGCCTCGAGTGTATGGCACTACGCAGTAGGAACAGAAGTTTGAACAGCCTTCCATAATGGTCACGAAAGCAGTTGAACCTGAATTTTTTGGAGTTGGTAAGAAATCAAATTTTTCAATAGCCGGGAATGAAACGTCGACTTTACGTTCACCAGTTGTTTGGACTTGTTCAATTATATTAGGCAAACGGTGAATGGTCTGAGGCCCAAAAACAACGCTCACCATAGGGGCGCGTTTTAAGATTTTTTCGCCTTCTTGTGAGGCGACACAGCCACCTACGCACACAATGGCCCCTTCGCGATATTGGTTTTGTGCTTTCCAGCTAAAAAGTTGGTTGAATACTTTTTCCTGAGCTTTTTCGCGAATTGCACAAGTGACGAGTATTACAATCCCAGCTTCGGTAATCTCAGTGGTTTCATTGTAACCACGAGTATTGAGCAAATCTCTGATACGGTCTGAGTCATAGACGTTCATTTGACAGCCCCAAGTCTGGATAAAGTATTTGGTCATGTGCTGGTCCTTATTGAATTCGTTATATTAGATGTGGCAGGTGGGATGTTTTAGGTTTAAAGTCTTAAAGCCTCAAAGCCTGCGTAAGCTTTAATAAATATCAGCTTGCATTATAGCAGAATGAATTTTAAATTTTAATGCTTGCAGGGGAGAGAGGTGGGGAGTGAAAACGAAAAAACCAAGCTTTTGCTTGGTCCCATGAAAACTTTAATCAACTTTAAAGTAAATGGCTGGGGTACTAGGACTCGAACCTAGGGATGCTGGAATCAGAATCCAGTGCCTTACCAACTTGGCGATACCCCAACAGTAAAATTTGCGTTGCTCAGGATGGTAGCTACGACTAGAATCGAACTAGTGACCCCCGCATTATGAGTGCGATGCTCTAACCAACTGAGCTACGTAGCCATTCCTAAAAGTGGCTGGGGTACTAGGACTCGAACCTAGGGATGCTGGAATCAGAATCCAGTGCCTTACCAACTTGGCGATACCCCAAAGTCTTTTATGGTCTGGCAGGGGTAGCTAGACTCGAACTAGCGAATGACGGGATCAAAACCCGTTGCCTTACCACTTGGCGATACCCCTGTGTCGACTTTGACTATGCTTATTAAGAATTGAAGTGGTAGCTACGACTAGAATCGAACTAGTGACCCCCGCATTATGAGTGCGATGCTCTAACCAACTGAGCTACGTAGCCATCGTTTACTTCGTTGTTCTCAAGAAGTGAGCGCATGATAACTTTTAAATAATGCCTCGTCAAGAGTTTTTCTAAAATTATTTTCAATTCTCTCTATTCTGTTTATTTTTTATGCAAAATTTTAGTCTTTGTAAAAAGGGAGCTTGGTTTTAGAAAGAATGGGTGGAATTTGACTTTGGTCTACTTTAGGTGTTTATCGTGAACATGTCATATTGAGTTGATGATGTTTTTATGACCTAAATGGGAAGAGGGGGATTTTGGGTAGCTTAGAAAAACTAAGAATGGTATCAAGAAGGGTATCAAGAAGGGTATCAAGAAGGGTTAATTAACTGTTGTGTTAAATATGTAAATTGTTTATAATACCTGCTAATATTTGGTAGATGTTAAGAGTATGTCAAAAATAATTTCCATAGGTCAAGCTGCAAAACTATTAGGGGTTCATGTTCAAACCATGAGAAATTGGGAGAAGTCAGGTAAGTTAAAACCTGATTCAATTTCACCTGGTGGTACAAGACGATATAACCTTGATAGGATTGTAGCAATCAGTGGAAAGGAAGTACCTACTGTATACTGTATTAGATGAGAGAAAAACCATAGCTTATGCTAGAGTAAGCTCTCATGACCAAAAAAAAGATTTACAAAGACAATCACAAGTACTAGAATTGTTATTGTACTGAGCACGGTTATAAATATGAGCTTATAACAGATTTAGGCTCAGGTATGAATTACTACAAGAAAGGACTTACTAATCTTATCAACC
>OIZS01000066.1_pt1 | contig 62917 bp, 52 predicted proteins | sample 1588641 | NCBI WGS metagenome assembly OIZS01 (sample SAMN03283240) | human gut metagenome | biome: human-associated habitat; material: feces | host: Homo sapiens | place: Peru | collected 2012
GTAAGTCGATTAGCTTTATTCTAAATGAATCCATGAACTATGACTGTTTGTCACAACATGAATCTGATGATTTCTGGTCACTACTTCTACATACTGGTTATCTGACAGTAGATTGGGAAAAGACAGATGAAGCAGAGTTATCTAAAGACAGTAAAACAAATAAAGAAATCTTTGCAAGAATTCCAAATCTTGAGATACTTGAGTGCTTTGAACACAACATTAAAGAAAGGTTTGGAAACGTTGTAAAGAAAGATAACCTTGCTTTAAACATATCTAATGCTCTATTGGAAGGTAATGTTGATTTTGTACAGAACAAGTTAGGACCATTATTACGTTCATTTGTATCTGTAAGGGATACAGCAACTAGAGCTCCTCATGAGAACTACTACCATGGCTTCTTAAACGGTATCTTTACTAACTGTAAAGATAATCTGGGTGAATATCATTCTAACTACGAATCAGGTGATGGCTATCCTGATATTCTTTTTAAAGATATTGACTGTAGAAAGGTAGCAATCATTGAGATTAAATCAGCGACAATAGGATCTGATATTGAAACTTTAAGTGAGAAGGCTATATCTCAGATTGAAGACAAGAAATACGCAGAGCCTTTAATGTCTAATAAAACTGTTAAAAGCATCTATGGCTATGGTATTACCTTTGCCGGAAAGAGCTGTGCTGTTAGCGTAAAGAAATTAAAGTAAAAGTTGCTTTGTTAAATACAGATAGTAAGACACAATTTCAAAACATGAAGAAATAAGTTGGAGATTAGACAAAAATTGACTAAAAATGTAAATGTTTGCATCCGAATCATTTAGCCAATGCAAACATTTCTGAATTTTTACAGAAGAGATCACTATGTAAAGCTAAAATATTTGTCTCTTGTATGAATATTTTCTCAGGATCCTGCTTAATCTTGATGCGCACCTAAGATCTTACAAGCAATTTCTACAGATGCTTTATCAGGCATTGGAGTATCTTTGAGCTTGTAATCAATACCTAAAGACTCATATTTATGTACACCTAAAGAGTGATAAGGAAGCACCTCTACTTTTTTGACATTTGATAATGAGTCAATGATCTTTCTTACGTTCTGCAACTGCTCATTGTTATCGGTAATACCTGGAACCAAAACATGTCTTATCCATACAGGAATATGCAGTTCATCTAAATGATGAGCGCAGGCTAGAATATTCTCATTACCAATACCTGTTAGCTTTTTGTGCTCGGTACTGTCAGAGTGTTTAATGTCTAATAACACAAGATCTGTGTATTTCATAAGCTCATCGAACTTTTGCTTATACTCATCAGTATCTCTATAAGGACCTGCTGAAGTATCAAGGCAGGTGTTTACACCAAGTTCCTTGAACTTTTTAAATAATTCAGTTACAAATTCAATTTGAACTAATGCTTCGCCACCGCTTACTGTAACGCCACCATCCTTGCCCCAGTAGTTTTTATAACGCATGGCCTTATTGACTACAGTATCAACATCGTAAGTCTCCCCTGTTTTCATTTTCCAAGTATCTGGATTATGACAATAAAGGCAACGCATTGGGCAACCTTGCATAAAGACCACGAAACGAACACCAGGTCCGTCTACAGATCCGAAAGTTTCAAAAGAGTGGATATAACCTTGAGTCATTACATGTGTCCTATAAATTCTAGTTTCTGATAGATACTTGATGCTCTGAATCGTTATAAGTAATTCTATCTTATTCAGACAAAGGGCGCCAAAAGGCGCCCTTTTTATACAGATTATAGTGTAATTTTTCTAAATTACATTGCCTTATGACAAGTTCTTGAAATTACATCTAACTGCTGCTCACGAGTTAAATCGATGAACTTAACAGCGTAACCTGATACACGGATTGTGAAGTTTGCGTACTCAGGCTTCTCTGGGTGCTCCATAGCATCAATTAACTTCTCGGTACCGAATACATTAACGTTCAAGTGGTGTGCGCCCTGGTTAAAGTAACCGTCCATTACCTGAACTAAGTTCTTAACACGCTCTTCCTCTGAGTGACCTAATGCATCTGGGCTGATGGTCTGGGTGTTTGAAATACCGTCTAAAGCATACTCATAAGGTAGTTTTGCAACTGAGTTTAGAGATGCTAATAAGCCTGACTTCTCAGCACCGTATGATGGGTTTGCACCTGGTGATAATGGCTCGCCTGCCTTTCTGCCATCAGGTAATGAACCTGTAGCCTTACCGTATACAACGTTAGAAGTAATGGTAAGAATTGAGGTTGTAGCCTCAGAGTTACGGTAGGTATGACGCTTCTTTAACTTAGTTAAGAAGGTTCTTAATAACCAAACTGCAATCTTATCAGCACGATCATCATCATTACCGTAACGAGGGAAGTCACCTTCAACCTCAAAGTCAACAGCAATGCCATTCTCGTTGCGGATTGGCTTTACCTTAGCGTACTTAACTGCTGATAATGAGTCAACTACGTGTGAGAAGCCTGCAATACCAGTTGCGAAGGTACGACGTACATCAGTATCGATTAAAGCCATTTCTGCTGCTTCGTAGTAGTATCTGTCGTGCATGTACTGAATTAAGTTCAATACATTAACGTACAGATCAGCTAACCACTCTAGAACGATGTCGTAGTTTGCCATTAACTCATCGTAGTTTAAGTACTCTGAGGTGATCTTAGGTAATCTTGGGCCAACCTGCATACCGGTCTTGCAATCAATACCGCCGTTCATTGCGTATAGAAGAGCCTTAGCTAAGTTTGCACGAGCACCAAAGAACTGCATTTCCTTACCAGTCTGTGTTGCAGATACGCAGCAGCAGATTGAGTAATCATCCCCCCATACTGGACGCATTACATCATCGTTCTCATACTGGATTGATGAGGTATCAACAGAAATCTTAGCAGCATACTTTCTGAAGTTTAATGGTAACTTTTCAGTGTATAGAACTGTTAAGTTAGGCTCTGGTGATGGACCCATGTTTTCTAAGGTGTGTAAGAAACGGTAATCGTTCTTAGTTACCATGTGACGGCCATCCATGCCGAAACCAGCAACCTCTAGAGTTGCCCAAACAGGGTCACCTGAGAATAACTGGTTGTATGAAGGAATACGTGCGAACTTAACCATACGTAACTTCATAACTAAGTGATCGATTAACTCCTGAGCCTCTTCCTCAGTTAGGGTGCCTTCTTTTAAGTCACGCTCAATATAAATATCAAGGAATGTTGATACACGACCTACTGACATTGCAGCGCCGTTCTGAGTCTTGATAGCAGCTAGGTAACCGAAGTATAACCACTGAACTGCTTCGCGAGCGTTGTTAGCTGGCTGTGAAATATCAAAACCATAGCTCTCAGCCATAACCTTCATAGCATTTAAAGCTTTGATCTGATCTGCTAACTCTTCACGCTGACGAATAATGTCATCAGTCATGGTACCGCAACCACAGTTTGCAAAGTCAGCTTTCTTCTGAGCTACTAAGAAATCAATACCGTATAGAGCTACACGACGGTAGTCACCAACGATACGGCCACGACCATAGGTATCTGGAAGACCAGTGATGATCTTGTTCTTACGAGCAAGTCTCATTTCAGGAGTATATGCATCATATACTGCCTGGTTGTGAGTCTTGTGGTACTCGTTGAAAATCTTGTGGAATTTAGGGTTAGGGGTATAACCATAGGTGGTGCAAGCCTCTTCAGCCATCTTGATACCGCCGTATGGCATGAAAGCACGCTTTAAAGGCTTATCAGTCTGTAAACCTACAACCTTCTCAAGATCCTTGCTATCAGCACTGATATAACCTGGACCATAAGCAGTAATGCCTGAAACTACTTCAGTTTCCATATCAAGAACACCGCCCTTTGCGCGTTCTTCATGCTGTAACTGCTGTAACTCGCCCCATAACTTATCTGTAGCTTTTGTAGGACCTGCTAAGAATGACTCATCACCATCATAAGGTGTGTAATTGTGCTGAATGAAGTCTCTAACGTTAACGTCATCAACCCAATGAGAGCCGGTAAAACCGCGCCACTGTTCTTTCATGATTACTCCTAATTAAGTTCAAACAGATTTTTTTATCTGTCGTAAACGTTTCTGTTCTTTTTTAACTGAAACATAATCGCTTTTCAAGCATGATGATTATATAGATAAGATCCTTTTTTTCCTAGTGAACGGATGTAATGTTTTTGCAAAAAAATACCGATTTAATTCAGAAATGGCTTTATTACAAGGAGTTAGAAAGAATTTAAATAATTATGATTATTAAACTTAGTTAATTAACCTAGTAAACTCTTGAAGCAATCCTAGTTATAAAGATTTTTTTACAAAGGTTAATTAACCTCAAATTTTTGTAAATTTTAAATTAAAAAATTCATGTTTAAACCTAAATTCAAAATTCACGTGGCTATTTTTGTGATCTTTATAAACCATCGTAACGTTATTTAAATTGAGTACCTAACGTTTTTAAATGAACTATATTATTTCTTAAATAGACTCTATGAGGTTCACAGATAAAATCTAGATAAAAGGATTACCCTTTTCATCGGTCAATCTTTCTCTTAACAGACCTTGCTTATACATCTCTAAAAGATCTTCAAGATCTGAGATAAGCTCTTTTATCCCCTGTCCAAGATCTGTATCTATAACCATCTTTCTTTGTTTAAAATCTTCAACAGAAATTACCTGCAAGTCCGCAATATCACTGTTATTAGCAATAGCATCTTTGATGGTAGTAAAAGGAGTATGAGCCTTTAAATGCAAATAGTGTGAGCTATAGATTAAGGTATAGCCTGCAATACCTGTTTTAGCCTGATAAGCTTTGCAAAAGCCTCCATCTATAACTAAAAGTTTTCCTCCTGCTCTTACAGGAGTTTCTCCGTCCTTTGCCATGATAGGAGTGTGACCATTGATGATATGGCCATTATTCGGATCTAAAGAAAACTCTCTTAAGATTTGATTACAGGTTTTCTCTTCGTAATAATAGGTGTAGTACGGATTTCTAGGCTCATGCCAAGTTGACTCATCTTGTACAAACAGCCTTTCAAAGAGTTTCATTCTGCGACCTGAAAGTGGTGATAATGGACCTGTCCACATGTACCACAAGAAATCTAAATGCTCTTGATCTCGAAAGGTATAAGCTTCGCGAATTTTCTTTTGGCAAAAATCCAGGTAATCACGACCTGACAGTTCATTACCGTCACATTTAATCTTTTTAAAGGAGCCATCCTCATCTAATGGGATACATCCATGGTAGAGCAAATTGCCATTAAAGCACTGATACATGGTACCTTTAGAATACAGAAACTTTACATGGTTATTAAGTCTTACTGAACCTGTAAATGACGCTACCAAATCATCTACAACTTCCTGTTCAGCTTTAGTTAATACATAAGGATGAGCTTTATCTACAGTTGGCAGATCAGTTGTCTTTAACTTATAAGTCTTACCGTCAGTTAAAGTAACAGAACCATTTTTAAGATCAAGACCATCTAACACTAATCTGTCATCTAATTCATACTCAGGATGTCTTTTTACTAACTGACCGATGAGTTTTACAGCCAAAACAGCTACGGTTTTATGGTCTGCAGGAAAGTCCTTTTCATTTTTATAAGTAGAATTTGCAAACATGGCAAGTTTTCTTAAAGAAATACCATAGCCATTCTCAAGCATTTTAAAGTTCTTATAGCGGATGTTGTTACAAAGTACATTCACAGCACACAAAGCAGAACCACAACAGGCACCAATCCAAAGTACATCATGATTACCCCATTGCAGATCAAGATCATGATATTTCATTAAAAGATCCATGCACTTATCTGGGTGAGGACCTCTGTCAAAGATATCGCCTAAGACATGCAGTCTGTCGACAGCTAATCTTTTGATAAGTTTACACAGTTCTAAAATGAAATATTTAGCAGAGCCAGTTTTGATAATCGCCTCTAAAATAGAACGGTGGTAAGCCATTCTTGAGTTTTGATCATCTGATTTAGCATGCATTAACTCATCTATGATGTATGAAAAGTCACCATCAATTGCTTTTCTTACCTTAGAACGTGAGTATTTTGAGGAGAGGTAATTTGATAGTGCAATTAAATCTAGTATGGTCTTGGTATAAAAAGAGTTTAAATCAGTGCTACCGTCCTTTTCTTTGTTTAAAAGACATTCATTTGGATAGTAAATGAGAGTGCATAGCTCATCTATTTGCTCTTTAGTGTAATCAGTAAAGACTAATCTTACCTTTTCTTTGATAACGCCTGAGGCGTTATTTAAGATATGTTTAAAAGCTTCATATTCGCCATGAATATCAGAAATAAAATGCTCTGTGCCTTTTGGCATAGATAAAACAGTATTGAGGTTAATCAGCTTGGTATAAACCGCATAACGGTTGTCATACTCTCTTGAGAGCAACTCAAGATATCTATGTCTTTGTAACATTTTATTTTCCTAGCTTTTATTTTGTTTTAGCTTATCTTTTTATAAGATATTGGCTCTTAATGGTGTAAGGTATCACGATATACAATTTGCGCAAAGTGAGCACTAATAAAGACACTGTGCACCAAAAGAGCCAATATATCTACTGTTCATTTATCTTATGTTCACTATAGTTTGCTGCAATAGAGTAAATCTTTTCACAATCGCTCTTATATAGAACAACAAACTTACCTTCACTATTGTTTTGCTCATCTACACCGAGCATACTCAAAAGCAAAGGAATGTCTTCAGTTTTAGCTCCAATTTCTTTAAATGACAAAGGCATTCCTATTGATTTAAAGAAACATCTTAATGCATCAATACCGGCACTTGCTGTAACTGAAGGGTCGTCAAAGTCAAATGCAACATTAAAGACGTTTGAAGCAAAACGGGCAAATCTCATGACGTCATGCTTTAAGACATACTCCATCCAGGCAGGAAACATTACCGCAAGTCCTGCTCCATGAGCTACATCATATAAAGCTGATAACTGATGTTCTAAGTGATGAGTTGCCCAATCCTGTTCTCTATCAACACCGCAGATATTGTTATGAGCTAAAGAGCCTGCCCACATTAAGTTTGCTCTTGCGTTGTAGTTACGAGGATCTTCCATTACTGTCTGAGCATTCTTAATGATAGCCCTCAATAAACCTTCACAGATGTTATCTGTAACATCAACACACTCTGAATTTGTAAAGTATCTTTCCATGATATGAGCCATCATATCGGTGATACCACAAGCTGTCTGGTATTTACTTACAGTATAGGTAAGTTCAGGATCTAATATGGCAAACAAAGGTCTGTTCAGTTCACTTGAGCATCCGCATTTAATGATATGACCGCCTATTGTCTTTTGAATTACAGATGAGGTTGAACTTTCAGAGCCAGCTGCAGGAATGGTAAGCACAGCGCCAACTTTTAAAGAGGACACGGGCTTTCTCTTTTTAAGATAAAAATCAAAAAAATCACCTTGCTCACTGTCAGCTACTCCTAATGAAATAGCTTTAGCTGTATCTATTACTGAACCACCACCTACAGGCAAAATGAAATCTACTTTTTCCTTTCTTGCTATTTCAATACCTTCATATACTAGATCTGCTCTTGGATTTGGCTTTACTCCACCTAACAAGGTGTAACCAATAGAAAATGATGCCAATTGATCTTTAATTGATGAGATAAGACCAGAGCGAACAGCCGATCCTCCTCCATAGACAATTAAAACTTTTTTATATCCAAGTGAAGAGATAGTCTGACCTACTTTAGAACTAACACCTTGACCGAAGATGTATTTTGTAGGTAAACAGTATTGAAAGTTTTCCATAAAATTATTCTTACCTATGTACGCTTATCTGATTAGCTTAAGTTTATTGAAAAAGGCTTTATGGAAATTATACAGAATATGAAATAGATAGTTTTGACAAAGATTCAAGATTTCAACGAACTTCAATCTATTCAATCATTAACTTCTTTTGATAGTTTTTGCAGAAACAAGATTAATTCATGCATATGAGTCGATGGATCATCTGTTCCGTTGCTGCTTGCATCTATTAATGACTGTATAGCATGTTCTACAGCAATATTAACCTTTTTTATATATTTAGAAAAATCCTGTTTACTACTTTTACAATATGATGGGTCATATCTTTTTAAACAACCAATCACGTATTTAACAGGATCACTATTTGTATAACAGGCAGAAGTTGTATATTCGAAGTGAAGTAATAACCAGTACTCAAAACAGGGCACAGAATTAATGGAAGAGATGATTCTTATATTCTTAATGTTATTGACAACACTGCTATATGTTGAGTGTTTATCTTTATCAAATACACAAAATGCTTGGTCATAACCATCTTTTTTGATAAACGACTTAGCACACTCTAGAACATTTTCTGGCGACGATCCCTTATTAGATGATACAACTTTTACATTATTGATAAGCCTATAGTGTTTCAAAATTTCATTTAAATAAGCAGGGTTAAATAAGCAGGTTCAGTAACTTTTCCTTCACAGACAATTAAAACATTTTTTAACTCATTTTTTACTGATGATTTTCTAGTTTCAGAACTAACACGTGTTCTACGAAAAGAGTTAAATTTATTACTGTTACTCATCATTTAACCTTTTAAATAGATAAAGTTGCGTATTTTGGGCTATTTTACACTGAAATACTCATTCAAAATTTGTTCAAACTGAAAACATCAATATAAGGCAATGCCCCATACTTACCTTTAAAATATTTAACTTCTAATCTTTCTTTTGAACTTCCCTTTAATGGTTTAAAGACTGTCAAAGGAAATAATTCTGTCATTTGGCAACTGTTTAATTTTGTAAACCAGATCTGATCTCGTCTAAAAATATCTTGAGTCATGATTGATGTTTCATGAGTTGTCACTAGCAATTGAGCACACTTTGGATTAGTGTTTTCATTGTGAAAAAGTTCAACTAAAAACTTCATTAAAAAAGGATGCAAACTTATGTTTAAATCGTCAACCACAAGAACTCTTCCTTTTTTTAATACATCTATAAAAGGTCCTGCAAATTTAAATAACTTTTTTGTACCATCAGACTCATCTCTTTCTAAATCAAATTCTATTTGATTTCCAATCTTATCAGAATGAATCATTTTTATATTCATTGACATTAAACTATCAGGATTTTTTTCAATTGATTCTCTTATCTGCTTTGGCAATAGCCCTTTGATATTTTGGTAATCAACTTTTTCTTTTTTTATTTTAAAATCAGTAATTTTTAAATCAGCAGCTTTTAAAAAATTAAGGATCTCCTCTTTATTATTGTGTAAAGCCATATCCGTAGTGAATGTTAATGGAATAAAATCCGTGCTTAAAACAATAGCGATTCCTGTGCTGAAGAAATCAAACAAAGGCTTTAATGATACACAATTTAAAGATACAGCATTTGACAAAAATAAAACATTCTCTCTCGTAGTTTCAACCCAAACGGTCTTTGTTCCTTTAATGTTATTTGTAACATTCCAGTCGTAGTTTTTAGAACCTTGATCATATAATCTTTCAAACCATGTTCTACGTTTACCGGTCAAATGTGGATATACATATAACCACTCATTAATAATTTTTTCTTTAGTGCAAGAAAAACCATACTGGAACCTGTCACCAGCAATACTAATATTAACTTCAAATAGGCTAGGCGCATTCTTAGTAGCTGGATCTAATAAAAATGGGACTACAGGTAGTTCTGAATTTACCTCTCTATTTGAAGTAATAATATTTTTCATGGTAGCAAGAGCTTTTAACAAATTGGACTTTCCACTAGCATTTGCTCCATAAATGACACATGATTTAAGTAATCTAATTTTATTGTTATTTGTAATTGAACATGCATTATTCTCTAATTCTGTTGCCTTATCAGATACAAAAGATAACTTCTGTTCTTTACAAATTGATCTAAAATTATCAACAGAAAATGACATTAACATATCTATAACCTTAATATTTAGAAGAAAATTACGTTATATTTAATAATATGTATCATTATATATTTATTTTAAAAATTTTATAACTTTGATCAAAATACTCAAAATAGAGCAAAACATCACGAAAAGTGTAAGGTTAGGTAAATTTGAGACTTGAGGATATAAAGGAGAAAAGAGAGGCTGCATTGCACAGCCAATAAGCCCCCTCTGAAAGTTCTTGAATAGGAACTGAGGTGACCTAGAAGAGCAAATCCTAACTCTCAGATTTTGATAAGTAAATGAATAACTATCTAAATGATGTTTTTGAGGTAATGAATTCTTTAAGCGTAAACGATACCATCTAAAGGAGCCTTGTAAGACTGTAATATCTCAATTTAATTACATGTTGCATCTATTCTTGAGACATCGAGTTTCTCTACAACCATTACCGAATCACTGTAGGTGATCTCTTTTACTCACAGTCTTTTCAAGATCATATGAAGGTCTATTTTTATAAAACCAAAGAAAATATGACAATATGGCGAATTCTTGAGTATAAAGTTTGACACTGGTGATTTGGCATGTTCTACTAAGAGATAGGACCGTTAATTCGGCGTATAAACTTTAAAAGAGGTTAAATGATAATGAAGCTATTGTCTTTGTGCCTTTTAAGTACCGTATGTTTAGGTACTGTAAATAGCGCGATGGCTGAAAACAGCGATAAAGTAAATATTTGGAACTGGAGCTACAACATTGGAGAACACACTGTAGCTGACTTTGAAAAAGATACTGGTCTTAAAACAAGCTATGTAGAGTACGATTCAAATGAATTACAGGAAGCAAGATTATTAGCTGGTAATACCGGCTTTGATGCAGCTGTAGTCGTAAGCTACTATGTACCAAGAATGGCAAAATCAGGTGCATTACAAAAAATCGACCATTCAAAAATTCCTAACTGGGTCAAGTTAAACCATGCAAGATTAGAAAAGATGGCAACTTTAGATCCAAACAATGACTACGCCTACCCTTATATTGAGATCTCCATCGGTATTGGCTATAACAAGCAAAAGATTGAAGAGATCTTTGGCAAAGATTACAAAATTGATTCCTGGGATTTTCTATTCAAAAAAGAAAATTCTGACAAGCTCAAAAAATGCGGTATTGCTGTAATTGACTCTCCTATTGAGGTTATCTCAGCTGTACAGCATTACTTAGGTAAAGATCCTTTATCTCAGAAAGCTGAAGATTACGAAGAAGCTAAAAAGATCTTAACAAATCTGGCAGCTAACACCGCTTATTTCCAGTCTAACCGCTATGTAACAGATCTTGCATCAGGCGAGATTTGTGCAGCTATTGGTTACTCAGGTGACATTATTCAAGGCAGACACTTAGCTGCGCATGGTAAACACAAATACGATATTGAATATGTAATTCCAAAAGAAGGTTCTATCTTCTGGTATGACAGCTGGACTGTACCTCGTGGCGCAAAGAACTATGACAACGCTATGAAATGGTTTGACTGGCTATTAACTCCTGAGAACGCAAGAAAACTCTCTGACGAGTTAGGTTATGTTCTACCAGTTGATGAGGCTATGGACAACTTATCTGAAGAGCTTAAGTCAAATGACAGTATTATGCTTTCAGATGAGAAATTAAAGACTATGTACTTTATGCAACCTACTCCTGCTAAAACAACTAAGATTACTAACAGAGTATGGAATGCTATGAAGACAGATTCATCAAAAATCAAATCCTCAGATGTAACTGAGGATGATGCTAACGGTTGGGACTAATTGCCTCGATTGTGAGTTTTTCTAACAGGACCTCTGCTAAGTGATTTTGGCAGAGGGAAACGAGTGGAGCTGACCTTAAAGGCCAGCTTCTTTTTTACTAAATCATGTCTTGATGAAACGTCATCCTCCATCAAATCAGCTGCACTCTTGCCGTGAATTTTATTTATTGCCTCAAATCTTTGAGAAAGCCTTTCTCTTTCATGGATAACTAAAAGATCTTTTACCATCCCGTCATCACTTTGAGACAACAGAGCTCTCTTTACAGCTTTAACTAGGGCTTCTTCACTGAGCATACTGGTTCTCCGTAATGTTGATAGATAATAAGATCAGAGTGCTTTACAGTTTTTGCAAAATCGCAGGTTCTGACAATGGAATTTACATGATAGAAACGGCTTAAAATCTCGTTTGCAAAAAATGTTGGCTTGGTTCTAACATCTGCCACAAAGATATAGCGAGAGGTTTCAACTGTCAAAGGACTTACCACCAGATCTTTTACTCCTGCATCTAATTGCTGTTGAATTTCATAATCACGCTCCACCATATCCTGTTTTACCTTTAAAAGTCCGCCTAAGGCATTCTCACCTGTAACTAGAATATAGACAAAGCATAGAGTGTATAAAGATACTGTCAATGTTTTTGGCATTACCTTTATATCTTCTTTCTTTAAAATAAAGTAAACACCTGATATACAAGCAATCAAAGCACAGGTAAATGGAGTTGCGGTTCTTGCTGGGAAATTAGGAGAAAAAATCATAATTGCCAATGATGCAAAGCCAAAGATAAAGAGGTAGAGCACTCCTATAAAATCATTTTTATATTCAGCAATTTTATCTTTTGAAAAGAATTTATTTTTATAAGCAATAAAGAGTAAATAAACAAGTGACAGAATTAAAGGTAATTCTTCTAACAAGGTTAAGAAGAAAATATCCAATGTCACTGCTAAATGGGAGAAGTAATTAAAGCTACCAGTTGTTTCCATCATCTCAAGACGAGCATTGTTACCAGGAGACAATACTAAAACTAAGAAGCCTATACAAGTACCAACAAAACCTGTGATATGCCAGAAAGATAACTTCTTTACCTTATAAAGATATAGACATAACAGGAAGTTAGCTGCACAGATAGCAAATCCTGTGTTCTCATTACACCAGCCTGCGATGATTCCTAACAGAAACATCATAATTGCAAAAGGTACTGACTTTTTACAATTATCCGCATTTATTGAAAATCTATAAGGCAAAAGGAATGCCAAAATGAAGGTGGTGGTATACAGATAGTTACATGAGGTAACTAACATAAAGATAACTTCACCATAGGCTCTCAGACATAACCATAAAGCTACAGTTATAAAAAGTACAGGCAGAATTAAAAGCTTAAATGGATTTACTCTTTTGCCTTTAGCTTGAACATAGATTAAGTAGATCAAAACTAAATAACAAAGACCAGCACCTACAGCTGACACATATTTACCGCCCCATAATAACAGCTGAGCTAATACATGTGGAGGGGTTCTACCCCCCCAAGTAAAGTAGTGACGATATTGAGATACTACAATGTCGCTAAATGATGACACAAGATCTTGAGTACCCTCAATCATCATGTAACGGTAATCATTAGAAAAATATGGGATTATGTAAGCACAGGCTGTGATAAACACAAACCAAGCTAATAGATAAATAGGACTTTTTAGGTATTTCATTTTCAGTCTAATATTGTGCCAATTTGCAGAATTTAATCTATCTAGCATAAGTAACATCAGTCGTTCTTCTTAAAGAAAGACAGCATGTTTTTACTACGATAGATTTTAGCTAACACACAAATGATGTAAAATTGTGAATAGTATAACGCAACTTGTTATTTATTATCACCTTGTATTATCAAGATGATTCATCTTGTCATTCTTACTGATAGTATCGTGTGACATTTGATAGATCGTGTAATTAAATATATTGCTAAAAAATAGATATTGAAGACAGTTCAGGCAAAAAAACATAAAAGCAAACAACAATGCAGTTAAAAGATCTTATAAAGGGTGGCATCAATGCAACCTTTTCTAATACCGTAAAATCAATTGGTAATTTAAATTCTACAGGTTTGACAGGAGCCATAGCTGCTATTTATGAGCAAGCTGCACACGATTGTACATCTTGTCCTATATTAGTAATTTGTGCCGATAGCTTTGATGCTCAAAGCTTAAGAACCAATTTAAAGGCTCTACTTCCTAAAACTGACATTGAGTATTTCTCAGATTGGGAAACCTTGCCATATGATACTTTATCCCCTCATCAGGATATTGTCTCTTCAAGAATAAAGATCTTAGCTGCAATGCCTGAGATGTCAGATGGTATTGTCATTACTACTGTACAAGCTCTAATGCCAAGAATTGCTCCTTTGTCTTTTATAAAAAAGCAAAGCTTTTCTATAAAAGTTGGTGATAAACGTGACATCACCATGATGAAAAAAGATCTTACAACTCATGGTTACCTCCTTGTAGAGCAAGTACTCTCTCCAGGTGAATTTGCAGTACGAGGTTCTATTGTCGATATCTATCCTATGGGTTCTAAGACACCATACAGAATAGATTTCTTTGATGATGAAGTTGATAGCTTGAGAATTTTTGACGTCGACTCCCAAAGATCATTAGAAAAAATTAATTCTGTTTCAATGTTACCAGCTCATGAATTTCCTCTAGATGAGTCAGGTATCAGTCTGTTTAGAAGTAATTATAGAGATGCCTTTATAGGAGCAAATCTTACTAATCATCCTATCTACCAGGCAATTTCTAAAGGTGCAATTCCAGCTGGTATTGAATACTATCTACCTCTATTCTTTAGTGAAGTTGAACCAGTATTTAACTACTTAAATGAAAAGTTCAAAATCATAACTGTAGATGATGTAACTAAAGCTTGTGACGATTTCGATGTAGATGTTCATAAAAGAGCTTTAGAGTACGCTGGTAACTCAGATCACCCAACTCTGCCTGCGCAAAGAGTATTTTTAACTCCTAAAGAATTTAATGATAACTTAAAAAAGTTTGAAAGAATTTCTTTATACAAAAATCCTTTTGCTGAAGATTCAGTCTCAAAACGTGGCTTTTACAATACTGATTTTGAAAAGGTACCTGAGATTGCTTTTAACCATCAGGAAAAAGAATCATCAAGAGCTTTTGTTGCCTTTACTGATGACAAAATCAGTCACGGTTACAGAATTTTAATCTGTGCGCTCTCTGAAGGAAGGCGTCAGTCCTTAAGAGAGATCATGCCTCAAGTTTTAGTTGATAAATTTGGCATGAAAGCAGCCTCATCTTTTGAGGACTTTTTAAACGAAAAAGCACCTATGATGATGACTATTGCTCCTTTTGATGAAGGTATGATCCTTCCATCATCAAAACTGTGTGTCTTAACAGAAAGTGAGCTTTTAGGCTTTAAAGTTGTAAAACAAAGAAGAGCTTCATATAAATCACAGCTCTCTCAGGATACCATCATCCGCAACCTCTCATCCTTAAAAGAAGGTCAAGTAGTAGTTCACATCGACCATGGTATCGGTCGTTATCGTGGTCTTAAGCTCTTGGATATTGGCGGCATCAAAGGTGAATTCTTAACCATCGAATACCAAAATGGTGATATGCTCAATATCCCTATTACCTCTTTATCAAAAGTCGCAAGATACTCTGGCTCTGAGAATCCTCCTTTATCACGATTGGGTAATGACACTTGGTCTAAAAAGAAAGCAAAAGCAGTACAAAAGGTAACTGATGTTGCTGCTCAGCTTTTAGATCTTTATGCTCGCCGTGAAGCTGTCGCAGGTACTGCATTTAAAGTTGATGAAAAAGCTTTGGATGAATTTGCTTCAGGATTTGGCTATCAGGAAACTCCTGATCAGATGGCTGCCATTAACAACACTATTAACGATCTGTCAAAAGAACAGCCAATGGACAGATTAGTTTGCGGTGATGTAGGTTTTGGTAAAACCGAGGTTGCCCTACGTGCTGCTTTTGTGGTGGCATCAGCAGGCTCTCAGGTTGCAGTCCTAGTACCTACTACAATTCTAGCAGAGCAACACTATCAAAACTTTAAAGACAGATTTGCAGGTACTGCAATCAATGTTGAACTTCTATCTCGTTTTAAAACAGTAAAACAACAAAACGAGGTGATAAAAGAGATAGAAAAAGGTAGTGTTGATATCATCATCGGTACACATAAACTCCTATCAAAAGACATTAAATTTAAAAAGCTAGGCCTTATCATTGTTGATGAGGAGCACCGCTTTGGTGTAAAACAAAAAGAGCGCTTAAAGGAAATTAGAGCTCAGGTTGATTTGCTGACTCTTACAGCAACTCCTATTCCTCGTACTTTGAACATGGCTATGGAAGGAATGAGAGAGCTCTCTATCATTGCAACTCCACCAGAGCACAGACTTGCTGTTAAAACCTTTGTAACAGAAAAATCTGATGCCTTAACCCGTGAAGCTATCATGCGTGAATTGCGCCGTGGAGGACAGGTCTACTACCTGCATAATGATGTTGCAACCATCAACCAAAGAGCAGAACAATTAGCTAAATTAGTACCAGAGGCAAAAATCGGTATTGGTCATGGTCAGTTAAATGAACGTGATCTGCAAAAGGTGATGAGAGACTTCTATCACCAAAGATTTAACCTTTTAGTTTGCTCTACTATAGTTGAAAATGGTCTTGATGTGCCTACAGCTAATACCATCATCATCGATAGAGCTGATCTTTTAGGTTTAGCCCAGTTACACCAAATCAGAGGTCGTGTAGGACGTTCTCATCACCAAGCTTATGCATACCTCTTTACCCCTCCTAAACAGCTGTTATCAAAAGATGCTAAATTAAGACTTGATGCAATTTCTTCATTAGAAGAGTTAGGTGCTGGCTTCGTTCTTGCAACTCATGATATGGAAATTAGAGGTGCAGGCGAGCTTTTAGGTGAAGAACAGTCAGGTCAGATTGAATCTGTAGGTTTCTCACTCTACTCTGAGATGTTAGAAGCAGCTGTTAAAGCTCTAAAAGAAGGACATGAAACATCCCTTGCTGAAATTACCCTAAATGAGTGTGAAATCGATCTCCACTTACCATGTCTGCTACCAACTGACTATATTGCAGATGTAAATACCAGATTGTCTTTATACAAACGTATTTCATCATGTAAAACAGCGGATCAGTTTGAAGATCTTAAAGTTGAACTAATTGATAGATTTGGTTTCTTGCCAGATGCTACTAAAAACCTCTTTGAGATATCATCTTTAAAGGTTTTAGCAACCGAGCTTGGAATTAAGAGAATTAACGGCGACGCTAAAGGAGGCATCATTGAGTTAAATCAGAATCATAAGATCTCTAATGACTATCTGATTAGACTCATGACTACCTGTAAACATAATGAATACAGAATCACTGGTCCTAGCTCATTAAGGTACAACGTACCTGAAAGTGAGTCTAGATCAAGACTTGAGATCTTAAAACAGTTGCTACAGGCATTTGCCGCTAATAGTTCACTTGCTAAATAAAGTATGCTCTAGAACTGAAAACACGTTGCGTGAGAGAACTATGAAACTTTTACAAATTGCAGTAAAGTGCATCTTTATTCAAAGCTAATAATATGATTGAGAAACTTGTAAGGGAAATAAAAGCGGAGAGACATTTTTGCTTAAACAAAACAAAACGCCTTCTATATTTCAAGAAAGCGTTCCCTCATGAATATCCCCTAGTTCTGAGTTTAGAGGATATTCAATTTAGTTTAAGTACTTTAATTAGATGTACTTGAACTTAATCTCAGCAATCTTCTTTGACCACTGCTCAGGTCCAATCTTATGGATTGAGTTACCTTCACTGTCTACAGCTACAGTTACTGGCATATCAACAACCTTGTACTCACGGATAGCTTCCATGCCAAGATCTTCGAATGCTAGTACTTTAGCAGACTTAATTGCTTTAGATACCAAGTAAGCAGCACCACCGGTTGCCATTAAGTAAGCAGCCTTGTGCTTCTTAATTGAAGCGATAGCCTCAGGACCACGCTCTGACTTACCAATCATTCCGTATAGACCTGTCTGTGAAAGCATGGTTTCAACGAACTTATCCATACGAGTTGAAGTGGTAGGACCTGCAGGGCCAACAACTTCATTACCTACAGCAGGTACTGGTCCTACGTAGTAGATGAACTTCTTGTGGAAATCAACACCTTCAGGTAGAGGCTTACCCTGAGCGATTAAGTCACATACTCTCTTATGAGCAGCATCACGACCTGTTAAGATAGTACCTGATAATAATAAGGTCTCGCCCATCTTCCATGAAGCAATCTCTTCTTTAGTGATAGTATCAAGATTTACTCTCTTAACATTTGCACTTGCACCACCGATTTCGATATCTGGGTAGTCATCTAATGATGGAGGTGTGAAGGTTGCTGGACCTGTACCATCTAACTCAAAATCAATGTGACGAGTTGCAGCACAGTTAGGAATAATTGTAGTAGCCTTTGATACGGCGTGGCATGGGTAGGTCTTAACCTTAACATCAAGAACAGTGGTAATACCACCTAAGCCCTGGGCACCGATACCTAACTTGTTGATCTTGTCATAAAGCTCGAGTCTTAACTCTTCTTCAGCGTTCTTAGGTCCGCGAGCAATTAACTCCTGGATATCGATAGGATCATTTAAAGCTTCTTTAGCTAAAATTGCAGACTTCTCAGGAGTACCGCCAACGCCGATACCAATAATTCCTGGAGGACACCAACCAGCGCCCATTAGAGGGATCTGGCTTAATACGTAATCAACTACGCTGTCTGATGGGTTTAACATTCTCATGTGGGTCTTGTTCTCAGATCCACCACCCTTTGATGCAATAGCTACTTCTACCTTGTTACCATGAACCATCTCAATGTGAACTACAGTAGGAGTATTGTCTTTGGTGTTAATTCTCTTTCCTAATGGATCCATTAGGATTGACTTACGTAGAGGGTTTGTTGGGAAAGCATATGCTCTTCTAGTACCCTCATCCACCATTTCCTGAATAGTCATGTCGCCTTCAAAGCGAACATCCATACCGATCTTAACGAAACAGGTAACAGCACCTGTATCTTGGCACAATGGACGGTGTCCGATTGCACACATTTTTGAATTTACTAAGATCTGTGCGATTGCGTTCTTTGCTGATGGATTCTGCTCAATTTCATAGGCATGTTTCATAGCCTTTAAGAAATCTTTTGGATGATAATAAGAAATGAACTGAATCGCATCACAGACAGACTCAATGAAGTCAGCTGTCTTAATCAATGTTGTCATAGATGGTACTTTCCTTGTTCAGTGAACCGTTGTAATCAATTGTTTATTTGACTACAGCTGTCTGCAACTGCCGATTTTAATTTCTGCTATGTTTTAGCAGAGGCGGTTCGTTACCGCTAAAATTAAGTTGTAATTTGTATACAACAGCAGGAATTATAGCATAATTAGCCTTTATAAAAGTGACATCGCAAACGATTTAACAAACCCTTGCAAACTATATTTCAACATCAAGTAGTCACATCTCGACCTCAAAATGACGCTCAAAATGTCATAAATAACTGTGGAGACAAAAAGGTTACCTGTAAATTTGAGTAACTTTACGATTTTGTTCAAAAAAATTACCCATAAACTTAAGTAATTGTCTTGTATACCGTTATAATAACGAGAATGTTTCGGTTTTGAGAAGCGATTATGTTTATTACAATAGCTGTTATATTTGTTCTTCTAGCAAGTTTTCTTTTAATCATTGTGAATATGTACAGTGATTATGTTGCCCGCCGTGAGCAGGATGCTAGACTTATCTCTACTAGAGCAAGAAACATCATCACCGAATGTGAAGAACTGCTTTTAAACCAAGCTCAAGTTGCATTTTCCAAAACACTAGTTTTAGTTCTTCACTACAGAATTATCAGAGCTTTAAGAAAAAGAGCAATTGATCCTAAAACCCGTGATGAGGTAAAAGACAGAATTGCTAACGAAGAAAAGATCATTGCCGAGCTAAAAACCAATTACAAAGAATTAAGTACTTTTAAGGCCCCTGAAAATGATGCTATGGCTATTGCTCAACTTCGTGTTATCAGAAGATTACGTAGCATCTTAAAGTCAGAGATGACCTCAGGTATTCCTTTAAATCCATCTCAATTAAATAAAGAAGATCGTCGTCTGTACATTCTGGTGCTAAAAGTTAACATTTCAAACTTAATTCAGAAAGTTTTCGAAATGAAAAGACTACGTCAAATAGGTTCTTGCAGACAGCTTATTGATAAAGGTTTAAGTGTTATCAAAGCTTCTGGTGTAAAAGACGGTTGGCTTACTGAAAAAGAAGATCTTCTAACAAACCTTTTAAATGGCATCAATGCTGAAACTAAGATTAAAGATCCTGCTAAGAAAGAAAAGGCTGACGCTGATGGTCAGAGTTTAGCCGATAAGAGCGATCTTGATGAAATCTTTGGTGATAAGAAGAAGTGGTAATAACTACTTCAATCCATCTTCAAGAATACGGTGAAAACTAATTCACCTTTTTTAGTCTTATTAAACTTTTTCTAAAGCAACAATCTCACAAACAGGAGTATCACTCTTATCTCTACTCTTAGCGTTATTCTCTAAGACTAAAGCTACTGGTACTACAGTCTTATCTGTAAGACGTCTTGCGTACTTGTTCTTTATGATTTGTGCTTTGGCATCATTTAGTTTTGTTGCAATGTCTTTACTGTTATCTGTTACCTTTAATTCAAAGACATACAGGTAGTCACCAGCTTCAGCTGTAATATCTGCTCTGCCACAAGCGCCCATTACCTCTGTTGCGGCTGTTACATTAAAAGTAAGCATCGCAAGCTTTAGTACATCTCTAAAACATGCTTCATTAAAGTTCTTTACTGTTTCATATGAAAGTTCATTGATAAAGCAATTAAAGATGTCCTTTAGCTTGTCTAATTTATTTTCACAAAGAACATCGTAAAGTGAAGTAGTAAACTTTTCCTGAACATCATTGTTGTTAGTTAAAAGCCTTAACATGATTTCAGAATATGCCCGTTTTACTTCAAGGTTAGGTATTCCTATCTGAAGTATTTTTCTGTTTTCACCTTTGATACAGAAATATCCTGCCTGATACAGAATGGCAAAGAGGTCAATTTTTGCAATATTATCTATTGTTGGATACAGTTTACTGCTTACTTTGTTCACTGTTGAATCAATTTGCAGCAATGACTGTAATTCATCAGCATTGTATTTTTCTAAACCTTGCTTTAGATAATTAACTAAGAACGTTGGTGTTGAACCACCTGATACTACCCAGTATGGAATAAAACCTCTATGTGGTGATTTTAAGAAATTTAATATTGACCAAGGATTGTAGACATGGTGCATACAATCTTCATCAAAACTATAGCCATCATAGTTTCGCTTTAGTTCTTCAACAACTTTTTCATGTGTATAACGTTCTGTTGGGAACTTCTTATTTAAAGTCACTACAGCATTATCAATATACTCACTAAAGTACTTTTCTAACTCTTCACTGGTGTAGCCTAATAATGCACCATAATCGCTATCTAAGGTTAAATCTGTTAGATTGTTAAATGCTGAGAATATAGAAGTATGAGCGTAATAAGTTACACCTGTAATAAAGATGAAACGGAATTTTACTTGAAATGATTTAACTGTCATATAGAAGTTAGATAAGATCTTGCGTCTATCTTCAAATTCATTGCTATCATTTAAGACAGCAGTTAATGGTGCATCATATTCATCTACTAGCAATACCACTTCACTTTCTGTATCTAGTGTCTTTTTTAGCAAGTTAGCCGGACTATCTATATTTTCTTTTGTAGGCTCAATACCTGCTTCTTCAAGTGAAAGCTTAAAGGCATCCATAAATTCTTTATTAAAAGAACTGTTTGAAGGAACCTCTCTGAATGTAGAAAAATCTAAATGGATAACCTTATATGTTTTGTCTTTCCATAAAGGTTCAATCTCTAAACCTTTAAACCTCTCTGTTCCATGAGCAAAGAGTTCATGGAAGGTATTGATAAGAGTTGACTTACCAAAGCGTCTTGGACGTGAAATGAAATATGGGCCTTTTTCATCTTTTGCAATTTGGCAAATTAAAGCTGTCTTATCTACATATACTCTATTATTGTCAATAAGATCTCTAAAATTGCATGAATTTGGCAGTAGCTTTGTAAATTTCATGTCATCGTCCTAAAAACTTTCTGATCTTTGATCTAAAGTATAGCATCTATTGAAACATTAACCTTATGTTAAATAGGGAAATAGTATGTTATCAAATTCGTTAGTAAAAATTCCCAGCAGGGATTTAACCGTCGAGAATTTTCATACTTTGGCGTTAAAAGCACAAAGTATGAAATTCTGAGCTTGACTTATCAATCAGAAATACTCGCTACATCATGCGTTCATTGTTTACATAAACTTCTGAATCTACAATCTTAATCTCTGAACTGTACTCCTTATCCTTTTTTACAAAGAACATGGTCTGACCAGGATCTTCTTTTGTTGTAACGTTGATATTTCCGTTAACCACAGGAACTGATTCATCTTCTGAGGCTTTAAAATCAAGTTTGCCAAAAGCTTTAATAGGTAGTTTCTTTTTATCATACAATCCAATTAAAGAACCAATCTTGTCATCAATTACGCCTTCAAATTTATCAATATCAATGCCTTTTATATTTGGAATTGAGTTTGGAAGTCCGGTTACAGCTCCTGTATACAGGCTACTTAGAGCATCAGCTGTAATACCTCTTACAGTAATTGCTGCATCATAATCCTTTATATAATCAAGATTATCGCCTCTGGCTTTGAACTTAAGATCAAAGGTACCATCATCTTTTTGGTTTTTAGCTACTAATGATGCTTTTAAGCTATCAGATTTAAAACCAATAGTCTTCACACCTTTAGTTGATAGCTCTATTTCATCAAATTTCTTTAGAGCGCCGATACCTGTAAACTTGGTCTTGTACTTTATAGAATCGACTTTACCAATAAAGGCTAGATTGATACTGTAAAATTCAGATGACAAATCAACGTTCTCATCTTTATCAAACTCTGCTTTAACCGATGCGGAAATAGGATTTATTGATCTGTCAAGATATCTTCCATCAAGCTTTAGCTTTAAAGTTGCACTTTGACTTAAAGCACTTATTTTTAACTTTGCAGAGCTCTTTAAAGTATTTCCATCAAGAGATAAAAGCTTTTGTCTTGATAAATAGTTGTTGATATCTTTTGTATCAAAAGATATCTCTGCATTTAAAAATCCATGCTCAATTTTTACAGGAATTGAAAAGTTGACATATGGGGGATATGAAAGTGTAAGTGTGCCCTTTTGTGAGAAAAAGCCTTTATCTTCAACATTAAAATGAGCAACAGAGGCAATCTCCTGAGAGGTATTCTCGCCTTGGCTTGAGATGTCATTAATCTTTTCAATCTCATTATCTACAGCTGATTTTGTAAAATAAACACCGCTAGCATATACAACTGCTGCTACAGCTACAGCACATGAACTTACAATGCCAATTGTTTTCTTTTTCATGACAAAATTCCTTCAAAAGTATTTTGTATCAAGTTAACACAAATGTAACTTAAAAAAGCAAAGTAAGATCAAAAAGTTCATTTCATTCACTCTTAAACTTGTAAAATTTATTTTGCATTTACCATAGTTTTGAGAGTACCTCATAAATTTGGATTTCTATGAACACAAACAAAAACGCCAGGAACAAGTCCTGGCACAAAATCTTCAATCAAAAAGGATCTAAAACTTAGTTTTGACCTTTAATAGCCTTTCTTCCTAAGAAAACGCAATCGTCACCTAATTCTTCTTCGATTCTGATTAACTGATTGTATTTGGCAATACGATCAGAACGACTCATAGAACCAGTCTTAATTTGACCGCATGAGGTACCAACTGCAAGATCAGCAATTGTAGTATCTTCAGTTTCACCTGATCTGTGTGATACCACAGCTGTGTAGCCAGCATCATGGGCCATCTTAATAGCATTTAATGTTTCAGTTAAAGAACCAATTTGGTTGAATTTAATTAAGATTGAGTTTGCAATACCCTTTTTAATACCTTCAGCTAAGATCTTGGTGTTAGTTACAAACAAATCATCACCAACTAACTGAACATGTGAACCTAACTTTTCAGTCTGGTATTTAAAGCCATCCCAATCAGACTCATTCTGACCATCTTCAATTGATACAATTGGGTACTCATTTACTAGATTAGCAAGGTAATCAGTAAACTCATGAGAGGTAAATGACTTGCCCTCACCTTTTAACTCATATAGACCTTTTTCGCTGTTATAGAACTCTGATGAAGCGCAGTCCATAGCTAGAGTTACATCTTTACCAAACTCATATCCTGCTTTTTCAACAGCCTCTTTGATGCAGGCAAAAGCTTCAGCATTTGACTTTAAGTTAGGAGCAAAACCGCCCTCATCGCCAACACCTGTTGATAAACCTTTCTTCTTTAATACTGATGCCAGAGCATGGAATACTTCAGCACCAATGCGTAAAGCTTCACGGATATTCTTGCCACCTACAGGCTGGATCATAAACTCCTGAATATCCACATTATTATCTGCATGCTTGCCTCCATTTAGAATGTTCATCATTGGCAGTGGCATTACATACTTACCCTTATGGCCGTATAGTTCACCGATATATTTATATAGAGGAACCTTGCGTGAAGCTGCCTCTGCCTTAGCTACTGCTAAAGATACTGCTAAGATAGCATTTGCACCTAACTTATCTTTATTCTCAGTACCATCTAGCTCTATCATGATCTTATCAATACCGGACTGATCGCAAGAGCATTTGCCTACAATAGCCTTTGCTATTGGACCATTTACATTAGCAACAGCTTTTAATACACCTTTACCACCAAAGCGTGATTTATCGCCGTCTCTTAACTCTAAAGCTTCTCTAGAACCTGTAGATGCACCAGATGGAGCTGCAGCGCGGCCAAAAGAACCATCTTCTAAATATACCTCTGCTTCTACAGTTGGATTACCACGTGAATCGATAATTTCACGACCGATAACTTTAACGATTTTTGACATGATTTCCTCTTAGCTAAAAAATCTTAATTACGAACACAAAATCATTGTACAGATATAGTTAGTTACATGCAACTATAATTAGCTTTAGGTAATATTTTTTATTAAACGATACAAAATTTCAGCTAAGACAAATACTCAACTGATTTACTGTCTTTTCTCATGATGTTTTTTTTAGATGAGGATTCGATTGTTCTAGTATTTTTTTAAGAGCGTAAAATAGAGTGGATAATAGTTTTGCAACAAGAAGTAAGGTCATCTTATAACTGCTTTTTTAGCAATATTTTGCAAGATAAACCTTACTTACTACACTTAACTTTTGAACTAAATGGTTAGTTAGTTGTTTGGTTAGTTAGTTTGTTTGTTAGTTAGATAATTAGTTAAAATGGTACTCTTTTGCTTGAGAGGTTTCCCAGACCTTCTTTAAATCGTCAGGGATTGACAGGTTAAAACCTAACTCTCTGTATGGACCTATATTATGAAAATCTGAACCTAATGAGGCTAAGAAATCATACTTCTTGCAAAGTTCACACAAATACACATGATCTGCAGGCTTCTGCTGAGATGAAGCGACCTCAATTCCTAAACCACCGCAATCTTTAAAATATTCCATTAACGATCTTAATTTGGTGTTGGTAAGTGAATAGCGTTTTGGATGGGCTAACACAGGAATACCACCTGACTTTAAGATAGCATCTACAGCTACACTAATATCAGGCCAATTAGTCTTTACATAACAGCATTTACCTTTTTTAAGATAATATTCAAAGGCATCTTCATTGGTCTGAGCTCTGCCCATCTCAACGATGTAGCGAGCATAGTTGCCACGTGTAATTGAGGCACCTTTCCCCGCTCTTTTTACGCATTCGTTATATGAATCAGTAAATCCCTGCTTATCTAATTTGTCACCAATTTCCTGAGCTCTTTGAATACGTAAGACTCTTTGACCTTTTAGATATTCTTGAAGTGCTGGTGCATCTTTATCGATAAACAAGGCTGCCACATGGATCTGCTCGTTATTCCATGTTGTTGACAGCTCAGCTCCAGGAATTAACTCAAGCTTACCTTCTGCTTCCTTTTTAGCCCTATCAATTCCTAAAACACAGTCATGATCAGTTAAAGCTAAATGAGTAAGACCTCTTGATATTGCTCTTTGTACTAAAGCTTCTGGAGTAAAAGCACCATCTGAAGCTGTTGAATGTGAATGTAAATCAATCTTTGAAAAAATGGCAGGCATTTTATTCTCCGTTTATCAATTCTAATTCTTCCCAACGAGCATAGAGCTTGTCTAACTCTTCTTGTGCCTTGTTTCTCTTGTTGGTAACTTCAATAGATTTTTCAGGACCATCAGCAAATAAGGCTGGATCTGACAGTTGCTCATCTAATAGGGCAATATCAGCTTCTAACTTTTCAACTTTATCTGGAAGTTCTTTTAGCTCATGCTTTTGGGTAAAAGTAAGACCTTTTTTCTTTTTAGAATTATCTGTTTTTTCTGTTCCAGTTCTTGATGGCTGTTCAGAATTTTTAATATCTTTTTGAGAATTGTCCTTTGTTTGACACTCTACATTTTTAGAAATTCTCTCATAATAAGCTAACACATCAGACCAACCACCAATTACAGACTCAATGTGACCTTTACCGTCAAAGACCCAAGTCTCAGTTGCAACCTTATCGATAAAAGCTCTGTCGTGGCTGATAATGATAACAGTACCGTTATATGTTGATACAAGATCTTCTAATAAATCTAAGGTTTCTAAATCAAGATCATTAGTAGGCTCATCCATGATGAGAACATTTGAGCTTTTAGCAAAAAGGCGTGCTAAAAGCAGTCGGTTCTTCTCACCTCCAGATAAAACTTTTACTGGAGAACGGGCTCTTCGACCAGAGAACAGAAAGTTAGCTAGATAAGAGATCACATGCTTATTCTTACCGTTGATACATACTTCGGTGTGACCATCAGCGACGTTATCTGCTACAGACTTTTCAAGATCAAGACCTTCATGGTACTGATCAAAATACTGTATTTCTACATTAACACCTGTTCTTACTTTGCCTGAAGTTGGTTTTATCTGACCTAAAAGAGCTTTAATTAAAGTAGTTTTACCAGCAGCATTTGGACCTGTAATACCAATTCTGTCACCACGCATTACGGTTGCACAAAAGTCTTTGATAACAGACTTCTCTCCAAAAGAGATATTAAGATCTTTAATTTCAAAAACTAAGTTACCGCTTCTTTGCGCAGAATTTGCCTCCATAATGACGTTGCCCATTCTGTCGCGTCTATTTGCTCTTTTTTTTCTGCGCTCTTCAAGATCTTTTACTCTGCCTTCATTACGAGCAAGACGAGCCTTAACGCCGCGTCTGATCCAAGCCTCCTCTTGAGCTAAGATCTTGTCAAATTCAGCATTAGCTAATTCTTCTTTGCGTAATCGCTCATCACGAAGTTCAATATAGCGATTAAATGAACCAGGATAGGAATAGAGCTTGCCTCTATCTAACTCGACTATCCTTGTAGCGCAGTTATTGGCAAAGAACCTGTCATGGGTTACAAAAACTAGAGTTCCGTTAAAGTTTTTCTGCTCTTGTTCAAACCAGGCAATAGATTCAATATCTAGGTGGTTGGTAGGCTCATCTAAAAGTAGCAATTGTGGCTCAGAAGCTAAAGCTGCAGCTAGCGCCACCTTACGGCGGTTACCACCTGAAAGGGATTTTAATTCAAGCTCAGGAGCTAAACCTATTCTGTTTAGGATCTTACGCACAACCGCGTCTTTAACCCAACCATCATGTGATTCAATAAAAGCAGAAAGCTCCAGTTGCTCATGAGGATCTTCTGATAAAGAGAACTTTGATAAAGCTTCACCTACAACAGGTACACCGCTAGCTGCAAGTGAATAAGCAGTACCGTGTTCGTATGAAGGAGGATCCTGACATAAAGTTGCTATCTTAAGACCTGACTGAATAATAATTCTTCCAGAATCTAACTCTCTTTTACCCTGAATCAAACTTAACAGAGTTGACTTACCAGTACCGTTACGACCTACAAGACATATTCTTTCATTCTCTTCAATTGAAAGGTTAGCGCCTTCTAAAAGTTTGTCAGCTCCGTTGTTTAAATAAGCATCAATAATGGATACAAGACTCATTACAGATCCTTAATTCCATCAGGTCCAAACACACGTTGCTTGTGAGAAGATGCTCTAGGTTTACCTTTTGAAAAGCCATCTTTTCCTTTAGAATATAATGACTTACCTCTGGAGTAGCCATTATCATAAGTTCGTCTTTCATTAAATGATGAATTGTCTTCATCACGTCTGAATGGCTTATGGGAAAACTCTCCAGGACGCTTTGTAAATTTATCCTGTTTTTCGTGTCTGTAAGTAGAGTGACTCTCTTTGGCCTCGCCCCAAACCTTATTTACACCAGTATTTGTACTATATGTAGCGGTGTCTGAGCTATTAGATGTTCTTGAAGAGTAAGCTCTTGAATTTCTATAAGAGCTTCTGTCACCATTTCTTGAGTTTCTATCCTGAGAATAGTGATTTGAATCAGAATACTCATGATAAGTATTTTCTTTTACATCTAAAGCTTTCTGCCACTTAGGAGCTGCTTTTAATGTTGTCATAGGCTCAGGTGTTTTTACCATATTAGCCTTGGTGAATTTCAAACGGTAACAGGTATGAATTTTTTTATCTCGAGAAAAGTCACGAGGCAGAGTCGACTCAGAGATATTCTCAATTTCAAAACCATAATCTTTAATAGACTCATCGATTACAAAACCTCTGAAGTTGGTACAGAATATAACCTCACCACCATCTTTTAGATGTCTTGTAAGATTTGAAAGTAACGCTACCTGATCACGTTTTACATCAAAGCTTGTTTCCATACGCTTTGAGTTTGAGAAGGTAGGAGGATCTATATAGATAAGATCAAACGAAAGACCTTGATCTTGAGATAACCAAGCTAGACAGTCTGCCTGAATGAATTGAGCCTTATCTGTTGCTAAATGGTTTAGCTTAAAGTTCTCCATACCCCATTCAAGGTAAGTTCTGCTCATATCAACAGATACAGTTGATTTTGCTCCGCCTAAGGCTGCTGCAACTGAGGCTGAACAGGTATAAGAGAACAGATTTAAAAAGTCTTTGTCTTTTGCTTCTTTTCTAATTAAATCTCTGATGAGTCTTCCATCTAAGAAAAGACCTGTATCAAGGTAATCATAGAGATTTACTCTAAACAGAGCATTGTTCTCATTGACAGTCATGAACTCATTTTTAAGTTCTTTAGCTTTTTCGTACTGATTGTCGCCCTTTTGAACTTCACGGCTCTTTAAGATAACCTTATCACCAGTAACACCTGCAATCTCCACTGTCGCACTTAGCATGTCTAATTCATGACGCTTTGCTACACGAGGATTTACCTTAGCTGGAGCTTTGTATGCCTGGATTACATAGTAACCATCGTAGTAATCAATTGCAGCAGAATACTCAGGGACATCAGCATCATACACACGGTAAGCATTGGTATTTACATTCTTTGCCCACTTACGCATGTAAGTTAAGTTTTTCTTTAAGCGGTTAGCAAAGTCTGTTGCAATCTTAATGTTCTGCTCTTCTTTTACGCTTAGATCTTCAGTCTCGTTAATATCAAAGACTCTTAACTGACATAAAAGCTCACCGTTGTAAAGTTTGTAAACCTTATTTGAATGCAATCTCATGCAGGAGAGTAATTCTGGAGATGAAGAGATCACTGCAGCTCTTGCGCCTTTAAAGTTCTTCTTAAAGCCAGCACCGATCTCAGTATAAAGAGCGATTAACTCATTAAAGTTACCCATTCTCTTACCGTATGGAGGATTTGTTACAATGGTAACTTTAAGATCTGAAGTAAATGGATTATAAAGATTCTGTACAGGACAGTGATATACCTTGACTAAATTCGAAAAACCAGCCTTTGCAGCATTTTCATTAGCAATATCTACAATTCTTTCATCAAGATCGAAACCTACAATCTCAACCTTTCTTTCAAGACACTTTGCTATACCGTTTTGAGATCTGTTTTTAGCTTCTTCTAAAAGGTTATTCCAGACATCTTTATCAAACTGTTTTAAGTTAAAGAAGCCATAATGTTCTCTTCTGATACCTGGTGCAGTATCTGTAGCCACACAAGCTGCTTCAAATAATAAGGTACCTGAACCACACATAGGATCGATAAAGTTATCACCTGTATAGCCAGCTCTTTTAATCATGGCAGCAGCTAAATTCTCTTTTAGTGGAGCAGCTCCTGTACCACGGTGATATTCACGCTTTAGAAGAGCGCGACCTGAGAGATCGATTAAAATGTTTGCACTGCCCTTTTTATCTAAATGGCAGTTAATTAAAACATCAGGATTTTCTCTATCAACATCAGGTCTTCCACCTAGAGTTGTCTGTAATCTGTCGCAGATAGCGTCCTTTACTTTTAAAGCACCATACTGAGTGTTTCTGATTTCATCATTGGTACCTGTGAAGGAAACTGCGATGGTATTACTCTTATCAAAATACTTTTCCCAAGCTACACCATTAGCACCGATATAAAGTTCAGTGTCAGTTTCACAGTAGAACTCTGACATCTCAAGTAAAATTCTTGAAGCAAAGCGAGACCAAAGACATGCTTTCATACCAAAAGCAAAGTCGCCTTTAAAAGATACACCAGCTACAGTTTCTTTAGCGCTTTGTGCTCCAAGTTGATTTAATTCGTTTAATAAAAGAGTTTCTAAACCTTTAGGACAGGTTGCAAAGAATGATAATGACATGAATTATAAGCTCCAAGTTTATGGCGATATTATACTTTAAACACCTGTACTTTAAACGCATTAAATCCTCAGATATTCAATAAATTTCTCTAAAAGAATTGAGGAAAAATAAAGTGAAAACTTACTAAAACAAGCAAGAACCCTATGTTGTACTTAGTAAATTTTTTCATGTAGTAAAGAGGAGTTGCGCCTTCAGTCTTAATATAGAACTTAAAGGTAATTAGACTTGCCATTGATGCAATGATAGTACCTAAGCCACCTACATTCACACCGATTAAAAGCATATTTGGATCTTTTGCAAAATTAGATAGCATTACAGTTGCAGGCACATTTGAAACTATTTGAGAGAGCGATACTGAAATAAAGTATTCATATTTATCAACAAAGTTCTCAGCAAAGCTTTTAACAGTTTCAATTTGACACACATTGTTCACAAAGATAAACAAGAAAACAAAGAGTAGCAACAACTTGTAATCTGCCTGTTTGAACAGACTCATGTCCATTATAAGAATTGAACTAAGGACGAGAGTAGACATCAGATAAACATCCAATACTCTTAGTACACTTAAAAGACAGAGCACAAAGAGAACAGTAGTTAAAGAACATCTTTTTGAGTTAATTGAGAGTACAATCTTGCTTTCGTACTTTAAAGGCTTGGTATCAATAAAATGTGTGGTTAAGAACAGCAATACAAATGACACTAGAATGATAGGAAAAGTAACCTTTAAAAAAGACAGTAAATCATAGTTGAAGACTGTATAAATAAAGAGGTTTTGAGGATTTCCAATAGGTGTTAGTGTTGAGCCTACATTAGCTGCAATAGTCTGTAATGACAGAACCTTAATTAAGAGATCTTGCCTGTTTACTTTTACAAAGGCTGCAATAGCGATAGGTATAAAGATTATCAATGAAACATCATTGGTAATTAACATGGAGATAAAAAAGTTTATAAAGATAAACAGTCTTGAGAGTGATCTTGCATTTCCTGATAGAGAACACAGCTTCATATAGACTAAAGACAAAACACCAAGCTTTTTAAAAGAAGCTACAACTAACATCAGGCATAAAAGTAATAACAGGATTTTTAAATTTAAAGCCTCAATAGTACTTGTAATTGAGAACCTGATAAAAAATGAAGTTACAAAGGCTAGTATAGCTGCTGTATAAAGATCAGGATTTCTTCTTAAATATTGTAAGAGATTATAAATGGTACGATTCATACTAGTTCTTTTGTCGGATCTCTACAGAAATGTAGCTCCCTTGTTACTTAGAAAACTTTAGGTGTATGCGGATAAATTCAAACTTGCAGTATATCAAAAGATAAGCACTGATGATTGAAAATGTAAGTAAATGAGCGCAGTGGATTTAAAAATTTTAAAGTATTGAGTAAGAGCGCTACCTCTGGGGAGGACTCCCCAGAGACAACTACAGGAATTGCACCTGTTTCTCTCCTGATATCAGCTCATTGGCCGTTTTAAAACTCATAACTACTTAACGACACAATGAGCAATATCTTTAGTAAGAAAGACAATATATTAAACAATAATTTCTTTGAACTTTTGGCAAAAATTGACATGAAAATAAGACTAATACTCGCCTTCTTTAAGACCAGTAGCTTTAAAAATATCTTTAGGTGATATTCCAATCTCTTTTAAGTTTTTTGCAATAGAAAGTCTTTCTTCAGTTTTTCCTTCAACCTTTCCTTCGGCTTTTCCGTCATTGCGACCATCGGTATATCTTTTTTCCAATACGGCGCTATTGTCCCACATTTTTTTTAAACTACCTTGGTAAGCAAATTTTTCTTTTTCAGAGAATTTTGCTATTTCTGCAATTCTAAATAATCTTGTAAACACTTGTTCTTTTAAAGCAACAGGCTTATCGTTTAAAGCAGAAAGATTTTTTATTGCATACATCCATTTATCTTGGATATTTTCAAGTTCATCTTCTGTTTTGGTAAATTTAGGTAATTCAAAATAATAGTAAGCCAATTTGTCATAAAATTGACATTTTGTGACCTTGTCGTATAAAACGACTTCATGTCGATAAGACTCACTGTCTTTTTCCAAGACAAAATTTAAAAATCCAATTGTATAAACAGCTTTTAATTGATAATCCAAAACACCTTTTGGAGCCTGATTTCTTGTTGCAAAAGAACTATAAAATATGCTTCTGTCCTTAAAATAGTTCTAAGCTGCATTTTGCATTTCAACGATGATATAAGCATCATCAGATGTTTTACAATAAACATCAAAGATAGATTCCCTGTCAGTAACCAAATCACCTAATTGTTCCAAAGATAAATAAGACAAGTCTACAATCTTATCTTTTAAGTTCAAAAATGAATTTAAAAAGCTAATTAAAATATCTTTGTTAAGCTCCGATCCAAATAGTCTTTTAAACCCAAAATCTGTATAGGCACAGATATATTTACCTTGATCGATTGACATAATTTAGTCCTCTATAAACTAAAGTCATCTTACATTAGAAACCGACATATTGGTGAATGTCTTACCAAAACTGATTTTAGAACCAACAAAAGTAGATTGAAGAGAAGATTCTTAACTAAGGAACAGAAATAAAAAGGGATTATAAAAATATAAAGGGGCAAGAACTGCCCCTCTTAAGATCATTCAGTTAACAAATTACTTGTTTAAAGCCTGAGCAACCTGAACTGCGATAGCTACGGTAGCACCAACCATAGGGTTGTTACCCATACCCATGAAGCCCATCATCTCAACGTGAGCAGGAACTGATGATGAACCTGCGAACTGAGCGTCTGAGTGCATACGACCCATTGTATCAGTCATACCGTATGAAGCAGGACCAGCAGCCATGTTATCAGGGTGTAAGGTACGACCGGTACCACCACCAGAAGCTACTGAGAAGTATTTCTTACCCTGCTCGATACACTCTTTCTTGTAGGTACCTGCAACTGGGTGTTGGAAACGAGTTGGGTTAGTTGAGTTACCGGTAATAGAAACATCAACACCCTCGTGATGCATAATAGCAACACCTTCACGAACATCGTCTGCACCGAAGCAACGAACATTAGCACGCTCTGTATCTGAGTACTTAATCTCTTCTACAATCTTTAACTCAGAAGTGTAGTAATCAAACTTGGTCTTTACATAAGTGAAGCCGTTGATACGAGAAATGATCTGAGCTGCGTCTTTACCTAAACCGTTTAAGATAACGCGTAATGGGGTCTTACGTGCCTTGTTAGCGTTACGAACGATACCGATAGCGCCTTCAGCAGCAGCGAATGACTCGTGACCTGCTAAGAAGCAGAAGCACTTGGTTTCATCACGTAATAGCATACCGCCTAAGTTACCGTGACCTAAACCAACCTTACGATCCTCAGCTACAGAACCAGGAATACAGAAAGCCTGTAAACCGATACCGATAGCTTCAGCTGCATCAGCTGCAACCTTGCAGTCTTTCTTTAATGCAATAGCAGCACCTACAGTGTAAGCCCACTTTGCGTTTTCGAAAGCGATACCCTGAATGTCACCAACAGTCTTATATGGATCTAAACCATACTTAGCGCAAATCTCTTTACACTCTTCAACTGACTTAATACCGTATTGAGCTAATACACCATTGATTTTGTCAATACGACGCTCATAACTTTCAAATAATGCCATCTTTGAGTACCTCGTTATTCTTTTCTTGGATCAATATACTTAGCGGCATTATCCCACTGACCATAGTGGCCCTGGATCTTAGCAATTGCGTCTTTACCAGACATCTCTGGGTGAGCCTTTAACAGATCCATTAACTTGCCTAAGTTTACGAACTCGTAACCTACGATCTCGTCATTCTTGTTTAAAGCTACACGGGTAACATAACCTTCTGTCATCTCCAGGTAACGTGGACCCTTTGCCTTAGTAGCAAACATAGTACCAACCTGGCTACGTAGGTTCTTACCTAAGTCTTCAAGAGAAGCACCAACTGGTAAACCTCCCTCTGAGAAAGCAGTCTGAGTACGACCGTAAACGATCTGTAAGAATAGCTCACGATATGCAGTGTTGATCGCATCACAAACTAAGTCGGTGTTTAAGCCTTCTAATAAGGTCTTGCCGATTAAGATTTCTGATGCCATAGCTGCAGAGTGAGTCATACCTGAACAACCAATAGTCTCAACTAGAGCTTCCTGAATGATGCCATCTTTAACATTTAAGGTCATCTTGCAAGCGCCCTGCTGAGGAGCACACCAACCCACACCGTGAGTTAATCCGCTGATATCTGTGATTTCTTTAGCCTGAACCCATTTACCCTCTTCAGGAATTGGAGCAGGACCATGGTATGCACCCTTAGTTACAGGGCACATATTCTCTACTTCTTTAGAATAGATCATTGGTGGTACCTAATTTGTATGTGTTCATTAAATAAGATTCTTTTTAGCCTTAGCCAAAAACAGCTTGATTATAATACAAGGCTTCAATTTTTTCCAAAATTGAAAGAATAAAAATCTATTAAAATAACTCAAAATCTTAAATATAAGATTTTTATTCCGTAAGCGATTACGCCTTCTAATTTTCTCTATATTTTGGCTACCTCAAAAAAGCTCAATGTATCGAGTTTATGCTTAAATTTTGCACCTTTTATGTGCATATTTATCTAAATGTAGTATCAATTGATCAATAAATACAAATCTATTGATTTTGACTGTAAAATTAACAAAATCTTTCAGAAAAGTAAGGCATCTAGCCTTTATAAATATAAGGAAAATAACACTATGTTAGAATCTGAAAATCCAAAAGGTCCATTTGCAAGGACACTGAACCGAGTTCCTTTCATTCTGCAAATCGTAATTGGTCTTATCTTAGGTATCTTTGCAGCGTATGTATATCCTGATGACAAATCAGTGATCCCAACATTAGGTAACCTCTTTGTTAAAGCACTAAAAGCTGTCGCTCCTATTCTTGTATTTGTATTGGTAGCATCTGCTATTGCAAAGCATCAGTCAGGTCAGAAGACCTCTATGAAGCCTATTATTGTGCTTTATTTTGTAGGCATGTTAATTTCTGGCGGTTTAGCTTTGACCATGAGCTACATCTTCCCAAGCACCTTCACAGAATTAGCTCAGAATGCTGATGTTTCAGCTCCATCAGGAATTGGTGAGGTTTTAATTAACTTTGTTAACCAGGCTGTTGAGAACCCTGTTTCTGCATTTATCAATGGTAACTACATTGCAATCTTAATGTGGTCTATTGCCTTAGGCTTAATGTTCAGAGTTGCTCACGAGAACACAAAACGCGTATTAGATGATTTAGCTGCATCCGTATCTGGTGTTATTCGTATGGTGATCCGTTTTGCTCCTATTGGTGTATTCGGCTTAGTATACTCATCATGCACCCAGGAAGGAGGTTTTGCTAACTTACTAAACTATGTACATGTTGTTGCAGTGTTAGTATCAACCTTCTTAATGGTTGCATTCATCTTCAACCCATTATTAGTATTTATCACCACTCATCAGAATCCTTACCCATTAGTGTTCAAGTGCTTAGCTAAATCAGGTGTTTGCGCATTCTTCACAAGATCATCTGCAGCTAACTTACCTGTAAACCTAGCATTATGCGAGGAGATGAAGCTAGATAAGGCTACTTACTCAATTTCTATTCCTTTAGGTTGCACTATTAACATGTCAGGTGCAGGTATCACCATCGTTATTATGACTATGGCTGCAGCTCATACTTTAGGTATTGAAATTGACTTTGCTTCAGCATTCTTAATGTGTGTAGCTTCAATTTTATGCGCATGTGGCTCTTCAGGTGTTGCTGGTGGTTCTTTAATGCTAATTCCTTTAGCTTGCTCAATCTTTGGTATTCCAAACGACATCGCAATGCAGGTTGTGGGTATTGGCTTTATTATCGGTGTAATTCAGGATTCAACTGAAACTGCACTAAACAGCTCAACAGACGTAATCTTTACAGCAGCAGCCTGCAAGAGAGCAGAAAGACTTGCTGCTAAAAAATAATTTAAAGTAGAATTTTATTTAAGAAAGCTTCAACCTTACTGGTTGGAGCTTTTTTGATGGGATTAACAAACAAACCAAGCTCTATAAATTTCTGAATATAGTCTGTAGTTATCTAAATGATGCGCAAGAAATGGAATTTGTAAGTAAATGACGGTGAGATCGGAATCCTAAAACGTGTTGTTCGTTAGCGTATACACGCTATTGAAAATGCAATAAACAACTAAGAAGAGATCGAGTAAGCAAAATATGCTCAATTGTAAAGAAAACCCTGTCACATAAAGCACATTCGCGCTTATTATAGATGGCTTTTACGCTGTCTTTTAAAAGAATGCAGAAAAAAAATCAAAGTCCTACCGTTAGCTCTTAACACTTTTTATTATGACATTCCTTGTTTAAGTTGTTAGAGCTTTTAAAACTTAAGATATACTTACTTGCACTGTCTTATTTCAGTTTTTACAGCATCAACATCAGCCTTTTCTATGATCTCATCCATTCTAAAAAAATAGCTTTGTACATTCTCACTAGTTAGCACATGTTCATGCTTTTCAATGGAATCAATCATCAGAGAATTTATCTTATCTAAATAATGAAACATGTCTTTATAATTCTTTAGATCTAATGAAAGGCCAGTGTCATCAAAGCCGTATAAAGTGCAGTTTTCTCTTTGAGAGCAAGCATCTGCTAAGTAAGTAATAAAGTTCTTAATTAAAACAATATGTTCTTTATAGTACAAAGTTTGAAGCTTGTAATAGATTGCCGAAGAAGGTGGTATCACAAGATAAAATTCTGTGTCCTTTTTAGCATCAATAATGCTAAAAAGTTCCTGTTTTGTATACTGTTTTAGATAATCTAAACCATACAGTTTTAGTTCATTACTTTTACCGTTGGTATCAAGATAACTTTTAAGGATGTTTCTTGAAACCTCATTCCAAGAACATACTCCATTAAAGCTGTCTTTATATAATGGATCATCTATCCAAGATGCTGGTCTGTCTAAGGACTTTTGTACACCTACGCACTTTTCACTTTTAGAAAAAGTCAGCAAGCATTTTACGTAACCAGTCTTTAGATACGGAGACATAACACTTAGAGGATTGTCATCATAGATCTTCTGCCAGTTCATCGGCGCTAATTCCTGATAGAAAAGAGGAGACATTTCTAAAGAATAAATAACCTTTTTTATCTCATTGTGTTTAAAAGCATAGTCAAGGACTACCTTTCTGTCAGCCAAAGTTGAACCTGCTAACGAAATGTTTATAAATCTATCAGCACTACCGTGTTTAAATAATTTTGCAGTTGCCTCATCTGAACTGGTATTTTCAAGCATACTAGTTCCAATAATAAGCCCTTTGACATTCTTATTCTCAAGATAACCTCGAGCCTGATAGCGCATGCTACCATTAAATAACTGCTCTTTGTTTGAAATAATATGCATAGGATCATATAAATACATGGCAACTGTATACAAAGCAAATATGCCTATAAATAAAGACATGATAAGAGCAAAGATCTTTTTACTTGCCATGATTATCTAAATCCTTTTATTACCTTTATAACTGGGTAATACATTGAATTAAAAAAGCTTAATCTTAGAAATTAAAGTAAATAAACTCTGTATAGGTAGAACCAATTACTGCCAATGTCACATAGAACAAAATTAGTGCTACTAACACGCAAGCAAAATAACCAGTAGTTTTTACAAGCAGTTTTTGTAAATTATGATTGTGAATTTGTTTAAACGAAGGTAACTTTACTGAGTTTTTAGTTGATACTTTAGCTAAGAGCTCATTAGAGTTTTTGAAGCTTAAAACCACAATTAAAGCTAAGACCACATAAGTTACTGTCTGATAATTCAAACCGATGCCCTTTAAGGCTGTCTTAAAGTTAGATAACTGCTCTAGTGAGAGTGAACTAATATCAAACATGTGGATGTAAATTGTATAAGCCACATTAAGATCAGGAGCTCTAAATAGAACCCAGGCTATATCAACAAAGATAAAGGTTAAAATCCATGCAGGAATTTTAGGTAAAGCAAAACCTAGATTATGAAATACTCTATGAGCAATGATGCCGACACCATGCAGAAGTCCCCATAAGACAAAGGTGTTGCCAGCTCCATGCCAGATACCGGTTATAAAGAAAACAATAAAGAGGTTTAGATAAGTTCTAAAGCTGCCATTTCTGCTACCGCCTAATGGGAAATATAAGTAATCTCTTAAGAAGGTAGATAAAGTTATATGCCAGCGACGCCAGAAATCCTGAATAGAAAGAGCCTTATAAGGGCTGTTAAAGTTAATTGGTAACTTAATGTTAAAGAAGAGAGCTGAACCTACAGCCATGTCACAGTAACCGCTAAAATCAAAGTACAGCTGAAAGGTGTAGCAAAAAGACACTAGCCAAGAGGTAAGCAGTGTAAGGTTGTTAGCACTGTCAAAACCGTCGCCTACCCAAATTGCAAACTTATCAGCGATGATTGCTTTCTTTACAAGACCGATAGTAAAAATAAACAGACCTAGGCACAGATTTTTATAGTTTAAAACAAGTTTTCTTGCCTTGAAGAATTGAGGAATTAGATCTTTATGATGAACAATAGGTCCTGCTATTAACTGAGGAAAAAAGGATACAAAAACTGCATATGACACAAAATCGTATTCTTTGGTAAGACCTTTGTATGAATCCACAAGATAAGCTATCTGCTGAAAGGTAAAGAAACTTATGGCAAGTGGTAGCACAATGTGTACTAATTCATATGATGTACCTAAAAGCAGATTCAAATCTGAGATTATAAAATCTGTATATTTGTAATAGCCAAGCATTACTACATTTGCAAGAACTCCAAAGACTAAGACAACCTTTCTTTTAGTCACATTTAATTGAGTGTTTTGACTATTCTCTAGAGCATTTTGCCTACCATTAGCTTCTTTTGAAAGTATAGATCCAACTACAAAATTGAAAACAATTGAACCTAATAAAATCCAAATGTAATCAAACTTCCAGTAGCAGTAAAAGAAAAGTGAACATAAAAGCAACCACAGCTTTGAGGCAGCAAAATAGCGCCTTTTACTGAAAAAGAAATAAACAATAATACTTACAGGTAGGAATAGTAGAAAATATTCAGGTGTATTAAATAACATTTTAAATATCAAGACTCATAAACCAAGGTACGATTTTACCATATTTTAAACAGTCAAATTCATAATGGGACCTTTTCTCTTTGTGAATTGCTCTCATATTTACAGACATTGCTAAATCGTCGATACACCTTTTCTTGAAGTAGTTCGGATAATTTTTTCTAATTAAAAAGCTGTTATGAAGTGACCTTTGTCAAGTACCTTTTTAGTGATTTAGATAAGACGCTCTTCTCAGTATAAGATACGGCATTGGCCACTCTGTTATACGAGGATTGGTTACCCCAGGTCAATGGTTTCGCCGCGAACTCTACTGTCTATAAGCGAGGATCACGTTTAACGTGCCATCATAGCTTTGTCGTAGATAGTTCAAACCTTCTTGATAAAAAACGTCTTACCTAAATCACTTTAAAATACTTGAGCCTACTTCTTTTCCTTAATTAAACTCTAATCTAACTCAGAACGGTATACTGAAGCTTCTGCCTGAGCTGTTCTTGAATGATGACCGGTCATCATTCCCCAGATAAAGCAACATAACTCTCTAGCTACAGCTGCTACCGCCTGATTTGAATTCTTTCCTTTGAACACCATACGTTGGTACTTTCTTTGGCAACGATTAGTAGCCTTATCAGCATACGCAACAACATCCTTTGGCATATCCTTCTGACGTTCCTTTAAGGCTGCCGATTTACGACCTACAGTGCCTCGTCTGTAGGTATTTGATATTTCTACTACCAGTCGTCTTAAATGTCTGTTTCCTGCTTTTGTAATACCTAACATTCTCTCAGTATTACCACTTGAGCATTCTCCTGGTACAAGTCCTATAAAGCCTGCAAACTTGTCTGCCGATTTGAATCGGTTAAAATCTCCTATCTCACAGACAAAGGATAAAGCTGTATGAGTCTTTATTCCCTTGATGCACTTGAGCTTATTAACCTTTTCAGCATATCTTTCTTCAGAGGCTATATCTTCTATGCGTACATCCAATGCTGCTATCTTGCTTGTAAGTGCCTCATAGGTTGCAAGATACTCTTCTACAGTCTCTCGTTTGACCTTACTCAATTCAAGCTTTCTTAACCAGTTTAGATGGAGTCCTGTCCATTTGGTTTTATCATAGTGATGTCCATGACGTAAACAGAAAGCATTTAGTTGCTGTTTAATCTGCTTTAAAGCTGTTTTATGATCATCTCTCATCCTGATGAAATCTCTTATATCTTCGTCTTTATCATCAGGTATATATACAGCCTTATATGCTGAGCTAGCTAAACATTTTGCAATGGTTATAGCATCTCTATAGTCATTCTTTTTCTTACTACAGTTCCTTGATACCGCCATAGTGGTAGGTGCTAAGATCACACTCTCAATTTCCTTGGCTTTTAGCTTTCGATGCAGGTTATATCCTAAGCACCCTGCCTCATAGCCACAGACAACATCAACATCTGGTCTCATGCTCTTCAGCTTATTGATATATTTTACTGTACTGTTAAATATGTCTTCTTTAATCTGTGTTTGTCCAAAGATCTTATCAGCTTCAAAGCCATATCCAGGCTCAAAACTGCATAATGTGAAATTTGTGCTATGGACATCCATTCCAATATAGATTATCTTATTCATAAGTGACCTTCCTAATGTATGCGGTAAATCCGTTTCTGTTAAATTTTTAACATCTACAGTTTACACGGTAAATCCACGAATTTACATTCGCGGAGGTCACTTCATATTGTCTATACTCTAAACATGAATTGTGACGACGTTTTTAGTATGTAAAGCAACAAAAAAGATATACCGAGGTTACAGGCAGAGAACCGATGATGCCTGAGGAAGCAATTGGCTTTTGGCAAAGTAAATTACGCTATGTTACTCAAGATCAAGTGCTTGAGGTTGCTCGTGAGTACAAAAAGCTTCCATTAGATGTCATTGTCATCGACTTTTTCTATTGTAAAAAGCAAGGAGATTGGCCTTTTGAAAACGACTACTTCCCAAATTCAAAAGTAATGATTGGTGAACTTTAAGATATGGAATATGAAAAAGGCAAATCATCTCTTTAAGTTTATTTTCCAAAAGGAGCTACATGGAGAGATACCAATACAGGTGCTGTCTATGAAGGAGGTATAACTATCACAGCAGATGCTCCTCTTGAATATATTCCAGTCTTTGCTCGTGACAACTTTGACTTAATCTAAGATTACACAAGGAAGCTTTGATTACAGGACTTTCTTGTCTCAACCTAATTTAAAAAAAAGTTCTACTAGCTTTAATTTATTCAAAAAGATTGGTCTCTTTGTGTCCATTCACTTTAGACTCTACATTTTTTCCTCGTTACTTCGCACTAAAAATCACCAAGAAAAATTTAGTATCTATAAATATTCAAGTATTTTTCAAATCTTTTTTAAATTATTATTTTTATTTAATTTCAAATAAATAGACAATTTTACTTACAGTTTGTATCAGTAAAAAAGTCGTCTAAAAAAATCTTCATGGATAATCTTGCGCCATGGTGAGTTGTTGAATTTTTAATTCATGAAAGCAGAGTATTTTACTTAGGAAAAGACTTTTCATATGAGCAGTACCTCTAAAAACGAGCTTTTAGATTTTGACAGAACCGTGATGACTTTGTCAGAACTGTTATCTGATGAATTAGTCGGCTCATTAATTGAAGGTGCTGTCGACGAAATCATGCTTAATCCAGACAGCGCGCTCTATGTGCGCTATTCAGATGGGGAGAATGTCAAATATTGTGACATATCTCCTTCAATGGCACAGATCCTAATCAGAACTGTTGCCTCTATGAGCAAAATTGATATTAACGTTAACTGCCCTATCGTCGAAACTGAAATTTCTTGCATCAATGCTAGATTCTCAGCTTTGCTACCACCATTGTGTAAGTATCCGTGCTTTTGCCTAAGATCATTACACGCACTCTCTTTGAACTTTGAGCATTTAGTATCACAAAACTTTATCTCCAAAGAACAGTTAACCATATTAGATTCTCTGATAAAAGAGAGAAAAAACATCTTAGTTTGTGGTCAGACAGGATGTGGCAAAACCAGTTTTATCAATTCGATGTTAAAGAGGATTGCTTTATTTGAACCTTTCTCAAGAATAGTCTGCATTGAAGACACTCCTGAACTTAAAATCGAAAATGACAATGCGGTAAATTTAGTATCAGGACCTAATACTTCTATTAGTACCTTAGTTAAAGCAACCTTAAGGCTAAGTCCAGACAGAATTGTAGTAGGTGAGGTAAGAGCTGAAGAAGCCCTTGATCTTATAGATGCACTATCTACCGGTCATTCAGGAGGTCTTGCCTCAATTCATGCTGGTTCTGTTTTGCAGTGTCTTGAAAGATTAAAACTGCTTATAAGCCGTAACCCGTCCGCTCCTGACAATATTGACAGCATGATAGCTCTAGCTGTCAATGCCATCATTATTTTAAAAAGAGAACCTTTAAGACACGTATCCAGTATCGCCCTTGTCACTGGTTTAGAACAAGGCAAATTCACTTATAAATTCCTAGGAGAAAATAAATGAAAATCACTTTATTAAAACTTGCAGCTTTGATTGTCTTAACTTCAGTCTTTAAAGATGCTCTTGCAGCAGATACAGCATCTGGCAGCAGCGTATTACCTTACGAGACCTGGCTTAAGACCATACAGAAGTCTTTAACTGGTCCTGTGGCATTTTCTGTATCCTTAATTGGTATTGTGTCCTGTGGCGCCACCTTGATTTTTACAGGTGGTGAAATGGGGCGTTTTATGCGCAGTATTGTTTATCTTGTGATGGTAATGACACTGCTTGTAGGAGCAAACACCTTAATGTCATCTTTATTTAACGGTGCCACTGTAGAGATAGCTCCAGTCTCTAATGAAATAGCTTTAAATGATAAAGAAATTAAATCTCAAGAAAAAACTATGACAGACAGAATAACTCATTTTAATGAGCAAAATCCAAGTTCAAAGCTTCAAGCTTTTGTTCATGACACCTCGTCTCCTTCATCAACTTTAATTGACAGTCCTAAAGTCAATAGAACCTCACATATCATGGACACCTTTAACGATGTAAACATCAACACGCTTGAAAGTAATTTTAGTTTTTCTTTTCATAAAAACGAAGCACTTATAGAAGCTTGCTAAATAGGTTGCAGGTAAATTGCTTACAGGTATGCATAGTCAAAGATTAAAGGAGAAAGCGTGTCTGGAGTAAAACATCCTATTTATCAATCTGTATTGCGTAAACAGAGTTTTTTAGGCTGTGACAGAGAACTGTGTATGCTGCTTGTATTTATAACCATTGTAGGCAGCATTTTTAGTTTTTCCTTAGTTGCAACCGTAGTGCTTTTACTTGTTTTTATAGTGCTGTATTTGTGCCTCTTAAAAATGGCAAAAGACGATTTGTATTTAAGAAAAGTTTACTTAAAGAACATTCGTTATAAGCCTTATTATTTGGCACAAAAAACTTATTACTCAAGACAGAGTGTAAGAAAGAAAAAATAAATAACAGTAAAAATGGCTACTCAATCAGTCTTTTAAGAACATTCTAAATAATTACTACAGCAAAATTAGAAAACTATCTAACTTATTATGATAAAAGCTCTTTTTTCATCTTTATCACTGTCACTTGCGTTTTTGAGCATACTCATTTTGATTATGCTAGCTAAAAGGCTGTGGAAGCAGTACAAGTGCGCCTCAAACCATCCTGGTTTTACAGATCTTTTAGATTACGCTCTTTTAGGTCCTCAGAACACCATCATTTTAAAGAATGGAGGACTTCTTAAGACCTTTAGAGTAAAAGCTAATGATTTAAGTTATGCTGACAGTGCACTTATTTGCCGCACTCAGGAATTAACTGCCAATGCCATCAGAAAGTTAGGTGGTAATTTCATCTTAAATGTCGACTTTATAAGACAGAAAGTAAATGATATTGAAGATTGTGAATATAAAGGCAACGATAAGGCTAAAAAACTCTATTTAAAAAGAAAAGAGTTTTTTAAGACCAATGATACCTACACACAAGACTGTTACCTTACCATAACATCTTTATCTCACTCATTAGGTAGTCTGCGTAATATCGCCAGCATCTTTGATGAAGATAATTTATCTAAAGACTGTGTAACTATTGCTGATGACAAGATTAACAGTGTCATTATAGATTTTTCAAAAAGCGTTGAGGCGATTAAAAACTCTCTTGAGAACACATTAAAGCTTGAAGAATGCACTTTTTTAGATAATAAAAAGTTAGCTGCAAAAGAAAATGCTCTTGATAATAGCAATTACTCAAAGCTCAGATCTCATGAAACAGTTAATTTTTTAAAGTATTGTATTAGCGGTAAAAAGCTATCTTTACACATTCCAAAATCTGATTACTATCTTGACTCTTTATTGTCATCAGATGACTTTACCTCAGGCTCATCTCCAAAGTTATCAGACAGATATATTGTCGTAGTTGCAATTGAAGGACTGCCTATAGAATCTGATTTTAATATTCTTTACAGACTCTGTGCTCTAGACTTTGATTATCGATTTTCGACACGCTTTATTAGCTATGACAGTTTTACCTCGCAGGTACTTTTAGAAAAGAACCGTCGTTTATGGGCGCAGAAAAAACACGGCTTTATTGAGCAGTTTTTAAACTCTAAATCAGACAACGAAAATCAGGACGCTGTAGAACAGTTAAATGATATTAGTGATGCTAAAAAGAACCTAGTCCAAAATTCTTTAAGCTTTGGCTCATACTGTGCCAATATCATCTTTTCAGGCACAGATCCTAAGATTTTAGAAAAGCAGGCCTTAAAGTGTGTGCAAAGTATTGAAGCATCTGGCTTTGGCGCAAGAATTGAAACTGTAAACGCAACGGAAGCTTACTTAGGCTCATTACCAGGACATAGCCTTGAAAATGTTAGGCGCGCTCTGCTGCCTAATACAGTGCTCACCGATCTCTTACCCTTAAATCAGGTCTATACAGGACAGAGTGTGTCTCCTAATTTCAGATATGGTAAGAATAAACCTTCTTTAATGACTGTAAGAACTTTAGAAGGTTTATATGCTCACTTAAACCTGCATGACACTGATCTTGCCAATGCTCTGGTAGTAGGTCCTCCAGGTAGCGGTAAATCTGTGTTCTTAGGAAGTCTTATTCCTTCATTTTTAAAATATGACCAAATGAAGATCTTTGTCTTTGACAAAGGCAACTCTTTTTACGGACTGACAAAAGCTTTAAATGGTAACCATATAAAATTAGAAAATGGTAAAGGCATCCGCTTTTGCCCTTTAGCTAAAATTGATACTCCTAATGATAAGGCTAGTGCCTTAGAGTTTTTAGAAAAACTTTTTATCTCGCAGGGCTATGAGACCGATCTTAAATTAAAGGATGATCTTCGTGATGCACTTAATCTTTTAGCAGACTTTGATAAACACGAACGTACTTTAAGTACGATGTGCACACTGCTTCCTAGAAAAGAGCTCAAAACAGCCTTATCTGCTTTTACTAACAGTGTCATTGAAAACTCAATTTTAGATGGAGACTCTGATCCTTCTTTTGAATCTGATCTTACTGTTTTCGAATGCGGACAGTTTTTTGAAAAGGGTGATGACTTTTTATACCCAACGTTGCAGTGCATTTTTAAACTCATCAATCAGAGCGTTATGAATGGTACGTGTGGCGCCATTATCATTGATGAGGCCTGGATGATGCTTGCTAATGAAGAGTTCTCAAAGCAACTTATCACCTGGATTAAAACCTTTAGAAAACACAATGTCGCAATTGTATTAGCCACACAATCAATTAACGATCTGTCTAAGGCTTCTAACATTGGTGATTTTTTAGACTGCATTAAAACCAGAATTTTTCTACCTAATAAAGATGCCAACACTGAAACTTTAAAAGGATTCTATAAAAAACTCTCGCTGTGCGACAGTCAAATTGATGCTATCTGTAAGGCAAAACCAAAGCATACTTTGTTTTTACATAAAGACATTAACTTTATGCCTTTTTCTTTAGCACTCTCTGATACTGAACTGAAACTTTTATCACTCTCAGAAAACGACAAAACTTACGTGGATGAAATGTATGAACGATATCAAGAAGAATTTGCCTACCATTTATAAGGAAAAGAAAAATAAGAAGCAGGCAAAAATTGCCTCCGGCATGGAATTTACAGATCTTGCAATAAAAGCACTGCGTACAGAACTAGTACCTGCCTTTATGGGGCTATTAGGAATGGCTTTAGGCTTTATCTCACTTGCCTACTGCATTGATTTAAGTGGTAAAACTCAGTTTCGACCTTATGTAGTGACTGTAGATAAGCAAGGCTCAGTGCTTTTTTTAGAAAATCCTAATCAGGACAGTTTAAATTCAAAAGTAAAGGCATCTTTCGTCTGTGAGTACGTTGATAGATTGTACGCTGTAAGTGAGGATAAAGCTTTGCAAAGGCGATTTATCAATGAGATCTATGCAAAAACCTCATTAGGCAGCGTAGCATCTGTATTTATAGATAACTTTTACACCAAAGCAAATGTTATGTCTTATGCAACAGCATTACGAAACACCGCAATAGAATCTGTAGTGTCACTGTCAGACAACACTTTTGAGGTCACTTTCAAACTTATGACCAAACAAAAAGAGCAAACCTTAACAGAAAGATACAAAGCTTTTGTAAGTTACAAAAGACTGAATGTTGCTTATGACAATCTTGAGGAGGTAAGACTCAATCCTCTAGGTCTGTTTGTAAACGAGTTTAATGTCAACAAAATCATTGAGGTAGCATCATGAAAATGAGTGTCCTTATTAAATTAGAAAGGTTATCTCTATTGTCTGTTATTTTGTCATGCCTTTTCTTCTCAAGTTACAGTGCCTTTGCTGACAATGTTGACTTAGATGACAGAGATTTAAAAACTCTTTCAAAACTTGACTTATTAGATGCAAAACAGGTGGCTGGTACTGCCTATAAAGCAGGATTGGTTACCTTTGCTTACGGCTCTGGAATACCTACTGTCGTCTGCGCTTTATTAGAATTAACTGATCTTGCCTTTGAAAAAGGAGAGAGCATTTTATCTGTTCAATTAGGAGATTCTGTTCGATGGAATATTGAAAGTGCCATTTCAGGATCAGCAAATGACAGTGTAGAACACCTAATTGTAAAGCCTTTAGAAGCTGGCCTTAAAACCTCAATGCTCATAACCACAGACAGAAGAACCTATCACATTCGTCTAAAATCAACTGAAGCTGATTTTATGCCCGCTGTAATATTTTCATACCCTAATAGCTTAAAGTTACCATCAAAAAAGCATTATGGGGACGATTCATATTTACAGTACTCAAGTAACTATGACTCAAATGAGGATCATAATGATTACTCAGAGACTAATTCAAGTCTTAAGTACTATTCTTCTGTGCAAAATGTTTCATATGAAGAAAACTCACGACCAGCGCTTAATGTTGCTGCAACCTACAATGACAGTACCCAAAGGCGAAACTACAACTACTCTGTTGATGGTGACTCAAAGATCATTCCGCAAAACGTTTACGACGATGGGAAAAGGACCTTTATAGTGATGAACAATCCCATAAATTCAAACTATTTACCGGTGCTACAAGAAATCAGCTCAGAGAGTTTTTTATTCTTCGGAGAGGATAAAACTAACACCATTAACTTTACTTACTTTGACAATACTTTTGTTGTAGACGGGATCTACTCCCATCTGAGACTTATCTCAAAGAATGGTGAAGAAAAACAAAGTGCTGATGTGGTAAGACTAGAATCATAGGTGAAAAGATGTCTTTCTCTATCTTAAAACAAGGTCCTTTAACAAAAAAGCCTATCTTCTTTTTAATAGGTGGTTTTATCGCTGTGACTATCTTTTTTACTGTACTTTTTAGTTTAAAAGAGCAGGATAAATTAAACGAAATAAAAGAAAAGCAAAATGGTGCGTCAGTCCAGTCACTACAGGCTAATATCTCAAAGGCTGACAAGCTTGGCGTTTTTGAAGCTAAAGATGAAAACTTACACAAAGACATGGTCAGCAATGCTTTCAAAAACCGTAAACAAATTTTAAATGATGTATCAGCTAAAACTTTAGATGATGAAGATTTTGCTAAAGACTATGTAAAATACCAGGAAAAACATGCTCTTACAGACCGTTCTTATAAAGAGGATGATAACAGTCCTGATAAAGACAAATTTGTGACAAGAACAGTTTCTTTTGAAGATTTCGATGGAGCCCCAAAAGAAGATGAAATTACGCAAAATAAAAAGAGCAAAACTAATTCAGAATACTACGAACAGGCTTTAAAGGCCTCTAGCAAAGTAAATCTTGAGTTAAAACATCATGGTTTAGGCAACTCTTTATTAGACAAAATTGACAACCAAAACGGTAATAATGCTACACCATCTTTTACACAACCAAAATTGAACTCTTTAGATGGTCCTAGTGCCTCTAATTCTCAAGATAAGCCTAATGAAAACACACTTGAGAGCTATGATAAGTTAAAAAGAAACAACTATGTTTTAAAAAGTGAAGTTAAAAATCCTAAGACTCCTTTTGCGCTGATGCAAGGCAGTGTTATTCACGCTACATTACTAAATGGTATTAACTCAGAGTTGCCAGGACAAATTACAGCACAGATCTCTCGAGATGTGCATGACTCAATTAGAGCTAAATATCTTCTTATACCTCGAGGTTCAAAACTTGTAGGTCAATACGCATCAGGTGCAGCCTTTGGTACAGAAAGGCTCTTTATTGGATTTAACAGAATAATTTTTCCTAATGGTCAGTCAATAAACTTAGGCTCTATGCCTGGTCAATCAACTAACGGCTATGCTGGCTTTGATGCTCAAGTAGACAACCACTACTTTAAGATCATTGCTAACTCGTTACTACTGTCTAGTATAAGTACCACAGCAGATCATTATGAGGATACCTACAATTTAGCTGGAGGTCATCAGCGTACTATCGCTGGATTTAAAGCTCAAGGCAGTTCAAATGTTTCACAAGCTCTAGCTAAGATCATTGAAAGAAACATCAACCTTTCTCCTACCCTATCTGTAGAACCTGGTTACGCCTTTACTGTTGCCATTACTCAAGACATTTTCTTTAAATCACCTTATGGAGCAATAGCTAATGTTCATTTTAAAAGATAGACTTTTCATGATATTAAGACTCTTATTAACTAGCATGCTGATATTCACAAGTTTAACCGTAAACGCTGAGGAAAAAGCCATGACCTACAGTCAAGGTCAAGAGCTAATTCAGCAAATGAACAGTACCCTCGCTGTATTACGTTCTTGGTCTAATGAGAACAAAACAAAATCAGACAAGCTTGAAAACTATATCAAACATGACAATGTAAGAGAGCAGGATAACTACGAATATCAACATAAAGAGACATGGTCAAAAGTAAAGGATCTTAATCAAAACTCATTGATGCTCTTAGAAGCAAGTTATGCCTTTGCTAAAAAGACTGAGTCAGCTGCTGAATTCTCAAAAAACAGTATCAGGACTGATGCTTGGGAAAAGTGTATACGTTCTAAAAACTGCACTTTTAAAAAGTTAAACGAAATGATGGATGAAGAATCCCTTGAAATCTCAGACTTTACTAAAAAGAGTGCTTCAGATACGCAAAAAGCTCTAATTGAAAGCATTGATAAATTAAATGAAATGTGTGGTGAATCTCAAGATGCTAAAGGACTTAACAGCTCTATTGATACTTTAAGTAAGGTTAATTCTACTCAGGTTACAGCTTTAAGTTCGTTATCAGGACAGGTCTCAAATCTAGCTAGAATTACAGCTCATAACTATCAGATGCAAAAACAAAACGAAGAGTTAAAGCAGAAAGCTGATGAACTTTACTACGCTGACACGGGAACAGTTGAGTCTCCGCATCTTGATACAAGCTTAAAGAACTATGAGTAACTATATGAAACATGTCCTACTTTTTTTAGTGCTTCTTTTAACATGTAAAAGTACACCAGCTCAAGAAGTTAAAGATCTTACCCTCTCACCTGACGGTGTTCTAAATAGTCTTACCCTCTTGTTTATTGACAATATATCAGAGGCTGCAACTCCAATTAAGGAAGCTGCTAACAGATTGTTTTGGATCTTAGTACCAATCTCGATTGTAAAGTTAGGTATCAAGAGTATCTTTAAAGATGGTAATATGCAGAGTTTTATGGGTGATCTTGTAAAACTTTTGTTAGTAACTGGCTTCTATTACTTTTTACTTGATAATGGCACTGCCATAGGTCACTCTGTAATTGACTCATTGACCTCTGTTACCACCAATTCTAATACAGGACCTTCGGAGCTTATAGATCTTACTTTTAATATTGCATCTAATCTAAATCAGAACATTAGTGCAGGTTTATTTAATGCAGTAACAAGTTTCATCTTGCGATGCATGGTACTTGTGTTTATGTTCATTATGTTTTTGGTAGTAATCAAATTTACTACCCTGTTTATCTGTGCGCATATCCTGTGTATCTGTGGTGTTTTTGTTTTAGGCTTAGGTGCTATTTCTTACACAAGATACATTGCCATAAACTTTTTTAAATCAATTCTCTCAATGTCTCTTGAATTGATGACTACATTGCTGGTTATAAACTCAGGATGCCTGATTTTAAAAAATTTAAAAAACAAATCTCAGGAAATTGTAGAGTCAGGGGCATCTGTTGGCTCTAGTGAATGCTCCGTAATTATTTTTACAGCACTTTTTATCTACATTCTTTCAAAATACTTACCTGAGGCTGTGTCAAATCTTGTGACCATGACCAATGGAAGAAATGCTAAAAGATCGAACGGTCGAATCTCTCTGAAAATTCCAAGTATCAATTTAAAAAAATAAGGAAGGAAATTAAGATGGTCGGTGATGTAGGGTTCGAACCTACGACCCTCTGGTCCCAAACCAGATGCGCTACCGGGCTGCGCTAATCACCGAATGGAGTGCATTATATTAAGGAGATGTAATATTGTCAACAAATAATTTGTCAAATTTGTAGTCTACTGACTGAATTAGAAAGAAATTTTGATTATACGTTAAGGCATTCTTTATCTAGTACTTAGGTGATTTATAATGTAATAAATACGAATTGAGGATTTATTATGGACATGACACAGCAAAAAGTAACTTGCCTCATGGAAAGTTCTATCGACGGTCGTTTAGACGAATCTAGATGGTCTGTTTTATATGACAGCAATGGCGAAGGTGAACCTGATGTATATTATGAGACTAAAGCTAAATTAAATCCTGAATTATCAATTCTAGGAAAAGAAACAATTTTACATCACCATTGCAGTATTCCTTTTAAATCAGACACTCACACTAAGATTAAAGATCCTAAACCATTTTTAGGTATTAGAGAAAACGCAGAAATGACAGCAGTGTTTGACTCAAAAGGATCTATAGCCTATGAGAACAACGAAATCTGGGGTAGTACCCTGCTTGTTATCTTAGGAGAAGACACCGCAAGTGAAGAGTATCTTGAGTTTTTAAGAAAAAAGGAGATCTCTTTTACCTTTGCAGGAAAAGATGGTCATGACATCAAAAAAGCGCTTAAAAGTTTATACTCTGATTTTGGTATAAAGAATGTTCTCCTATGTGGAGGCGGTATCTTAAACGGATCTTTCTTAAAGCTAGGTCTTATCGATGAACTTTATCTTGTGCTCTACCCTGGCATAGATGGATTGAGTGGCGTTAAATCAATCTTTGAGTATGAAGGTAAAGAAGGAGAAAAACCTTGCGATGGTCAATCTCTAGAATTACTATCTTGCGATGTTGTAAGAGCCGGTGTTGTACTTTTAAGATATAGATTTCATTTTTACTCAATATAAAGTTGCAATATCTTAATAATACTGTAAAATTATACGGTCAATTTTGGTGAGATGTCCGAGTGGCTGAAGGAGCACGCCTGGAAAGCGTGTATACGTTAACGCGTATCACGGGTTCGAATCCCGTTCTCACCGCCATAGCACCTTTTAGGTGCTTTTTTTATGTCTAAAATCAGTACGTTATTGTTAAACATTTTCCTTTATTTTCAGTCCGTTATTTTAATAATTTTTTAAAATTATTACTTTATACTATATTTATAGCATAAAATAAATATGGTGTTGTATGGCGACTGTATGGCGTTTACATATGTAAAATTACCATAACGGCTAAACGCCATACAGAAATATAAGGAGCTCTTATGTTAACTCATCTGCAAGTAAAGAATGCTTTACCAAAAGATAAAATGTACAACCTATCTGATGGTAATGGTCTTTACCTTAGAGTTAGACCTAATGGCGCAAAAAGTTGGATAGGTTGTTTTCGCTCTAACGGCAATAAGACTTGCCTTAAAGTTGGTGATTATCCAGAATTAACCATTAAAGAAGCTAGAGAAAAGTTATCTCTTTTAAAAGCCCAGGCTAAATTTGAAGGTTCTCCTGTTATTAAAGAAAAGGTTCATACATTTGAAGAGATCTATTTTGAATGGATTGAAGTTAAGAAGGTTAAGGTAAAGAACTGGCATGACATCTCAAACCGTATTGAGCGCTATATCCTACCTTCATTAGGTAAGATTGACTACAAAGCTATTACTCCTGTAGCTTTTGTTGAGATCTTAAAACAGGATCTTTATACCAGAGGTAAATACGAAACAATTAAGCGTATTTGCATGTATATAAAAGAGATCGACATCTATGCTATGAACATTGGCTACGTCAAAGAGCTACGTTTTCAAAATCTCTACTCTGTTTTTCCTGTTAAAACTGTTATTAAGAACAGACCTTCAGTACACTACTCACAGTTGCCTACAGTTCTTAAAGAGCTACAGGTATATGGGCTTAAAGCTCGTGCTACATGGGAAGTACTGCTTACAGGCTTTTACACTCTGTTAAGACCTAATGAATACTGTAGCTTAGAATGGTCTTGGATCAATTTTGAAGATAACACAATTACAGTACCTGCAGAGGTCATGAAGATGAAACTACCTCATGTGGTACCAATTACAAAGCAAATGCTTACTTTGCTGCTTAACAGCCCACGAGTAGGTAAGTACGTATTCCCTGCAACACAAGGTAAAGTCGTGCAGCACTTTAGCACCAATTCAGCTTCATTGTTTTTACGTCGTCACGGTTTTAAAGACAAGCTTGTGCCTCATGGCATACGTTCAATTGGTCGTACCTGGATGCACGATCATGATATTCCTTTTGATGTTGCAGAGAAGTGTTTAGCTCATACTGTAGGAACGTCAACACAGCTAGCTTATGATAGAAGTGATCTGTTAGAGAAACGACGTGAAGCAATGCAACAATGGTGTGACTTTGTTGAGTATTGCTTAAAAGGTGGCGCAGATTTGCTGTTGTGACAACTTCAAAAGTCGAAGATTGAATATGTAACAAAACCTTGACGCTCCAATTTTTCTGCGCTATTATCGCTGATGTAGGGACTGCCCTACCGTGCCTCAAAAACACGACAACCAAAAGCGCAGACTTGGCGACACACGTCAATCTCACCATATTACATATAATAAGCTTAGACTTATTGTATCTGCTCTATGGTGGTGTGGTGTGAATATACTGAATAAGCACCGCCTGATCTTTTGGCAGGTTTTTGAGCACCACCGACCCTCTTCAAAAAAGGGTTGAATCAAAAATAAAACCAAAAGGAGACATTATCATGTCTAACACAAATCTAACTTCTTACAATTTCCATGACTCAAACATCCGTGTAGAACAGAACGATAAAGGTGAAGTGCTCTTTTGCCTGGCAGATGTATGTGCATCACTTAACTTGTCAACACCAGCTAAGACAGCTAATCAGATAAAAGAAGAATTTGGATGGGGTGAATTAAATTCATGCCACCTAAAAGATAGCTTGGGACGTGACCAAGACTGCACCATGATCACCGAGCCACAGTTATACTTCGTAATGATGAGATCTAACTCTAAGATTGCCCGTGAGTTCAGACAGTGGATTTGTAATGAAGTGCTTCCTGAAATTAGAAAACGTGGTGCCTATGTTGCAAAGTCAGAAAACAAAGAACCAGCAACTAAAAAAAGCTGGTACGTTGAACAGCTCACCGCCCTGTTTGAATCTTATGGTGTTAATCGTGAAGTATTAGCACGCGCTCTTGATATAACCTCACGTGCTTTTAAGCAAGGTTACGCTATTGGTCTCAACAAGGCTGAAGAAGAGCATGCAAGAAATGATTCTGAAATGCTGCTGTCTGATGATGAAGCTCAGGCAATTGATCATGTGGTTCACTATCACAAGTTATTCAGACCGGATATTCTGAAAGCATGTAAGGAACTGAGGGACATAAAAGCACAGGCTATGAAGTTGGTACTGGCACTTGATAACATACCAGATGCAAGGCTGTATGAGTCAGCTGTTGCAACTGATATATCAGTAAGTAAGTTAGAGAGATTTCAGCTGACTTATCCTAAAAAGTCAGCATAAATAGAAGGCTTATAAATCAAGGTGTACAGCAGCACAAGAAAATTTCTTTCGTCGTCACGGTCTATGCAACGCTAGTGCGATTATGTAGAGTTGTGCTTAAAAGGTGGCACAGATTTGCTGTTATGATTTTTTGTAAGGTTGGTACGACAACAAAATAGCCCCTAAAGATGGGGGGCTATTTTTATGCGTGCATATGCTTAACTCTGTCACGCACCTCTGCTCGTTTTGCGTTGTTAAAACGGTCTAAGGTTCCTACAAGATAACCAGTGACACGTCTAATTCTCTCGAACTTAACGCCCTTGCCAACAATGCCATTAACAGCGTGTAATCTTGTGTACATTATTTTTTCTTCTCAGCCTCCTTTAAAAGTGTTTTTACCTTTTCACGCCATAAAGTTGGTACTTCGTCAATAGTCATAATTCCACGATTGATACGCATTAAATAAAATTTAACCATTCTTTTTTAACTCCTCTAATTGAGCATAAATATCTGAAATCATTGATCCTAGTTCTGCGATCGCATCTTCGGTTGTAGTGTCATCTGTATTCATGTCAGATATAACACCACCTAAGTCAGACACAGCATTTTCTAATATAGATAATTTGCTATCTACTTTGGCATCCCAGTTTATATCTGTAAAATTTTCTGTTACATAATCAATGGATAGATTGTCAATCTTTTCATTTTTGTAGTCTTCACAAATCTGATTAAAGATTGCTAAGTTCTCATCAATCCATGAGCTAAATATCAGAGAATAACGGACTTTGTTCTCATCGTTTGAGTTCGCAGATGCCAAACAGTCTAAGTATCCTGTAAATCCCTTTTGCTGAGCCACGGTATCAAAGTACACATATACAGCATCCTTAATACTTAAAAGTAAAGAATCACCATCTACAGCAATTAAAGCTAAATCTTCACCTGTATCTTCAACTTTAATCGCTCCCTCAGTCTCTAAGCAATAGTTGTTAAGTTGTGACCCCAATAGGGTATCAATGGCAATGATTAAATCGCCATAATTTTTGTTATCAACTTTTAAATCTATAAAATGTAAATTCTTTTTCTGTTTTCCGAAATAACTTACTGATTTATAACTAATATTCATCATCTTTCCTTTTTAAGCAATTTGTACATTGTAATCTTTCTCTTCTACTACACCATAGTAAGATGTATGCTTATGAGTAACAGAAACATTAAAACTTCCTGTTTTAACTACAGTCCCTGTTGAGCTTTCTGTTACTGTATATGTGCCAGCAAATTTATATGTGTAAGATAAAGCAATTACACCGTCTTTTCCTGCATCTGAACTTGTAACATTTACGCTTGCTGTAAACCCTGTCTGATCGGTATAAGTCTTCTTTATATTTGCGTGAAAAGAAGCAATCGAGACACCACCCGTATTACCTACAGACGAACGTTGGTGTACAGTAATAAAAACATGTCCTGTAAAAGCTGTTCTACTTCCACAAGCCATGCGATAGCCATTAACCATAACAGGCGACAATGTATAAATTCTGTTGCCACTGATAACTTCTGCAAACCTATTACCTTTAAAACAAGGAATATAACCACCATCAACAGCAACGCTGGGAGTTGTTATCTTTGATGATGTTTTAACCATTGAATAGGTAGTGCCACCATAATTGATTTTAATTGTTGCCATTAGCCAACGCTCACCTCATATCCGCTGATAAAGAAACTACCATTATTAGTTGAACGAGAGGCATAGCCAGCTGATGTGGCATGAGTTGCATTTGTTGCACTGTCAGCTGATGCGGCCGAATTTACACGCGTTATGGATACATTACCGGATGTATCTGGCTTAACGCCGTTGATAGATTTAGCATAATTCTGCTGAACAATTGCGTGTGGAGTTACCGCCTTGGTAATGCTTGAAGCATCTGCTGTAATATTGTCACTTAGCTGAACAATACCTTTTACGCTAGTTGTGGCATCTGAAACTAAAGCTAAAACATCCTGTTTAAGAGGAATTTTTTGCCAGACAGAATCGTTAGTTTCGGGCGCAACAACTGCTGTAGCAGGACCGTTATTTGACATACAGAGATATAGATGATTGTTTGTAAAGACAATATCATTCTTAGAATAATTTTTATCTCTTAAATATTTAAATGCTGTCCCTGAAGGAAATTTTAGAGTCAAGATGGCTGTTGCAAGTTGATTGAGAGAATTTTTGTCAGGTGTAACTCCAAGTTCTTTTATAGTATTTACAATTTCAGCAGTTACACTTTCAAACCAAGCAGCACCTGGAGTAGATGCAGGAATTGCCAACTCCGGAGATCCTGAAGTAAAATGCCCTTTTTCTGTAAGAGTTGATAACTTAGGTGCTGACTCTGCAGCATTAGCTTGCATGTAAAAATCCATAATATTGTCTCCGTTATAATTCAGATTTACCGTATAAAAAGATCACATTAGCGTGGCATGGAGCTAATGATTTAACCATACACTCAAACAACTGATCGCCCCACTCTGCAAGTGGTCGTGAAGCATCCCATGCTGTTGTAAACTCTTTCTTGTTGTATTTATCAACAGTAATAGTCATAAAGTAAGCTTTCCAATCATCGTCATACAAAGCCTGAGAACAATTAGAACGAGTTGTAAAAGTATTGAAGTTTTGAATGCTTACATTTTGATAATCAAGAGATCGCGCAATAAGGGCAACTAACTCACCAAAGCTCATACCTAGAGTTGCTATTTTTGTAACAAGAACTTTGCGGTATAAGTCAATGCTTGGATTATCTATGCTTTTTAAGCATTCATCAGGTATCCCCCATTGAGTAAACCATTCTGACAAAGTTACTTGTGCATCTCGAGGATCACTCTCATCAATCAGCATTTTTATTAAAGCATCTATTTGTGCGAACTCTTGCGCTGCTACATAAAGCATAGACATTAAGGTAGTATGATCGTCAAGTTCCCACGCAGGACCTCGTGGCAACAACGCTTTCATAGCCTTGTAATAATCATCTGTACTGTAGCCTAATCGTCCTCTTGCCATGTGATTTCTCCTACTGTAGGAAGATACTGACTACCTTTAGCCTGAATATCTACTTTTGGTTCTACAATTACATGATCAATTTCATCTATCAGCTTTGAAATAGCTAAGTTAAGATGAGATAGATAGATTTTTCCACCTGGCACAGATTCATCTTTAAAGACATCTTTAATTGCCTGTTCAGCTAGCTCTCGCATCGTGAGGTTGTTAGGCTTGATTTTGAGTTTGAAGTTGAATGGTTGAGGAACAGGAGCAACAACATACACTGTAGCCATTATGTTTGACATGATATCTAAATGCTGCTGTACCTTACTGATAAGTTCGCTGTCAGGTAAATTCATGTTATCGTCTAAGATACGCATGGTAACTGTACCTTTTCCCTGTTCTTGAGGGTAACACCACGCCTGTCCTACACCTTCAACCTCACGGCACCAAGCAATATAATCATCCTTAGTGCCTTGTCTTGGTGGATTCTGTGTATGCTCTAAAACACGCGCTCTTAAACTGTCATCAGATTCAATATCTGTACCACCTGTTAGTTCAGTAGTAGTTACAGCTTTGATTACTCCTACCAATGGTGTCGGTAGGCTAAGCTCTACATTTTTTGAGATGTTATAACTTTGTCCTGCTTCTAATGCTCTGACAGTTGCAACACCTTGTGAATCAGGGCTGGATATTGTTTCATACTGTAGACCTGTGTCTGTCTGAATGACTGTGTGCAGAGGAATGTCAGACACATCTTGAGCATATCTAAACTTTACAAAGCCTTTAGCTTTGGTTGCCTGTTTTCTTGACAGTCCCCAGATAGATGCAACTCTCTCAAGATAAGAAACTTCACAGCTATCTATAAACAACTGCCTACGACCATATTCAATAGCTGAATACAAGCTGTGAGCTACACTTGAAATGATTGTTTTAAATACAACAATGTCAGAGCGTCTTAGCTGAGTATTATCAAGCCTAGAGGTTGTTTCATTATCAACTCTGTCTTTGATTTCCTGTAGAGTAGGTCTAATTGTTGCCATTTAATACGTCCTTAATCTCATATGAAGTTTTGCCATGTTCTTGTTCTAGAATTACAGATAAGTTAATACGGTTAGGATCATTACTATCACGTTCTACGGAGACAGATATCTCTGTACAAATTCCATCTTCAACAAGCCATTTCAAAGCATCATCAGCCATTTCCTGAGCTCTTAATAGAGTTTCGGATGTAATTTTGCTTCTTAGGAGTTGCCAGAGCTTTGAACCTATTTCATCTTCATTTAAAGAATCTCCCCACCACCCCTGTTTGCCAAGCTCATGATCATAATCATCACTATCATCAGCTCTGCGCCATGTAAAGAGTGAAATTACAACGGCTCTTGATAAGTTGTCAGCCATATCAGAGGTAACAACTGCACCATTTAAGAATAATTGCATAGTAGCTCCATAATGGCTCGTTTAATTTGGGAAGGACAAAGATGAGATGATGAGAAGTCAAAAATTATCCATTGTTCTTTTACTTTTACAGCATAAGCAACACAACCTACAATGTAAGTGATATTGATGAGTTGCTCTTCAGAAACAACAAGGCCACTCCAATTTATGGAATGGCCATCGCTTGATACTTCATCTAAGCTTCTAGTCCAATTATCTTTCGAGCATTTAATAATTGGTCGTTTTGATTTTGGTATTTTTACAATCATAGAAACATTTATTTCACCTTACATGAATTAGTATAAAGCAGATTTACGATCACTTTGCGATCATTTTTGTTTACTTAATTCTAGATAACCTTCTAATAAAGTTATAAACATTTTTAAACCGTCAAAAATAATTTGGGTTTGCATAAAAACAGAAAAGATTAGTCCTGTTTTATAAATATAATCAAATTGAAAAGATGCTTTTACAAGTGTTAAACATATGATGAACAATAAGACATATACTTCAAATTCTATAACTGTTAGTTTTAAGCCTAAAATTATCTTTTGGCTATTTATGTGGTTTTTATTGAACTTAGCAAAGAATGTTAGAAGACATGAAGGGGCAATTAAATAAGTAGCAAAAAATAAGCTAACTAATGCTATTAATATATCTATGAAATTTTTATCTAATACCTTATCAAATAAAGAGTTTTTTAACAAAGTTATATCAATAAAAACAAAAATAGCAGATATAAAAGCTATGACTAGTAAACTAACTTTATTTTCAAGAAAATAGTTAAATAATTTTTTCATATTTACACCACATATTTTCTTAATTTTAGGATTAGTTCTGATAATACATTAGAGAATTTTTGATTATCTTTCATACATAAATCTAAATTACTGCATCTTACACTTCTTATTGATTTATCTAATTTACTATTAAACTCAATTTGCCCATTATCGTCATAAGCAGTAATATTTGAACTAGCAATACCTTCTGTAGTTAGATCACTCATTGCTATAAAATCAGGATTGTTATCATCTATATTTAATGAACTATTTGAACTTGCTTTTAAATTTAAAGATGCAGTTTCAGCTCCAGAGTCAGCCCTTAAACTTTGAATGAGTTCTGCTGCATTTTTATTGTTCACGGACATATTCTGCGAGTGGACAGTAAATACAAACTCTTTGATTGATTTTTGATTGCTTTTTACAAAATCCAAAAATGTATTTGTTTCTAGAATTGGGTTAATTTCTAAAGTAAGAAATGCACTTTTACAACTTAAAGTTACATTTTTAAAAATTAAGTTTTGCAATAAATCAAAACTAAAATAATTGCTATCTTCTATAGCTAAAACTTGTGTATTCCTACTTTTATCAACAACAATATATATTTGCTGATTATAAGAAGGTTCTTTTCGGATGGTTTTTAAATCTTCATTTTTAATATTGGTGGTTGATTGTTTGCCAATTTTAAAAACCAAATAATCCTCTTCATCTTTTATTTCATTAGAAGTAAATGGCGTTTTGTCATCATGAATTTTGATAATTTCATTTTTAATATATTTTATAAAAAGCTCATTTTTATGTTCAAAGGCTTCTTTAGCCGTCATATTTTCAGAACTAAATGACCTTTCATCAATTATACCGTTATCAATGCATAGCTGATATCTATAACAATTGAATTTCATTTTATATTCTTAATTTCCGCTAAGTTTTAGTAAAGCCATATAAAATGGGACATAGATAAAATAATTTAATGAACGAAATAAATTCGTTATTCCACTTAATCCATCTAGATATAGGATTACAAAAATGCCAAACATCCAAATAGACATACAAAAAGCCGATATAGCATAAAATATTTTCTTAAACGCAGTTATTAAACGTTTTAGATTATCATTCTTTATATATGAAGTCTTCATTTACTGCATCTATTATTTTTACATTAGACAAAACCAAAAAATCCATGCCTTTTTTGTATTTTTTTCTAAAATTCTGAAAATCCCAATTATCAAGATTTATATAATTAGACCATGGATAAAGTTTTACATCCACATCTATTTTACTCCAATAGGCTAATTCATTATTAAAAAAGAAAGAATCTATTTCAAAATTAAAAGTATCATGAGCAAAAATCCCGATCTTATCTATGTGTATAGTTCTAGAACTATCACTATTCAAAGTTATTTTGCCACTAGCTAAGGCTCTAAAAGTAAAGCCTGCTAATGAAGCTAATAAACCATCAAGTTCAATTGTTGGATTCTCATTTACAGCATAATAAGTAAAATAATTTTTCTCTAATTCGTGCCATTCACTTTTAGTAAAATCAAATTCACCTCCTGTATTCCAAACAGGCGATCTTTTTAAGATTTTAACAATTTCATTTTTGGTTTTGTCGTTTAATAAATTTGATGAGTATGGATATACAAATTTTAAAAGTTCATCTTTGGCATAGTCATACGATAAAAGCCAATCAATATCAATAAAAAAAGGTTCTGATGGTAACGTTAAATCTTGTGGTTGTTTATCTATGCTATATGCATTACCTAAAAACCATCTTCTTAGCATTAAAGATAAATAATGCCATCCTATTTTGTCATTTTTATTTTCTTTGTTTTCAGATACATTTTGAGCAATTTCAGGTGTATACAAAAGTATATCTTCTAATTCTTTTTGCTCTTGTTTATCTTCTTCAGTAGCATTGTCATCATACTTATGTTCAAAGTCAGCTCTCATACAAGCAAAAGCACCTATGTTCAAACAATCTTGAAGATAATCACTTTCACCTACGATAATATTAGAGGCTCCTTCTGCTACAGCTCCACCACAATCAACACTATCGCCAATACAAGCAATTGCCTTACCGTTTACTAATACTTTAGAATTACCACTTGAGATATGAGGAGTATGTGTTACATGGACTGTGCAACCGTGTACTTGGTAGCTATCACCTATACGCCCACAAGCTTTACCTTTAACCATTACTGTACTTGAGCCACTTGAAAGTGTTACTGCGGGGCAATTGTCATGCCCTGTACATTTATCACCTACTCTAGTTACTGCTGGCATTATCCAATATTAACTCCTGAACCATTGATGTTAACTAAACCACCCGCACTAATATTGACATTTCCTGATGCATTGATATTGATATTAGCTGATGAGGATAAAGTAATATCTTGTGCTGCATTAACTACAACTTCTTTTCCTGCTGTTACCTTAACACTATCAGTTGTCTTAACTGTGATAGGTGAGTCAGCACCGTCAATCTCAATGCCGTCTTGCTTAAGGTACACGTGACGTTTTTTATCGTCATAGATCACCACTTCACCGGTTTTTAATGACTTAACTCTGAAACGTCTGTCTGCCACACACATAACAAAGCCTAACTCGTGACTTTCATCTGTGT
>OIZS01000067.1_pt1 | contig 62083 bp, 47 predicted proteins | sample 1588641 | NCBI WGS metagenome assembly OIZS01 (sample SAMN03283240) | human gut metagenome | biome: human-associated habitat; material: feces | host: Homo sapiens | place: Peru | collected 2012
CGTTCCGCCACTTATCTTTAAAGACCCGAACATGTATTCGGGTTTTTTCGTTTTTGTATCATACAATTTAATCAACTGAATTTTATCTTCTAAATCTCATAACTTTTTTCAAATATTGTCTGTTCGTTAGATATTTAGATCTAGTTCTTAGCGTATACTAAGCATAAATTGTGATAGGAGCTGATCTTGATTAGATTTTTAAACTTTGTATCTATTATCGTAGCTTTCGTCATTTTAGCTTTTGGTGTCTTTAACTATGTTAATCGTGACCATACAACGATCTATGTTGGAGTAGATGGTTATAGTGCACCGTTTTCAATGACAAGCGATATTGGCGATCTAAAAGGCTTTGGTGTTGACTTAATGCGAGCTGTTGCTAATGCATTAGATGTTAACGTTGAGTTTAGAATGATTCCTTTCTATGTTCTTCAGGACTCTTTACGCCGTGGCACTGTTGATGCTGTAGTAGCTCCATTTGATTCTAATTTAAAAGAGAATCAACTAAATTCAAATTTTACTGTACCTTATTTTAAAAATAACTTAGTTTTTGCTGTTAAAGATAATCTTGCTTCTAAGTATAAAGATATATCTTCAATGTCAGGTGTTAAGTTTTGTGTCACAGATAAGCCTGATGTTTTAAAGTATTTACGCTCAAAATACAAAAACTCTGTAATTATGATTTTTGCTAGTTCCGAGGATGCTTTTTCATGTCTTTACAAGGAGCAGTGCGCAACTTTTATAGACAGTAAATCTAGTATGTATTACTACATTAGTAAACATCGTTTGAGAAAACTTACTGTTAAAGATATCCCTTTTACTGGTGAAGTTACCTACAAGATCGCTGTAGGTGATAATAAAGCAGAGCTATTAAATAGAATCAATAAAGGTCTCGATTACTTAATTAGCACTAGAGAAATTGATAATATCAGTAAAAAGTGGTTCTCAATTCCTTCAGAGCTTTAGCTGATTACTTTTTAGTAGAGACTTTTAGAAACAAAAAAGCGAACTCGTGTTAAGTTCGCTTTTTAATAATGTGTTTATCTATTTTTAGTTTATTCTGATTCTTTTAGTGAATCTAAAATATTGTTTCCAAACCAGTCCATACTGATCTTTTCAAACACACCATTTTCTTCAACCTCTTTTAATCCTTTGTTAATTAGATTTAGAAGTTCTTTATTGCCTTTTTGCACTGCAATACCGTAATACTCTTTATCGATATGTTTCTTAATTTCGATTGAGGTAAATTTACCAGAGTTATCCTTAGTTAAGAAAAAGTCATTTACAGGCTTGTCATGAATTGCAGCAAGGCAACTGCCGTTACCTAACTCAATATAGGTCTCAGGAGGAGTATTAAAGATCTTATCTTTAGACTTTTGAAGAAATTTCTGGGTGAAGTTAGTACCGGTTGCTGCTAACTGAGTGCAGATTGGGTGACCGTCTAACTTCTCATAGGTATCATATTTTTGAGCATTCTTCTTTTCAATGACATAGCTCATACCGCATAAGTAGTATGGATCTGAAAAGTCTACCTTTTTTGCTCTTTCTTCAGAAATGGTGAAACCTGAGATGATGAGATCAATGTTGCCTGTCATCAATGAAGGAATTAAACCATCAAAAGGCATTACATTGATTTTTACGTTATATCCAAGATCTTTACCAATAGCCTTGATTAAATCGATATCAAAGCCTGTGATATTACCTTGATCATCAATATAGGTAAAAGGAGCGAAAGCACCTTCGCAACCTACATTTAAAGTTTTTCCTTGAGCATTGGTGTTTGCCTCATCAGCATAAGCAGATGACAGTGAGCTTACGATAGCTAAAGAACATATTGCTAAGGATCGAACTGATTTTTTTAAAGCTTGGAACATAGTAACTCCTCCTAATAGATATTGTATAAAAAAGAGCATTAACTTTGTAGATAAAAAAGGGGATATTTACTCTAAAAGGCAGGATTTTCTAATATTGCTCTTAAATTTAACTTTGTTGCTCTTATTTATTCTTAAGCTTGGTAAAAATTTAACGCCTCAATGAAATTTTACGGCAAGCAAATCGAACCGAGCAACATCTCATAATTTTTTCGGTTCAATTGAAGCCAAACAAGTTAATATAAACTTGTAGCTTAAAGTTACATGTTAACTACAGTATATGATTAACAAACAATTTTTGTGATAACGATCGGCCCCATTTGGTGGCCGTAAAAAGAAATTAGTGAATCTCATAAAGAGCCACTTCATGGATATAATAGAGATCGCACTTGAAGCACTGAGCGTTTAAGATCATATATTGAACGTCATCTTAAACTGTTCAAAACGTATGTTACAAGCGCTCTAGTTTTTACAAATCTCATGAAAGGTAAAATCATAAGTCATATTATTGAAGTAATATCTAAAACACCAAGAATGCAAACAATGCTTAACCAACCAAGCATGGCAAAAAAACTAGTGCAAAAAATTTTTTTATTCTTTCATAAAATTCATATTTATAGATACTTTGTTATTCAAAATCAATATATTACTTTATGCACTGTTTTTGACATTAAGGATCGCATAGTGAGCATTTAAGCGATAAACCGCTGTTCACGTTTATACTCAAGGTCGATTTTTTGATCAAACTTCTTTTAGGAGAATAAACATGAAGTTGTACAAACTCGCACCTTTAAGTGCTATCTGCATAGCAACACTGATAGCTTCTGGATGCTCTTCAGATTCACAGAAAGCAAATGAAACTTTATCTGCACAAACAATGACTGTATCTCAGAAGGCTAATCCATTAGCAACTCATGGTGTTGTAACATCTCCAAACTACCTTGCAACACAGGCTGGTCTTGACGTTCTAAGACGAGGTGGTAATGCAGTTGATGCTGCAATTGCAACTGCTGCAACTCTAACAGTTGTATATCCACAGATGTGTACACTAGGTGGCGACAACTTCTGGCTTATTTATAATGCAAAAACAGGTGAGCTAAAGGCTCTGAACGCATCAGGTAGGTCTGGTAGCAAAGCTACAATCGAATTCTACAAATCAAAAGGTTTTGAAAAAATTCCTTCTCGTGGTTACTATGCAGCAAATACAGTCCCTGGTGTAGTATCAGGCTGGGATGAGGCATATAAAATGTCTCAAAAGGAAATGGGATCTAAATATAAATGGGCCGACATTTTAAAGACACCAATTGATTATGCAAAGAATGGTTTTCCTGTAAGCACATCTTTGAATTTCTGGACTAAGGTTGATATTGATCCTACCGATTCTGAATTCAGAAATCTTCAGCGATTCCCAGAGTTTTCTAAAGTATTCTTAAAGAATGGAACTGATGCTTATGATGTAGGTGAAATTCTTGTTCAGCCTGATCTTGCAAATACATTATCTTTAATTGCAAAGAAAGGAGCTAAAGAATTTTACCAAGGCGAGATTGCAAAAAAAATTGTAGCAGATCTTCAAGCAAATGACGGTATGCTCTCTCTTGAGGATTTTAAGAACCATCATGCAGATTGGGTTGAGCCTATCCACGTTAATTACAGAGACACTGTAGCATACAACTTTCCACCTAACACTCAAGGTATGGCATCTTTAGAGATTCTGAATGTTTTAAACAATTTTGATGTTAAGAGTCTAGGTGAAGGTACTGCAGATTACTACCATGTAATTATTGAAGCAACCAAACAAGCTTTCGCTGACAGAGATAAGTATCTGACCGATCCTGAATTTTCTGACATTCCTTTAGATTATCTTTTAAGTAAAGATCATGGTAAGGATCAGGCAAAGCGTATCAGCATGGAAGAAGCTGCTATCAAGGTTGAACCTTTAGATCCTAAAGGTGATACTATTTGGTTAGGTGTTGTAGATAAAGATGGCAACGCTGTTTCTTTAATTCAGTCAATCTATCATGACTTTGGTTCTGGTATAGTGCCTAAGGGAACAGGTGTTATCCTTCAGAACAGAGGTTCATTCTTTAGCCTCGATCCAAATCATGTAAATGCTCTAATGCCTCACAAGAGAACATTTCATACTCTAAATCCTGCAATGATGCTTAAGAACGGCAAGCCATATCTTGTATATGGAACCATGGGCGGTGAGGGGCAACCTCAGACACAGGCTGCTATTGCAACAAGAGTCGTTGATTTTGGTATGACTCCACAAGAAGCAATCAATGCTCCTAGATGGTTATACGGGAGAACATGGGGCAAAGCATCAAATGACCTAAAGATGGAAGGAAGAATTCCTGAAAAGGTCACTGATGAATTACAAAAGCGTGGTCATCCTGTAAAGCGTGTTGATGATTACACTGATACCATGGGGCATGCAGGTGCTATCCTAGTCGATCAGGAAACAGGTGTACTGCAAGGTGGAACCGATCCTCGTGGTGACGGCTTAGCTGCTGGATACTAATTACTATCATACAATGGACTTACAAATATTGACTACTGTGAGTCCATTCGTCATTTGAATTTTCCTTTTTTGTTAATCTCCTTACCACGAAATTTAAGTCTCTCTAGTAGCAAGACGATTTTGAGAGCTTTGCTACCTAAATAAAGTTCTTTTCAGTCGAACAACCTGTGAAAGCAGATTATCTGAAATTGAAAGCATGTTTTTTTGCATCTACTCGGAACCTCAAACAGATCCTGAGTTGCATTAAAGCTTTTTTACACTGACTTTTACAGTCAGTGAGATCTTTAGAAAATTACATTGTGAAGCTCACAAAGTCGGTTTTAATTGCTTTTTTCTTAAGGTTGTTCAAAAGCTAGTTATAAGCGCATATAACGCGATTATAGAGGGATGCTTTTATGGGGATTTGTTTTGTCATTTTCTCTTGTCATCGATCTGTAGAGAGCTTAAAAGAGCGTTACAGATCGTTTTGAGATGGTTAATCAAGTTGAAATTGAGCAATCACTAATGCTAAAAATCGCTGTTGGTATAATAACAGCAGTAGAAAAAGCTAAGGTGAGTCAATGGATTTCAACGAGTTAAAACAAGATGCCGAGAAACTATGTAAAGAGCTAAAAGATAAAGCTCCAGCAGATTTATCTGTACTTGTGCTCTCGTTGTCAACCATCATCAATATGATGATAACCATGTTCTCTGGAATTATGGAGCAGAATAATAAGCAAACAGCTACCATGTCAGAACTGAAGCAAATAATTTCAGACTTGCAGGAAACCATAAAAGACCTGCAACGACAACTGAACATGGATTCACACAACAGCTCAAAACCACAATCAAGTGATGGCTATAAGAAAGCAAATAAAAAAAGAAGCCTAAGAGAGAAAACTGGTAGAAAGACAGGTGGACAGAAAGGTCATAAAGGAGTGAACATGAAACTCCATCATGAGCCAAAGGAGCTCATGCCTACCTAACGTCACATCTTTTCTCAGCTCATCCAAGAAACAAGGTATAGATGCATTTGAAGTTCTAATCTCTGCTTTTAATGGCAAGACAGAGATCGTTTGGGGTAGGTTCTGAGTAGTTACAAAAAAAGTAAATTTTTAAATAGGTCTTTATTCAATAAAGAGAGGCTTTAGAGTAGAGTTTCTAATTCTGTAGATCATTATGGTGCATGAAAGAATTGGTAATCAATAAAGCCTTTGCCTGACGGCACTTACAGCTATGCATAAGTGTTTTTATATTGCCTACAAATAGCAAATTTCATATAATGTACGCATTTTTAAGACAAGTAATCAATGTTGATTTTCCTTTCTTCTGAAAGGGAAACGATTTTGTGTGCAATAAATATGATGAAAATACTCATGAATTTTCATCATAGGAATTTTACACAGAAAGCTATTGATGCCCTAAATAAAAGAGGCTTTTTTATGTCAATGCGTTCAATTTACTGTGGTAATGTAAATTTAACCAATAAAGACAGCGAGGTTACTTTATGCGGTTGGGTTAACCGCAGACGTGATCTTGGTGGTCTGATTTTTATCGATTTAAGAGATAGAACTGGTATTGTTCAGGTTGTTTTTGAACCTGATAACGAGTCTGTTCATGCCCTAGCATCTACTTTAAGAAATGAGTACTGCATCTGCGTAAAGGGTACTGTAAAAGCTCGTCCTGATGACCAGATCAACAAGAAGATGGCTACAGGTGAAATTGAAGTTTATGCAACAGAGCTAAAGATCTTCAACAAAGCTGGTGTGCTACCATTAGATTTCAATCAGGATAACTCCGAAGAGCAGCGTTTAAGATACAGATATCTTGATTTACGTCGCCCAGAGATGGTTGAAAAACTTGTAACCAGAGCAAAGATCACTCACTTTGTAAGACATTTCTTAGATGAGAATGGTTTCTTAGATATCGAAACCCCAATGTTAACTAAAGCCACCCCTGAAGGTGCTCGTGATTACTTGGTTCCATCTCGTATTCATCATGGTAAGTTCTACGCTTTGCCTCAGTCACCACAGTTGTTCAAACAGCTGTTAATGATTGCAGGTTACGATCGTTACTATCAGATCGTAAAGTGCTTCCGTGATGAGGATTTAAGAGCTGACAGACAGCCAGAATTCACTCAGATCGATGTTGAGACTTCATTTATGACTTCTCAGGACGTTCGTGACATCATGGAAGAAATGATGCGTGAACTGTTCAAGAGCATTAAGAACGTCGATTTAGGCAAACTTCCTGTTATGAAATGGGAAGAGGCAATGGACAGATTCGGTTCAGACAAGCCTGATTTAAGAATTCCATTTGAATTAAAACTTGTTGATAATGCTGTTGTAAACTCAGAGTTTAAGGTTTTATCAGAACCTGCTAATGACAAAGACAGCAGAGTCATTGCTTTTGCTCTTCCAGGCGGTGCTGCTTTAACTCGTAAGAAGATTGATGAGTATACAGACTATGTTAAGAAGCTAGGCGCATCTGGTCTAATCTATATCAAAGTAAATGATCTAAATGCAGGTGCTGAAGGTCTTAAGTCTTCAATTGGCAAGCACGTATCAGAGCAGGAGCTTTTAGATTTAGTAAAACTGTCTGAAGCAAAGTCTGGTGATATCGTCTTCATCTGCTGTGGTAAGAGAGTAAAGACCGCAACTGCAATCGGTTCACTGCGTATTAAGGCAGCCCGTGATATGAACTTAGTAGCTGATGGCTATAAAGCTCTATGGGTTGTCGACTTCCCAATGTTCGAAATGACAGAGGAAGCTGGTCTTACAGCAATGCACCACCCATTTACAGCACCAAAGGATGTAACTCCTGAGCAGTTAATCTCTGATCCTATGTCAGTTTACGCTGATGCTTATGATCTTGTAATCAACGGTTATGAGTCAGGTGGCGGTTCTGTACGTATTTATGATGAGAACATGCAGAATGCAGTATTTACTGTTTTAGGCATTTCTAAAGAAGAGGCCCGTGAGAAGTTTGGTTTCTTACTGGATGCTCTATCATTCGGTGCTCCTCCACATGCTGGTCTTGCATTCGGTCTAGACCGTGTAACCATGCTGTTAACCGGTACTGATAACATACGTGATGTTATTGCGTTCCCTAAGACAACAGCTGCTGCATGTCTAATGACAGATGCACCTAATGTTGCAAGTGAAGATGCTTTAAGAGATCTTGCAATTTCTGTAACAGATTTTGAAAAATAACGCAGTGCGTTCATTTAGGAGATAAAAATGTCAGGTCATTCAAAATGGGCTAATATCCGTTTCCGTAAAGCAGCCCAGGACGCAAAACGTGGTAAGGTTTTTACCAAATTAATTCGTGAAATTACAACAGCTGCTCGTATGGGTGGCGGTGATGAGTCAAGCAACCCACGTCTGCGTTCAGCAGTTGTTGCTGCTTTAGCTCAGAACATGACTCGTGATACCATCAAGCGCGCTGTTGAGCGTGGTGTTGGTGGCGGTGATGGTGCAGATTTAGAGAACATCACCTATGAAGGCTACGGTGTTGGTGGCGTTGCAGTTATGGTTGAGTGCATGACTGATAACCACAATCGTACCGCTTCAGACGTTCGTCATGCATTCACCAAGTTTGGTGGTAACTTAGGTACTACAGGTTCTGTAGGCTACTTATTCACCAAGAAAGGTGTAATCAGCTTTGCTCAGGATGAAGATGGCAAAATGCCAATCGATGAAGAGCAGGCAATGGAAATTGGTCTTGAGGCTGGTGCTGACGATATCGTAACCAATGATGATGGTTCAATCGATGTTTACACTGCTCCTGAGGCATTTGCAGATGTTGTAGAAGCATTCGAAGCTAAGGGTATCAAACCTACTAATGCTGAAGTTTCAATGGTTCCATCTACAGAAGCTGAACTTGATGCAGATAATGCTGCAAAGTGCATGCGCATGATCGACGCTTTAGAAGATCTTGATGATGTTCAGAACGTTTACCATAACGCATCATTCCCTGATGACGTTGAGTTAGACTAAAAAAGAGAAAAATTTTTTAATAATTTTTTTGCTTTTTTGGTATTCATAACCTATAAATATTTAGTTGAATGGGCAAGAGTTAATCTCTTACCCATTTGCTTTTGTTACGACTGCAGCGTCTAGGAAAATTATAATAATGGATAACAATTCAGCAAGTACAGAATTTAAACAGTTAATTGCAAAAGGAAAAGATCAGGGCTATCTGACCATTGATGAAATCAATGATTTAATTCCACCTGATATTATCAGTGGCGATCAGCTGTCTGTTTTCATTCAGACATTCATTGATATGGGTATCAATGTTTGTGAAACACCCCCTGAGGCTGATGATATTCTTTTAAATGGCAACTCACAGACTGACTCAGAGGATGTTGAGATTGTTGCAAACCAGCTGGACAGTTCAGTTGATATCGGCAGAACTACAGATCCTGTTCGTATGTATATGCGCGAAATGGGTAACGTTTCTCTTTTAACCAGAAAAGATGAAATTGAAATTTCAAAGCGTATCGAAAAGGGCACTAATGAAGTTCAGCTGTGTCTAGTTGAATATCCACAGGCTATGGAAGAACTGTTCTCTCGTTATGAGCAGACTTTAGAGCCAGATTCAGAGATTAAGCTTGGCGATATTATCAACGGTTTTGCTGATCCTAATTCACAGGAAAGTGAAGATGGCGAAGACATCGCTATCGATGAGAAAGCAGAAGCAGAACTTGATAAAGAGCTAGAAGCTTTAGATGAAGAAGATGAGTCTATGGAGCTTGACAAGAAGAGTGCTAAGAAGGGTAAGAAAGCTACTAAGGCATCTAAGAAAGACGAAGAAGCTGATGATGATATTGATGATGCAGATGAAGGCTCTGATTCTCCAACTGATTCTGGCCCAGATCCTGAGGAGACCAGAAAGCGCTTTACAGAACTTCGAGTTCAGTTTGACAAGGTAACAGCTGCAAGACAGAAATCTACAACTGATAAGAAGTACAAGAAAGAACTTGAAAAATTAGTAGAGATCTTTGAGACCTTTAAGATTGTACCTTCACAGCTAGAAAGTCTATTACGTAAGATGCACGATATGATGGATCGTGTAAAGCGTCAGGATAGACGTGTTCGTGAGATCGCAGTTGGTCGTTGTGGCATGAAGATCGACGAATTAAAGAAGTATTACAACGAAACTGAAACAGTTTCTAATATGGACTGGTTCGAGAAGGCTGTTAAAGTTAAGAAGCCTTATGCTGCAAAACTAAAAGGGTACGAAGCAGAAATTCAGAAATGTGTTGAAGATCTAAAAGAAATAGAAGACGATTCAGGTATCAACATAGCTCGTTTACGAGACCTCTCACGTAGAATTATGATGGGCGATGCAATGGCAAAGAAAGCCAAGAAGGAGATGGTTGAAGCTAACCTTCGTCTTGTAATTTCTATTGCTAAAAAGTACACCAACCGTGGTCTTCAGTTCCTCGATCTAATTCAGGAAGGTAATATCGGTCTGATGAAGGCTGTAGATAAGTTTGAGTACCGTCGTGGTTATAAGTTCTCTACTTATGCGACCTGGTGGATTAGACAGGCTATCACAAGATCTATTGCTGATCAGGCTCGTACTATTCGTATTCCTGTGCACATGATTGAGACTATCAATAAGCTCAACAGAATTTCTCGTCAGATGTTACAGGAGAAGGGCAGAGAGCCTACTCCTGAAGAGTTAGCTTCAAAGATGGGCTTACCTGAGGAGAAGATCCGCAAGGTAATGAAGATTGCAAAAGAGCCTATTTCACTTGAGACTCCAGTAGGTGATGATGACGATTCACATTTAGGAGATTTCATTGAGGATAGCTCAATTGTAGTACCAGCTGAAGCTGCTACATCTGAGAGCTTAAAGAATGCTATCAACGGTGTTCTAGATGAAATGCCTCCAAGGGAAGCTCAGGTTCTGCGTATGCGTTTTGGTATTGGTATGCCATCAGATCATACTCTAGAAGAGGTTGGTCGTCAGTTTGGTGTTACCCGTGAGCGTATTCGTCAGATTGAAGCAAAAGCTTTACGTAAGCTTCGTCATCCATGTAGATCACAAGGTTTACGTGGTTTCTTGGATTAACTTTAAGTTATTTTAAGATCTGTGAGAAGGCGCCTTATGGCGCCTTTGTTGTCATCAGAAATAAAAAATGGATCATGTAATAAAACATGATCCATTATTAAAATCCTAACAAGGATCTGTTAATTAAAGCTCAGCACCTAATTCCTGACGAATGTAAGCACCAGCGCCTAATAGACCAGCATCACCGTTTGAAATTACATATACAGGGATTTGCTTTAAGGTATCCTTGAAACGACCTTTCCCTTCAAACTGCTTTCTAAAGTCAGTGTTCTTGAAGTAATCGATAAAGCGTGGAACGATACCACCTGCGATATAAACGCCACCCTTAGTTAACAGGTCGATAGCTAAGTTACCGCCAAATGAACCCATTAAAGAGCAGAATACATCAACAGTTTCCTTGCAATCAGGGCAAGGATCTTTAGCAAAAGCTCCTGATGTTACATCACAAGGCTCAACGTCCTTAATCTCATGACCGTTTAACTGGGCAATTGCCTTATAAACGTTTACCAGACCCTGACCTGATAATAATCTTTCACCAGATACGTGGTCGAACTTTGTACGTAATACTCTTACGATTTCATCCTGTCTTGAATTGGTTGCAGCAATATCAACGTGACCACCTTCTGATGAAAGAGCGATCCACTTGCCGTTAACCTTGATTAAGTGACCTACACCTAAACCGGTACCGGCACCGTAAATTGCCTTTGGTGCATTAGGATCGATCTTATCACCACCAATCTTAGTCATTTTGTCTAAAGGAATAGCTGTAGTACTCATAGACATAGCTGTAAAGTCGTTGATGAACTCTAATTTCTCTAAACCAAGGTTCTTTTTCATCTGAGAGATTGAAAATTCCCATGGATTATTTGTCATCTTAACGTAATCGCCATCTAAAAGAGTAGCGATTGCAATACAAGCAGAGTCAAACTTTGCGCCAGTTTCTTCTCTGAATTTTACAATAACTTTTTCTAAAGACTCGTTTTCTACAGAAGAATAAACTTTTGTATTTGATAAACTGCCATCTGCTAAATTAACTAGTGACAGTCTTGCATTAGTGCCGCCCACATCGCCTACTAATGCTAATCCCTGAAGCTGACTCATTATTGACCTCTGACAAAATTTTCTAAAAAACTGTAAATAATTATACTTAAAATCGTTGTGTGAATTATCCACATAATTAAACTATTTATTCTAATTTTTTAAACCAATTTCGTCAAAGATAATGTGTACAATTTGTGAACAGCACAATCCTTTTATTGTTACGATATTTTCTCTTCTTTATCAGAGTCGTCATTAGCTTTGGTAAGCAACTTATTAGGTTCTTCTAACAGGCTTAAAGATGCAAGTAAAGATTTAGAAATAATGTCATGCACTACAGAGTAATTATTCTGAAAACTTAAACTTGTGCTTCTTTGCTTTTGCATTAACACTACTTTTTTGTTCTCGATAATGTCTGAGAATGTCTTTTGCTTCTTTTGTGGTCCTCTATAGTAATTGCTATCAGCAGTTGAAGGGGCTTCTTCGTACTCATAATCTACATTAAATTCGTTATCAAAATCACTGTCATCTTCAGGAGCTTTCCCAATTTCCTCATCAGGAAGATCTTCGTTCGTAAAAGCGTTATCAAAATCACTGTCAAAATACAAATCGCTTTCGTCAATCCTACCCATATCAGGATCAGGCTCTTCATCAGCGATGTAACCTAAGTCAAAGTTGTCATCAGCTTCAAATTTTCCCATTGGTGCTTCAATACTTATGGTATGAGTTGCTGTCTCAGACTTATTACCATCTTTTACAAAGTAAAAGGTCTGACCTCCAGTTTTTGAGGTGTATTCATGATTGTAGTTACCTTCTTTTTGCATTCCATTAGCGTATTTGTAACTGAGATCAACATAATCGTTGAGATTAAAGTACTTGTTGTTACCTACAAGTTCATCATAGTTGTAAACCTTGTCAAAAGTGTCGGTGACAAAGATCTTATCGTCATCTATAAAGTAGGGGATAAAGAAGCCACTGTTCTGATAGTAGCCATTAACTTTTATAAATTCTCTTGAATTATGCTGATACTCGTTATCAATGGATGCTGTAGCCTGACTGTAACCAATAGCACTGATTAAACCTAAAGAGTAGTCATCTGAAAAATCAGTTTTCCCAAAATTAGCTCCAGTTAAATTAAGTTCATCTTTTAACTCGCCTAATACACTTCCAAAGGTATAGTTGTCACGGGTAAATAAGTGCTTTTGTGTTTTAGTACTAAAACCAGCCGTTACATTTTCAAAATTAGAAGATGCGCCATCATAGGTTGCAAGTCCTGCCAGACCTCCTGCGTAGATCTTTTTATTCCCAAGATTTGAAAAGGTAAAACTAAGTCCATCTACCTCAACGTTTTTGATAGTTGAGGCTTTGATTACACCTGCAAGTCCTCCTATGTAAGTAGAATCTTCTGGTGAGCTTACACTTATAGAAGGATTTTTGATTTTTAAGTTTTCAATAGTAGAGCCATTTAAAGTTGAGAACAGACCAATGTTTTGCTCAAGATTAGTGCCTTTACCTTCTATGCTGTAAGTAATAGAGTTAAAGGCGCCATCAATCTTTCCTGTAAAGTCATTAGTACCGGTTACAGCTGAATTTAATGATCCTAAATCAATGTCATTAGTAATAAAGTAACAGCCAGAAGGATCGGATGCTATATTCAGAAACTCCTCTTTTGTAGAAATAGCGGTTTTATCAGTATGATCAAAAAGACCATCCTCTTTTGTAAGTCCCAACTCTTTTTCAAGATCGACCTTTTTACTCGAGCCAATATCAATTCTTTTAATAGAGCTGTGGATAGATACCGTATCTTTAAGCGGCTTTACACTGTCTAAAACACCTGTACTTAGTTCAATTTTTGAAATATCACGTATGATGACCTGACTGCCGTCAATTACGGTGTTTTCAGCATGCAAAGTACCTATGAGTTTTACCTTTCCCATACCTCTTTTTGTAAATTCAAAATCACCGGTGTCAATAAAGTTATCAACGTTCTCTTGAGAGAGTTTTGATGTCGATAAAATTGCATTATTAGCCTTAAAGGATCCTGTAATTCCAACATTGATACCATTAGGATTGATTAGATAGATATTGTTGTTGCCTATAGAGCTTACATTGCCGTCGATAACTGAGATATTGCTGCTTTTTACAATATTAAGAAATGTGGCGTCAGTGCCTGTAAAGACTACACTATTGCCTTTAGCAACTGAAAAATCATTCCATGAAATGACATTTCTGTCTGTATTTGAACTAATGAACATTGAGTTAGGTCCTCTTGAGACTGAAACCTCTCCATGTATGATTTTTTCACCAGTAGGCAAAGCTGCAGCACTATGGGCACTTTTAATTGCCATAGCTAGTAATGAGAAGATAAATAATTTGCTTATAGTTACTTTCATAAATATCCTAAATTGAGTAGTTCTATTGCTTAATACTGTGTTTTTATTAAATCTTGGCGTAGCCTGCTTTTAACAGGAACTTTGCTGAATCCTTTGCATATTCTTTGTTTTTACCAATAGCTTTGCTTACAGAGGCTGAAAGGTAAAAGCCACCATAACTTATGTTGGAGCCAGAGCCTATGGCATAAAAGGATTCTTTTTTCTCAACCTCGACGTTTTTGGCATGGGCCTGCATGAAATTTACAAAGAAGTCCAGATAAGGCTTACTCATGAGTTTTGTCTGTAATTTAAGATCATGAAACAGACCAAGATCAGAGGAAGCTAAAGAGCCGTCATAAGCTGATACTCCGTATGCTCCTCCTGGTATGAACTTGTCTGAGGCATCCACTGCCTTTTGCGCGTACTGCACACTAAGAGTGTTGATTAAGGAATAGTTTTTATAGAAGTTCCAATCTAGCTTTGAATCAAAGTTAGAAAGTAAATAAGCGCGCTGTGACTTGTCGTCAGATAAATTGCTTTTATCCTGTACAAGACCGTAGTCAAGTTTTAAGGTATTTAAAAAGTTTAAGTCTTCTTTAAATACAGATGCTTCAAAATCAAAATAGCCACCGAATTTGTTTCTCTTCAATTCGAGAGAATAGCTTTCAATTTTGTCGGTAAGAGCTTTGTAGTAGCCTCCACCTGTAAAGTTAACTCTACTGTCTAACGTTCTGTATAAAGGCTCTTTTATATAGAGATTACCTCCTAATGAATTGCCTTTTACCTCTAAAGAGTCATAGGAATCTCCAAGCTCATAGCTTCCATAATTAAACTGAAAGCCAAAGATAGTAGGATGTGAGGTGAAGGGAATGGAATACCCTAGGATTAGGTTGTTCTGTTTTTTATCAGTGGTGCCTAGAATAATGTATCCCTTATCAGCATGTTTTGATAAGTTCAGTGAGTTCAATGATAGTGTGTAACGGTTCTTACCGGTAGACTCATTACCGTAGTTGTCATAGCTTAGCTCATAACCAAAACGGGAGCGACCTATAAGATCGATAGTTAAAGACGCATGATCTGCTTTATTTTGAGAATTCTCAAAGTAGCCTGCAATATCAAAGATATTTAGATCTTTAATCTTAAGCAAGCTTGCGTTTAACTCATGAGAATTGATCTCCTTACCTTGAAACTTACGTACATTCTCGGTGAGCATGTAAGCTGTTTTAGGAGTGAGTGAGGCGTAGTTTGAAATCTTTATGTCATCTAATTTTGCAGTCTTTACAATAACCTCTACAACACCGTTTTGACTTTGCTGCTCTGGGTAGAAAGCCTGAGCTGCAAGGTAACCATTCTTTCTGTAGTAATCAGAGATCTCATTTAAGATATTCTGTAAGAGGGCAATATCAATTTCTTTTCCAAGATATGGATTGAGTTTTTTATCCATAGCTTTTTTATCGATTCTTGCACCAGATTTAATGATGACATTGTTAAGTTCTAAAGCATTTACAGATGGAGATAATGCAATAGAGAGAAGAACAAAGAGTAAAGATAAAGTAAGTTTGTGTTTTAGCATACGACATCCAAATAATTTAAAGATGCCGTATTGTCAGGGGAGATTTTACAACTTATGCCTTTTTACTGGCATTTTATGCAAAAATTTGAAAATAATTTTTTAACTTTATGTTTCATAAAGATTTTTAATTGACAAAAAAAGACCTTTTACCAAGATTAAAAAGGCAAAAGCAAGTAAAAGATAGCGGAAGAAGTTGAATACAACCATCATATGCGTAAATGTTTGTGGAGCTGTATTAATAGCGGTTACATACTCCCCAAAGATTAACTTTTGCTGAAGATAAAAAGCCCATGGCAGAGCGCAAAGACAGGCAAAGATACCTGTTTTAAAATAGGCTTTATCTCTGTTGTAGGTATAAGCACTAAATATAAGTGATACACTGCCTAAAAGTAACAGCGCAGTTCTTACAAAAGTGTTTGGACACAGCGCATAGGAGTTTGTTGCAAATATAAACAGAAGGATCAGCAGAATGCTGAATTTTACTATCTTGCTGTAAGTATCCATCCATGAATGCCTCAAATTTAGCTTAAATTTATTACGGCCACCAAATGGGGCCGATCGTTATCACAAAAATTGTTAGTTAATCATTGTAGTTAGCCTGTAACATTAGGCTACAAGTTTATATTAACTTGTTGGGCTTCAATTGAACCGAAAATTTATGTGATGTTGATCGGGTCGATTTGTTTGCCGTATAAATTTATTTGAAATTGTACCTAAAAATTCCTAGAATAACACATACTTGTGCTACCTTAGCTCAGTAGGTAGAGCAACTGATTCGTAATCAGGAGGTCGCCAGTCCGATTCTGGCAGGTAGCACCAGTAACCTATTCATCCTTTTCTGAGATTGTCGTTCAAGTCAAAACTCTTTCATTTTCATATTTCATATCAAACAAATTCCTTTTACAATAATTGCAAATTTGTGTATTAGATCTCCTTTAGCAATACTTTGTGCAAAGTAAGAAATTTATGATGTTTTTTTATTTGAGCAAAGAATGGTTCGCAAAGATCTATTCACTGAAGACGAAATGCTACTTAAACTATAGAAATACAGTAAGGCACGTTTTATGCAATCAATCAATCAATCAATCAATCAATCAATCAATCAATCAATCAATCAATCAATTCAAATCTTGAAGATATAAAAGCAAGCTTAATATCTGATCTTAAGACTCGCGTTGAAGATAGAATTCTAGAGCCTGAAAATTTAAAACTCCTTTCAAAACTTATAAATCAAGCAGAAACAATACAAGAAGCTATTGAAATAGCAAAACTTGGAACATCATATAAAAGAACAGGTTTCCACTTCGATCAAAAAATTGAAAAATTAGGCGGCACTATTAAATACTTCAAAAAGAATGAAAAATTGTCTTTCACTCAAAAAGAAGCAAAAAATACTCATAAGTTAATTATTGGCGACAATTTTGACGCTCTCCAAAATCTTCTAATCTCTTACAAAAACAAAATAGATGTGATTTATATAGATCCTCCTTATGGAAAGGATGATATGGGTGAGTTTGCTGTCACGAATTATAACAACGCTATTACAAGAGATAATTTGCTATCAATGTTATATCCACGACTTGTTCTAGCAAGGCAATTGCTTTCTGAAGAAGGTGTAATATTTTGTAGTATTGATGATAAAAATCAAGCTTATGTAAAGTGCTTGTTTGATGAGATATTTGGCGAAAATAATTTTGTTGCTTCTGCACCAAGAAAGACCGGAGCGGGAGCTGCTGCTAAAAGAGGTGATGCTGAACTTAGAAAGCCTTATGATTATGTCCTTATATATACAGCTGAGCGAAGTGAAGCTAAATTCACTAAAAAGAAAAATGGAGTAAAAGAGTACCCATTTAATGATGAAGATGGTAAATATAGGTTAGAGCCTTTCCAAGCATCAGGATCGGATGCTACAAGAAAAGCTAGACCAAATCTATACTATCCAATTTATGTAAACAATGATAACTCTCTCTCTTTGGAAAACGGTATAAATACAAAGATTGTCATTCTTCCAGAAAAAGTAAAAAATCAAGATGGTCGTTGGATGTGGCGCAGAGAAAAATTTGAAGATTCTTCAAATAAGTTTTTGCAGTTTTACAACGGAAAAATATATAGAAAAGTATATTTTGACGAAAACGAAGACCAAAGTAAATATCAAGTCGAGAAAGCATTCTTTGATGAAAGTGATTTTAGAAATTCAGAAGGAACAAAATTACTAAAAGATATTCTTGGAAAAGATGTTTTTAATAACCCTAAACCAGTGAATTTAATAAAACATCTTATTAAATTACAGTATAGCAATTCTTTTGTAGTTTTAGATTTCTTTGCAGGATCAGGAACTACAGGTCAAGCTGTTCTTGAACTTAATAAAGTAGATGGAGGAAAACGTAAATTTATCGTATGCACTAATAACGAGATAACCGAAAACAATCCAAATGGAATAGCTTACGACGTTACTTCAAAACGTTTGAAAAGAGTAATGACAGGATCTTGTTATGATGGAACAAACGATTTTGAGTGGATCAAAAAGAATAAACCTCTAGGAGATAATCTTGATGTATATGAAATTGCAGAAGTAAGCAATTCAGAACAGCGTTCAGGTAAAACACCTTTTGAAGTTATTGATGAAACATTATATGGTCAGCCAAGATTACTTCCTGAAGAGAAAATAGAGTGGGTTTGTAAGAACTTTGAACATACTCAGAAATATTTAGAAGACACAAAAACTAAGTAGGAGTATTGAGTATGTTAGATGATGTAAAAAACTTACAAGAAAGAGCTATTTCTGAATTAGTTCAATCATTATCAGAAAAAGATGACGTTGTTTTTAAAGCACCTACAGGTTCAGGAAAAACTTTCATCATGGCGAGAGTTATGGATGAGGTCATTTCAAAAGATGATAATGTGGTTTTTATTGTATCTTCTTTGTCAAAGGCAAATTTAGCACAACAGAATTATGATAAATTTAATGAATATCTCGAATTAGGCTTAGTGCAACATTTGAATCCGCATTTAATCTCCAGTGAAACTTCTTGTGAAAGTGCTCTTTATATTCCTTCAGTAAATAATGTCTATGTATTACCGCAAGCTCTATATAAAGCTAAAAGTAAGTTAAAAGGTCAACAAGCTTTTCTTAAGCTTTTGCTTGAAATCAAAAATCATGGCAGAGTGCTGTATCTAATCAAAGACGAAAGTCATGTAGCAACAAATAACCTTGATGAATTAAAGTCTTTTTTTACAAAAATTATAAATATATCAGCAACTCCTAAAAAGAAGCCTGATGTTGAAATCTCAGAACAGGATGCTGTAAATGCATGCCTAATAAAACGTGTTCAGTATTGCTCTTCTTCCGATTATGGAGATGATGATTTTTCAGTAGACAGCTTGCAGTATAAAGAATTACTGAAGGCTCTAGATTATTTAAAAGAGTGTAAAAAAGACTATCTTGAAAAAAGTAATATAAATCCATGTTTGATAATTCAGATCTCAAATAAAGATCTTGGAGAGAAGCAGTTCAATGTTATAGAGCGCGCTTTAGGTCTTTCTGAATATAAAGATTTGAAATGGGTAGGTTATGCAAAAGATCCTAAGGTGTGCCAAACAAATGATCAAATGATTAAGACGTCACCACAAAAATGGGAGAAATACTGCAAACCAAATGATTCAACAATAGACGTCATTATTTTTAAAATGGCAATTACTGAGGGTTGGGATATCCCTAGGGCAAATATGCTCTTTCAGATCAGAGACAGTAAATCAAAGCAACTTGATGTCCAGGTATTAGGAAGAGTAAGACGAAATCCTAGAATTATGGATTTTGAAAAAATAACTGATGAGAAAGAAAGAAGGTTGTTTACAACTGCATATGTGTGGGGAATAAAAGATAATTCTTCAGAACAAAAGTCTGTCGATGTGACTCTAAAAGGTAGTGTCCCTGATGGTAATCGCATTAAAAATGAGATTCAGGAAGAAATAAAAGTAAAAATTACAAAACTTGCTGATTTAAATGACACTCAATCAAATTTTGATATAGATACCTTCCTAAAAGAAAAGCAAGCTCCAGAGTCTTGTAAGAGCATTTTTGAGCTTTACAATGAACTTACCAAGTCCTCTAACAGAATTCAGGTAGAGTGCAAGCGATATATGTTCTCTTCTTATGACGATGAATATTCTAAATACTTTGTTTTTGTAAACAATTTAAGCGAGATTAAATCAAAGGTAAAGACAATCCTAAGTAGTGACTCCTCAAGTATAGAAGTTGTAAAAAATAGCTTAGGTAAAGATCTTGAGGTATCACTTCCATATAATTCGCTTTATTTTCAAAATAAAAAGTACTCATTACAAGATGTAAAAGGTGTATGGAATAATGGTAGTGATATGAGAGAGTTTACTTTTGACAGTGACTCCGAGAAAAAGTGGTTATATAAAATGCTTCAGGATTTTAGTATCAAAAAGATCTCTTTAGATGAAGAAAAAGATATCTTACTTGTGGGTAAAAATTATTTACAGAATTCTGAGATCAAATATGAGTACTATGCCGATGGAAGTCATTTTTCATATCCGGATTTTGTTTTAAAAGATAAGTATGATCGAATTTTCCTTTTTGAAGTAAAGAGTATGAATATCTCATCATCACTTCAAATTGATACTAAGGTATATCAAGAAAAAGTGGAAATTTTAAAAGATCTCTATTCAAAAGTTTCGTCCAAGGTAGAGCATTATTTTTGTTTACCAATATTAAATGGCAAGTCTTGGACAGTCCATTGTTACTATAAAGGAGTTCATTATGAATTGAAGGAAGACCAATTTAAGAACGTTGTTAATGACGTCAATTTTGATTTATCTTCTTTCAAAAGTTAAGATTGCATAGCTTAGATAAAATAAAAGAGCTTCAACCTAGAACGAGTTTGAAGCTCTTTAAAATCTTAATCCAATTTTTATCTAAGTAGATAAAGCTGTCTTAAAGCAGTAATTAGAATCTAATCTGCTTTTTCTTACCAGGGCGAGGAATGTAAACAAAGATAATACCGATAATTGCACCACATAATGCAATTAAAGCACCTTGTAACCACCAACGCATCTGCATATCTAACTCTTTAGTTTCAAGTTTATCAGCATAATCTCGTCTTGTAGCATCAAGATCTTCTAACTGATTGTTCTGCTTTGATATCTGCTCTTTTAGAACAGCATTTTCTTTTTCTAGTTTCTCAACTTTAGCTTTAGCAACCTGATAGTCTTTAGCTACGATTGAGTCATAGTTATCCAAATCGTTCTGTAATTTAGCAACCTGACCTTCTAAGATCTCAACCTTTGCCTTACCACAAGGCTCTGTCTGAAGATCCCTAGTCTGCATCCATAATTGTTTGTTATCACTTTCAACTAAAACAAACTTCTTGTCATCAGACATCTTGATGAATTTAAATTTTTCACCTACATGTGTTGCCTGAACAATTCGGCAGTTTGCACTAGGGCAAGTTCTTAACCAAACGTTAGCAGCTTCTGATACATAAACCTCATCACCTACTTGAGATTCCTCAACGGTAGCAGGTTTTGTAACTTTAATTTCATCCTGAGTTGACTGTTCAGTTGCCTGAGCAGTGCTACTTACAGTGTCTTCAGCAAAAGCAGAGTTAGCTAAAACAAGAGAAGAGCACACTAAGGTAAGTGATAAGATATTTTTGATAGATTTCACGATAAATCCTTAAATTCAAATCAATTTTGTTGTTTTGAATATTTTGAAAGTTTTGATCATTTTGAAATTTGTTACAATTTTAGCACAGCTTGATTTATCACAGTTGATATTGCTGATTAAAAATCACTCATGTTAACTTTAACTCGGCTATTTGTGTCCGCGTTCGTGGCGCAGGAGGGCCTAGTAACTGGCGGTAGACGCTCAATTACAGTAGTTGCATTCTCTTAAAGAAGTGAGGTCCGAACTTCCAAAGAAGAAGTCATATTTCGTCTTACAGTCAGATTTTGTGCATGTAGACAGTGCAAGGTAACAAATCTTGAAAGGCTTTTTTCATATTTGAGCTTTTTGTGAGAATAATCTAGGCACAAACACTAGAAAATCTCTTATCATAGGAGTATCAAACGGAGAAAGACTATGAATAACAAAGAGATTGAGCTTAAATTTGGCTATGATGGCAAAGCTGACAATTTATTTGAGACCTTTTCTAAAATTGGTAATGTAAGTGCTGAGAGTGAACAGCATTTAGATAACACATATTTTGATAGTGATGATAAAGATCTGTTTGCGCTAAAAGCAGGTCTTAGAATTAGACGAGCTGATACTTTTACCGAGCAGACCTTAAAGGTAAAAGGTGAGAATATCGGTGGTTTACACAAGAGAGTAGAGTACAACCTGCCAATTGATGATACAGCTGAGGTTCCAAATTTATTAAAGTTTCCAAAAGAAGCTTTCCCTGAGAGCTTTGATGTAGACTCTGTACAGCAAAAGCTAAAGAAAGTCTGCCATATCAGCTTTACTCGTCACTTATTTAATTTGTCTTTGTTAGATAGTGTCTTTGAAGTAGCTTATGACAGAGGCTTTATTGAGGTAACTCAAAAGGGCAGTGATACTCCTGTTCAGTACCCACTAAATGAATTAGAAATTGAGTTAAAAGAGACTACCGCTAAAAGCGATGATCTTTTAAATATCTTCTCAATTCTATGTACTCATCTGGCAACTAACAATCTGCCTTTATTATTAGAGCCTTTTTCTAAGATGCACAGAGCTGCTTTATTACAGAACAGCTCTCAGATGTCACTAAACTTGTCTCCATTTGATACTAAATCTGATGCAACACAAGTAACAGAATACATTAAGAACTTAGTTGCAAGTTTTGAACAGCTCTATGGCTATTTCATTATTTCAAAAGATATTACTGTTTTTAATTTAATGACCTCTGTTCTAGAAGAATTATTACTGTCATTAAAACTCTTAAAGAAAAAGAATTTACCTGCCTTTATTCGAGGTCAGAATGAACCTGTAACCTATAAACAGGATCTGCAGATCATCTACAGACTGATTAAGAACTTCTACAAAGTCTGTATCCATTTAAAAAAGAAACTTTTAAATGCCAAGTTAAATGGTAGAGATAAGGCTATAGAGGACTTATTTAAGGAAGTAAGAGAGTCTGAAAAACAGAATAAGATGTTCTTAATCCCTCTAAAACTGCGTTTGTTACTGTCTTTGATAGCAAGTTAAGTCAAAAGTTACGAAGACAATAAGCGCAAAGAGAAAAGCTCTGTACTTACTACAGAGCTTATAGAGAAGCACGGATAGTAAAATGAAATTTAACATCATCCCATCACCAAAGAATTACGATGCTCTTCCTGATGTTTTAAAAAAGGAAGCAGAAAATCAGTATGCAAGATTAAAAGATAAACTTTCATATGAGGAATTCTACCTGTTCGACAGCAGGGCTGATTTTAAGTTTGTATTAGCTTTATCAGATTTTATTGCTAATACTATTTTTAGCTATCCAAAAGAATGTGCTGCCTTAGTAGCATCAGGAGCATTAGATTCAGCTCATTTTGCTGATTCCCACAAGAGCGCGATAGAAGAGTTCATAACAGAAAAACTCTCAGAGTTTGATTTAAAAAAACGTCTAAGAGTAATCAGACGCACTAGAGCTATGGTTATAGCTTGGCGTGATCTTACAGGTGTAGCTTCAATTGATGAGGTCTTTTCATCATTATCAATTTTAGCTGAAGTTATTGTTTTAAGAACTTTAAAGGTTACACGCCTGCAGCTTAATAACGCCTATGGTGATGCTCTGTCTGATGACGGTACACCAATGCCATTACTGACCTTAGGTATGGGTAAATTAGGTGGTGGAGAGCTCAATTTCTCATCTGATCTTGATTTAATCTTTGCCTATCCATATGACGGAGAAACTAAAGGTAAGCCTCGCTCTTTAACTCATAAAGAGTTCTTTACAAGAATAGCACAGCGAACAGCAAACATGCTCTCAGATAAAACTGTAGATACATTCTGCTACCGTATTGATTTAAGACTAAGACCTTTTGGTGATGCAGGTACCCTTGTAAATTCCTTTGATGCTTTACAGATTTATTATGAGACACAGGGTAGAACCTGGGAGCGTTATGCTTTAGTTAAAGCTAAATTACTAGGTACCAATGAAGACTATGGTGATTATGGTGATGAGTTAATCTCCCTACTAAAACCATTTGTTTACAGACGTTATCTTGATTATGGTGCTGTGCAGTCTTTACGTAAGTTAAAGCACATGATTGAGTCTGAGGTACGTCGCCGTTCTTTAAACAATAACTTTAAATTAGGTCAGGGCGGTATCCGTGAGGTAGAGTTTATCGCTCAGGTCTTTGAACTTATGCGCGGTGGTCGTTTTGAAGAACTGCGTGAAAGATCATTACGTAAAACTCTAAAGAATATTAGAGCACTTGATCTGTTACCTGAGAATATCTGCACCTTACTTGATGACTGTTACGTTTACTTACGCCGCCTTGAAAATGTAATTCAGGAATTCTCCGACAAGCAGACACAGACTTTACCTGATAATGAAAAAGACCGTGCAAGAATGCTTGTTGCCATGAACTATCAGGATAAAGAGACATTCTTACACGATCTTGATGAGGTTATGAGGGCTGTACATGAAGAGTTTAAACAGGTTGTAGCTGACGATGACAACGGTCAGGAAAAAATAGAGAATTTTGACCTGTGGGAAGCTGACAACTCAGAAGAAGAGTTAAGCGCTGAACTTGATAAGTACCTTGTAAATAAGAGTGAGGATAAAGAGCTTGCTAAAGCTATCATCAGTTTAAAACATACCTTATCAAGAATGCCTGTAGGTCCTGTAGGTCGTGAGACCTTATTAGAGTTAATGCCAAAAGTGATTTATCTTGTGGCAAAAGAAGAGCAGGCAGCTACTATCTTCAGACGCATTGCAGGTTTAATTGAGCAGGTAGCTCTAAGAACTCCTTATATGCAGCTTTTGCGTGATAACAATTTGGTTCTAGAGCGTTTTATCAAACTTCTAAAAGATAACCATTACGCCAGTGAGCTTATTACTTCACATCCAATTTTATTAGATGAGCTCTTTATTCCACAGTATTTTGATGCACCTCCTAGTACTCAGGAATTCTTTGCCATGTTACAGGAAAGATTATTGAGAATTCCTCAGGATGATCTTGAAACTGTAATGGAAGAGTTGCGTCTTTTCAAAAAAGTTATGGTCTTTAGAATTGCGCTCTCTGATAAGGCAGGCAAGTTACCTTTAATGAAGATCTCTGATGCTCTAACCTGGCTTGCTGAGGCCATTGTAAAAGAGCTTATGATTTTAGCCTGGGATCAGAATGCTAAAAAGTATGGTATCCCAGAAGGTACAAGTGTTGATGATCCTGGTCTTGCTGTAATTGGTTACGGTAAGTTAGGAGGCATTGAATTAGGTTATAAGTCAGATTTGGACATGGTCTTTATTAGAAAAGTCTGTGAAGGTACCACCAATGGTGAATCACCAATTTCAGTTGACATGTTCTACCAGAGATTAGTGCAAAGAATGTTGCACCTGTCTACTACCAAGACAGTAGGCGGTGTGCTCTATGACTTAGATATGAGACTGCGTCCTGATGGTGATACAGGGCTTTTAATCTCTGATATTGATTCTTTTGAAAAATATCAGTCAAACCGTGCCTGGACCTGGGAGCATCAGGCTTTGGTAAGAGCAAGACCAATTGCAGGTTCAAAGCAAATTATTGATGAATTTAACCGTATTCGTGAGGCAGTGATAAGACGCACTAAGGATGAGGTTAAATTAAAAGAAGAAGTAGTGGCTATGCGCGAGAAGATGCGCAAGCACCTTGACAGAACCTCAGATAAACTCTATGACATCAAGCAGGGACCTGGTGGCATGATTGATGTTGAGTTCATCTCTCAGTATTTATTATTAGATAATGCTCCTCGCTTTAAAGATATGAAGTTATGGACAGATAATGTCAGAATTTTAGAAGAATGCTCTAAATTTGGCATTATTGATGAGACTGTAACACGACAGTTGATTGATGCCTATATTGATATCCGTAAGATTTATCATGAGTTATCTTTAGCTGATCTGCCAAGACTTGTGCATATTGAGGACAGACCTGTAAAGACTTTTGATGTTGAAAAGATCTGGAAAGAGCTATTTAAAGATGTAATCAGCAAGGAAATTGGTAATAAAGCTTAAGAGCTGTACTTTAACTACCTATAGAGACAAGATACTTAGGCTTTATTTTACTTAAAACTCAGGAAAAAATGATCTTCTACTGAAAAAAGGATCCAGAGGATCTTCATCGTAATCATCATAAGGATTTACTAGAGGAAAATCTCTTTGAAGCAGAGCTTTGTCATTTGAGACAAGAGGTCCTTTACCTTTAGGACACTTATAAGCTCTACCTGACAGACCTACTCCTAGCATTCTCCTTGTAAGAGGGCGTGGGTAGACGTGTGTCTCTACAAGATGAGTGCCACCTAGTTTTGCAACAGCCATCTTTAAAGAGAATCTTGCGTTGTCAATGTGAGCAAAGGGGGCATTGGTATCAACGTCAGCTATAAAGGTACAACCTTCAACTTCAGTTGGCAGAGCGGTGATAATTTTATTAGCCTGATTAAGTTCCTGCTCAGAATAACAGCCCTGTAGAGAAACCGTCACAAGACTTACAAAAATGCAAATAAATAAACTTTTCATTGAGGCTAAAACCTACTTGTCAGACAAACCCGGGTAGCGGTTCTCCTCTGGATTTGGAGCTGTCTTAAAGCGTCTGTGTAACCACAGGTACTGACCTGGTGCCATTAAGATCATCTTTTCAATGATGTGGTTGATTCTGGTAGTATCAGCTAATGCGTCCTCTGTTGGGAAGTTTTGTAAAGGCTCTCCAACATACAGATGATATTTACCGCCTTCACGAATTGTCCAGGCAGGTTGCACCTGAGTGTTTTTAACTCTAGCTAAATTATGGGTACCTTCAACGGTTGCAGCCTCTTTTACAGCAAAGAAAGGAGCAAATGTTGATACTCTGCGACCATAATCCTGATCTGGAGCGTACCATATTGGCATGTTCTTCATTAATGCTTTGAGCATGCTACGAGGATCGTTTCTGTCAACTAAAGCTAGGTTCTTTCTTAATCTGCCTCGTACCTGAGCCCACTCCCAAACAGGGTGATCTGATGGTCTGTAAACACCAATACCTGGGGTAATCAAGGTTGCATAAATTCTTGCCATAAGCTCTAAAGTTACAAAATGGCAAGAGAGCACTAGGATTGGTTTACCAGATTTTGCAATTTCTAAGGCTTTATCTAACTGCTCTTTATCAATTGCAATATGTCTTTTTAATCTCCAGTCAGGCCAAAACCAGGCCATGCCAGTTTCAAACAGAGCGCGACCAGAATTCTCCATAACCTCTTTTGAGAGTTTGTCCTTATCAGACTTGGACATCTCAGGGAATGCTAATTCTAAATTTCTTTTTAGAACATATTTTCTTGCAGGCAGAATTTTTCCTAAAAGACTGCCTAAATGTTTTCCTATAAACATCTGTACAGAATAAGGCAGAAAGTTTACAAGACAGTAAAGAATAAAAACAGCAATCCATGCTCCCCAGAAATGGGGTAATAACATCTTTTTGACAAAAACCGGCTTTGAGACAAAACCGTTGCCCCAACCTCTTTTTACTGTACTAAAGCGCTTATTATGAGCGCTTTCTTTACGTCTTTCTTTTTCAGAAATATGAAGTGAATATTTTTCCATGAACTATTCTTTAACTTTTTGAATAAAAAACTATTGTATCCAATTTTAGAAAAAGTCACTGACAATCTTTGACAATTTGTCAATAAGTCTAAAGATTATTGTCCTAATACTAGGATCTTTTTGATAAATCTGTAACCGATTTTCTGACAATCAGCTCTGTTTTAAATGGTGAGATTTTAAATTTATTCTCACCAGATGCTCTGTCTAATGACAGTAATAATGCGTTCTTGCCCATATCATCAATAGGATTTCTTACTGTAGTAAGAGCAGGAGATAAACATGATGATAAGAACAAATCATCAAAGCCTGTAAAAGATACCTCCTCAGGTACCTTTATTCCTCGGTTTTCAAAAATAGACATCGCAGATGCTGCAATAGTATCTGAATAACAGGCAATAGCTGTAAAAGCATTCTTATCCTTTTTCAAAACCTGTAGCAGTTTTTCAGCTGCCTGTGCACCACCTTCTAATGATGGCGGAACACTTAACATCAGTTCTTCATTTACCTCTAGGTGATGAGCTTTCATCGCCTCAAGATAACCTTCTTTACGCTGATGAGCATCAATAATGTCAAAAGATGAGTTAATAAAAGCGATTTTTTTATGACCGTTTTTAATTAAATACTCAATCTCTTTATACATTGCGCCTTTATTATCAATATTGACACATCTGTCCTCATAGCCTTTTAAAATTCTGTTGACTAAGACAATTGCTGGAAAGCGGGACATATAGTCTGATAAAACTGCATCATCAATAGCCATAGCATGGATAATCAGCCCCGAACACTGATGAGAGAGCAGAGAATCAATTGCATTCTTTTCTCTTACTGGATCATAAAAGCCCTGAGTAATTAAAAGGCTCTTACCTAAGCTGTTTGCAACTACGTCACATGATTTTATCATGCTGCCAAAGTAAGCATCAGAAATATCTGAAACTAAAATTCCAATGGTCTCACTGTCTTTTTTAGCTAAAGTTCTAGCGTTGGCATTTAAATAAAAGCCTAATTCTTTTTGTGCTTTTAAAACGGCATCTTTAGCACTATCGCTAACTTTAGCGGTGCCGTTTAAAACTCTTGAAACCGTTGCTACAGAAACATTTGCTCTTTTAGCTACATCTCTAATTGTTGCTGCCATGGTGTGTATCTTTGGTAAAATATATTGTTCAATAAAGGTGATAATTGATATTTTTAATCTATATTTTACATTAAATCGAAAATAAAAAATCAAAATGTGAAAAAGATCAAATTATTCTATTGTCATCTCAAAATTATGTTCTATAATTCATGTAAACGGTTACATAGGCATATCAATGCTTTTAGAGGAAATTTAAATATGGCTACAATTTTAGTAACAGGTGGTGCCGGTTATATCGGTTCTCATACAGTAATTGAATTAGCAAACGCAGGTTATGAACCAGTTATCTTTGATAACTTCTACAACTCAAAGCCTGCAGTTCTAGCAAGAATTAACAAAATTGTAGGTCACCCAATTCCATTTGTTGCAGGTGACATCCGTTCACGTGAGCAGTTAGAAGCTGTTTTTACAAATTACATGATTGATGGTGTGATTAACTTTGCAGGTTTAAAGGCAGTAGGTGAGTCTGTTAAGAAACCTTTAGAGTACTACGATAACAACGTCAACGGTGCTCGTACTTTATTAGCTGTTATGAGAGAGTACGGCTGCAAGAACTTTATCTTCTCATCATCAGCAACAGTTTACGGAGAGCCTGACAGCGTTCCATTAACTGAAAATTCTCCAGTTAAAAGAGCAAACTGCCCATACGGTCAGACTAAGGTTGATATTGAGTACATGTGTCAGGAATTACAAAAAGCTGATCCTGAGTTCTCAATGGTTTTACTTCGTTACTTCAACCCTGTAGGAGCTCACAAGTCCGGTTTAATCGGTGAAGATCCTCGTGGTATCCCTAACAACCTGATGCCATACCTAACTCAGGTTGCTGTAGGCAGATTAAAAGAGTTAAGCATTTTCGGTAACGATTACCCAACTCCAGATGGTACCTGCGTACGTGACTATATCCACGTTGTAGATTTAGCTTTAGGTCATGTTGCAGCTCTAAAGCACTGCTTGAATGTACCTGGCACTCACATCTATAACTTAGGTACCGGTGTAGGTTACTCAGTACTTGATATGGTAAAGGCATTCTCAAAGGCAATTGGCAGAGAGCTTCCATACAAGTTTGCTCCACGTAGAGCAGGTGACGTGGTAGCTTGCTATGCAGATCCTTCTAAGGCAAAGAATGAATTAGGCTGGGTTGCTACAAGATCTCTTGATGATATGACAGCTGATTCATACAACTGGCAGAAGAACAATCCTAACGGCTACGAGGATTAAACAGAAAAGTCCTGCTGGTAAATGTAAATCCCGGCAGAACAGAAAAAGCTAATCAGACAAAGGTTATAAACCAGAATTAAAATTACAGGTAGGTTTAAAATGGCATCATTTAACATTACAGATCATCCTCACAGAAGATTTAATGCCTTGACTGGCGAATGGATCTTAGTATCACCTCACAGAGCTAAGAGACCATGGAACGGTCAGGTTGAGAAATTACCACTTGAGGCTAAACCAACATACGATCCAAAGTGCTATTTATGTCCTGGTAATACCCGTGTAAATGGTGACAAGAATCCAAAGTACGAGCACAATTTCGTATTTACTAACGACTTTGCTGCCTTAACTCCAGATACACCACTTGATGCTCCAGAAAGTGAAGAACTTTTCCAGTTGGAGCCTGCTCGTGGTACGGCTCGTGTGATCTGCTTTAGTGCTGATCATTCAAAGACCTTACCTGTAATGGAAACAAGCGAGATACGCTCTGTAGTAGATTTATGGGCATCTCAGTTTAGAGAACTGTCAGCTACTTATAAGTATGTACAACTTTTTGAGAATAAAGGCGCAATTATGGGATGTTCAAATCCTCATCCTCATGGACAAATTTGGGCATGCGACTTTATCCCTGAAGAGTTGATGAAAGAATACAATCAGCAGAAAAAATACTTTGATAAGCACAATTCACCTTTATTGCTAGACTACGTTAATGCTGAACTAAAGAAAAAAGAGCGTATTCTTTTTGAAACTGAGTACTTTGTAGCTCTAGTTCCTTTCTGGGCATTCTGGCCATTTGAGACCATGATCTTACCTAAGTTCAAGGTTCAGACTATCGATCAGTTAACTGATGCACAGCGTGACGACTTAGCAGTTTGCATCAAGAAGTTAACCTGCCGCTATGACAACCTCTTTGAATGTTCATTCCCATACTCAATGGGTTGGCATAATGCTCCACAAGACGGTAAAGATCACAGTGAGTGGCAGTTACATGCTAACTACTATCCACCATTATTAAGAAGTGCAACTGTAAGAAAGTTCGTTGCAGGATTCGAGTTATTAGCTGAGAAACAGCGTGATTTAACCCCTGAACAGGCTGCAGAGCGTCTGCGCAATCTTTCAGATATCCATTACACCTTAAAGAAATAACAGACAAAAGGATTAAGTTATGTCAGATATTAAAACTATTTGCCTAAAGGCTTTTGAAGATAAATTCGGCACTAAGCCTCAGATGCAGGAATATGCACCAGGTCGTGTAAACATCATCGGTGAGCACACTGATTACAATGGCGGTTTCGTTCTGCCATGTGCTATTAAGTATGGTACCTGCATGGTAGCTAAAGAGAATGGCACCAACAAGATGCGCATTCTAGCTGTAGACATGAACAATGACTACGACGAGTTTGAAATTGCTTCGAAGATTGAAAAGCATCCTTCAAAGTTATGGGTTAACTACTTACGCGGTGTAACTTATCAGTTAGCTCAGAAGTTTGGTGATAAGGTAAAAGGTCTTGATATTGCAATCAAAGGTGATGTACCACCAGGAGCTGGTCTGTCATCATCAGCTTCGTTAGAAGTTTGCTTCGGTCATTTAGTATCATCTGCTTTCGGTCTTAATGTTCCTTTAATGGATATCGCTCTAATGGGTCAGGCTGCTGAAGCTTACATCGGTATGAAGTGTGGCATTATGGATCAGGCAATTTCTGCTAACGGTACTGTTGACCATTTAGTAAGAATTGACTGCAAGAGCTACGGTTTAACCCAGGTTGCAGTTCCTAAGGATCTTGTGATCTTGATTATTAACTCAAATATCAAGCATCAGTTAGTAGGATCTGAGTATAACGATCGTCGTGAGAGCTGTGAAAAGGCTGCATCAATCATGGGTGTATCACTATTACGCGATGCAACTATGGAGATGTTAGAGAAGTTCAAAGATAAGATGGATGATGTAACTTATCGTCGTGCTCGCCATGTTATCACTGAGGATCAGCGCGTATTAGACGCTTCAAAGGCATTTGAGTCAGGTGACTTAAAGACTTTAGCTAAGTTAATGTATGCTTCTCATGTTTCAATGCGTGATGACTTTGAAATCACTGTAAAAGAGACAGATGCTCTAGTTGAGATCGTAAAAGAAGCTTTAGGTGAAGAATATGCTGCAGTTCGTCAGACCGGTGGTGGTTTTGGCGGTTGCGTAGTAGCAGTTGTTGAGCCTAAGAACGTACAAAAGGTTAAAGATGCTGTAAATGCTAAGTACAAGGCTGTATCTGGCATTGATGCTACCATCTTTGAGACCACAGCATGTGCTGGTGCAACTTTTACTAAGCTTTAATAAAAAAAGCTTGCAAAAGTAATTTTCAAAGTGTAATAAATCTCTGTTCAAAAGTAGTTTCTCTGCTGCACTGTCAGCAGAGTTTTTTGTTTTCTCATCTATCTCTTTAGAATTTCTCTTAACTCTCACTTCCGTCCATATCTGAAACAAGTAAAATTACGATCAAAATTAGTGCATTTTAAGATCGTTTATGGACCTTTTAGTAAAATTTTGCTACATTTTAGAACAATAAATTAAGAGACAAAAGTCTCATTACTAACAGGCTATAAAGGACAAATTATTATGACAACTAGAGTTGGTATTTACGGCTACGGTAACTTAGGTCGTGGTATTGAGTGTGCAGTTAATGCAGCTGATGATATGGAATTGGTTGCTGTTTTCACAAGACGTGATCCTTCAGCTTTAAAGATTGCATCTAAAAATGTAGCAGTTGTAAATGTAAAAGATGTTGCTTCATACAAAGATAAGATTGATGTAATGATCTTATGTGGTGGTAGTGCAACTGATCTTCCAACACAGACTCCAGAATTAGCAAAGCTGTTTAACGTAATCGATAGCTTTGATACTCACGCTAAGATCCCTGAGCACTTCAAGTTAGTTGATGAGGAAGCTCGTAAGAGCAACCACATTGCTTTAATCTCAGCAGGTTGGGATCCTGGCATGTTCTCATTAAACCGTTTATATGCAAATGCAGTTTTACCAAATGGTAAAGATTACACCTTCTGGGGCAAGGGCGTAAGTCAGGGCCACTCAGACGCAATTCGTCGTATCAAAGGTGTTAAGGATGCTAGACAGTACACCTGCCCAGTACAGGCTGCTTTAGATGCTGTAAGAAGTGGTTCAAATCCAGAATTAACCACAAGACAGAAGCACACTCGTTTATGCTATGTCGTTCTTGAGGAAGGCGCTGATCCTGCTTATGTTGAGAATGAGATCAAGACCATGCCTAACTACTTTGCTGACTACGACACCACTGTAAACTTCATCTCACAAGAAGAGTTAAACAAGAACCATTCAGGTATTCCTCATGGTGGTTTCGTAATTAGATCTGGTGCTACAGGTGTTAATAACGAGCACAAGCACATCATTGAGTACAGCTTAAAGCTAGACTCAAACCCAGAGTTCACTGCAAGCGTAATCACAGCTTACACAAGAGCTATTGCACGTCTATATAAAGAAGGTGCAACTGGCTGTAAGACTGTATTTGATATTGCTCCTGCTTACTTATCACCATTATCCAGTGAGCAGTTACGTGCAACCATGCTTTAATAAAATCATCTTAAGCAAAGCTTAAGAGAAAAGTATTAAAGACAATCTAAAGCTCCTACCTTTATAATGAAGGTGGGAGTTTTTGTATTTACAGATAATAAAAATGGTGAATAGGTTTTAAATGCGTTACAGAGTATGAATGCCTCTTTGGAAAGTAGTTGCTAAGTTAGGATTTAAACTGAGACTGAGAGTAGTTGCAAAATATGATCATGATTCAATGAGCTATTATGTTGCTTTCTCTGATCTTAGAGCTCTTAATACTGATAGCGAATTATTAGATTCATTGAGAGCTAATATCAAAGAGTGTGCTCTGCTTCTTCTAGAAGACTATGTAAAAGATATTTCAAAAATTAGTATTTCTATTGAAGTGCCATTTTTAGTCAACAAAAACAATTTCGCTTAATCATAAGCTATAAAAGCATAACCCCTCACAAGGAGGGGTTAGAGGCTTTTTATAGCTGAACTTTATGATAAAGAAAGAGTCAAACTCTTTCCTAATGAATTAAGTGCTTTTTGGATCGTGTCTATCCTAGTACTATGTGTTAAGTCTATTATTCTGTTAACTTCCTGAGGTTTTACACCCATTTTTCTCGCCAAATCTACAGGCCTAATTTTTTACGAAACCATCGTATTCAACAACATTTTGGCAATTATGCTTAATTTTGAAGAGGATTATGGCGGAAAGAAAGGGATTTAAAAGTTAAATAAAACTTTATAAATCAGTATATTAAATTTTTGTCACCACACTAATCACCACACCAACGCTTAAAAACAAAGTTTAATCACGTCTTTTAGTATCAACTTTTTAATAACTAACAATGAGGTTATCGTTATGACTGATACTAAAGATTTACAAGTTTTCATGGCAACTATTCAGAATTACAACTTAACACATGAGATTAGATATAGATTTAATCATCTGATAATTGAATTTAGCTTTGATGATTTATACAAGCTATTTGATTTAGATCTTGTTGGTGAAGATTTAAGAGATCAATTTGTTAAGATGCTTGATACATGTAATATTAGTGATGATGATTACATCAGCTATATAGACGTGCTCAATTTTATCAAACAACATAATTTCTTTAATAGCTCATTACCATTGTTTACTTTGTGCATGATTAAAGCTATGGCTAAGTTAAAAGAACTCTATTCTAAAGCCCCTGTTATTCCTGCTATTGAATAGTTGGCAATCATAAAGCCATGATCTTTTCTTTGGTCGTGGCTTTGTCGTATCTGTCATAAATATTCAGACTTTTTAAAGAAAATAAATCAGTCATAGGGGCAGAATTTGCACCCTTTACCCCCAGGCATGAGCGCGATCGCCTATATTACCCCATACAAATTTTTTTTATTTTTCTGAATTTTTCGACCTCATGGCAACGACAATCAAATATTAAACGCTGATAACTTAAATTTGACCGTACAGGGCTAACAGGTGATGTTACGGATAGATTAGTCATTAAATTTATAGTCGCGCTCTATATGTTTGTTTTTGATGTGTGAGTGCGTTTGTATTAGCTTGATGTTATGTACAGATTACAAAGGTAGGATCTAAAACTTATTTAAGGTGGAGTTTGAAACTCGCCCTTATCTTTGTTAAATAATCTGATGTTCTAAGCTGCGATGATTGCAGATAGGTGTTAAAAGTAATATGACAGACAGAAAAAATTTTGATTTTTTAGTTCACGGGCGCGTGCGCGCGTTGCAAAATATATGCCTTCATATTATGAATATTGTTATGTTTTGTTTGTCACGGTAAATTTACAATCTTATTTGTATTCTTTATTTTGTTTTCAAAATCTCAAATAAAATCACACGGTTTACTTTCTAATACTTTAATGTACTATAAAAGACTGTGATTTTATAAATACTCAAAAATCACAAAATCACACGCATTGCGCTATCATGCTTTCTTAAGCCATTTGTTAAATTTATTAGTGTGATTTTTCAGAATGTCAAAAATCACACTATTGATAACTATTCCTGTTAGTGTGATTTTAGGATTTTTCAAAAATCACATCAAAGATTTTTATAAAACGCTTTCTTATGCCGTTTGTAAGGGTTGGTGTGATTTTGTGATTTTTCGTTAAAAAATAAATCACAGCCTTTTAATGTCTTTAATAGTCCCATGTAGTCAACAATGTGATTTTTTTAAGAAAATCGACTACAAACTAAAAGTAATCACTGGGGTAAATAAGAAAATAGCACAGATACATAGATATGTAAGTGTGCTATTAGTGAATATTGTTATATAAGTGCTGCTAAACTATTTAGCTTTTTCTACAAAGATTAAAGCCTGTTTTCTGATGTCTTGACCTTGATAATTATCAACGATATAGAAATTGCTTTTTGCTGTATCTAAGTTCAGCACCTCGCAAGCCTTATTTTTAAATGTGCTTATGTTTGGTACGTGTTGCCCCTTTTCGCTGTATGCGTCATTATTTTTACATTCAAGTTTAAATGCTTTGTGATGTCCTTTCACTGTATAAACATCGTACCAGTTACCGCCTGAATTTGGATTATTTGATTGCCTATATGTATCAGGCATTTTTAGAAATTCATCGCGTCTGTTAGGTTGCGTTAGATATTCATACATAAAACTAGCGTCACATTTAACCTGTTCTGTTTTCTCTTTTACTCGGTCACTTTGAGAAAATAACGGAGATTGTCTATTATTCTGACGTTCTAACACTCTAGTTAGTCCACGCAAAGCAATAACTAACAATGCACTAAATTGCTTGTTATCTTTCTTGATACTGTCTTTAAAGCCTGTATTTTCAAATTTGTGTTCAAACGGTATGAACGTAATACGATCATATAGTGCCGTATCACCGCCAAAAAATGGGATTTCGTTACATGAAATAATACATTTTATCTGTGGTTTAAAAGTCACAGGATTTTTATACTTTGGATCTATGGTTATCTCATCACCGCTAATTAACTTTTTTAAGTTTTCGTGTTGTTCGTCATCAAGCTGTTTTCCAACATCATCACTTATGTTTAATCTTTTGCCTTGAATTGCCGATGATGTATGTCCACCAAATTGGCGCAAAGAAATATCACTAGTATTGTGACCGCCGATAAAAGTTCTTAACAGCTTAAAAAATGAGGACTTACCGCAATTTCCTTGACCGTATAGCATGAATGTTTGTTTAAAACTCTGATTTCTAAAAAGCAAAGCTCCTATAAATTCATCTAGTAACGGTCTAATCTGTTTATCACCATTGCACCAGTCATCTAATGCTTTTTCTAATACATCATCTTTTTGACGTTCAGCCCATGAATAAAACTCACGACCGTGATTAGATAAATCATCTTGATTAAGATCAATCTCTACATTGATTGCATTTACTACAACGCGCTCGTTTGGATCTTTATTTAAAATTTGTATCTTGTTAGGCTCTTTTTCATCAATGACTAAATCATAGTTAAGACATGGTATAACGTAAGGACTTGCAACCTCTTTTGTTGGTATGTTTGTTTGACTTAGATTAGTATTAACAAACTCATTTACATCAAAACTAATTCCAAACTCGTGTAAAAAACTTGTTAAAGTGTTTATAACAATATCTAAGTTTTGGGTAAACTCGATGCCGTTCCATATTGCTAACTGCTTTTCAATTTTGCATAACTTGAAATAATCAATCGCAAAATCTATATACTTACTTTTGTTCAGTGTTATAGAAACAATCTCATCAGTATCTTTGTTTCTTTTTATCTTTAAAAAACTAAAGCATGTTTCTATTGATAACTGTGGCTGATTAAATTTGCCGTTGATGTAATCAGCTAGTTTTAGTCGTACGGCTTGAGCATTATTCTTAACGCAATCTAACAAAAATACTGTGAATGTTTGTTGTTTGTTATGCTCGGTTAGATTGTGCTCGTACTCATCATCAAGTTCTTTGTAACGGTGGATAGCAAAATCAATAGCCTTAAGAAAATAGCTGTCCTTATGATTACAGCTCTTGCAAAAACTGATACAGGTTCTTAGATGATTGATTTCACTTTCAGCAAAAACTTTTGAATTGAACTCATCATCAAACTTAGAATTAGGTGCTTTGAATAAATCTTGATTATCTATTGTAAATTTCATTTAAAATAGTCCTTGAAACATAAAAGATACAGGCGCATTATTCGCGGTAATACACCTGTAATGTGTTTAGTGGTGCGGTTGTTATCTATTAGCTTTGTAGCTTAAGACATCATCTAGTAAATAATGGTCGCGCCCATTGTAAAAAGCCTTAACAGGAAAATTAGGATCAGCCCTTTTCAGTCGGTGAAATTGACATTCGCTAACATTCAGTAGAACGCACACTTGTTGCCTGTTTATAAAAACATTGCCTTTCTTGTCTATGTAACAAGGGGTAGATAACAACCTTTCTAATTTATCTATCTGATCATCTGTTTCAGCTGGAATAAATTCAATATCCTTCCCCGTAATTGGATCTATATACATACTCATCTTTATTCTCCTTGTTGATTAGTTTGTAATTGCTTTTGATTTTGCTCTATCCACTCATCAACCTGTAAGCGGTCATAAACTGATTTACTGGCGGTTAGTGTTAGAGCTTTGGGAAAAGTAGGATTATTTCTAATACGTGCATAGAAAAAAGCACGTGATACACCTAAATATTTTGCGGTGTTGCTTGGGGTTAAATATCTAATATCAGACATTTAGTATTACTCCTAAAATTAAATAAGACGTCTTAAAAAGTCCATTTGCGTCTTGAGATGAAATTCTAGGTGTTATATACAAACTAAAAAATATGGAGCTTGAAAACTCCATACATGAAAAATTGAAATATAAAGGCGGGGACTAAGTATCTAACGTTAGACGATCTAATTAAAAAATGGCTCTATATCTTTATTCCATACGTTTTCATAAAGACATAGAACGACCACGTTAAAAGATGTAACAAAATGGTTTAAAGAATAAAAATCACTACTAAATACCTTTCTATTATCCATGTACAGCTTTTTATATGCTGAAATAAGATCATCGTATTTTTTGAAATATTCCTCTTCTGTTTTACTTTCTTTTTGATAGCCATAAACAGCATAAATAACAACATCAAGCCAACTATATAAATTTAAATTAACGCTTAATTGTTCTGTGCAAACTGCATTATAAAAATCTATTGTTTCGATGATTTTGTTTTTAATTGGCTTGAAAAAATCATATAAGAGTTGCCATTCTTCTAATGATTGATAAGACATTGCGCGACTGTCTTTTTTTATAATTTTAGGTTCGGGATTTTTAAATAACTCTTGTTTTATTGCATAAGTAAGTTGTTCTATGTATTCACTAGCTTGATGTTTTTTCTTTTTAGTTGTCTTGTTACACTCTAAAGCTATTTTTATTATGATTTCAAAATCTTTAAATTTACAAAAATTATCATTAGTTACATTGCCTAGTAATGTTGATATGACCGCCATATTTTCTATTACTGTATAAATGTTACCTGAATTAAGTCCATTTATACCTTGATAGATAGCCTTAGCAAAAATATACGGGGTTGAATTACCCTTTAATTTGTCTAGTATATTCTGCGGGTGGCTTTTCTTTTTTGTGTACTCAATCTTATTGATATAGTTTTCTTTAATTTCTTTTTTTCTTTCTCTTTCTTTCTGCTCGTTTTCTCTTAAGATGTAATGTAACCCTAAATACAACATGCAATCATAGGTGTCGTTAAAAAAGCCGTTTTGATAATAACGTGAATATTGATTTATGTTAGGCTCATAATATCCTTGCTTAATATTTACCTCATTATGATATTCAATGATTTTTGCTAAAGATAAGCCAGTACGATTTATAACTACTTCTGCTAATTCTTCTACTTTTGTTTGTATGCCTTCTGTTTGTTCTGATAGGTTTGGGATTAGCTTATATAGAAAAGTTTTATCATCATCGTTTAAAGCTGATAAAGCTCTGTAATACTTATCTTCTTTTGGCATATAATCTAAATATTCCTATATTGATATGAGCCCATGCTGTCCAGTTCATGGGCTTTTCTTTTACTTAACTAACTCTAAGAATGGTTGTGTAAGCTGTTCACGCTCTATGTAGTCGTTGTAAAACGCTAGTAGCTGATAATGTTCTTTGAGATAGTCATACTTGTTATAAATTGCTCGTACTCGGTTTGTATCTGTTTTATGGTGCAATACTCTTTCTATATCATCAATATCAAAGCTGTATTCTGTGCTATGAGCATTTAAAAATGTGCTAGCCGTTTTTCTTAAGCCGTGAAGATCCATAAAGCACGATATATTTTTAGGTAGTAACAAAGCACTTGATACTATTGGCTTGTTTATATCTCTACATGAGCAAAAAAGATAAGGGCTATTTATATCCTTTGTGAGTTCTTTATAACGTTTTAACAAGTTCGCTAATTGCTTTGTAAGTGGGATATAGTAATCATCATGGGTTAAATCGCGTTTAGTTTTAGTATCTGCGTTCTTAATAGTTATCAAGCCGTAAGGTGTTGCATCTGTTTCGTTAAAGTCGATGTTATCCCATTTTAATTTTTGTATTTCGCCCTTTCTACAAGCCGTTAAACACACTAATAATACATAAACTTTGTAAGATAAATCATAATGTTCTAAAGGTTCAAATAAAACTGTTCTAAGTCTATCAGCTGTTACAAATTTAAAGCCTTTCACATCAGCTTTATTAGCCTTGAATTGTGGTAATTTTGTAAGTGTAGCTAGCTTGTTAAACTCGATTACGCCCTCATTTAAAGCATAAGTAAAACAAGCACACATCACAGACAAACAATCATGTAAATGATTTTGGGTTGTGTTTATGTTTTTTACTAGCTCTTGAACTAATACAGGGGTTATTTCATTCAGTCGATAATCAGCAAAAACATATAACACCGTGTTATAAAAGCTATTCTTGGTTAAAATTCTTTGTTTAGACAAGTGATTGGCTTTATCTGTAATTTCTCGGTAATGTTGCCAGTAGTCTTTGAATAATGGGGTTGATTGCTTTTCTAACTCATCATTTAAGAATTTATCTCTTATGATGTTTACGGCTTTGTATGCGTCATCTAGTTTAATGTCCTCGTAGTCACCGATTAACACATACTTAAATTTTTTAGGCATCTTTGATACTAAAATTCTAGCTTGATACTTAATAGATGTTTTACCAACTAATAAGATCAAGCCGTTATCAAGTCCTAACTGCTTTGCTTTTTTATTCTGCTCTTTCTTTAATTCTGCTTTGGCTTTGGTTACTTTTTGCGCAACTTGTTTTGATGTGTAAGGATTAGCCATATATCTCACCTCGTTTTAATGTCACCACACCATAAAAAAGATGTCACCACACTAATCACCACACTAATAATAACAAACTCGGTGATATTATAAAAGACGTTAAAAGACTAAATAAATGCTTTAAATGGCTTATAAATGCTGTATAATCTAAACTTGATGATACGTTAAAAGACGTGATAAAAATTGAATGAATGGCGGAAAGAAGGAGATTTGAACTCCTGAATCATCATTTGATGATTGTCGCATTTCGAGTGCGATGCATTCAACCGCTCTGCCATCTTTCCGTAAGTGACATTATAATTGAAGTAAAAGAATAATCAATCAAAACGAAATATATGGAGTCTATTATGGTAGAGCATGATGAGAAAACTAAAAGCTTTTACCTTTTAGAAGATGGCTATAAGGCTTTTATCTGCTATGATGTTCAAAATGGTGAATTTGATGTATTAACTACACAGGTTCCAAAGGCAATTTCTGGCAGAGGATTAGCTTCACAACTTATGAAAGCCTGTGCTTCATTTGTAAAAGAAAAAGGACTGAAATTTAAAAAAGATCAGTCCTGCTCTTATGCTCAATCCTGGCTTGAACGACATTAACTACTTTCGTTTTAAAGTCTTTATAAATTCCTTTTCAGCCTCTGTCGGAAGATAAGATTCCCTTATCTTCTGCAGAGCCTTATTGTAGGTCTTATTATCAGTTTTTAAATTGATTAGCTTCTTTGTTACCTTGTCTTTATTACACTTACAGTAGAAGGTTGCTATAGCCCACGCAGCTCCCATGTGTACGTAGTACTCAGTGGTATCTACCTTTTCTATTAGCTCAAACACCTCATCAAGATATTCATCTTTAGCAAAGTAATCTAAAGCCATCACACAAGCAAAGCGCATATCAAACGGTTTGTTATGGTGTAAGAACAATGGCTTTACAAATGAGTAGTACTCATCCATATGAGTTTTGCATTCTTTTAAAAGTGAGCACAGGCAATCACAGATTGCCCATCCGTTTATAAAAGGTAAGAATTCCTTTATAAGGGTAAGTCGCTTTTCAACTTCCATAGGAATTTTGGCAATAAAGACCGCTCTGCAAAATCGCTCTTCAAAGGCAGAATCAAGTGGTAATGGTTGCAACAGCAGGGCAGGATCTTCATGTTTTAGGTATTTTTGAGCGAGTTTGCGAACTATAGGATTTCTAACGCCCAGCATGTCAACACCAGGACTTAACTTTTCTGAGAACTCTTTGTATTTAACTTCAGACAAAGATTGTAGCTCAGCTAATAACTTTTGCTGTACAGCGTTTCTTTTGTTGTTATCTTTTGTCATGCTCATTCCTTACATTTGGTCATACTCAGAATTCGTGTACAGTCACACTTATAGCCACATTTATAACCATACTAAAAACACCATACTCGTAGCTACACTTAAAACACCTTAGGTAATTCTTTAAATGAGGAGGTATACCGAGGTGATTTATGTTGAGGATCGTTAAAACGAGACTGTTTTACTAGTCTGTTTTGAGCTCCCAAATACACAGTATCTGGCTCGATAGCATTGATGTTATCAAGTGTCTTCATTAAATTGTCACTTTTATCTAAAACCTCTTTATCAGGATTTACAGAAAAAAGATCAGATTGGTACTCTCGACTGTCTTTAAAATCAAAAAGAACAACACCTGCTTTCATATACTCATAGCCGTCTTTATAAATTGTATTTAAGAGCTCTCTTGCTGCTGCAATAAAGACTCTGGTATCAGCACAGGGGATATCTAATGACATGATAGCTTCATTAGAATACTTTTCTTTGTTTCCAAAGTAAGATGTTCTAATTGAGATAGCTATCTTTTGAGCATATTTGTTTAACGAGCGTAACTTCTGACATGCTTTTGCAACATAATTTGATAAAGCTTCATACAGATCATCATATGAGGAGATCCTGTCTTTAAATGAGCGCGACCACATGATTTGATTCTGATTTTGTGGTTCAGACATGCTCTCAATGCAATCGATGTTGTTTAATTCTTTGATAGTGCGTTCAATCTGAACAGAGTACTTCTTTCCTAAATAGGTAGCATCAGCATTGGCTAAATCATAAGCACTTGAAAAGCCTTCTCCTAAAAGATGCTCTTCCATATTCATTCCAATCCCCCAAACTTCTTTTATAGGATTATCTAAAAGCAGTCTTTGTCTTTGACTGTCTGTAAGAATGCTGTACACACCGTTAGTCTTTTTATGAGACTTTGCATAGTTATTAGAGAGTTTGGCTAAAGTCTTGGTTCTGGCTATACCAATACCCACAGGAATACCAACTTCTGTTGCTACTGCATGTTTTACTTTATAGGCAATAGATAGAGCCTCTTCTTCAGAGATATTTTCAAAAGAAAGAAATGCCTCATCTACAGAGTACACTTCAAGATCTTTACAAAATCTCTCTAAAAGAGTCATCACTCTGTTTGAGATATCAAGATACAAAGAGAAGTTTGAGGAGAACAAAGAGATCTTGTACTTTTTAATCTCTTTATCAATCTTAAATACAGGTGATCCCATAGCGATGCCAAGAGCTTTGGTTTCATATGAGCGCGATACTACAACACCGTCGTTGTTAGAGAGTACGGCAACAGGTCTTTTAGACAGATCGGGCCTGAAGATCTTTTCACAGGACACAAAGAAGTTATTGCAGTCACAGAGTAGATAAACTTTGCTGAATACTTTTGTATCTGTCATTTTCTAACTGCCAAATATAACTTGCGCCTGTAAAAGAAATGGTTTAAAAGATTGGTATAAATATTATCATAATAATTAACAATTAAACAGACATGTAAATCACAATTAGTTTTATCTTGAAAAATTTAATATCCTCAAATTATGCGTTAATTATCAGCAGGTTGTAAAAATAATAAAATTTTGCGTAAAAGAAATGTTACGTGAACAATACAAGAAAATCTAATGCAAAGGCACAATAAAACGTAAATGTTGCTTAAAAATTGTTAAGGAACTTGCAAATATACAGTAAAATAGTACATTTTATTGTAAAATTGACCGATAATGAGACAAGTAATGTAATCGTTTGCGTAATTTTCGATGAGGAATGAAATGAGCGTAACCTTAAAGGATTTAGCTAAAGCTTCTGGTGTTTCCATAGGAACAGTATCTCGTGCGCTCAATGACAAGAATGAAGTAAGCGCAAAAACCTCTGAAAGGATCCGTCAGTTAGCACAGGAATTAGGATATATTCCAAACAGAGCAGGACGTGCTCTATCAGCTCAAAAGAGTATTAACTACGTAGGAATTACTATTCCTAGCATCAATTCTCCCTTCTTTGATGATTTAAAGAAAGGTATCGATCAGGCTTTAAGAGAATTTAAAGATCTTGGTATTGATATTGTTTTAAAAGAGCAGGAAGGCTGGGACGTAAACAAGCAGATTGAAGCTATTGATGAACTTGAAAAATCAGGTTGTAAGGCATTTGTACTGTGCTCTGTTGAATCAGATTTAATGAGAAAAAAAATTGATGAGTTAACTGAAAAAGGCTATCCAGTAGTTCTATTGAATAATGATCTGCCAGGCTCAAAGAGACTGTGCTTTGTAGGTCCTGATTACTTAAAGTCAGGTCGTGTGGCAGCTACTATGGTAGATAAGTGTCGTCAGAATACTCCATTAAAGATCTTAGTTGTTGTAGGTTACAAAGAGCACTTAGGTCATAAAACTCGTGTTGAAGGTTTTATCTCAGAGCTTAAAGCAAGACGTAACGACTTTGAGATTGTAGATGTCATCGAAGGTAAAGATCAGGATATCATAACTCAGCAGGTTACCATGAAAGCCTTTTTAGCTCATCCAGAAATTAACGTCGTTTATATGGCAACAGGTTCAGGTGTAAGTGGTTTAGGAGCTGCAATTATCGCTGATGCTGTTCATCAGCGCTTTGTAGTAGCTTGTGATGAGATTTATACCACTAAAGAGTTAGTAAAGAATGACATTATTGACTTTGTGATCTGTCAGTCTCCAGTAGTTCAGGGATATCAGGTGATTAAGAAATTACATGACTACCTAAATAAGATTGGAACACAGCCAGAGGACTACATTGTAGATACTGTAATCAAAGTTAAAACCCATTTTGAGTAAACTCCGTGTAGGCACTGATAACTTTTTCTCCTCTCTGTTTTCAGTGCCATTCTTTTTCTATTGTTTAGATTTCTATCACTATCTCCTCATTTTAGATCTTATCAATTTAGCCATGATCAATTTTGAGCAAAAGACTCTATTTGTGCTCCAAAAAAGTTAGTTTAATATAAGGTACAAATTTCTGTTTTATTATGAGTCCATATTCATTGCATAAGGAATGACTCATATGGAAGCACTATCGCAGATTTTAGATAAGGTAGATGGCCTTATCTGGGGCGCCCCTTTACTGATAGCTCTAATGGCTGTTGGTATCATGCTGACAGCTAAATTGCACTTAATTCAGGTGTCAAATTTAATCCTGTCACTAAAACTGGTGTTCTCATCCAAGGCTAATGCTGATGATGCCTCAAAAGCGGGTGATATCTCAGGTTTTGCAGCCTTATGTACAGCTCTTGCCAGTACCATCGGAACCGGTAACATTGTAGGTGTAGCTACAGCAGTGCACATGGGAGGTCCTGGTGCTTTGTTCTGGATGTTTGTAGCAGCTTTCTTTGGTATGGCAACTAAATATTCAGAGTGCCTGTTAGCCGTTAAATACAGGGAAGTTGATGAAAAGGGTAGATACAGAGGTGGTCCTATGTACTACATTAAAAATGGACTTCACTGTAAGAGTTTGGCTGCTCTGTTTGCTCTGCTCACAGTTGGTGCTGGCTGTTTTGGCATTGGAACTTACTGTCAGGTAAACTCCATGGTAGATGCTAACAGAATTATGTTTGGCATGTCACCATTAGCCTCATGTGCCATTATCTCAGCTTTAGTAGGTATGGTAACGGTAGGTGGTTTAAATTCCATCTCAAGAGTAAGCACCAAGCTTATTCCTTTAATGGCTGTGTTCTATATTGTAGGATGTCTTTTTGTAATATTAGTTAATATAGAGAATTTACCTTCTGCCATTGTACTTATTGTAAAGAGTTCCTTTAACTTTGATGCAGGAGTTGGTGCTGCAACCGGCATTGGTATTCTTGTGGCAATGCGTTTTGGTGTAGCTCGTGGTATGTTCTCAAATGAGGCTGGTTTAGGTTCAGCTCCAATTGCAGCAGCTTCTGCAAAGACTAAATTCCCAGCAGAGCAGGGACTTGTTAATATGACCGGTACCTTCTTTGATACCATCATCATTTGTATGTTAACAGGTCTTACCATCGTGCTTACTAACACCTGGTCAGGTGATCTTGATGGAGCTGCCATTACCTCTGAGGCTTTCAGACAGACTTTAGGTGATTCCTGGGGTATTTACATGGTAAACATAGGCTTGTTACTGTTTGCCTTTACCACTGTAATCGGCTGGAACTATTATGCTGAGTCTTGCGTAGTTTACCTCTTTGGCACAAAGGTCATCTATGTGTACAGATTTATCTATATCCTCATTGTAGCCTCTGCGGCTTTCATGACTTTAGATCTTGTCTGGATCTTAGCTGATATTTTAAATGGTCTGATGGCACTGCCTAACCTTATAGCATTGTTCCTTTTAAGAAAGGATATTGTTGAGGAAACTAAAAAGTATTTTGCCCATTTAAAAGAGCTTAAAGTGAAGATTTAGATAATTAGATTGAAGGTACAAAAATGGCCTGACAATGTCAGGCCTTAAAGTCAAAATGATGCATCAGAATTTAAAAACTATCTTTTTTTGGTCTGACCATAGTAAGCATTTGCGCCATGCTTTCTTAGATAATGCTTATCTAAAAGCTCTTGTTGCATTGGCTTTAACTGTGGGCACAGAGTTAGTGCATGGTATGCCATGTAAGCAACCTCTTCTAGAACCACAGCATTATATACAGCATTGTCAGGAGAAGTTCCCCAGGTAAATGGACCGTGAGAGTAGCATAAGCATGCTGGAACATCCTCAAGTTTAATACCACGATTTTTAAATGTTTCAATAATAACTTTACCGGTCTCTAATTCATACTCACCGTCGATCTCCTCTTTAGTCATCTGACGAGTGCATGGAATAGGTCCATAGAAATAGTCAGCACCGGTGGTGCCTAAAGCTGGAATATCGATACCAGCTTGAGCAAATGAAGTAGCGTTTCTTGAGTGGGTGTGAACTACACCGTTAATTTTTTCAGAGGCACGATACAACTCAAGATGGGTAGGAGTATCTGTTGATGGGTTAAGATCACCTTCAACCTTCTTACCTGTCTTAAGATCAACTACCACCATATCCTCAGGTTTCATTGTTTCATAGTCAACTCCTGAAGGTTTGATTACAACTAATCCTTTTTCTCTATCGATACCAGATACGTTGCCCCAGGTGAAAGTAACTAGACCATGTTTTGGCAGATCAAGATTTGCTTTACATACAGCCTTTTTTAGATCTTCTAACATATGAAAACTCCGAAAACTAGTAAGACGTCATTAAAAAAAATGGGTCTTCAAAAAATGAAACTGTATGTATTATAGGTGAATAATTTTTAAGAAATTTGATCTGCGCAAAATATTTTAAAAATAGTTGTTATAGATGTAGCTATCTATTTGATATTAAAAGATATTAAATATATCGTAAACGATTGCAAAATTACTTGATTTTAGTAAAAGTAAAACCGTTTTCTAATAAAACTGAAGGTTTTACCTTTTGATCTTCAAGTAAGAGTTCTCCTCTTTTATCTAGCTCTAATAACTTTCTGGGACAGGGGACAGCAATTGGGCAATAAGGCTTACACAGCTCAATTAGATTATTTAAAGTTACATAATCGTCAGAACAAAGATTTACAGGACCTGAGAGCATTTTGTTAATGATGAGATTAAAAGCTTCAACAATATCATTAAGAAGAATGTAAGGTATGGTGTTCTCACCAGGCATAAAGTGAAGCTTTGGTAAAAATCTTAAGTTCTGACAGAGTCCACCACCACGTCCTACAACCACTCCAATTCTTGCAAGGCAAATCTTAGAGTAGCGGAAAGTTGAATTTTTAGCAAAAGATAGGGCTTTATCTTCGATAGCTTTGCAAATTTTTGCGTAGACATTGTCTCCTAACTCTCCTGTTTCATCGCATTGAGCTTTGTCTTTATAAATACCAGTAGCACTTGCCTGAATAAAGAGTTTTGGAGCACGTAATTTGTATTCTTCAAATAAGAGGTTAAGAGTATCTAATCGTGAAGACAAGATCTCATCCATTCTCTTATGAGTCAATTTCTTTTTAGCAATAGATTCTCCAGACAGATTAATGATGACGTCAACATTTGGAAATTCGTTGTATAGATTGACAAGTCTAAAATTTGGTGAGCCAAAAGTATTCTTTAAGAAAGTTGCTTTTTTTAGGATTTTAGTTACATCGTGGATATGAGTATAGATATTGACTTGATGTCTTTGTGCTATTAGATAGCGACACAAAGCTCTGCCGATGAAGCCACTGCCGCCACATACAAGAATTCTCATAATGATCCTGAATAAAAGAAAGGCAGCGCTAGGCGCTGCCTTCTATGATTACTTAAATAAATATTACTTAATCTGAGCTGCCTGAATTGCAGTTACAGCGATGGTGTAGATGATATCATCAACTAAAGCACCACGTGACAGATCGTTAACAGGCTTCTTCATACCCTGTAACATAGGTCCAATTGATACTAGACCTGCTGAACGCTGTACAGCCTTGTATACGGTGTTACCGGTTGACAGGCTTGGGAAGATAAATACAGTAGCCTTACCTGCAACAGGTGAGTTAGGAGCCTTTTGAGCAGCTACGTTAGGCATTACAGCAGCATCGTACTGTAGAGGACCGTCAACTGCGATATCAGGACGCTTCTGACGAACTAACTCAGTTGCAGCCTTCATTAAATCAACATCAGCACCTTTACCTGAGTTCATGGTTGAGTAGGTAACCATAGCAACCTTAGGATCGATACCGAATGCTTTAGCAGTATCTGCTGACTGAATAGCGATCTCTGATAACTGCTCTGCATCAGGATTGATGTTTAGAGCGCAGTCGCCGTATACATAAACCTGCTCTGGCATTAACATGAAGAAGATAGCTGAAACAAGCTTTGCACCAGGAGCAGTCTTGATGATCTGTAGAGGTGGTCTGATGGTATTAGCGGTGGTGTGAACTGCACCAGATACTAGGCCGTCTAACTCGTTACGCTCAATCATCATGGTAGCTAAAGCTACGTTATCCTTTAACATCTCTAAAGCTGCCTCAGGTGTCATACCTTTAGCTTTACGTAACTCAACTAATCTGTCAACGTAGTTCTGACGAACTGCATCTGGATCAACGAATTCAACGTTGTCACCTAAGGTTACGCCCTGCTCTTTAGCAACAGCTAAGATCTTATCCTTGTTACCGAATAATACAGGAACAGCGATGTTCTGCTCAGCAACCTTAGCTGCAGCACATACTGTACGTGGCTCATCACCCTCAGGTAGAGCAATCTTTTTGTGAGCTGCACGAGCTAACTCTGTTAACTTGTAACGGAAAGCTGCTGGGCTCATTAAAGGAGTATCAGAAACAGCAAACTGTGATAAGGTCTCAAGAGACTTCTTATCAAAGTCTTTAGCTGCATTTTCCTTAATGTAGTTTACCTGCTCAGAATCATCTTCACGTAATACTGGTGCAAGATCTGATAAAGCCTGAGCTACAGCCCATGATGACTTGTGAGTCTCAATTACAGTAGCACCTGCAACTGAACCTGTAGTACCCTCAGTTAGAATTACAACCTTTGCATTAGTTGAAGCAGGTAACTCGTCAGTTACTAAAACCATCTTGTTACTTGCTTTAGCATTTGACAGGGTAACTTTGAATACGCGGGCATTCTCATCACCTGAAGCAACTTTTGCATCTAAGTAGTCAGCGATATCTTTAGCACGTGGAGCATAGTAGAACTTGTCATAGTTTACAGTTGCGATGAAGTCCTTTAGAGCAGGCTCTTCAACCTTGCATGAAGTATCGCTACCACATGAACAGTGACCGCAACCTGATAGAACAAGTTTTTTATTACCAGCAGCATCCTTAGGAGCTACAGGGTTAATTAAGATGTTACCTAAAACTTTGTTTTTACCTGCGTTGCCAAAGTACTGTAAGGTAGCAGCTAAAGCGCTCTTTGCGCACTTGCAGTCGCACTGTACAACAGGAACAATTGAAGCATCAAATGCGTGGCAAACATCAGCATTCATTTCATCCTTATCAAAAGGAGTGTCTGTAACGCCTTCGATTACGATAACATCGTAGTTACCGCTGTTCTTTAATAGGTTGTAGTTTGCAACAATCTTTTCTAGAACATCTGATCTATTGCCATTAGCAATTTTCTTAGCAGCGCAGAACTTGTTTAAGCTCTTATCGTTGCACTCAGTCTTTGAGCAGCTAGCAAAAGGTGAAAATAGGGTAGCTTTAACGCCATTGTTGTTTAAAGCCTGAACTAAACCTAAAGATGCAGTATAAATACCAGAAGTCTTTGCTACTGGAACAAGCATTACATTACGAGTCACTTCAATCTCCAAAATGCTTACAATAAAAATAAGAAATCGTTTACAAGAGGGTAGACTCTATCCTTTTGTAAGGGTAGAAATTATAACATATCTATGATTATCAAACTCATGAACATGCGATTTCATAGCAAATGAACCCTTTATTAAAGACAGTTTATGAACCTGAATTATGATTGTAATTTGCACTGTTGAACGGTGTTTTGTATAGTATGTGCAGTTTAGATGTGGAGCAGAATATGATTATTTTTAGCAATCTTAATCGCGGTATTGACTATATGAAAAAGTGGCCATTAGAACCACTGTTAAATCCAGTTTTCAAAGAAAACCGGGTTAAAAGAGCACTGCTTTTGGGTAATAAGATCCTGCCTCCTTTTATTGTCTTTATCTTTTTCTGGGGCTTTTATTTAGGCGGAGGATTTAAAGGAGTTCCATTCTTGTTTGCTATTGGCTCAAATTTTCCGGTGACCATTGCCTGTGTTTTGTTTTTACTTTTAATGCCTGTTCAGGGATATTACTGGTTTTATAAGAGATCAGTTACATCTTTAAATGAAAAGCAAAAATCCTTTTACAAGGATACTTGTAAAAAATTAGAAATTGAGCCTTCTATAAATCCAACTATGTATGACTTAGAAATAGTAATAAACAAAGGAATAAATAAGCTTGGAAGAGAGTTTTTAAAGCAGTTGTAGAAGAGCTTTTTTAGATCGAGAAGATCATTTAGCAAAAACTAGAATAGGGAAAAGCTCAGCAGATTTTGCTACTACTTGTTGATAGTAGTAGCAAATAAATATCTCTCAAAAGAGATTACTTCAATTTTTTTACACTAACAGCGCAGTTCTTTCCTGCAAAGGCAATTCCGTAGGCATTGATGCTTTGAATCATTCTGTTACTCATAAAAGGTTCAGAGTAATTTTTCTCTTCTATTTGAGACAGTGCTGTTTCACTTAAGGTTACTAAATCTGAACCTACAGAAGCTGATTTAATCTCAATGATTGCTACCTTTCTACAGTCAATGTCTTTAAAGGTAATATCTGCATATCCATCACCTGATTCATAGTTAGAGTGGTATTCACCTAGATTATCTTTACAGTTAGTAAAAATACCGTTTAAGAAACCGTGGTAGTAATTCTCGTGAGGAGCTTTAGTTGCAGTATCTCTTACTGATACAAATGAACGTAATAATGGTCCTAACTTATCCTGTACATAATCAACTTTACCTTCTAATAAGGCATTAGCTATGTTTAAAGCTAGATTATCTTTACTTAATATTTTCCCAAATCTATCTAATATATTGTTTTCAAAACACTCAAGTATCTCTAGGTTAGGTATTCTTACAAAGATATCTTTATTATTTTCTTTTGCTAATTCTTCTTTTTGGGTCTGTACCCAATCTACTGTCAGATAACCTGTATGTAAGAGTAATGACCAGAAGTCATCTGATTTATGCTCTGACAAAGTGTCATAGTTCATGGAATCGTTTAATTGAAAACTAATAGATTTACCATTAACTAAGTTCTGCATCTTTTGGTTGTCATTGTCTGTAAGATAACCTAGATACTCTCCTAAGGCACTGTCAGATGAGCTTTTATCCCAGTAGTTGCCAGGTTTAATGTCATCTGTGTTACCTGTTTGTTTAAAGTTAAAGTTCTTTCTTATAAAACTAATCACATCCCATGGACAGAACATCTCTTTGTCATAGAACTTGTAACCATCGTAGTAATTTTTTACTGCTTGAGAAAAGTCATCTAACTCATAGTCTTTTAATATTTTTTGAGTTTCATCTTTGGTAAAACCAATGATACCTGTATATTCTGTTTCTTGATCTGCTACTGTGTTTACGTATAGGTTATTTACACCGGTAAAGATACTGTTCTTAGCTACTTTTAAACAGCCTGTGAGTACTACTTTACTTATAATTGAGGTCTTCTTTAGAGGATCCTTTAGAGGATCTTTTAAGAATCCTAGAAAAGATGACATCAAGTTAACCATTTTCTCATGAAAACCTTTTGCGTGTGCTTTAGCTAAAGGTACATCATACTCATCAATTAAGATATAAACCTGTTTGTTAAAGTGCTTATAGAGCATTAAACTTAAGGATTTAATTGCTGAAGTTACGTATGATATAGCTTGCTTATCAGCCTTTTTCAGATATATCTCATCACATAGCAAATTAAACTTAGCTTTCTCCATTTCATTTAAATATGGACTTTCTTTTAAGAAGCTAAATTCATTTGCTTTAGCTGAAACAACTTCTGCTAATTTTAAGTAGGCACTTTCAAAGTCATCTCCTAAAACATCTTTCAAGGTAATGGAGATGACAGGAAATTGCCCCATATACTTTTTACAGAACTTTTGATCTTCTAATATCTTTGTTCCTTTAAAGAACTTGTCTTGAATTGAGGTATCACCAGGCTTTTCGTAATTGATATTCAGGAAAGACTCAAACATATTCATGAGCATGGTCTTACCAAATCGTCTAGGTCTTGTTAAGAGCAAAACAGTAGTACCATCGATTAAAGAATTCTCATCTACAGCTTCATCCTCTGAGAATACCTGTTTCAAGTAAGGTGTCTTATCTACGTAGTAACGGTTCTTTTCTCTAACCTCAGCAAAGGTATCTCCTGTTACTGGTAAGGCTAAGAAGTGTTTTTTGCTCATTATTGGTTCCTGTTATTATTTTGACTTACTTTGCTACTTGAGCTTCTTTACAGAAATAAAACAGTTTTTACCGGAAAAGGCTATACCTACGGCATAGATGCTTTGAATCATTCTGTTACTCATAAAAGGTTCAGAGTAATTTTTCTCTTCTATTTGAGACAGTGCTGTTTCACTTAAGGTTACTAAATCTGAACCTACAGAAGCTGATTTAATCTCAATGATTGCTACCTTTCTACAGTCAATATCTTTAAAGAGAATATCTGGATATCCATCACCAGATTCATAGTTAGAGTGGTATTCACCTAGATTATCTTTACAGTTAGTAAAAATACCGTTTAAGAAACCGTGGTAGTAATTCTCGTGAGGAGCTTTAGTTGCAGTATCTCTTACTGATACAAATGAACGTAATAATGGTCCTAACTTATCCTGTACATAATCAACTTTACCTTCTAATAAGGCATTAGCTATGTTTAAAGCAAGGTTGTCTTTCTTTACAACATTACTAAATCTTGCTTTAATGTTTGAATCAAAGCAATCTAAGATTTCTAAATTAGGAATTCTTGCAACTACATTTTTATTGGTTTTGCTGTCTTTAGCCAACTCTGCTTCATCAGTCTTTTCCCAGTCTAGGGTCAGGTAACCTGTATGTAGGAGTAGTGACCAGAAATCATCAGAGTTATGCTCTGATAAAGTGTCATAGTTCATGGACTCGTTTAAATTAAAACTAATTGACTTACCATCAACCAAGTCCTGCATCTTTTGATTGTCATTATCTGTAAGGAATCCTAGATACTCATATAAAGCAGGACTCGAGGTTGAATTTGCCCAATAGTTATTAGCTTTTACCAACTCTGTATGACCATTTAGATTGTTTTTATAATTTTCTTTAATGAAATTTACCACATCCCATGGACAGAACATCTCTTTGTCACAGAACTTATAACCGTCATAGTTATTTTTAACGTCTGTAGCATAATCATCCATCTCATAATCTTCTAAGAACTTATATGTTTCATCTTTGGTAAAACCAATGATTCCAGTTAAATCCATATCTGTGGAGATTACTGTATTTACATTAAGGTTATTAACACCTGTAAAGATACTGTTCTTAGCTACCTTTAAACATCCTGTAATGACTGTCTTGCTAATTGGAGATTCATTTCCGATGTTGTTTTTTAATACACCTAAAAAGCCTGACATTAAGGTTACCATTCTCTTATGAAATGTTGGTTCATAATCAGGCTCTTTCTTATGGCGTCTTTTATCATCCAAATCGTGATATGAAGCTTTTGCTAAAGGTACATCATATTCATCAATAAGAAGAATTGGTTGTCTTCCATATTCTTTATACAGGAAGGTTGCTAAGTTCTTTAAAGAATTTTTTACTCGCTGTGAGTTATTGATGTCTTCTAGATAGTTAATATCTGTAAGCTGTCTTAAGATAACTTTGTCTGATTCATCAAGTTTATTGCTGTTTAGCAGGTAAAAATATCTTTTAGAAACATCCCAAACAATATCAGCAAACATCTTATAAGCTTCTTCAAAAGTATCAGCTTCCATATCTTTTAAAGAAACAGCAATAACAGGACATTGTCCCATGAACTTATCACAGAATTCTTTGTCTTCTAATATCTTAGTACCTTTAAAGAGCTCTAGTTGTTTTGAGTTATCAAAAGGCTTTTCAGGATTGATTTTCAAAAATGAGTCAAACATGCTCATGAGCAGAGTCTTACCAAAACGTCTTGGTCTTGTAAGCAACAATACATCTGAAGAATCAACTCCAAAGACCTGCTTTATGTAGGGAGTTTTATCTACAAAATAGCAATCTTGTGCTCTTAACTTTGTAAAGTCATCCTTACCATATGGTAATGCTAAGAATTGTTTGTTGCTCATTATTCTGTTCCTGTTTTTCTCTTCTTATATTGATTATACACAATAAAATTTATGATACCTGTCATTACTGTCATTTATTGTTAGCAAGTCAGCTCTTTAAAGAGAAAATTTTCGTTGTAATCGTTTGCGTTTACTTTTGTGCTTATATTCGTTTTTAAACTCAAATATTCAACTGTGAATAAAATTATATTTTGAAATATAAGTGTTTTTTATAATGATAATTTTGTGGTGTATTTGCGTAAGCTATTAACGTAAAGGTTTGCAAAATAGTGATATAAATCTAATTTTTCTTGAATATACGTCTTAAAAAAGATAAGGCTGTCACGTTTTATTTACATAATAAAATCATTTTTCATTTCATGCCCTAAAATCAAATTCAGAAAGAAGCTATAAATCAATAAAGATGAAGTCTTTTTTCTTTACAAACATACAATACATAGGAGTTATTATGAAACTAGTAAAAGCTGTCTTGGCTGTATCTTTAGGCGCTGCAATTGCAGCTTCTTCAATGTCAGCTGTTCAGGCAAAGCAGATCACAATCGGTTTTTCTCAGATCGGTGCTGAGTCAGAGTGGCGTACAGCTAACACCAATGATGTAAAAGCTGCAGCAAAAGCACACAACATCAACTTAAAGTTCTCTGATGCTCAGCAGAAACAAGAGAATCAGATCAAAGCAATTCGAACTTTCATTGCTCAGAAAGTTGACTTAATCGGTTTCGTACCTATCGTTGCAACCGGTTGGGATAACATTCTTCGTGAAGCAAAGCGTGCAAAGATCCCTGTATTGGTAATGGACCGTGATTTAACAGTTTCTGATCCTTCATTGTATGTTGCAAAGATCGGTACCGATAGCTACACCGAAGGTCGTAAGGTATTCGATTGGTTAGATACATATGTTCACAAGAACAATGTAAAACCACGTAATGGTGGTGACAAGTTAAATATTGTTATCCTTGAGGGTACTGTAGGTGCATCAGCAACCACCGGTCGTGGTAACGGCTTTAACGATGCATTGAAAGAGTCACCAAACAAGGATATGTATAACATCTTAGCTTCACAGACTGGTGACTTTACCCGTCAGAAGGGTCAGGAAGTTATGGAGTCATTCTTAAAGTCAAATCCTAAGGATATCGATGTTCTATTTGCTATGAATGACGATATGGCATTAGGAGCAATTCAGGCTATTGAAGCTGCTGGTCTAAAACCTGCTAAAGACATCATTATCGTATCAGTTGACGGTGTAAAGGGTATCTTCCAGGCAATGATCGAAGGCAAGTCAAATGCTACAGTTGAGTGTAACCCATTACAGGGTGATCTGTTCTTCTCAACAGCTGAAAAGATCTTAAAGGGTGAATCTGTACCTAAGAGCGTATTCGTTGAGGAAGGTGTATTCCCAGCAGATACAGCTAAAGATGTATTCCCAACACGTAAGTACTAATTCATAGTAACTCTAGAAGAAGGGTGCCTATGGCACCCTTACTTAATCGTAATCGCACTCAAAGTATCAATTCATTCTGAATCTCTCTTTTTAATGTGTTTTGAGAGGATCAGGATTTCAAGTTGTTGAAGAACACCTGCATGAGGAGGGCTATATATGGCCTTGCAAGATAACGACTATATACTGCAGATGAAACATATAGACATGTTCTTCCCTGGAGTGAAAGCCTTAAAGGATGTTGAGTTTAATCTTAAAAAAGGCGAAATTATTTCTCTTATGGGAGAGAACGGTGCTGGTAAGTCTACCTTAGTTAAAGTTTTAACTGGTGTATATCATAAAACAAACGGCACAATTGTATTTGATGGCAAGCAAATAGAGCCTACCACTCCTCTTGCCAGCCAGAAGATGGGCATTTCCACTGTGTATCAGGAAGTTAACCTGTGCGCAAACTTATCTGTAGCTGAAAACATTTACATCGGACGTGAGCCACGTGGAAGCTTTGGTCGTATTGACTGGGCAACCATGCAGAAGAATGCTTCAGATCTTCTGTTCAAAGAATTAGGTATCGATATCGATGTTACCAAAGAATTGAATTTCTATCCTGTTGCCATGCAGCAGATGATTGCAATTGCTCGTGCAATCGACACTAAATGTAAAGTTCTGATTTTAGATGAGCCTACCTCATCATTATCAGATAAAGAAACTGAAAGACTTTTTAAGATCATGAGAGCACTTCGTGATCAGGGCATTTCAATTATCTTTATTTCTCACTTCTTAGAGCAGATTTATACCATCTGCGATAGGGTAACCATCTTACGTGACGGTACCTATGTGGGTGAGTATGAGATTAAAGATCTTCCAAGAATTCAGCTTATTTCAAAGATGATGGGTAAAGAGGTTAAAGAAGGTGAGATTGAGTCAAATGTTGATAAATCAGTACCTCGAAGCAATATCTTTATCGAAGCTGAGCATGTAACAGTACCTGGTAAGGTAAAAGATCTGTGCATGGATATTAAAGAAGGTGAGGTTGTAGGATTTGCAGGTCTTTTAGGTTCTGGTAGATCAGAAATTGCTGAGACCTTGTTTGGAACCATGCTAAAGAGCAGTGGCAACATCTATGTTGATGGAGTTTCTGTTTCTATAAAGTCACCAATGGATATGATGAAAAAACGTGTAGCTTTCTGTCCTGAGGATAGAAAAGTACAGGGCATCATCGGTGATCTTTCTGTAAGAGAGAACATTATCTTAGCTCTTCAGGCTAAAAACGGAATGTTCCGTCACATGTCTCGAGCACGTCAGAACAAGTTAGCAGATTACTACATCAACTTATTAAGAATTAAAGTTTCAGATAGAGAGCAGTTAATTAAGAATCTGTCTGGTGGTAATCAGCAGAAGGTGATTATTGCACGTTGGCTTGCAACCGAGCCTAACTTACTAATCTTAGATGAGCCTACTCGCGGTATCGATGTTGGTACTAAGACAGAAATTGAGTCATTAGCAGTATCTCTTGCTAAAGAAAAAGGTATGTCTGTAGTCTTCATCTCAGGAGAGATGGGAGAAATGGTACGTACTTGCTCAAGAATTATGATCATAAGAGATCATGAAAAGGTAACCGAGCTTAACGGTGATGAAATTTCAACTGCACACATCATGCAGGCGATTGCAGGAGATTATCATGGAAAATCTTGTTAAAAAATTTACCAAAAGCTCACTGGCATTGCCTTTAATCGCACTTGCCTTGTTGCTTTTATTTAATGCACTGTTTGTAGATAATTTCTTTAAGATTGAAATTATGCAAAACGGTAACCTCTACGGTCGTCCTATTGATATTCTCTACCGTGCTTCATCACTTATCATCCTGGCTTTAGGTATGACTTTTGTGATTGCAACTGGTGGTATTGATATTTCTGTAGGTGCTGTGGTTGCAATCTCATCAGCTACTTGCTGTGTGCTCTTAGGTGGTGATATTTCAGGTATTCCTCATCATCCATTCTTTGTAGCAATTATCTGTTCGCTCTTAGTTGGTGTGTTAGCCGGTATCTGGAATGGAACTTTAGTTGCAAAGTTCAAGATCCAGGCTATGGTTGCAACTTTGATTTTAATGACAGCAGGTCGCGGTATTGCTCAGTTAATGACTGACGGTCAGATCATTACCGTTTACTACAAGCCATTTGCTTACATTGGTGGCAACATTCCTGGTGTAATGTTACCTACAGCAATGTTAATTGCTCTGGCTATGGTTCTTTTGGTTATCTTCTTAGATAAGAGAACTTCAATCGGTCTTATGATTCAGTCTGTGGGTATTAACGCAAATGCTGCCCGTTACTCAGGTATTAAAGTTACCGCAGTGTTATTTGCTGTATATATCTTCTCTGGCTTCTGCGCAGGTACTGCAGGCTTAATTGAAGGTTCTCTAATTCGAGCTGCTGATGCTAATAACGCCGGCTTGAACATGGAAATGGATGCCATTTTGGCTGTTACCTTAGGTGGTACCTTAATGGTTGGTGGCAGATACTACATTGGTGGTACTATCATCGGTGCTATTACCATTCAGACCTTAACTACAACCATGTACGCAATCGGTGTTTCATCAGACAGATTACCTGCTGTAAAGGCTGTGGTAATTCTTTTGATCATCGTATTCCAGTCAGAGAAGTTTAAGCAGATGTACAGTGACTATAAGTTTAAACACTTAAAGAAGTCAGAAAATACTAAGGAGGCAACAAATGCGTAGGTTCATTTCAAACCTGGTTGCATCTCAGAACTTTCCTTTCTATGTAACAGGTGCTCTATTTATCATCCTGTTCGGAATCGGTTCTGTTGCTTTTGAAGGTTTCTTCTCACCACAGGTGTTTTTAAACCTCTTCATTGACAATGCTCCACTTATCATTGTGACTGTAGGTATTACTTTCACCATTATCTCTGGCTTTGGTGGTATCGACCTGTCAGTTGGTGCGGTGGTATCGCTTACCTGTATGTCACTTGCTGTAATGATGAGAGACACCTCTTTAAGCCCATACTTATGTATGTTCTTAGTCCTCTTCATCGGTATTGCAGTAGGTCTAGTTAACGGTTTACTTATCACTTATTTCAGACTGCAACCTTTCATTGTTACCTTAGGTACTATGTTCCTTTGCAGAGGTTTAACCGCTATTCTGTCTCGTGACAGTGTGCCAATTGACAATCAGTTCTACTCTGATTTGGCATTCTTCTCAGTGCCAATCGGTGATTGCTTCTTATCATTAGGAGCTTTAATTGCTCTTGTAATGGTAGTTATTGCAACCATCATCTTACGCTATACCTCATTTGGTCGTGGTGTATATGCAATCGGTGGCAATGAGCAGTCAGCAAGACTAATGGGCTTGAAGGTAGATTCAATTCGAGTTCGTGTTTATGTAATCTCAGGCTTCTGTGCTGCCTTAGGTGGTATTACCTACTCATGGATCATGCTATCTGGCTATACCTTACATGGTTTAGGTATGGAAATGGATGCTATTGCTTCATCTGTTATCGGTGGTACTCAGTTAATGGGCGGTGTAGGCTTCATGCCTGGTACTCTGTTAGGTGTAATGATTCAAGGTACTATCTTAACCCTGATCTCCTTCCAGGGTACTCTCTCAGCTTGGTGGACCAAGATCGTAGTAGGTTTACTGCTATGCTTATTCATCATCATGCAGGCTGTTGTAAACGCTCACAAGAGCAAGCTCATGAATATGAACGCTGAAGGTTCTGTTCCTCCTAAGAAATAGGAACAAAGATCACAATAATAAATTTGCAAACAGGGGCTGTGTCACAGAATATGCCCCTGTAATTTTTTTTATTATTGAAAACGTTTAGAATGCGTTTGCTTGAAAAATAAAACATACAAATAACAAACATAAGAAATTAGAATATGAAAGCATTTATCGGAGGGAATGAAGTGATTTCTAAGACCAACACCTTTTTGATTTTTATTACAGTATTAACCGCAATTGCAACGTTTGCAATCAGTGCTTTTGCACCATTATCTTAAAACTTAATAAAGTCATTCGTAATAAAGATCTAAAAGTAGGCTCGGACAGGTGATTGTGTTCCGAGCTTTTCTTTTTTTTTAATTCTGAAAATCTTCCAAAAATAATTCTCATCAAAAAACTTTGTGATTTTTTTCAAATTGAGAAGGTCGTTCTAACAGTTTTTTATATGTCTTCAATATACCTCTTTTAGGGAACTTCGGTATGGGTGGGTGGAGAGTGGGGAACGAGGTCTTGGAGGAACAGGGGGCGCAAGCCCTTGCTCTGAGGCGCTTTTGAGAGCTTTTTATGAACTTTAAGCCTGGATTGAGGCGCGACCTGTGAGAATTGCGGCAGCGGTAAAGTTCTGCTCTGTTCTTCCTTTTTTACCTCCCCCAAAAAAACGCCTCAACACCATTCTCTGTCCTTATTTTTTTACTTTTTATACCCCCCTCAATTACTAAAGCTCCACGCTTTAGGAGCTTTATTATGGGATGTAAAAAATGAAAAAAGTTAATCTTCTGGCAGCTGCTGTCGTTGCAGCTTCTTTAATGGCCCCTGCTGCAAATGCAGCTAATGTAAACTTCGGTGGTTTTCTTCGCACCGGAGTTCAGTCTAAAAACATTCAAAACGATGACGGTGAAAAGGCTAAATTAGGTCGTTTAGGTTATGAGCCAGGAACCTATGGCGAAGTAGCTCTAGGTGCTGACATTGCTAACGTAGATGACACTGTTTGGTCAGTAAATTCTCGTGTTGCTTACAAGGCTCATCGAAACAGAGATTGGTTCACAGCAACAGAAAGTGATGGCGGTAGTGCTTTTGCTTTCAGAGAGTTTTACATCAATGTTAAAGGTATGTTTGACTTTGATAAGAATGCTGATATTTGGACTGGTAAACGTTTCTATCATAGAGATGATATCTATATTTGCGACTGGCGTTACTATGATATTTCTGGTGTAGGTGCTGGTGTTGACAATTTATCTTTAGGTGATGGTAAGTTATCTTTAGCTTGGTTCCGTCGTGATGAGTCAAGAGATTATAAATGGGATGCATATCTTCCAGATGAATATTATGTAGTTACCAATGGTAATGGCGATCCTGTAGGTCTAAATAAAGAAGGTACAGTTAACTTCTTAGATGCTATTTACTCATTCCCTGTTTGGGATGGTGGTAACATGCAGTTACGTCATACCTCTATGCTCCCTCACCGTGACTCGGATGGTTACATGAAGTATGCTCATGCAGAACATGATTATAAAGGAGCTCAGAGATACGCAATTGATTTATCTCAGGGCTTCTCTTTAGGATGGAACAAGACTGTTGTAATTTATGATCATGGTTCAAATGCAAACTGGGGCGCTTTTGGTGCAGGTTCATGGATCGATCAATCAGGTGCATCTAACAACGCTTATCGTTGGTCATTCTTAAACTTTGGTGTTGTAAACTTTACTCAGCACTTTGGTTTAGCACATAACATCTATGCAACCTTCTCTGATGGTTATGACAATAACGTAGGTTCTACAAATGTAACTACAAAGAAGTCTGATAAGTCATTCCAGTTAGTATTAAGACCATTCTATCAGCTAACCAAGATGACAAAGGTTGAGTTAGAAGGTACTTTCTACACAACATCTACCAAGAACTATGTATACAATGATGCAAAGGATGCTTGGAAGGGAACTGAGAAATCTGTAGAACAAGGCCAGAAGTTATCATTAGCTTATGTAATTCAGCCGGATGCTTCAACACTATTTTCAAAGCCTGAGATCCAGTTCTTTGTTACCTACTTACATGGTAATGATAACGGCTTAGACTTCTCAGAGTACGGATCAGCTGCATACGATGTTTCTATGAACAATGTAAAAGTTGGCAGAACCTCTAAGACTACAAATACTACAATCTTCGGTGTTCATGGCGAAGCATGGTGGTAATTTCATAGGTTAGTTTAACCTTATGTATATTCAAAGAGCGGAAAGATCCGCTCTTTTTGATCTTTTCTCAAAATCTTCAACAAAATCCTATCTTCAATTTTCTGTGGACTTTTTCAAATTGAGAAGGTCGTTCTAACAGTTTTTTATATGTCTTCAATATACCT
>OIZS01000070.1_pt1 | contig 60985 bp, 49 predicted proteins | sample 1588641 | NCBI WGS metagenome assembly OIZS01 (sample SAMN03283240) | human gut metagenome | biome: human-associated habitat; material: feces | host: Homo sapiens | place: Peru | collected 2012
GTTATTACGACTGGGCAGTTACAAGCCCACTACCTTTAGGTGGTGGGTAGTTGACACATAGGGTGGCTTTTGGTATCTAGTGTAGCTCTAGGCCCAAATTAACTAGTTTCAAGTTTGGTTAGTGGCTATCTAAATATTATAAAACCAAATTTTATTACAAAACCCAATGTCCAAATTTAAATTTAATAATGTGGGGGCGGTGTTTCTTCACTTCTTGAAGCCACGTTAGAGGCTCCGGCTGCGCGTAGCTTTTCGGCGAGAAATTTAATCTGAATTTGTTGTTTGGCGACGGTGTCTCTTAAGGCGGTAACTTCATCGTTGAGGGCGTCGGAATTGTATTCTAAATAGGATATTTTAGTTTCTAATTGTTCCAATAATTCTTTTAACTTTTGGTCCATCTGTAGTTGTCTCGGTCTCAAAGTTTGATCACGCTTGCAATTTTAAAAATTTATTCACTTTTTACTTTATTGTACATGATAATAGTACTTTGTGCTTGGTTCCGTGTTTTCTAAAATATGATGTAGTTACATTATTTTATGAACCAAAAGTTAATTGCATGGCTTGAGAGTTAATAGCAATATTATGTAAGCCCTGCTTTAGAGATAAAGCCAAAGCCAAAACATTTTGTTCTTGGTTTAAAAATACTGGTTTAAGAAAACATGGGTTCAGGTGGCGATAAATATAGAGGCAAGAAAATACTAGTTACGTTGAATGCATTTAGATGGCAGAGTTTTTATTAAATAAAATTCGACTCAATTCATTAAAATACATGAGAATCAGGCCATTATTGAAACTTTATGTGATTATATAGTCTAATAGAGGTTCAAACAGTAAAATGAGTTCATTGTATTGAGGATTTTTCTGCTAGATAACAATTTTACCCCTGTGATGGTAGAGGCAAGAAGTACAACGAAGGAGCTTTAGTTAAGAGTTCTAGTTACCTTGCTTTTGCGTCATGGTGACTCTTTTTATGGTTTAATTTTTAAAACATTTACTACGTTGTGAATCGAAGGATAAATATAATGTTAAAGAAACTTGCATTATCTGCTCTTATTGCTGTTTCCATTGCTGGCGTTTCAGCTTGTTCTGAAGATGCTAAAGCTGTAGCTGCTCAGGCTCCGGCTCCTGCACAGGCTCCTGCTGATGCTGCTAATAAAGCTCCTGCTAAACAGGAACTTTCTTTTGAAGATAAGGTTGCGGTAGCTGTTGGTACTATGTATGGTAAGAACCTTGGGGTTGCAGTTACTGAATCACAAAAGTTTGAAGTTAAGATGAACAAGGATAAGATTGCTTCTTCTTTCATCTCTGCTTTAAATGGCAAGGCTGAAATGACTGATGAAGAAGCTCAGGCTGTTCTTCAGGAATTTGATACTCAGATGCGTGCAAAGCAACAGGCTCTTTCTAAGGCTGAAGCTGAAAAGAACTTGAAGGAAGGCGAAGCATTCTTAGCTGAAAACAAGACTAAGGAAGGCGTAGTTGTTACTGCTTCTGGTTTACAGTATAAGATCACTACTCTTGGTACTGGGGCCAAGCCTGCTGTTACTGATAAGATTCGTGTGACCTATAAGGGCACCAATCTTAAGGGTGAAGTTTTTGATAAGTCTGAAGAACCAGTTGAATTCCCACTTGGTCAGGTTATCGAAGGTTGGAAGGAAGGTTTCCAATTGTTACCAGTTGGCACTAAGGCTACCCTCTACATCCCTGCAAACCTTGCTTACGGTTCATTCTCTCCATCTGAAAAGATTGGTGCTAACTCTGTGCTCGTATTTGAAGTAGAACTTCTCGATATCGTGAAAGATGCGCCAAAAGCAGAAGCTAAGGCAGAAGCTAAGGCTGACACCAAGGCAGAAAACAAGCCTGCTAAGTAATGAGCGCTATGATACTAACCTTAGGGGCGAGGTCAGTTGATACCTCCTCATTAAAGGCTAGATAAGAACTCTAGATAAAATCAAAAGCTCCGTTAAACCAAAAGAAGTGTTTAGCGGAGCTTTTATTTAGGAAGCGGAATCACTACACATAACGAAAATAATCACATGCAAATGATTCGAACGATTTGGGAGCTTTTTTCCATTCTTCTTCTCTCCCTTTCTTTTTCCCCTTGTTTACTTATCTATTTAACTACTTATCCACTTAATTGTTTTTTAGGTATGGAAGAAGTTCATCTGCCCCAATATAACCATTTAAGATTTTAGGTACTTGATTGTTTCTAAAGATAACAATTGCCGGTACCCCGCTGAGGTTATATTTACGCATTATCTCCTGAGCAGGGCTGTTTGGTGAAGTAACATCAGCTTGGTAAACCAACCCTTGAGCAAGAGCCTTTTGCACTCTAGGGTCACTAAAAGTTGTTTGTTCCATGTGGATACATTCACGACACCAATCAGCCCTAAAATCAAGCATGATAAACGCGGCTGTGTTTGTTTTTGGGGTTAAGGTGGCTAATTCCTCTAATGTTTGAATTTGAGGATAATGAGCGATGCCATGTTCAGTGCGGCTACTATTTTGTATTAAACATAAGGTGATAGTAATTGCAATTACGGCAGCTACTAAAATTGGGCGCAGGTGTAAGAGTGCCTTTAGTTTATTAGGACTACTTGTTACCTTAGTTTTAAGTGAAGCCTTAGATTGGCAAGAACCTTGGCAAGCACAAGTCGTTTGATTTTTAGGCGCTGGGAGGATTCTAAAAATTAGGCAACATGAAGTAAGGCCTATGAGCAAAATCCATGCACAACGAACTACAAGCGGGTCGAGCATGTTTTCAAGCAACACTAAAGGCACAATAAGCATGAGGAAGCCGCACATAATACGGACAGTCGTCATCCAATTGCCACTCTTAGGTAGGAATTTGTGGCCCGCAAAAGCAATAATAAAGAGTGGGACAGACATACCAATGGCTAGGATATAGAGACTTAAGCCTCCGGTTAGAATTTTGCCTTCTTGGGCAATGTAAAGTAAGGCTCCGGCTAACGGGGCTGTAGTACATGGGGAAGCAATAATGGCACTTAAGGCCCCCATGAAAAACACCCCGGCGTAGGAGCCACCTTTTAATTTGGTCGAAGCGTTATTTAGTTTGTTTTGTAAAGTCATCGGCAGGGTAAAAGAAAACGCCCCAAAACATGAAAGAGCTAATAACACAAAAAGCACGCTCATGGTGATAAGAACCCATGGCTGCTGCATAAAGGCGTGAAATTTAGCCCCAGCTGATGCGATAACAAAACCTACTCCCATGTAGGTTAAGGCTAACCCTTGGGTATAAAGAAACGAAAAAAGAATCGTAGTTTTTAAAGTCTTTTCTTTCTTACCAAGAATAATGGCACTCCAAATAGGGTACATAGGAAACATGCAAGGGGTTAAGCTCAACAAAAAGCCAAAGCCAAAGAATGATAGCAACGCTAAGAGAGGACCATGGGTTTTGAGTAGGCTGTAAGCTTTATCTGTGGCAGAATTTGGGGTGCTTGAGTTTGAAACTAGGTTTTTATTTTGAAGACTATCTGTTGTTGGGGCTGTTGTTGGGGTTGTGGCTAGAGGTGCAGAGTCAGCCTGGTCGGCAACAGTCGTAGCTTGAGCATTAGAAGTTAAAACGCGGGTAAGGTTGAAACTTTTAGTGGTAGGTGGGTAGCAAAGCCCAGTGGTACAACCTTGGAATGTAACTTTGATTTTAGGAAAGAAGTTAGTGCTCTTTAAAGTTGCTTTTAAAGTTACATTTTGCGTAAAAATATGGGTATCTCCCATGTATTCGTCTTGGTGGGGGGAGCCCTTGGGAATATCAATGGACAGAAGTTCCGCGTTCTCTACGTCTAAGGCCATAATTTCTTGGTACAGGTAGTACTTAGGAGCAATTTGAAAGTTTAGAGTTACTGTGGCTCCATCTTGCGTCATAGTAGGGACGAAAGCTTCGTCGACCGTTAAAAATTTAGGGGCTGACGAGGAAACAAGAGAGTCGTTTGGGGTGGCGGTAGCGAATTTGGGGGTTAAAGCCAAGATAATGGCCCCCACCACCATAATTAAAAATGAAGCCTTGAGGTGGTTTTTGAGGCTAGAAAATTGATTTATAGCTGTGACCATAGAGTTCATAGAATTAACCGTTTATGTAGTGTAATGCTTTAAGATATTGACCTATATTAGCACAGCAAAACTAGACTTGTTTTTTTCTTTTGAGGGTAGGGAAAACAGTTCGAGCGAAGTTCTTTACCAAGGAGGGAGTTAAATAATTTTAGTTAGCTAATATGAAAGGCTTTTTTTTCGTTTAAGTAACCAATAAGCTAATTGACCTAAGGTATTAGGTTATTTATGCATTTTATGTAAATTACAGTGATTTATGTAAGTTACTTAAGCTATTTAGAGTTTTTACTAGTTTTTACGCACAAGTAGTTTGGATATGAAAAAATATAGCATCAGAACAGATTGTCTGCTAATCTAATCCCACTTTTACGTTTTAACTTTTAAAACGATATTTTTCAGGCGCTGTAAGTGAAAGATATCCCTAAACAAAAGATGTAAAAACGAAAGCCCAGAGCCCAAGGCTCGCATTCTTATGTTTTTACAAGTTTGTGCAAATTTGTGACTTGAAGGCGTATAAGTTCCAATTTAAATTTAAGTGACCATTTTAGTATTTTGAAATTGGTTTAGTATTTTGAATTTGGCCATAATCATAAAGGCTACTCACGATATTAATGGCTTAAAAGTCGGTTGCCACTTTGAGTAGCAGTTGTTTCTTGGATTTTCCTATATATGAAAAATATTTTAATTTTAGTGCTAATAGTGTTTTTGGCCTTAGAAGGCTTTAGTTTTTGGTTGGTTGCCCAACAGACCGGTTGGTTTGTTGCTATTTGGTTTGCCATTATCATCTCTATTATCGGCTTTTCATTACTTAAAAAGTCAATTAAAAAGCTAAAAGCTGAGGCTATGTCCGGAATAATGCCTGCAGATGATCAATTTATCTTTAGTGCTATTCTTTTAGTAATTCCTGGTTATTTTAGTGATGTGTTAGCTCTTGTGGTTTTGCTACCTGTAGTGCGTAGATGGATGCGAAATTTGCTGCTACTTTTAGTAGCCAAAAAATATGGTTTTGATCCTTCACTTTTTGCTGCTATGCAGAACATGGGCTCTCAAATGGGAGCAAATGGCATGGGTGGCATGAATATGAATGATATGGCTAGTATGTTTGGCCATATGGACCCCAACGAATTTATGAAAAATATGGGGGCGCATTCTAAGTCAAATAGTGCTAGTAGTAACAATAACTCTCGTCGGTTTGCCGCAAAAGATGATGAAATTATTGAATGCGAAGAATGCGAAGGTGGTTACCGCGCTAAAGCTAAGGATGATTAAGCTATAAAAGCGTTCATGCTGGGCTTAAATCTCTAAAATTTTAAGCCCTCGTAGACTAATGCTTAGTGGTTAAAGCGTGCAGTAAAACACCTCTTACGAAATGACTTAGCATTGCTGTAGCGAGGGTAAAATAAGGTTAATTGAGGCCTAAAGCTCATCTAAAGATGATGCTTAGGCCTTAACTTTAGGTTAAGGCTTAGGTTAAAGAAAAAATATTTTTAAAATAGTCTTGAAATCAATTTTTTTGTCCCCATATAAGTATGTGGAAAAAGGATAGGCTCGGTACTCGGTATTCGGGTCAGGTTAAAATTTTAATTACGGAGGCAGGTCTGAGGTATGATGCCCGGACCGGAGATAGAATATGACGATTCGTCCATTACATGATCGTGTTATTGTTAAGCGTACTGAAGCTGAAAGCAAGTCTGCCGGTGGTATCGTTCTTACTGGTACTGCAGTGAATAAGTCTACCCGCGGTGTTGTAGTTGCCGTTGGTACTGGTCGTGTGCTTGATAATGGTCAAGTTAAGCCTATGGCTGTTAAGGTTGGCGATAAGGTTATCTTTAACGAAGGTTATGCTACTAAGCAGGAAAAGCTTGACGGTGAAGACGTGCTTATTCTCTCTGAAAACGATATTCTTGCTATCGTTGAAGAATAATTACTCACGCTAAGTGTTTGGTCGAAAATAAATCTTTTGATTTTAGACCGTAAAATTCTAGCTATTTAAGTTGAATAATCACGCAAAGCGAACATGGTAGTAAAAATTAAATGATGGTTCGTTTTGAAATTTGAATTTTGATTACAGGAAAATAAAATGTCAGCTAAAGATGTTGTATTTGGTAATGACGCCCGCGTAAAAATGCTCGAAGGCGTAAATATTCTTGCTAACGCTGTGAAGGTAACTCTTGGTCCTAAGGGTCGCAACGTAGTACTTGATAAGACCTACGGTGCTCCTACTATTACTAAGGACGGCGTATCTGTAGCAAAGGAAATTGAACTTGAAGACAAGTTCCAAAACATGGGCGCGCAGATGGTTAAGGAAGTTGCTTCTAAGGCTAATGATGCTGCCGGTGACGGTACTACCACTGCTACTGTTCTTGCTCAGGCTATCGTAACAGAAGGTCTTAAGTCTGTTGCAGCTGGCATGAATCCAATGGATTTAAAGCGTGGTATTGATAAGGCAGTTAACGCTGCTGTAGCTGAACTTAAGAAGATCTCTGTTCCATGCTCAGATTCTAAGGCTATTGCTCAGGTTGGTACTATTTCTGCTAACTCTGATGCTACTGTGGGTAACCTCATTGCTGAAGCAATGGAAAAGGTTGGCCGTGATGGCGTAATCACCGTTGAAGATGGTACTGGTTTTGAAGACAAGCTTGACCTTGTTGAAGGTATGCAGTTCGACCGTGGCTACCTCTCTCCATATTTCATCAACAAGAGCGACAACGCTACTGTTGAATTTGAAGAACCATACATCCTTCTTTGCGATAAGAAGATCTCTAATATCCGTGATATGGTGCCGGTACTTGAAGCTGTGGCTAAAGCTGGTAAACCTTTACTCGTTATTGCGGAAAATGTTGAAAGCGAACCACTTGCAACTCTCGTAGTAAACAACATTCGTGGGATTGTAAAGGTTGCTGCTGTTAAGGCTCCTGGTTTCGGTGATCGTTGCAAGGCAATGCTTCAGGATATCGCAATTCTTACTAACGGTACTGTAATTTCAGAAGACGTTGGTATGAAGCTTGAAGAAGCTACTGTAAACGACCTCGGCCGTGCAAAGCGCGTAGTTATTTCTAAGGATAACACTACTATTATCGATGGTTTCGGTGACAAGGATGCTATCAAGGGTCGTGTGGAACAGATTCGTCAAGCAATTGAACAGTCTACTTCTCAGTACGATAAAGAAAAGTTGCATGAACGTGTAGCTAAACTTGCTGGCGGTGTTGCTGTAATCAAGGTTGGCGGTGCTACTGAAGTAGAAATGAAGGAAAAGAAGGATCGTGTAGACGATGCGCTTCACGCTACTCGCGCTGCGGTAGAAGAAGGTGTTGTAGCTGGTGGTGGGGTGGCATTAGTACGTGTTGCTTCTAAGCTCGCTACCCTAGTCGGTGACAACGCTGATCAGAACGTTGGTATTAAGGTTGCTCTTAAGGCTATGGAAGCTCCACTTCGTCAGATCTGTGCTAACGCTGGTGAAGAACCTTCAGTTGTTGCTAATGCTGTAAGAAGCGGTGAAGGTAACTATGGTTACAACGCAGCTACTGAACAGTATGGCGATATGCTTGAAATGGGTATTCTTGACCCTACTAAGGTAACAAGAAGTGCTTTACAGTACGCAGCTTCTATTGCTGGTCTTATGATCACTACTGAATGCATGGTAACTGATTTACCAAAGGCTGATGCTGCTCCGGCTGCTCCTAACATGGGCATGGGTGGCATGGGCGGTATGATGTAATACCACTTAAGCCTTTAAGTTTGGCTCGTTTGAGTTAAATTTAATACTTAATTTAAAGAAGGGAAGATCAAATGATCTTCCCTTCTTGTTTTAAGACCGGATAAAGTTTTTAGAGGCGGACAAATTGGCGAATAAAAGAAAAATACGCTATTTGGTTGAAGTTATGAACTACCAAAATTTTATAACTATTTTATAGTTATAAATAAATTTTAATAGCCTATATCACAAAGATGATATGTGGAAGTTTCTCGTTTTGGCAAATGATTGAGCAAAAGGATATGATAAATAGGTACAGTGTTGTTTATCTTATAAAATCACATTCTTCTTTTGATTTTGAGAAGAGGTTTGTGTAAGCACAGGGGAAGGAAATATGCAATATTGGTCCATCTTGCTGGTGGTATTGCTGTTTGGTGTAATAGCCCTTTTAGTTTATGGTTTGATGCGTCTAACCACCAAATATAAAATTGTTTTACGTCAGCTTTCTGATTTCCAGAAGCTTTGTGATTTAATTCAAACACCAATCTGGTTTAAAGACCGGAATTTGCGTTTTACTTGGGTAAATAAGTTCTATGCCATCATGTTTGATCGGCAGCGTGAAGAGGTTATTGGCCTTTCTGACTTTGATATCGCTCCTAAAAAGTTAGTTGATAACTATGTACGTGACGACGAGTACGTGCTTGAGTCAAAAAAAGTTTACCGCTATAAAGAAAACGAAAAAGCTGGCTTGTGGTACGATACTACTAAGTTCCCGTTATTAGATGAAAACGGGGAACTCTATGGTCTAGGTGGGGTGGCGTTTAACATTACCGCCATCAAAAAGAGTGAAAAGCTCCTCCATAACTTAGTGCATAACGATTATTTGACCGGGGTGTCTAATCGTTTATTTTTATCAGTTGAAGTAACTAAACGCCTTTCTGTCGCCGATGAACATAATTATAAGTTGGCGATTATTTTGCTCGATATCGACAATTTCAAAGACTTAAATGATCTACATGGCCATGTGGTTGGCGACGAAATTTTAAAGAGCATGTCTGAACGCTTACGTGAATTCGCCGATGAAGAAGAAGTACTGCTTGGTCGTTTTGGGGGCGATGAATTTATTATCGTCGTACCGGAAGTAAAAGAAGAACAGGCTGTGATGGATTTGTGCGGGCGCATCAAAGAGATTTTGGCGGCTAATTACCAAGTTTATAATACTGATTTTTCTATTGAAACTAGTATGGGGATAAGTTTTTATCCTGATAATAGCACAGATTATGAAGGGCTTATTCGCTACGCAGATATGGCGTTATTTTATGCCAAAGCGCATGGTCGTAACGCTATTGTTAAATACAGTAATGACATAGGGGATGCTAACCTACGCCGTATACGTATTGAAACAAGACTTAAGAGCGCACTTGTGCATAACGAGTTTTTTGTCTGCTATCAACCTAAGGTTTCAAGCGATGGTTGTACCATGGTAGGCATGGAAGCGTTAATCAGATGGATTAATCCGGACTTGGGTTTTGTGCCACCATCAGACTTTATTCCGGTAGCTGAGCAGTCAGACGTGATTATTGAAATTGGGGATTGGGTTTTAAGAACTGCCCTTTTGCAAAACTTAGCTTGGTCTAAGGAAAATAGCGGTGAAATGTACCCAATGGCGGTAAACCTAAGTGTTAAACAAATCGACAAACCTGATTTCTTAAAGAAAGTGTTATCTTTACTTGATGAAATTGACTATCCTCCAGCTATGTTGGAACTTGAAATTACCGAACGTATGTTGATGTCAAGGTCAGACCAGGTCCGTCATGATTTTGAAAAGCTACGTTCCATGGGCGTTAAGATTAGCGTTGATGATTTTGGGACTGGTTATTCAAATCTTGGGTATTTAAGTAACTTCCCATTAGATAAAGTAAAGATTGATCGAAGCTTTGTAACCGATATTGAAGATAAACCAGAAAAGCAACAGATTGTAAAAGCTATTATCCAATTGGCTAAATCTTTCAATTTGTCATTGATTGCCGAAGGGGTAGAAACCTCAGAAGAACTTGAATATCTTCGTTCTAAGGGCGTGAATGTAATACAAGGTTATTATTTTTCGAAGCCTTTGAAAGCCGGTGATTTAGGTGATTTTGTACACATGGTTAAACTTGGCAAGTATAACCAAGAAAACGTACACCATAATGAAACTGTTACTGCTTAAATTCTAAGAGGCATATGGGCTAAGACCTAAACCCGCAAGCTTTTTGATTTTAGGCTAAGTTTTGTTAATAAGAAACTTTTTAGGGCGCTTAAAAGCGATGTATGAAATCGGGTGTTCCTGTTTGGAGGCCCGTTTTTTTTGGGGTTTACGATGGTGTGTGGCTATTTGGTCCTTTATTTTTAACTAAAATTTAGGTAAAAATTTCGGGAGAGAATCTGATTAAATGTATGTGAGATAACGGTTAAGGGAACCATAGGGCATAGGGTTTAAGCTTAAGATAGAGTAGAGCGATATGCTATTAGGTGAGCTACTTAGCTTAGACCTAGGTTTAGGTAAAAGAAAGGCTCATTTGGGTATTGCAAATGAGCCTTTGCCATGACCTCTAATCATTAGAAGATATCTTCAATTGAAGAGCTACCTGAAGAAGGGGCGGGGGAAGTTGAAAAATCTTCTTCTTCCATGATAGTTGGTTGATAGATAAGTTCAGTGCCCTTGATGAAATATTCTGGGTAGCCAAGGTTGGTAGTTTGAATAATGTTAGGTCCCAAGGCAACTGGTGAACTCTTTTGGTCCTTTAAGGCTTCTCTCATAAAGGAAATCCAAATAGGGAGAGCTGATTTACCGCCAGACTCCATGCGTCCTAATGAACGTGAAAAGTCGTCAAAGCCAACCCAAACCGTGGTAGCCACGTTGGCATTAAAACCAGAGAACCATGCGTCTCGGCTTTCGTTGGTTGTCCCGGTTTTCCCGGCGATATCTGAACGCTTTAATTCAGTAGCTTTCCCACCGGTACCCCAATAGCGACCGTCAGTATCGGTGCCACCAAAGATGACGCTACTTAGGGCACTAGCAGTTAAGAAGGCGTTATCGTGCGTTAAAATTTGTGGAGCTGTGCCATTTTCTCGTTGGAGGTCAGCTTCTGCTTGGTCCACTGTAGGGACGATTTGGTTATCAATAACGTCAGGGCATGCTGCGCAAGCAGTATTTGGATAGGCCTCAAATATAAGCTCGTCTTCATTGTGGTTGCGCACAATGACTTTGCTTATAAGGTAAGGTTCCACTTTATAACCGCCGTTAGCAAAAGCAGCGTAACCGGTGACTAATTCAATAGGTTTAACTTCAAACGCACCTAAGGCTAGAGTATCGTTCTTTTGGTAGCGACCAACATGAAACCCAAATTTTTCAAAGTGAGTGACGAAGTTATTGATCCCAAGGGCTCTAATTAGTCTAACGGAGACTACGTTTTTAGATTTGGCAAGGGCCTTACGAAGTGGCATCCAACCTTCATAGCGGTTAGGTGAGTTTTTAGGGGACCAATAGCGTTTGCTCCCCGCATTCCAAATGGTAATGCGTTCATCGAGCATTTGACTACCAAGAGTGTAGCCATTGGCTAAAGCTGCAGAATAGAGGAATGGCTTGATGTTAGAACCTGCCTGACGCTTGGCTTGTTCAACGCGGTTAAAGTGGCTTTGTTTATAACTATAACCACCAACCATGGCCAAAATGGCGCCGGTTTTAGTGTCAATTGAAATGAGGGCACTTTGTACTTCAGGAACTTGTCTTAAAGCATATTGGTGTTCGCGGTTGGTGTTGGCCACATATATAAGATCGCCAACTTTTAAGACTTGAGCTACTTTTTTAGGGTAGGGGCCTTGATATGAATCATTATGATAGCTACGAGCCCATTTCATGTCAGCCCATTCGATAGTGCCTCGATCCTTGTTTTTGAGTAAAACATGGGCCTTGTTATTCTTTTCATCAAGTGCCAAAACGATAGCTGGGGTTATGGTTTCAAAAGTAGTCTTTTTCTTTAATACTTTAAGTAAAGCTGCTTCGTCGTTGATGTTAAGATTGTTTTCACTTAGTACATTAAAAGGCTTTCTAAAACCATGGCGCTTATCATATTCGGTAATACCTGCAATTACCGCTTGGTTAGCTGAGCTTTGGAGCTCTGAATTGATGGTGGTGTAAGCTCTAAAACCGTCGGTGTAGACGGCAGGTCCGTAAGTTGCTTCCATTTTAATACGCACAGATTCGGCAATATAAGGTGCGTAAGCTTGAACTTCAGCGGTGTGATAATGGGCTTTTATTTCTTCTTTATCTGCTTGGTTAAACTCTTCTTGCGAGATAAAACCAAGTTCAAGCATGCGGTTTAGCACTAAGTGGCGACGATCTTGGGCTCTTTTGGGATTGGTAATTGGATTAAGAGTTGATGGAGCTTTAGGTAAGCCAGCTAAAATAGCAGCTTCGCCCAAAGTTAATTCATTTAATTCCTTACCAAAATAAACGTAGGCGGCTGCGGCGACCCCATACGCATGGTGGCCTAGCGCTATTTTATTTAGGTAAAGCTCGAAAATTTCATCTTTTGATAAAGTTTGTTCAATTTTCCAGGACAGAAAAATTTCTTTAATTTTTCTGGTGTAGGTCTTTTCATTGGAAAGAAAGAAATTACGTGCTACCTGCTGAGTGATGGTACTAGCCCCCTGGGCTTTGCGCCCAGTGGCAAAAGATACAGAGGCTGCGCGCATGATACCAATGGGGTCAATACCAAAGTGTTGGTAAAAACGAGAATCCTCAATTGCTAAGAAGGCGTTCTTTAATTGTTGTGGGATTTCATCGATTTTTTTTGGTATACGACGATGCTCGCCGAATTCGGCTAAAAGTTTATTATCGCTAGTATAAATACGAAGAGGAGTTTCGAAAGTAACATTTCTAAGTGATTCAACGTTAGGCAAAGTACTTTGAACGTGGTAATAATAAAGACACCCGGCGGTCGTACCAAGACTTCCTAAAAGAAGGCAAAACCACACTAATCTTCTGAGCCATAAAAAAATCATAATTAAACCAATTTGTGCTTAAAGGAACAGCATAATTATATAACAAATTGTTAACTAGCTCAAAATAGAGAATAGATTGTAAAATATTTTTTAGATTTAAAGGTCAAGAAAAAGTTATTATATAAAAACGAGTAAAATGTTAATCAGCACGGATGCAATTCAAATATGGCTGGAATGAAAACCAAAGGTATACTTTATCCGCTCGTAGGGCTGGATTTAGGAAGCCAATCTATAAAGGCAGTTGCAATCTCGGGCAAGAAGGACAAGTACAACGTAGTTTCCTGCGCTGAAGTTCCTACTCCTGCTGGCACTATCGAAGACGGTGTTATTAAGGATCAAGGAAAATTAGAGCTAGCGCTACGTGACCTTATTAAGGAATTGTCCAGCAAGCCTAAGTTTGTTGCAACATCAGTATCAGGAACCAGAGTCACTACTAAGATCATTGACACTGACGCCAAAATGTCTGACTCACAACTCAGCGAGTTTGTGGAAGAGCAGGCTGAGTCTATTCTCGCAGGCGACAAACACTTTGATTATGAAGTACTCAGACAGGAAGGCGAAAAGAACAAGGTTCTTATGAGCGTTGTAAGCTCAGATCTTGTTGAAGATCGCGTTTCCGTAATCTCCCAGTTATCTATGCAAGTTAAGGTTATGGACGTTTCCGTTCATGCTTTGACTAGAGCCGTACGTAGCGTTGTGAGTGATACAGTTCTGAAGTCAGGGAAGCGTGTAGCGATCCTTGATATCGGTGCAACCACCCTTTCCTTTGCAGTTCTTGATGAAGAACTTGAAGTGGTTTACCAGCGTGTAATGCCAGGTGGTGGTAACACCTTGACTGAAAATATTTCTGCAGCTACTGGTATGGATACAGAAACTGCCGAAGTTATGAAGGTTGAAGATCGTATTCCAGAACAATCCCGCGGGGTTGAAGATCAATACATCAACAGTGTGATCAGAAACCTTGAACGCTTTGCTGGTACTTGTGGGTATCGTGACATTGATACCATTGTAGTTACTGGCGGTGGGGCTAAGTTAAAGAGACTACAGAACCAACTTCGTAGTACCTCTCAGCAGAAGAGAGTTATTATTCCAGATATGAGCAAAATCATGAAGCCAGGATCACGTCCAGATGATGGTCTTAAGTACATGACAGCTCTTGGTCTTGCTTTAAGGAGTTTTGTTCCATGTCCAATATAAACCTTCTTGGTTGGCGTGAAGAGTTAATTGAACGTCAAAAGAAAGCATTTGCCAAAGCAGCGCTTGTTTCATTTGTTTGTGGTGCCATTGTAGTTGTTCTTACATATATTGGTCTCTCTATTGCGCAAGAAAACCAACAAAGTCGCAACCAAGTTCTTCAAGAAGAAATTGCTAAGGTAGATAAAGAAATCGCTGAAATCAAAAAGCTTAAAGAATACCGTGAAAATTTGATTGCACGTATGAATGCTATTGATACCTTGCAGCAAAACCGTAATATCGCAGTGCACTTATTTAGCGATTTACCTACATTGGTTGCTTCAGGTGTTTACCTTAACGGTCTTAAGTTTGATAACCGCGTTGTTGGGGTTAAGGGTTTGGCAGAATCTAACCCACGCGTATCTTCAATGTTACGTAATATTGAAAACAGCAAGTGGCTTGGTCATGGTGCTATTAGCCAGACTAAGGTAGAAGTTAGAGATGGTAAGAAAATTGTTCCAACTCTTCCTGATGGCTTGTATGACTTCGATATGTCATTTAAGGTACTCGATTCAACCGATTCTTTAAATAACAAGAACAACCAAAAGGGAGGCAGATAACAATGGCTCTTGAAATGTCATTTGGGGATTTCGACCTCCAGAAAGTTGAAACATGGCCATGGCCGGTTAAAGCTCTCGCATGTTTAATTGTTTTTGTACTTGTTATTGCTGGCGGCTGGTATTTTGCGCACAATGATCAGATGGCTACCATCAGTGATTTGGAGAACAAGGAACAAGCTTTAAGAAATGAATTTACGACAAAGGCTCGAGAAGCAGCTAACCTTAATGATTACAAGGATCAGATCGCTGAACTCGAAAGTTTGCTTGAAGCACAGTTGAGACAGTTGCCTAACAGCAATGAAGTTGCAAACTTGTTGGACGATATTTCGTTCATTGCTCAGGATAACGGTCTTAATTTAGTCAGCATTCGTTGGGAAAGTGAAATTAAGAAAGATATCTATACTGAACTTCCTATGAGTATCGTGGTAACAGGTACTTATGAACAGCTTGGTAGTTTCGCTGCCGATACTGCTGCTCTTCCTCGAATTGTAACAATTGATAAATTCAATCTCGAACGTGTTAAGACTGCAAAGCAAGCAACTAATAGTGCAGACGAAGACCTTCTTGAAATGAAGTTACTTGCAAAGACCTTCCGTTACAACCAGGAAGAAGCAAAGAAGGCCGCTGACAGAAAGGCTCGTAGAGCCCAGAGGAGAAGATAACAATGAAAAAGAGTCTCGCTCTTATAGCTCTTCTTGCTGTGTCAGGAATGGCTCTTACAGCCTGTAATACAGACGATCTTCATGCTTGGTGTGAAACTCAGCGTAAGCAGGCGCCAAAAGGTGTTACACCGTTACCAACTGTAACTCAGTTTGTGGCGATGAAATTTGAACCTAAAACTGATCGTATGCCGTTTGTTTTACCAAAACCAGAAATCTCCAAGGTTCAACCAGTGAAGCCACTTAATTGTGAACAACCTGATCGTGAACGTCCAATGGAAGAACTTGAACAGTTCGCGCTTGATAACTTGTTCATGCGCGGTACTATCATGACCGAAGGCAAACTACGCGCTCTAATCCAAACTGCCGATGGCGAGGTGGTGCGTGTTGTTCCGGGTATGCACATGGGCCTTAATTTTGGTAAGGTAATCAGAGTAGCTCCGGATTCTGTCGAAGTGGAAGAGTTTATTTCCGACGGCAAGGGGTGTTGGGATAAGCGCTCCACAAGATTGGATATAGTAATTGCGGAAGATTAATAGCAGGCAGGAATAAATATTATGAATTTTCAGATGAAGAAATTAGGGCTTTGTGTAATGCTCGCCGGCTTCGCCAGTGTCGTATTGCCTGCTGAGGCAGCCACTAAGCTTGAAAATGTTAAAGTAAACAATGCTTTGGCAAATCAAACAAGAATTGAACTTCAATTCGATGGTCCAGTTGGTTCTTACCAAGATAGATTACAGTACCAACCAGAACAGCTCGTTTTGAATCTTTCTGACTCAGAATCAGCTCTTTTAAAGAACAAGCTCCCAGTTAATGTAAATGGCATTAACGATGTTGATGTTAAGGCTGATGGCAATGACCTCAACGTAGTTGTTGGTCTTAGCTCTCTCGTACCATATGAAGTTTCTCAGCAGGGTAACTCACTTTATGTAACTTTAGGCCAGGATCCTCGTGTTGTTGCTTCAATGAGCGGTGAAAAGGCTCCAACTATTGTTTCAACCAAGTCTACCTCTGTAGCAAGTGGTATCAACCGTATCAACGGCATCAACTTTAAGCGTGGTTCAAAGGGCGAAGGCCTCATGGTTGTTTCTCTTGATAACAAGAATTCAGCTCTTGAACTTACTCCAAAAGGAACTCACCTTATTGCAAAATTCCACGGCTCAACTGTAGCTAACGAACTTTTAGCAGTAATGAATGTAGCTGATTACGCAACTCCAATTACCTCTGTTGATGTATCTGAAGTTGCTGATGGTACTGTTCTTGACTTCCAGGTGAACACTTCTGAATTCGATGCTAAGTATGACCAAACTGGTGATACCGTAGTAATCTCTGTTGGCAAGAAGAAGCCTGTTATCAAGGTAGCTAATGAAAAGAAGTATAGCGATAAGCTCTTATCTCTTTCATTCCAGGATATCCCTGTACGTAATGCATTAAAGATTTTAGCTGAAGAAATCAAGTTCAACTTGGTAATGAATGATTCTGTAGGTGGTAACATCACTGTAAACTTTGATAGTGTACCTTGGGATCAGGCTCTTGATACTATTCTTCGTGTAAAGGGTCTTGATAAGCGTATCGATGGCACCATCCTTCTTATTGGTACTCAAGACGAACTTGCTAAGTACGAACAAAAGCAACTTGAAGAACAAGAAAAGAAGTCTGCTAAGGAACCTTTAGTAACTGAATACATTCAGGTTAATTACGCTAAGGCTGCTGACTTTGTGAAGTTGTTAAGCACCAAGGATTCAGAACTTTCTATTTCTGCGGATAATGCTTCAAGCTACGGCAACAGCTCTAACGGTGCTGATTCTTCTGAAAGCTTATTGTCAGCTCGTGGTACCGTAACTGTTGATGAAAGAACTAATACTTTGATCATCAAGGATACCGAAGCGTCAATTGCTAATGTTAAGCGTCTTATTCAGACTCTTGATACTCCAGTACAGCAGGTAGTTATCGAAGCTCGTCTCGTATCTGTTGACGAATCAGTTGGTGAAGAACTTGGTGTTAAGTGGAACGTAAGCAACGCACACGGTAGTTCTTCTAACCCAACCGATGGCAAGTGGTTTGCTGGTGGTACTTCAACATTTTCTACCCCAAGTCAGGGTGGGACAATCAGCCTTGGTCGTTTGACTAAGAACTTCGCTCTTGACTTAACCTTGGCGGCTTACGAATCAGAAAACAGAACTGATGTAATCGCAAGCCCACGTGTTACTACTACTAACCAGAAGGAAGCGTTGATCGAACAAGGTTACGAAATTCCATCTTTGACTAGTGCTTCAAGTGGCGCTACCACCATTGAATGGAAGAAGGCGGTATTAAGTCTTAAGGTAACTCCACAGATCACTCCTGATGACTCTGTATTCCTCGACCTTGAAATTACTCAGGACGAAATCGGTGAAACTGTAACTACTGTTGCAGGCCAGGCAGCGTCAATTCAGACTCGTTCTATCGAAACCTCAGTTCTTGTTGGCAACGGCGAAACTTTGGTCTTAGGTGGTATCTTCCAGCAAACTATTACTCGTAATACTCAGAAGATTCCTCTTCTCGGTGATATCCCTGTAGTTGGTTGGTTGTTTAAGAGTGTAAACAACAAGAACCAAAAACGTGAAGTTCTTATCTTCATTACTCCGCACATTGTTGAAGGTGGCAAGTAATAACTTAAGGTTACTTTAAAGAGATAAAATGAAAAAGGTCCGGTTATGCCGGACCTTTTGTTTATCTCATTCTAATTTTTAGTGAAAGCCGTAGCTTTTAAAACTGGTAATTTGGACCTTTGAAAAATTAGAGGTAAAAAGGAAAGCCAAATTATTATATAATCTACAAGGTTTTAGCTAAATCATTCATTATTTTATGGTCGAAAGATGGCGGAATTTGGGAATATATTTTTAGTTGGCCCTATGGGGGCTGGTAAGAGCACGGTAGGGCGTTGTTTAGCAGAGTTAGCCGGACTTAAGTTTATCGATTCTGACGCTGAGATTGAACATCGTACCGGAGCAGATATTGCGTGGGTTTTTGATGTTGAAGGTGAAGCTGGTTTTCGTAAGCGTGAAGAACAGGTTATTGCCGACTTAGCCACGATGCAAGGAATTGTGCTTGCAACCGGTGGCGGGGCCGTCAAAAACGAAAATAATCGTAAGAATCTCAAGGCTGGGGGCGCGGTTGTCTATTTAGAAACTAGTGTGGATCAGCAATTTGCTCGCACTGGTCGCGATAAAAGACGTCCTCTTATCAACAATGATTCACCAAAAGAAACCTTAGAACGTTTAATGAAGGAGCGTGATCCTTTATATCGTGAAACGGCTGATATTATCGTTAAGACCGATGGTCAAGCGGCTCACGTTATCGCTGAACTAATCCTAGAAGAATTAAACAAATTACATAAAGACGGCTCAAGTCTTAACGCTGCCAAGGAGCTTGAATAGCCATGATGGAATTAAAAGTTGATTTAGGCGAACGTAGTTACCCAATTTATATTGAGAACGGCCTCATCTCTTCTCCTGAAGTTTGGGGAAAGCATATCAAAAAGAGAGGTCACGTAGTTGTAGTTACTAACACTACTGTTAAGACTTGGTATCTTGAACCATTGCTGCAGGCGCTCACAACTTTAGGTCTCAAGCCACTATCTTTGGTTTTGCCAGACGGTGAACAGTATAAGAATCTAGAAAGCTTCAATCAGATCATGACTTTCCTTTTGGAGCATGATTGTGGGCGTGATACCACCTTACTCGCATTAGGTGGTGGGGTTATTGGTGACCTTACTGGTTTTGCGGCCGCCTCTTTCCAACGTGGGGTTGATTTTATTCAAGTGCCAACTACGCTTTTATCGCAAGTTGATTCTTCAGTTGGTGGTAAGACTGGGGTTAATCATCCTCTAGGTAAAAACATGATTGGGGCTTTTTATCAACCTCAAGCCGTAGTTATCGATTTAAATTGCCTAAAAACTCTGCCAGAACGCGAGCTTGCTGCGGGAATGGGGGAAGTTATCAAGTATGGCATAATTTGGTCAGATGATTTTTTCCGTTATCTTGAAGACCATACAGCTGATATTTGGCATTTAGATTTTAAGGTTTTAGCTGAAGTTATCCACAGATGCTGTGCCATTAAGGCAGAAGTAGTACATGCAGACGAAAAAGAAGGTGGCTTGCGCGCCATTTTGAACCTTGGTCATACTTTTGGGCATGCTATTGAAACCTTTATGGGTTATGGGGTGTGGTTACATGGTGAAGGCGTTGGGGCCGGCATGGTTATGGCATCTAGAGTAGCTCTTGGCCGAGGCAAAATCTCCGCAGGTGAGTTTGACCGTATTGTCGCCCTCATTAAAGCTAATAAATTACCAGTAGCGCGTCCAAGCAACATGACTGCGGCTGACTTCACCCGTCTTATGATTCATGATAAGAAAGTTAAGGCTGGTAAAGTCCGCTTCATTATTCCAGATGCCCTTGGTAAAGCTTCTCTTTACGCCGACGTAACAGACGCTGAGGTTTTAACTGCGGTGCAGTAAATTTTAAGATTAGCTTTTAGCGGAATATGCAGTCTTAAAACAGTATTTGGCTAAAAGCTATCGTTAAACGGACCCCAAGGGTAAATTGCTATTTATCTTTTTGGGGTGCGTGGGGTGGCCAAAATTTTAACAGCCAAAAATTTTAACAAGTAGCTACGATTTTATGGGGTTACTTTGGTGGAGACAAAAATGGCACTTGAACTACTACCTAATCTTAGTGGGCACAGTGAACTTGCTGCGCGCACTACATTTCATATTTTAAGAGGTGGGGTTGTAGTTTTATCTGGCCCTAGTGGCAGTGGACGCACAGTTTTTTGTGAAAAAATCATGGCGTCACTTGAGGATAAGCTTAGTGGTACAGCTTATGTTGAAGCTTGCACTCTAGCTTCAGTAGATGAGGTTTTTAAACTCATTTTAATGCAGCTAGCGCCGGAGTATTTAGCGCGTGACTCGGCTTTATCATCAAGCCTAAGTCCCCTTGAGCAGTTACTTGAAGCTTTAAGTAATCAGGAGCTTGAACCAAATACTAAAGCCCCATTAAGGCTCATTGTTTTAGATGACGCTGATTGCTTGTCACCTAAATTTTGGCAAGGCTTAAAGCGCGTTATAAAAAGCATTGGGGCTAAACACCAATTAGCTCTACTTGCAACTAGCCATAATAGTTGTGCTTCGCATTTACTAGCTCCCTTAGATGAATTAAAACTCAAGATTTTAAATCTTGAGATGCCAGAGCTATCGCCTCAAGATTGCGTCATGGTTGAAAACGCTATGTACCAATACGAGCTAAATAATTTGGCCTCTTCCATTGGGGCTAAAGGGCCTGAGGCCAATAGCAAATTACATGGGGTGGAATATTTTACCGCGGGTGAATGGACCTTTGGTCGAATTCATACTTTGGTGGAAAAAATGTTGCCACATAAGCAAAACAAAACAGAAACAACAGATTTAGACGAGGAAGAAATGAACAAGCAGAAAAACAAGCTTCTTTGGTTATTAGGATTTTGCGTTACTGTGCTCGCCGCAGGTTTAGTATATTGTGTGTTTATGTATGTGCGATACGTGGAACAAAAGGTCCCAGAAACCTCTGCTTCCACTCTTACTGTTAAGGCTAAAGCCAACAACGCCACTACTATAGATGAAGCTAAGACGGAAGATAAAGTTGTTGATAAGTTACCACCTGCATTAACCGAAGAAAACGTGGTAGTTAAATCTCCGGACGATAAAGTTGGTACCCAAATTGTCGTTGATGGTGAAGCCTTAAAATCCATTGAACAAGGTGAAGCTCCTAAAACTACACCTACCAAAAATGTTGATCCTAAGACTCAAGAGTCTGCCACCTCCTCAGAACCTCAAGTTAAAAACAAAGTGCAAACTAAGACTAAAACTTCTAATTCTGAGCCAAATTTAGCTAAGGACGATGCTTCGCTTAAGGGGACTTACGACTTGCAAACTAAAGAAGTAGTTGAAGTGGCCCCGGTCCAAGCGCTAGGCGATCCTAAGGCTCCAGCTCTTACTGAATTAAACGGCAAAGAAGACTCATCCTCTTTGAGCGTAAAGCCAAATGAAGCTAAGGCTGACTCAAAAGCCACCACTAAAACTACTAAGCCACAAGCCGTTAAATCAGAAACTGCCAAATCAGAGTCCGTTAGTGCCACTAAAAATGTAGCCAAGGTTGATTTTGCTAGCCTCGATGGTAAAAGCTATGTCATTCAAATTATTGCGACCCCAAGCCAAAAAGATGCTTTAAGTACGGCCGCTAAAATTTCAGGGCATCCTACTTGGGTATTAAAACGTACTCGTGGTGACTATATTGCGGTTGTTGGTAGCTTTAAGAATTATACAGTGGCTAAAAATGCCATAGCTGCATTTCCAGCTACTATTAAAAAAGCCGGGCCTTGGCCTAAGCTGGTATCTAAGGTACGCCAAGATTTAAACCAATAATGTATGACCCCGGCTAGGCCGGAGCTAGAGGAACAAACAAATGAGTTATATTATTGCCCCTTCAATTTTATCAGCTGACCTAGCTCGTTTAGGCGATGATGTAAAAGAGGTTTTAGCAGCTGGTGCTGATGTGGTTCACTTTGATGTGATGGATAACCACTATGTGCCTAATCTTACTTTTGGGCCCCAAATTTTAAGTGCGCTCATAAAGTATGGGATTAAAGCACCGATTGATGTGCATTTAATGGTTTCTCCGGTTGATCCTTTAATTGAAGCTTTTGCTAAAGCTGGGGCTACGAGCATTACTTTCCATCCAGAAGCTACATTACATATTGACCGTTCATTAGCGTTAATTAAAAGCTTTGGGCTTAAAGCAGGTTTAGCTTTAAATCCAGCAACTCCATTAAACGTTTTAGAATATGTTTGGGATAAGCTTGATATGGTTTGCATTATGTCTGTAAACCCAGGTTTTGGTGGTCAAAGTTTTATTCCGGCTGCACTTGATAAAATCAAGAAGCTTCGTGAAATGGCTAAAGCTGCGGGTAAATCTGATTTATTAATTGAAGTAGATGGGGGCGTAAAGCCATCTAATATTGCAAAAATCGCACGCGCAGGGGCAAATATGTTTGTGGCCGGGTCTGCAGTATTTGGCGCTCCTGATTATCAAGTTGTGATTAACGAAATGCGCGAAGCTTTGGCTGGGGTTTAAATGCAACTCTCATTTCGTCCCCAAGCGGTGCTCTTTGACCTAGATGGGACTTTAGCAGACACTGCTTTAGGGTTACACACCGCCACCTCTGCTGCCTTAAAGGCTATAGGGGTGGAACCGTGCACTTTAGAGCAGACTAGAACTTATCTTGGTAATGGCCCCTATATGTTATTAGCTCGCGCTATTGCCCGCTCACAAACTCCAGGAAGTGATATACTTGAAAGTGATGCTCTAAAGCAGGCTTCGCAGGTTTTTAATGAGGTTTATGGGCAGGAATGTTGCCGTGGTGATAAAGTTTTTCCAGGTGTAAAAGAGGTTTTACAAAATCTCGGCGCCCACGGTATTAAACGGGCTGTGGTGACGAATAAGCCTCACCAATTTGTGGCTCCGGTGCTCGAGAAAATTGGTCTACTTTCATTAGTTGATTATTACCTTGGAAGTGGCGTAATTGCTCTTAAAAAACCGGATCCTGAACCACTACTGTATGTCTGTCGACATTTTGGGGTGCAAGCGAACCAAGCGGTTATGGTCGGTGATTCATGGAATGACATTGAAGCGGCTAAAAGCGCTCACATGGTGGCCGTTGGCTTAACTTATGGTTATAACCGTGGGGTCGATATTCGAACTAGTGCTCCGGACTACTGTTTTTCAGAATTTAAAGACGTAGGACAACTGATACTTGGATAGATTAGCTTTACAAAACTAAGAATAGTTTAGTGGAGTTTAGACTTAGGTTTTAGAAACAAGGCTAGCTTTTGATGTTTGAAAAGTAGCCAAATTTTACAATTAACAAAGCAGCTTAAAAATAAGCTAGGAAATGAATTATGAAGGAAATTGTCTTCAGTGGCGCTCAGCCATCAGGCCAACTCTCTATTGGTAACTATATTGGCGCATTACGTCAATGGGTAGGGATGCAGAATACCCACGATTGTATTTTTAGTGTGGTAGATTTACACGCAATTACCGTGCGTCAGGATCCGGTAAAGCTTCATGAAGCTATTTATAACACCTTAGCTATTTATTTAGCCATTGGTATTGACCCTAAAAAGAGCGTGCTCTTCTTACAATCACAGGTTCCTGAACATACTCAGTTAAGCTGGGTACTCAATTGCTACACCCAAATGGGTGAATTAAGCCGTATGACCCAGTTTAAAGACAAATCAAAGCGTTACGAAGGCAATGTAACAGCTGGTCTTTTTGATTATCCTGTGCTTATGGCGTCAGATATCCTCCTCTACAATGCTGCCTTAGTTCCAGTTGGTGAAGACCAATTGCAGCACTTGGAATTGACTCGCGACGTGGCTTACCGTTTTAATCAATTGTATGGTGATATTTTTACTTTGCCAAAAGGCTTTACTCCAAAGGAAGGGGCGCGCCTTATGAGTTTGCAAGAACCTTCTAAGAAGATGAGTAAGTCTGACGATAACCGCAATAACGTTATCACCTTGTTGGAACCACCTAAAGATATCGTGAAGAAGTTAAAGAAAGCGGTAACCGATTGTGATGAACCGCCTGTAGTTCGTTACGACTGGGAACACAAGCCTGGGGTTTCTAACCTACTTGAACTTATGAGTGCGGTTACTTCAACTCCTGTGTCTGAGCTTGAACAACACTTCACTGGTAGTATGTACGGTAACTTTAAGTGTGAAGTTGCGGATGCAGTAGTTTCATTCTTAGAACCAATTCAAGCTCGTTATGCTGAATATAGACAAAACGAAGACTTCTTAAATCAAGTGTTCCGTGAAGGTGCCGAAAAGGCTCGTGCTCGCGCCCAAGAAACCATCGATAAGGTTTATCGAGCTGTTGGGTTTGTTTGTGATTAATTCTTACTAAAGGTAAGAGGCCGGTTGTGATGCATGTGAATAAACTTGTGGTGAAAACAATTTTTGCCATACTACTTGCCACTTTAGCGGGAGCGGCCGTGTATTATGCGGACCGTACTGGCTTTTTTGCGGTCAAGCAGGCTAAAAAGTCTGTCGAGACCGTTAAATCGGTGCGTATAGTAACAGTTGAAATGCAAAACACCGGCATTACCTTACCCCTAGTAGGGCGAGTTAAAGCTAATCGTTCGTTAGTTATTACTCCCGAGGTTACAGCTCGTATTAGTAAAGTAGCCGTAAAATCCACTCAAGAAGTAAAGAGCGGTCAACTACTAATTAAGCTTGAAGATGCAAGAGAACAAGCACGTCTAAATGAAGCGGAGGTTATTTTAAACAATGAACTTCGCCATCAAAAATTGGTGCGCACCTTAAGAAAAAAAGGGGTAGTCAGTCAAGATGCTTTTGAACAACTTGAAGCTGAAGTTGAAAAGCAACGCGCCATTGTAGATGCTAAACGTGCTGAACTTGCTAATTACAGTATTTATGCTCCGTTTTCAGGAGTGCTAGGTTTACACCAATTGACAGTTGGGCAGTTGGTAAAGCCTGGCAATGTGTTATTACAATTAGACGATATTAGTCGGATGTTTGTAGATTTTCAGGTGCCAGAACGTTTTTTGTCTAATATTCTTATCGGGCAAGAGGTGACAGCAGTCACTGACGCTTGGCCTGGACAAAGTTTTGGGGGCCGGATCGAAGAAATTGATACCCATGTTGATAGTAATACTTTGGCCGTAAAAGTACGTGTCTATTTCGAGAACCCTAAACATCGACTATTAGATGGGATGATGATCCAAATGCGGTTGCTCTTGTCGGCATCTCAACATCCGGTCATCCCTCTTAAAGCTATAAATTACCTTGGGGACGAACGTTTTGTTTTTGTGCTCAAAAAAGATGGCACCGTGACGAAGAGACGGATCGTTATTGGGACTGTTAATGGTTCACAGGTGGCGATCAAAGATGGCTTAAGAGCCGGGATGCAGATTGTCTCTGAAGGTGGTGAACGCATTAATGATGGTGATAAAGTCCAGATCATTAAAGACCGGGATGAACTTGATATGTCTGGTGAAAATCCTTTAAAGAAGAAGGACCGCCGGAATCGCGAGGATCTCGTACTTTGATTTTAAGTGAAATTTCAATTAAGCGACCTATAGCGGCATTGGTTCTCAGTGCTCTTTTGATTATTGCTGGGGTGGTCGCTTTTACTCGTTTGCAAGTGCGCGAACTCCCCGAAGTTACCACTCCTTCAGTTACCGTTAGAACCACTTATAGTGGGGCTTCGCCTGAAATCATGGAAACCAGGGTTACCAAAGTCATTGAAGATGAATTATCTGGGATTTCTGGGATCAAAAAAATTGTTTCTAATAGCCGTAGTGGTAGTTCTTGGATCTCGGTGGAGTTTAATCAAGGTCGAGATATGCTTGAAGCCATCTCTGATGTAAGAGATGCTGTCGCTCGAGCGCGTAAATCGTTGCCTGATGATTGTGATGAACCGATTGCTTCTTCTGATAATGGCGAAGACGAAGTTGTTATGTGGCTCAATCTTTCTAGTTCAAGCATGGAACGCGTTGAGCTGTCTGATTATGCTGATAGATTTGTGGTTGGGAGTATCAGCTTAGTCGATGGGGTTTCGCAGGTTAAAATCGTAGGTGGCCTAGAAAAGGTTATGTATGTGCGCCTTATTCCGGTGCGCATGGCGGCTTTAGGGATTACAGTTAATGATATTATCGACGCTATAGGCTACGAAAACGTCGAACTGCCAAGCGGGGAAATTCGTAACAGTGACATGATTTTTCCGGTAAGGATTAAACGTGTTTATGTGGATGCGGCTTCCTTTGAAATGCTACCAATTAGACGCGCAGGGATGGCAGAAACGGTTCGTTTACGTGACGTCGCTGAAGTAGAATTAAAAGCCAAAAATGAAGAAAGTATCTACCATCGAAATGGGCTCTCAAGTATTGGGATTGGTATCATTCCCCAATCAAATGCTAACCCGTTAGAAGTGGCGGCTAAAGTGCGGGCTAAGGTTGAAGAGTTAAGCAAATTTATCCCACGTGGGGCCTCTTTAGAAGTAGATTACGATAGTACGGTGTTTATTAGTAACTCTATTTTCGAGGTTTACAATACCTTAGTTATCACCGCTCTTTTAGTGGTGGTAGTTTTGTATTTATTTATTGGTTCGTGGCGGACCACTTTAATTCCGGCTGTTACGGTGCCTATTTCTCTTATTGCCGCTTTTGCCGGGGACTGGTTCTTCGCTTTTTCGATTAACATAATTACACTTTTAAGCTTAATTTTAGCGATTGGGCTCGTGGTAGATGATGCGATCGTGATGGTGGAAAACATTTCCTATCATTTACGCCGGGGTGAAGGTTTGCTTGCCGCAGCTTGGAATGGCGCGCGCGAGGTTGGGTTTGCTATAGTAGCTACCTCACTAGTACTCATCATGATTTTTTTACCCCTGATGTTTATGGATGGGTCTACCGGGCGACTATTTGTCGAATTTGCTGCGTTGATGGCTTTAGCGGTCTTCTTTTCAAGCGTAGTCGCTTTGACCTTGTCTCCGGCACTTTCGGTGTTGTTACTAAAAAGTACCCCGCAAAAACCTGGCTTAATGATGCGGTTAGGCGATTGGTGCTTGCAACTTGCGGAAAAGATCTACGCTTCAATTTTAGCCGTGGTGTTAGCAAATAAGTTCTTGTTGCCGGCGGTGGGGATTTTAATGCTAGGCGGGATCTGGCTTTTTTATGCGGGCCTACCTCATAACTTTGTGCCGGCTGAAGACCGTGGGGTAGTTTATGTGTATGCTGCGGGGGAAGAAGGGGCTAGTATTCACCGCATGAAAAGAAGCATGCAAGAACTTGAACAACGGCTACTTCCAACTTTAGGTCAAGGCGTCGTGCAATCCATTAGTTTTAGTACTCCTTCTTTAGGTCAAGGCAGTGACCAAAGTGGCTTTGTGGTGATCCAGCTCGTTCCATGGGAAGAACGAAGTGTAAAATCTGCCGATTTGGTCTATGAACTAAAGCAAAAGTTAGCCGATATTCCGGATATGCAAGTCTACGTTTATGAACCTGGATTTAAAGGCAAAACTGGGTCTCCGGTTAAGTATGTTTTAAGAGGCACGGATTTTAATACGCTGTATGCCAAAAGCACTGCATTAGTCAAAGCGGCTGAAAAAGCTGGAGTGCTTGTTAATGCTAGTACCAATTATTCCGAAAGAACGCCGGAAATAGAAGTGTCTTTAAATCCAGAACGAGCCTCAGCCGTGGGAGTATCTCTTATCGATGCCTCAAAAGCGCTACACACTGCTCTTGGGGGGATAAAACATACGACCTTTGTGGATCGTGGGGAAGAATACGATGTTTATTTAAGAGCTGATGAGCAAGAATTTAAAGATTTGAATTCGATTAGTTCTTTAAACATTCGTACCGATAACGGTGATATGGTGTCGCTTGGCAGTATTGCGGATTTTAAACTAAAAGCGCGGGCTAAGCGGTTACCTCATTTTGATCGCCAAAAATCAATTACTATATCTGCGTACCCTGCTCCTGGCCAAAGTTTAGGTGACGCACTTGATTGGCTTGATGCTTGGAGTTCTAAAAACCTAGAAGCTGACATGTCTGTTGCTTTAACGGGCGAATCTCTTGACTTTAGAGAAAGTGAACACGGGATGATGAATGTGCTACTTTTAGCGGTGCTCGTCGCTTATTTAGTATTGGCAGCTCAGTTTGAAAGCTTTATTCACCCTTTGATTGTGATGACGACCATTCCACTTGGTATTTTAGGTGGTCTATGGGGGTTATGGATGATGGGCTTAGGCCTAAATATCTATAGCCAAATAGGGTTGTTGCTTTTGATGGGGATGGTAACGAAAAACGGTATTTTAATTGTTGAGTTTGCTAATCAACTACGTGATCGGGGTTATGATCTCTATAGTGCCACTTTAAAGGCTGCGGTCCGTCGTTTGAGACCTATTGTTATGACTTCCTTGACCGCAATTATTGGGGCTTTTCCGCTCGTGGTTTCTGGGGGTTCAGGCTATGAAAGCCGCCAAGCAGTGGGCGCGGTAATTTTTTATGGCATGGGGGTATCAACGGTTATTACTTTACTAATTTTGCCGGCCCTTTACTTTATTTTTGCGTGCTTTACCTCAAGTCACGAACAGTATGAACGCCGTTTACGCCAAGAAGTAGCAGCGGGGCGTCGAGCGCAGAAAAAAGAATTACATCTAAATTAGATTTTGCTTGTAGCGCGAAGTTTAGTTATGGTTGGCGTGCGAATTCTAGTTTTAACTAGCACATGCCATAAAGAGCCAATGAAATTAACTTATGGGGTTATTGGCTAGCCTAATATACTTTCTAGCTAATTTATGGCGCTAGTCTAAGGTTCTTAGATAGTAGTTTAATGTTAGGTTTAGAAAAATTTTATTCGGCAGCTCTTTTTAATGGAATGGGACCGTGAGGTTTTGTATAATCAAAACTTAAATTTGGTACATAGTGGATTCACGTCTAGGCATGGAAATAACTAGACTTTATGGTATCTTTAGAACCATAAAGTTTAGAGGTTTAAAAGTTGTATCTTTGTTTAAATCGTGATTTATCGTGTAGCCTAAAATTCTCACTGAGAACTACTCCTATACGGCAAATTAAAAATGAAACCTGTTTGACCGGTTTTAGGTCTAAAAGTAAGATCAAATGCCATGCACCATCTAAAGGCATGACTTTAGTTTAGAGGAAAAAAAATGAGTAACATTACCAGAGCGGATTTCGATCGCTACGAAATGGGTGTTTATAATCCAGCTCCGTTTATTCCAGTCAAGGGCCTTGGTTCTAAGTTTTGGGATCAAGATGGTAAAGAATACATCGACTTTGCAGCTGGTATTGCAGTATGCGCTATGGGCCATTGTCATCCGGAGCTCGTAAAAGCCCTTGAGGAACAGGGGCGTAAGCTTTGGCAAATCTCTAACTATATGTGCACAGAGCCTGCTATCCAGTTAGCTAAGTACTTAGTTGAAAGTACTTTTGCTGATAAGGTATTTTTCGCTAATTCAGGTGGGGAAGCTAATGAAGCTGCTTTAAAATTGGCGCGTCGTTATGCGTTTGAAAAGTATGGTTCTCAAAAGGACGTTATTATTTCTTTTGAAAATGGCTTCCATGGCAGAACCTTATTTGACGTAACAGTTGGTGGTCAAGCCAAGTATCGTGAAGGTTTTGGTCCTCTTCCGGGCAATGTAATCCACATTCCTTATAACGATTTAGATGCTTTAAAGGCTGTAATTAACGACCATACCTGTGCCGTAATGCTTGAACCGGTACAAGGTGAAGGTGGGATCATTCCTGCACATAAAGAATTTTTAACTGGAGTTAGAGCTTTATGTGATAAATTCAATGCCGCTCTCATCTATGATGAAGTACAGACCGGCTTTGGGCGTTGTGGTTACCTTTATGCTTATGAATACTATGGGGTAGTGCCAGATATCTTAACTTCCGCTAAAGGGTTAGGCGCTGGTATTACTATCGGGGCGATGATGACTACTGACAAGTTTGCTGAAGTTTTCAAGCCTGGGGTTCACGGGACTACTTTTGGGAGCAATCCTCTTTCAACTGCTGTTGGCTGCAAGTCTTTTGAACTTGTAAATCAACCTGAATTTCTAGCAGGGGTTAGAGCTAAGGGTGAATTGTTTAAAGCACAATACGCTCAACTTAACGCTAAGTATAATTGCTTTAGTGATATACGTGGTTTGGGGTTGATGCTAGGGGCTGAACTTAAGGATGAAACCAAACTTAAGGAAGTTTGGGCAGCATGCTTACGCCAAGGGCTTTTTGTTCTTACTGCAGGTCACAGCGTAGTTCGTACCGTGCCAGCTCTCAATATCCCAGATGAAGATATCATGGAAGGCTTTAAGCGTATGGATAAGGCTTTAGCGGAAGTGTTCGGTAAGTAGCCTTTAAAGCAAAATGTTTCAGGCGCTTTATCTATAAGCATTAACATCTAAAATAAATTTAAAACCGGTCAAAACGTGCCCCCTGCTAAATTATAAAGTTCGGTTGCCACCTAAGACCGGTTTTTTGTTTTGGATTTTGGGATTTACATTGAAATTGGACCTTGCTTGTTAGAGTTTAATTTTTGCTCTTAAGGTAAATTTAATGTCAATAAAGTTGTGGATGTGGACAAGATTTCTGACTTTTTGAAAGGGACTTGTTCTATGAGTGAACCGAAAAATATCATGAAGTGGGCCGAGCTACTTAATCAGCGAGACGGCACTTAATCATGGTGTTGAGGTTAAAGTATCATTAGGGGGACGTTTTAGCTAAGAAAACCAAGGCCCCTAAAAGGTTCTGCTTTAAAGAAAATATCGGGCATTGTAAAAAGAAACCGGCTTCAAAAATGAAGCCGGTTTTTGTGCCTAGTTTGTAAACCAAAATCGAAAATTGGCTTACAAACTAGAAAATATAGGAGTCAACCTACGATTAGCGAGTGTTATATACCACGATGGTTTTACCATGGGCGCTGATGGCATTCGCTTCTTCAAGCATCTTAAGGATACGACCAACGGTTTCACGAGAACAACCTACGATTTGGCCAATTTCCTGACGAGTGATCTTAATCTGCATGCCGTCTGGGTGAGTCATAGCATCAGGCTGGTGTGCTAAGTTGATCAAAGTACTAGCGATACGACCCTGTACGTCTAAGAACGCAAGGTTACCAACTTTGCTACTAGTAGTTTGTAAACGGCGAGCCATCTGAGCGCTAAGGCGCATCAAAATTTCAGGGTTTACCTGAATAAGCTGGCGGAATTTCTTGTAAGAAATTTCTGCAATTTCACAAGCGGTTTTAGCTTTAACCCATGCAGTTCTAGTTGGGTTTTCTTTATCAGAGAATAAACCGAGTTCACCGATGAAATCACCTTGGTTAAGGTATGAAAGAATCATTTCCTTACCATCTTCATCCTTGATAAGAACAGCTACGGAACCTTTTACAATGTAGTAAAGAGTTTCTGCTTTTTCCCCTGAGTGAATAAGAGTACTTTTAGCAGGATATTTATGGATGTGACAATGAGACAGAAACCATTCCTGAGTAGGATCTGTCTGGGGTTTACCAATAAACATTATAAATCCTTTGTTAATTGACACTGTTGTAATAAGACCGGTGTAAGCTTGTAAGAATACCGGACGTAATTAGTGTACTTTATCCCTTGAAAACAAATCGCATCTGAATAAGGGCGCAGAAGACAAATTCTTTTAAATGATACTCAATATTTGCCAAAATTTCATTAGTATATTAAGATCACATTATTACTGATTGGCGCAGTGTGACGCGTATCACTAATTTTTAAACTCCTTTGCTATGCGTCTACCTAGAGTTTATTAAAAACCTAGTATTATTCAGTATATACCTTTTATCAATGACGGAGCTTATGAAGTTCTGTTATTTAATTGAGAAAACGCTAAAATGAGTGTTACAACGGAAAATAGCACCGCTCAGGTGCAGGAAGCAACTCCTGTTTTATCAACTGAAGATGCAAGATTTGATGATATTAGACATTACAAAGATTGCGAAGTAACAGGGGCTATTGGTAGCATCTTAGATAATGATACCGTGATCGGTGGCATTTCTAAGTATATGTTTCCTAAAATGCCAAAATTTTGTGAAAAATTGCTTCGACCTTTCGTTAAATGTGTGCTTAAGCGCCGTTTCTCTAAAGTTAAGACCATTCGCGATGTACAAGAGTATGTAGCCCAATTTATGCGCGGGATTATTCGCGATACTACTGATGGTTTTTCATCTAGTGGCTTTGACCGTTTAGATCCAAAAAAAGGCTACCTTTTTATCTCTAATCACCGTGATATTTCCATGGATCCAGCCCTGATTAATATGGCTTGTTTTGCTCACAATCTCGATACTGTGAAGATTGCAATTGGGGATAACCTTTTAAAATTACCAGTAGCTACAGATTTAATGAAGCTTAATAAGAGCTTTATCGTTAAGCGTTCTTTGTCTTCGGTAAAAGAAAAAATCAAAGCTTTTTCTGAATTGAGTGAATACATTGGGATTGCGGTGCGCACTGAACATCACAACGTTTGGATTGCTCAGCGAGAAGGTCGAGCCAAAGACGGTGATGATGAAACTGAAGTAGCTATCATTAAAATGTTTTATATGTATGGCAAAAAACAAGGTTTAAGCTTTGAAGAGTACGTTAAGAGCCTTAACATTGTACCGGTTTCTATTACTTATGAATATGATCCTGGTGATGAATCCAAAGCGCGCCAGCTTTATGAATCTTCAATAAACGGTTCATATACCAAGGGTAAAATGGAAGATATCGAAAGCATTGTTGGTGGGATTAAAGGCTATAAAGGTCACGTGCATATTAGCGCTGGTGCTCCTTTAACTGGTGATTATGCGACCCCGCAAGAATTGGCCGCGGAAATTGATCGTTACGTACACAAGCATTATAGAATGTACCCATCTATTCTGACAGCTGCAGGTAAAACAGAAGGTTTGCCTGAAGCGGAAGTGAATAAGTTCAATGCAAGAATTAATGCCATGCCTGCTCAGTTGCAGCCAATAGTGCGTTCTATGTATGCTAAGGCTTATGAGAACCATGAAAAGGCTATGTCGCTTGTGGCTAAGCATTAAGAATTACAAACGGTTGCTTTATTTAGTTTGTTAAGTGACCGGTTGATTGAGTTTTTTTTGGATACAAGTAAGATTTTGGTTATGGAAGTCCTGATTCAAACAGATCTAAACTTGTAACTCCAAAGCATGAAAATGGTGTACGATTACAAGCTACACTTCAATCAGAACCCCACGGGCTTGTCCGTGGGTGCAGTCAGTGAATTATTACACGAAACTTTGTGACTTTAAGAACCATAGGTTTAGGGCTATGGTTTTTTGTTTTGATTTTTGTGGAAATTTAACAATACATAGGATTTTAGCAATCGACTGCAAGTTAAGCTTTGACTTTGACTTTGAAAATTTACTTGGCGGGAAAACAAATTGCCGCATAACTATATGCGGCAATTTGAGCGTAGAGGAATGTTGTTAAAGTCCTATACCGGCTTATCGACTAGCCTAATTTAGCTAGTGAAAGGCGGGCCTTAAGAAGCAAGCTTTAATACATTTTCTTCATCTCGAGTGTCGTTAATTACGAATTCACATTCTTCATCAAGATCCATTTCGATGATCTTAGTTTTTGGAATGAAGTTGAATTCGGTAGCAGTTGAGATGGTGTAGGCACCCATCATCTTACCAACAATTAGGTCACCTACTTTAAGTTCTGGTAACATTTGGTTTTCAGCAATGACGTCAATGCTATCGCAGGTAGGGCCGGCTAAAACACTAGCGGCATCTTCGGCGGTTGATTCATTGTATGGAGTATATTTTGGGTAAACCACGTGATCAAAAATTTGTCCGCTGTAGCTGCAATATACGCCGTCATCTAGATAATACCAAGGCTTACCAAAACGATGAGAAATGCCAACTACAGAACAAATGTTTTGCATAACTGGAGCTGAGAGGAAGCGACCTGGTTCAGCAATGATTTCAAGGTGTGAAGGTAATTTTGCCAAAGCTTCACGGATTGGGGCGCAAAAACCGTAAATATCGGTGCTTTGAGCATTTTGGTAATCCACAGGGAAACCACCACCGATGTCAAGGGTGGCAAGAGAGATGCCTTCAGCGGCGGCTTGATTAATAAGAGCCCCGCATTCACGTATAGCTTCAACGTGACGAGTTGAGGTTGCGACTTGGGAACCTACGTGGAAAGAAAGCCCTCTTACGTTAAAGCCAAAATTATATGCTTTACGTAAAAGTGACATTACGTTTTCTGGGAGGGTGCCAAATTTCTTAGAAAGGTCAACCTTAGTTTCGGGGTTAGGGAAACTAACACGGAGCAATAGGTTTACCTCTTTTTGGTACGGAATGAACTTTTCAAGTTCCACTTCATTATCAAATACGAAAGTACGGCAACCGTATTCAAGCGCATGTTTGATATCAGAGTCGCGTTTAATTGGGTGGGTGTGGATGCATTTATCAGCTGCAATACCACAAGATTTAACTAAATCAACTTCACCATTAGAAGCTAAATCAAAAGAAGAACCTAATTCGTTTAAGGTTTCGCACATGATTTTAAGTGGTAATGGCTTTAAAGCATAGTGAAGAGCCACGCAAGGGAGGGCTTTGCTTAGTTCATTGTATTGGTGACGGATAGTAGCCTTATCAATGATAAGTGCAGGAGAACCAAAGCGGGTAACGATTTTCTGATAATCAATGTTAGCGGAAAAGAAATTGTTCATTGTATATGTACACCTCACAAATGGGGTTAACCCCAGGACAAATTACTGTGTTTCAGATGAGCTGAAACACACTTGCTTTTGGTAAAATAACAAAAGCGCGTTATTATTGCATCTTGGTCCAAATATGCAATAAAAAATTTAATTGAAAGTCAAATTTTATAAGGGTTTGATTGAGTGCTCTTTAGTGTGATTGACGTTTATTTTTCTTGTGAGAGTGTTGATTAAATTGATTGAGGGTTGATTTGTAAAATTACACACTACATATTAGGTCTTAAAATGGAGAATTGTTCTGTTTTTGTTTTTGAAAACTACTCAAAAAATGAAAAAATTTTCAACCTATAGTGTGAATTTTGGATACATACTCTGAGTTCATTAAAGACTCAAATTAATTAGATGTTTTTTTTTAAGCTATATCTCAAATATATAACAATAATGCAACAAAAATCCAAGTTTAATATATTATGTTTACATAATGCCGGTTTTATCGTTTTTTAACAGCAGAATATGAAAGGGAGTTTGTATGACTGTGTCTGGCCGCTGCCTGCAGAATGGACCTCTGACGGACAGTATAAAACAAAAAAGAATAGGCAACTCCAGATTAGCACGTGGGTTTACTATAATTGAGTTGATAATCGTAATAGTGATCATTGGGATTCTTACGACTATTGCGGTTCCTAGCATGAGAGAATGGGCGCTTGAGGGCCAGATTGAAACTAAAGCTGCTGAAGTTAGAAACCTATTCGAATTAGTGCGAACTAAAGCTACAGCCATGGGGAAGGTTGGCTATGTGGTTGGGACTAATAATGTTCAAGTTGGGTTAGATAACAAGGCTTTAGGAAACTCAATCGATTCATCTCCTCGGGTTATTATGGCTTACGTTGACGTTAACCAAAATTCTACCTTTGATTCTAATAATGATGAAATTGTTGCTTTAGTTGATATGGGTAAGGTTAAATCACATCTTAGCGGGACTTTTGCAGTTTTGCCTAGTGGTATTTCTGGGCAGTTAGATCAAAGCGGACCGCAATGGTTTACCCAGCTTACAGATACGGATAACTATAAATTTCAAGTTTGTTTAAGTACTGGGGGCAAAGATTTCTTTAATTATGCATTTGTTATTGATAGCACTGGGCGTATTCAAGAGACTCGTAGCAGAGGGAAAAATCTCTGTCCTGAACAGTCAGATAATGCAAGTTCTAAATAATGTTTAAATGTTAAGTTGATGCCAAGAAGGCGTCTTTTAATAACTTAAATCCTTTTGAGATTGAATAAAATGAAGATAAACAAAGGTTTTACCTTAATTGAGCTTGTAATCTCAATGCTTGTGGTAGCTGTAGCCATGTTAGGTTTTGCGGCACTGATGGCATATAGTTCACGCTCAATTCATTCTGGATATACCAAATCAGCCGGGACTAACGCTATTCAAGGGGTAATGCGAGTATTACAAAGTAATCGCGAAATGTTAAAAAAGATAGATTTTGATGGGGATGTAGTGACTTTAAAAGACACTGATATTAGCAAGTTGCCAGATGGTGTGGCCAAAGAGATGGTGAAGGAAGCCTTTACTAGAGCTGCTAATATTCCAGGGGTAAGTTTGGACACTAATGGTGAAAATTGTAGTTTATTTGAAATCCAAATTACAAGAACTCCTATTAGAGAGGGGTTTGATGATCTTGTGACTTTTCAGGTGGAAGCCCATTTTTTATATAGGCCATTAGTGGCACAATCAAAAAATAATGAAGGTGATACAGGTTGTAAATTGACTAGTGAAGACGATCCAAAGAGTAATCTTTGTCCTTTCGGCAATATTGAAAAAACTGCTGAAGCTAGAATTAATAACGGTTTAGTGTGTGATATTTTAAGGACTACATTATGATGGTTAAACAAAAAGGTTTTGGCCTTATTGAACTGATGATAAGCCTTCTTGTGTCCGTTATTATTATGGCTGGCTTATATGGATTACTTACATCAAGCATTGTAAATTTTGGTTTTTCCAAGGCGTCTAGTGATGCAGTGGATACTGCGCATCGTGTTGATAATTTTTTCAATGTCTTATTATTTCAGGCGGGTTTTATCAATTTCGAGCGAGCCATAAATGCGGAAGGTTGGGCAGCTGGGGCTGTGAATTTATCAGGTGTAGAAGGTGTAGATTTTCCAGCTTGGGAAGCGGATCAATTTGTTTATGCAAATAATAACCACAGTATTTTAATTCGCTATTATGGTTCTTCAGTTGATGATGATACTACTCATCATGAAGGAATTGATGCGGATGCTTCTAACGGTTTTATTACAGATTGTGGTGGCGTAGCCGTTGGGCGCGAAACATTAGTTACGGCTTATTTTACTGCCAATAAAAATGGTTTGATTTGCCAATATAATGATCGAACTAATAACAATGATACGAATCCGGATGATATAGTATTAATAGTATTAGATGCTTCTGTTAGAAGTTTGATGTTTGAGTTTGGTAGTACTTGGGATCCTAAATTTTTTGATAAAAATAATGATGGCTTTTATACTGCAGATGAAATTAATGAGAATACAGATTTAAAATGGAGCCATGTTGATATTGTTAGATATTCTTTTATTACCTCCCAGCCTTCTAACCAACGTCTTATTAAAAGCAGACAAGATACATTGAGACATTTTAATATGCCAAACTCTACCGTTGGTTCAGGAGAGGGAGGTGACGCAGGAACAGCTCCAGCTAATAATGTTGATTACAACTACCAAATTCCTGATAATGAAAGATCAAATGTACATCGAGTAATTACAGGTACTATATATTTGGTAAATGCTTCAAAAACAGTAGGTGAGAACTAAAATGTTAAAACGTCAAAGTGGTGCCGCTTTGGTTGTGGCACTTATGATAACTATCATAATGGGAATCCTTGCTGTAGGTATCAGTAAGGTTGCGACAACTGGTCAACGGCGTGAAAATGCTAATTTTGGGAATGCTATTAGCAATGCTAATGCAGTAGCTGGGATTGAAGCTGCATCTGGTTTTATTTCTGCGATAGTTGGGGTACCTGGTGAGGGGCGAAATTACGATATTAAAATGTTTCGTCCTGCAACTGATAAAAATACAGAATTTACAGTCGGAGTTAGTAAAAACAATACTGATACACAAATGAAATCTTATAAATTTCAAATTTCTGAAATTCCAAATATCTATAAAGGGGTTGAAGCTCAGTTAGATAAAAAATCTTTGTCCTACCAGGTTGGTGACAAACAGGTTACAAATTTATGGTTCAGAGGTTCTGCAGGTTGGACGCAGGATGACGTTAATAGTATTGTTAATGTTAATGGTAGCAATACAGTACAGTACCGCATAGAAGAACGTGACAATGTATTTTTGAGTTTAAATCCTGGTATGAACAATCAAGCTAATTCTCTTGGTTATCGTTTTTACCGTGTAACATCGCGTGGGGAAGATCCTAATTCTGGGGCGGTTACCATTTTGCAAACTCACATTTCTATCTTAGGTGAACACGGGGAGTAATTAAATATGAAATCAAAGGCAGGTTTTACCTTAGTTGAACTTTTAATTGTTATGGCCATTGTTGCTATCCTCGGGGTTATTGCAGTACCTAGTTATAGAAATTATGTCGTGGGAGCAAGACAAAACTCAGCTCAACAAGCTCTGCTTCGCATGGCTGGGGCTATGGAAAATTGCTACTCAATGAACCAAACTTACGTGGGCTGCTTTGGTGAAGGTAATAGTGGAGTTGACGATTTTTTAAAGGCCAATGATCTTGAAAGTTATTATACCCTTAAAAATGGGGAGAATTGGACAAATCCTACTGCAAGAAACTTCGTGGTTGCAGTTGAAGCTACAGGTGGACAATTAAAGGATGTGGCGACTAGTTGTCAAGTTTTAGCGGTGGATCGCTTGGGGCGTAAATTAATTGCGTCAAATAGTGGTACACTTTCGGTGGATGCGAATAATACTTGTTGGCCATAATAGGCTGGTAGATTACCTAATTATTTAACTAAGAAAGCTCCCGTGATTAGGGAGCTTTTGTTTTAGGTAACTTATAAAATTTTCTATTTAGCTTTTAGTAGCTTTATTCCTTGTTTTAGGCTGCTGGCACTAGGGTTTCTATTTTGTAGCTAGCTGAAGGGTCTAAAGCGAGTTTAGTCGCTAGGATAGGCAGAATTTCGGCAATGTTGCGATCAAATTCGAAAGGATAGTTCATGACGATCATCCCGGTTGCATGCATGCCTAAAAGCGTGTCTTGACCACATATTTGTAGTTCAGTCTTAATTGTACCTGGAATTTGCAATTTAGTTAGTTCACGGGTGAGTTCATAGCTACGGTCTGCTCCCTTACCTAATACTGGATACCATAGGGCAATGACAGCTTGATTGAACTTCTTGTGGATGTTTTTAATCATCTTAATGGTATTGCGGTAATCAGCATCTTCTTCAAATGATGGATCGATAAATACTATCCCTCTTCTGATGGGTGGAGGCAGTACAGCGTTGATACCTTCAAGTGCATCACGATGATGAACATGGCAGTTTTTAAAATGGTACATGTTGTACTTTAAGTTTTCATATTCATTAGGATGTAATTCAAGACATATTTGCTCATCTTGAGGACGCATCATGGCACATGCAATATAAGGCGAACCTGGGTAATTGACTAATTCGTCCTTGCCGTCATTTATTTTCTTTAAGAGTTCAAAGTATTCGGGTACTAGTTTATGGAGTTTTTCATTATGAAAAACCTTAGCGATCCCATTTAAGTATTCCCCAGTTTTATTGCTCCAATCGCTATTTAAAGAATACGCTCCAGCTCCTGCATGGGTATCGATATAGCAAAAAGGCTTATCTTTACGAAGCATAGATTTTAAGAGCAGAATTTCAGTTATGTGTTTAAGCACATCTGCGTAATTACCGGCATGAAAGCCGTGTCTATAACTTAACATGGGGGGAATCCTCCGGTTAATAATCATTGTAATGAAGCAATTAGTTCGCTTACTCTAAGATTGTTCGTTTTCAAAAGCGGTGATTTTATCTTGAAGTTCTTCGCTTTTGAGCATCCATTCTGTTTCTACTTCTTCAAGCTTTTCAGAGACGGAACTTTGTTCTAGTAGATAGGCTTGAAGTTCATTTTTGCGAGCTGCTTCGTAGATACTAGCGTCGGCTAAGATGGTTTCTAGCTCATTTTTTCTAGCATTAAGTTCATCGAGACTGTGTTCTAATTTTTCAATTTCCTTTTTTAAAGGAGAAAGAGTTTTGCGAAACGCAGCTTCGGCGCGTTTTTGATCTTTGTTTTTGAAATTATCGTTGGTTTGAACCGGCTTGTGAGCACGTTCATCGGCTTTTTCAGCGTTGAGTTTTTCTTGCTCTTTTTTATCAAGCTCCATGAGGTATTCATGGTAATCGTCAAGATCCCCGTCGAATGGGAAGACTTTACCTTCACTGACTGAATAAAATTCGTCCGTAGTAGTGCGCAGTAAATGACGATCGTGTGAAACTACAATTAACGCCCCTTTAAATGAGGATAAAGCAATGATGATAGCTTCACGCATTTGTAGATCAAGGTGGTTAGTTGGTTCGTCGAGTAATAGGAGGTTTGGTTTTTGCCAAACTAATAACGCTAATACTAAGCGAGCCTTTTCCCCACCGGAGAAATGACCTACCGGGTCGGTTACTTTATCTCCAGAAAAGCCGAAACCACCTAGGAATGATCTTAATTCAAGTTCACGCGCATCAGGCGCTAGAGCAGTAAGGTGTGAAAGCGGGGTCCCCTCTGGATCAAGGTATTCAAGTTGGTGCTGCGCAAAATAGCCTACTTTGACCGCCTTTGCTAAAGCGAATTCGCCACTAAGAGGAGGAATTTCCCCGGCGATAGTTTTGATTAAAGTTGATTTACCGGCCCCGTTGCGCCCAAGGAGCCCAATTCTAGAGCCTGGTACTATGTTCATTTTAATGGAGGTTAGTACGGTTTTGTCGGGATAACCTGCAGTTAAATTGTCCATGCGAATGAGGTTGGGCGGGAGGACGTTTTCGTTTTCAAAAAATGAAAATGAAAATGGAGAATCCGCCTGGGCTAGAACTATTTTTTCCATGCGTTCCATGGCTTTTAAACGGCTCTGAGCTTGTTTAGCCTTAGTTGCTTTATAACGGAACTTGTCAACAAAGGCTTGCATGTGAGCAAGTTCAGTTTGCTGCTTGTCATACATGGCCTTTTCAAGCGCGAGACGTTGGGCACGTTCAACTTCAAAATCAGTGTAGTTTCCGGTGTAGCAATTGAGTTTTTTATGCTCAATGTGAATTATGTTAGTGCAAATATTATCCAAGAAGTCACGGTCATGGCTGATGATAATTAAAGTACCAGGGTAGGCTTTAAGCCAGTCTTCGAGCCACATAACGGTGTCAAGATCGAGGTGGTTAGTTGGTTCGTCGAGGAGCAGTAAATCAGAGCGACAAATTAACGCTTGTGCGAGGTTTAGGCGCATACGCCAACCACCGGAAAATTCTTTGGTCGGTTTGGTAAAATCGGCTGTTGAAAAGCCAAGCCCTAGTAGTAATCGACCAGCCCGAGAGTTAATGGTGTAGGCTTGAATGTTTTCAAGTTCCATGTGTAAAGAAGCCGCCTTCATGCCATCATTGGCCTCTTCTGCTGCTTTAAGTTCTTTTTCTAAAGCTCGATATTGCTTATCCCCATCAATTACGTAATCAAGGGCTGATTCTTCCAAACCTGGAGTTTCCTGAGCTACGGAGCTAATAACCCAAGATGACGGGATATTGATGTCGCCATTTTCCGGTAAAATTTCTTTTTTTATAAGGGCAAATAAGGTTGATTTACCGCAACCATTACGTCCAATTAGACCAACGCGTTTATGAGGATAAATTGTGGCGCAAGCATTGTTAAGTAGCGTGTTATTGCCACGCATAACTTCTAAATTGTTTATATAAATCATGAGTAAATCCGAAGTGAAGGGGCTCGCTTGTGGAAGCGTTCTCGCGGTCTTAGGGGCTCTGAACTAGTAAATTAAAGTCCTGCCTGTGGATAAATGTAAGGGTTTAGACACATTAAAGTTAGTTAATAATCTCCCTTTGACCCACATATCCTTTTACCCGCAGTTTCATAACTAGACGGAATAAATCATTGCTACTTTGGGGGATAGTGCTTTTGTGGCTTATAGACCCTCAATGATAAGCGTTATAAGCGTTATAAGCGTTAAAAGTACAATCCCAAGTAAACATTAAAGCAAGGAGCCCCGTGGGCCTAAGGCTCTAGTCTGGGGCTAAGCCGTCTAGAGGAGGCTAACCTATTTATTGCTGTAGTTCACAAGCCAATTGCTATTATCTGAGTGTATTATACAGTATTGACTTAGGACTTGATTTAATTCTTCAGCAAAATCAGTTATGCCTGGTCTTTTGATTGAGTAAAACCTGTGTTTTATGTTGTCTAAATAGCGTCAGGGGCTCTGATACCGGTAAAAGTAACAGTTTGGATTCCATTTTCATTGCTAATGTTTGCAAGGTCCCCACTATAGTAATATGGGGTGAATAGCTGCTGGTTCGGATTATTTTCTTTAGTCGCAAAATACAGCGTCACTTTAGCTTTAGGATCATATTTACCTCTAATGCCTTGAGATAAAATGTATCCAACTAAGGCATGTTCGCTTGAATGGTAGCCGTTACGCCAAAAATGTTGCTTTTGCCCTAATACAACTTCTCCATATTGACGGTCGGTTAGCTTTCGGGTCCAAGTGCGGACTGTGCCGGTTATTGGGGCTTGTCCTACTAATGCTGCGTGTAGCATGGCTTGATCTAATTCCGCCCAAATCCACCAAGTTGCGTCGTGGCGTTCATCATCTTCATACCAAAAATTTCCATCAGGTTTTAAGGCGTCTTTTACGTAAACAGCAATCCCGTGTAAAGCCTTTGCTCTAATCATAGGGTCACCTTTAAGAGAGGCGGCGATATCTCTCATCCACCAAGTCTTAATCCCATGACCGTAGTTAGCTAATTGTCCTATTTTATTAGGGTTGGCGATATCACCAGTTAAGCTACCATAGAACCTGCCGGTATTTGGTTCAGTAAAGTAGTTGTCAATAATATCAAGCGATTCATCAATAGATGTTTGCCATAGAGGTTTTAACTCCTTTGGTAGTAGGCGCCATAAAAGTAGCAGGTAGCAATTAAGTTCATCTAGCTGAGGCGAAAGTTGTATATCTTTGGCCTTATCGGCTTCAAAATCTTTAAGCACCCACTTTAAAATGCGACTATGTTCATCGGCGCAGTAGGTATAGATGTATTTGCGAATGGTTTCGATCGCATCTAGGGATTCTTGTGAATGGGTGAGATATACATTCATAGCTAACCCTAAGGTGGCGCCACACAAATCTTGAATAGCGCGTTCCTCTAGTTTTGGGTGGCCTGATTTAAGCTTGGAAAACTGTTGTTCATCTGAGTTGACGTTGGCGTGGGCTTCATTTGCTGTGAAAAAGGTATAAAAAATGCCATGTTCATCGCGTGCATGATCAAGCAGATAACGAACGCCTGCTTCATGAAGTTTTAAAGCTTCTTGATCCCCAGTTAGATTAAAGAGAGCGCCATACGCAAAAGTTTGACGTGACATCATGCGGACGTATTGGCGTTTTAAAAGTGTGTTGATATCAATGCAGTAATGAGCGAGCAAAATTTTTAAATCACGGGGTGCTTCGTGAGTTAAATTAGCGGGAGCTGAGTTTGGGGTAGTAGAGTTTAAATTAGTGTCCTGGGTAGCTCCGCCAATCAGAGTGCCATCGTTATTGCGCCAAGTAGGGAAATTGCCGATTGGGTTTCCTTTGGCTTCATCTTGTAACCAAAATTTAAGGAGTAATTTAGCGTGTTCTACCCATTCATCGGCAGTAGGCAAAAGAGCAAGATCCTGACGTGGGGTGATGGAAGCATTTTGCGGGGCAACATTCGTAACGACAGACATATAATAACTCCAAAACTAATTGATAACTAGTTAATAATACTGAATGTTTTAAAAAATTAAAGTGTTATGTGCGGTAATGTAGCTTTAGTTACGGTTGAGTAATTGTTGAGGTGATCCTTTAATGAAATACTATGTAACTAAATAAAAATAAATGCTTTTTGCGGGCCCTAGCAAGGCAAAGTTAAAAGGTGCGTACAGGTTAAAGGCTCGGATTTATATAACTGAGAAAATTTATAGCGCACTATGTTATAATTGAACCGTTTGATGTAAAAGGACTAGATTTTATGAAGATTGAGAAGAATACTGTAGTTAAGCTTGATTTTATTGTAACTGACGAAGAAAACCGCGTACTTAATGCGGAAAATCGCGAATCTATAGAAGTGCTTATTGGGCATGATCAGTTAGTTAAAGGCTTTGAAGATGCAATTATCGGTCACGAAGCTGGTGATAAGATTAACGCAGTAGTTCCCCCAGAACTTGGTTATGGTGAATATAATCCAGGTTTAGTTCAGGAAATAGATCGTAACCTTTTTGATGGGATGGAACTTAATGAAGGTGATACCTTCCTTGCTGATACCGATCTTGGTAAAATGCCACTTACTGTATCTTCTATTAAGGAAGACAAAGTTGTAGTTGATGGCAACCACCCATTTGCTGGTAAAACTTTAAAGTACATGATCGAAATTGAAAATGTACGTGCAGCTACTGAATCTGAAATTCAGCATGGCCATGTACATGGGGAACATGGTTGTTGCCATGACCATGACCACGAAGAAGATCATTGCTGTTGTGGGCACCACCATCATGACCATGATGAAGAAGGTGATCATAAGTGCTGTGGCCGTCATCATCACGAACACGACGAAGCTCATGAAGGCGAACACAAGTGTTGTGGTGGCCACGGTCATCATCACCATGATCATGATGAAGATCATGAATGTTGTTGCCATAAGCACGACTAATTTTGTTTAGTGAGGGCCTTAGATAGCGTTAGAGTCTAACTTGAGTGGGGATGATACGAGTTTCGTTCACGCTAATTAAAGCTAACTAAAAAAAACAAAATTTTGCGCCGAAATATACCCGGCTAAATTTGAAGATGGGCGCCCGTTAAAAGCGCTCTTCTTCTTACCTTAAACTAGCAATTAAAGTTAATTACCTCAAGGTGCCACTTGCTACTTGTTCATAGTTAGAACATGGTGAAGGCGCCTTGCTTAATTTTTAGTAGTCAGAAATTTGGCTGACTGCGACATGAAATTTTAGGGCTTTAACTTTGTATTTGAGCTTTAACAGTTGGGCCATAATTAAATTATGGTGCTTGCTGCTATAGTGTAGTTAATCGTTAAAATTTTCTTTGTTAGAGCCTAAGTTGACCTCGTTTTAAATTTAAAGCCCTAATAAATCCACCTTCCTTATGACCGGAGCCACATATGAAATATATCATCAAACTTTTTCCTGAGATGATAGTAAAGAGCAAAACTGTACGCCAGAGAATGACTAAGGTTTTGCAGAGTAATATTCGTAATGTCTTTACTCGTCGTGGCATTATTTGTCACGTGCGTATTGAATGGGATAAGCTTGTGGTTCGGGTTGATCCGGTGGAAAATCCAAATCTACCAACAGTAGACGAAGTGACTAAGATCCTCACTGAAATTCCAGGGATTCAAACAGTGCTTAGTGTAGAAGAGTATAACTATACCGATCTACACGATATTTATGAAAAAACAGCTGCTATCTATGGCCACCAATTAGCAGGTAAAACCTTTTGCGTGCGTGTAAAACGTAAGGGTAAGCAGGAATTTACTTCGATCGAAGTTGAGCGTTATGTGGGGGGCGGGTTAAATCAGAACTTTCCATCAGGCGGGGTGAGTTTAACACATCCTGATATGACGATTCAGCTCGAAATTGATGATGAAAAGTTATACCTCATTACTAAGATTAGTACTGGTTTAGGTGGTTATCCATTATCAACCCAAGAAGATGTAATCAGTTTGATCTCTGGTGGCTTTGATTCTGGGGTGTCATCTTATGATTTTATTAAACGTGGCTGTCGTGTACATTACCTCTTTTTTAATATGGGTGGTAATGCTCATGAAATTGGCGTTAAGCAAGAAAGTTTTTATTTATGGAAACGATTTGGTTCTTCACATAAAGTACGTTTCATTACCGTGCCTTTTGAAAAGATTATCGGCGAAATTTTAACTAAGACAGATCATAGTATCCGTGGGGTGGTGCTTAAACGCATGATGATGCGTGTAGCTGCGCAAATTGCCGATAAAATGAAAGTTGAAGCTTTGGTTACAGGTGAAAGTTTAGGTCAAGTATCAAGCCAAACTTTAACTAATCTTTCAGTTATTGACCGCGTAACTTCAAAGTTAGTTTTACGTCCATTAATTTGTAGTGATAAACAAGATATCATCGATTGTGCGCGTAAAATTGGGACCGCCCATTTTGCTGAATCGATGCCTGAATATTGTGGGGTAATTTCTGACCGACCAACAGTTAAGGCTAATCCAGCCTTTGTGGATGAACAAGAAGCTTTAATGGATATGTCTTTAGTTGAAGATGCAGTAGCCTCTTCAAAGTGGATGGATATTCGTGAAGTACCTAATGATACTAAAAAGACTATTGGTGAAGTTGAGGTTACCGCTTTTGCCGGACTCAATGAAGTAGTAGTTGATATCAGAGCCCAAGACGAAATAGATAAGCATCCGCTTAAGGACCTTGAACGTGATCATTTGGAAATTCCGTTCTTTAAAATTGCAACTGAATTTCCAAAACTTGATCGATTAAAAACATACTTACTCTACTGTGACCAAGGGGTTATGAGTAAAATGCAAGCCATGTATCTAAAGGATCAAGGTTACCAAAATGTGAAGGTGTACCGTCCTGAAGTCGGTGGTTGTGCAGTGTGCCGAGCAAACGCGGAAAGTGAAGAAGCCACCAACTCTTCCGTAGCTAAAGCTGAGTAGTCAAAAATATTGTTTGGCGATATAGACGTTAAGCATATAAAGTTCCAACCTTTAATTAACATGGTTTAAAGTAAAAAGGCTGTCACTCTCAGATTAAGTGGCAGCCTTTCTTATTTTAGGAGCTAATTTAGGTTTAGTGTTTTGCCTAAATTACCAACATGTCTTGAGCGACTTTATTCGCAGTCTTTCGGTCTGTTAAGTGCGTTAAAATTGCCAGTGCAAAATCTATAGCGGTAGCAGGACCACGGCTAGTAATAATGTTATGAGCTTCATCAATTACTACGTTATCAGATTTGGCTTGCGGTAGATATTGTTCGGCCCCAGGGTAGCCTGTCGCCGGAATATTTTGGTTAAGGATGCCATGTTTAGCGAGCACTAAAGCAGGAGCAGCACAGATAGCAGCAATCAGTTTGCCGGCGGCAAATTGTTCTTTTAGGATAGAACCTACAAGAGGAGAAGCCCCGCAATTGTTAGAGCCAGGTAAGCCACCTGGAATTATTACCGCATCAAATTTGGTGGTGGCAGCTTGTTCTAAGGTAGTGTCTGCTTTAATAACAGTTCCATGCGCGCATGCCACCTCAAGACTTTGATTTAAAGTAAGGGCTGCCATGGTTAAATCAACTCCGCCTCGACGAAGGATATCAATAACAGAAATAGATTCTAATTCTTCCGCGCCTGTAGCCATGATAATTAATGCATTTGGCATATAAGTGTTCTCCTTGAAATAAAGAAAGTAAAAACATCCTTAAAACATCGATAAATAATTTTAAGGATCGTGTCAGTAATGTATCACACTTTTAAAGCTTTATTGTGGCTTGTTAGGTTAAGTTTTGGGAGTTTGGTTACACATTAATTCTTTTTCTAATTGTTGACAAAGTGGTGCAGGTAGATTGTTTTTAGTGGCGACTTTAATAAGCGGGGTAAGAATGTATCCCACTTCGTTGAGGCGACCATAGGCCACATCTTGTTCCATAGAAGAAAAGTTAGTCGCGGTCGCTTTCATAATGGTTTTTACCGTTGTCAAAAGTTCTGTTTTAGTGGTGTTTAGGCCTAAAGCTTGCAATATTGGGGTAATTTCAGAGCAGAGGTCTTCAACTACAGCTTGGTAACTAGACTTTAAAAGTTCGCCGTTAGAGCATTGATAACGAGCAGTTAACGGATTGATTACCGCATTAGCACTAAGCTTCTTTAGAAGGTAAGGGGAAACATCGAGTACTCTTTGGCCGTTAAGAGCTTGGGCTATGGCGTTAATTAAAGGGGCGGATGGAACAAAGGAGAACTTAGGCACATAAGAGTTATTTAAGCTCATAGTTGGGCCTATAAAGGTTGGGCCTACGCCACGATGGAAACAACAGTTGTGTTTTTTCATGGCTCCATGCGCAGTGATAGCCGCAAAAATTGGTTGGCCTTTAGGTAGTTTTTCTTGGGCTTTGGTTGCGGCGCCGAGGCCATTAGCGGCTATTATTACAGGGCATTTAGCTTGGAGGTAAGGTTTAACTTGGGCACAAACTGAAGCCACGGAAAAAGCTTTAGTGGTGATAATGAGGGCATCTGCGTGTAATAAAGCCTTCGGTCTAGTAACAAGAGCTTGGTGATACGATAATCCGAGGTCCCAAAACGCTAATGATTTGCGCTTACAAACTTGGTGCGAAGGTCTTGGCTCAATAAAAAATGGATCGAACCGATGCGAAGATTTTAGTAAATGATAAAACAGTAAGCCAATGCTCCCTGCGCCGATAATGGCTAAACGGGGTAAGTGTTTATTTGCATGGGTGAGGCCAATGTTATGTTTTTTACTATCCATTTGAAACCTTTTGGTTGCATAAATAGAGTGAGGCAAAAATACAATAATGTAACATAGTTCATGAATTGTATGCTGGTCTCTTTCTTTAATTACACTGTTTTTGTGAGAAGTGCGTTAACGTGGTATAATTTGGGCGTTTTTGACCTAAAAATCTATGTTTTGAGCGTAAATATAGCTAAATTAGGTTAGTGAGCGTCGAAGTTGCATATTTTGAGGTTTAGGCTTCGAGGTTTAGGCTTCGTTTCTTTTTGTAGGTGATGGTATGACCAGTATGAATGATAATTTGCTACAGGAACCAAATGCTAATCCAACAACCAAGCCTAGTTTTGAAGAAATGATGGCCCAAATTGAATCTATGCTTTCTGATATGGAAGGGCAAAAATTAACCCTTGAAGAGCAAGTTCGTAATTATGAGCAAGGCATGAATTTAATTGCTGAGTGTAGCCGTTGTTTAACTGAGGCCCGTAATAGAATAGCAGAAGTATATAACGCTTCTCCTGCAGGGCGTGAACGAGCTTTACGTGAACGTAATTTTGCGCCGGAAGCAACTGATTTAGGTGACAAAGCAGCTCGTTAAAATTTCTTTAAATTAGCTTGTTTATAAGCTTTAGATTAAGTAGCTAGAGCTTAGGTTAGCTAGTTGACAAAAAATAACAAACAAAAACAAAAAAACATATAACAGGTTTACGACTTAAAGCCAAAGGTCTGTATAACTAGGATTAAAGCAAAATTTAATTACACTAGCTAAAGGCTTTTTAGCGCTGCGCTAGATAAGCTTTGGATTAAGCTTTTTCTAGTGACGTTAAGTTTTAGGTACATGATTTTAAATGTGGATAGTCCGGGCGGATTAAAAGATGAATTTAAAAGAAAACATGGTTTATTGCCAAGAGCGGGTAAATAACTACCTCAAAGCATATCTAGACAATTTACCGGAAGTTGCCCCGAAATTACGTGACGCTATGGCTTATGGCGTATTGCTAGGTGGCAAAAGAGTGCGTCCGTTTTTAGTTTATAACGTCGCTAAGTCTTTAGGTATTGATTACGATTTAGCTGATGCGCCGGCTGCTGCTATTGAATGTATTCATGCTTATTCGCTTATTCACGATGATTTACCGGCGATGGACGATGATAGCTTAAGACGTGGTCATCCAACTTGTCATGTAAAGTTTGGTGAAGCTACTGCTATTTTAGCTGGTGATGCTCTGCAGACTATGGCTTTTGAAATTTTAGGTACTGCAGCGGAAAAGTTTGCAGCCCGTGGTTTAACTGCTAACCTAGTTGAAATGTATAAAGTTTTAGCGCGGGGAAGTGGTTACGCTGGGATGTGCGGAGGTCAGGAACTAGATCTTGAAGCTGAAGGTTTATTGGTTAGCCAAGAAGCATTAGAGAAGGTGCATCGCCACAAGACTGGGGCTTTAATTGAAAGCGCAGTTGATTTAGGTTTGTTATTAAATCCTACTCTGCCCCAAGGTACCAAGGAAGCTTATGCCTCATATGCTCGTGGTATTGGGCTTGCGTTCCAAGTATGGGATGATGTGCTCGATATTATTTCTGATACAGAAACTTTGGGTAAACCACAAGGCTCAGACGAAGCAGAAGAAAAAAGCACTTACCCTCGTCTCATGGGACTAGAGGCTGCTAAAAAGTATGCTTTGGATTTAGCCAATAAAGCTAAAGATAGTTTAAAAGCTACAGCGCACGATACTCAGGTATTGTGTGACTTTGCTGATTTTATTGTATCACGGGATCATTAAAGTTTTTGGCGGCCGACCTTGGCGCGGCGCGGGATGGTATCTTGGAAGACTATAAGATTCTTAATCGCATTAACGACCCACGAGATTTACGCGGTTTGACAGTTGAAGAGCTAAAAACATTAGCTACAGAACTTAGAGATTTCTTGCTTAAAACTGTCAGTCAAACTAGTGGTCATTTGGCCTCCGGTCTTGGGGTGGTGGAACTTACAATTGCGCTTCACTATGTTTACGATACTCCTAATGACTCAGTTATTTGGGACGTAGGGCATCAAGCGTATCCACATAAGATTTTAACTGGGCGTCGTGATACTTTAGCCACTATTAGACAAAAACACGGGCTTCATCCGTTTTGTTGGCGGGAGGAAAGTCCTTATGATGTATTTTCTACGGGCCATGCTAGTACTTCCATTGGGGAGGCATTAGGGATCGCCATTGCTAATAGAGTGCAACATAATGGTCATCATGTGGCTGCCGTGATTGGTGATGGAGCGCTTACAGGTGGAGTGGCTTTTGAAGCTTTAAATCACGCCGGCGATCTCGGAGAAAACATGCTCATTATTCTTAATGATAATGAAATGAGTATCTCGGAGAGTGTGGGTTCATTGGCTAAACATTTAGCGATGTGGATAAGTAGTCCTTCGTATGCCCGTCTGCTAAAAAGTAGCAAAAAGGTGCTAGATAATGTGCCTTTGATTCGTGACTTTGCTTTAAAAGCTCAAGAACACTTAAAAGGGATGGTCGTTCCGGGAACTATCTTTGAAGAATTTGGGTTTAATTATGTTGGTCCAATAGACGGACATGATTTAGAAACACTAATTTCAGTACTGCGTAATATGCGTAGTTTAGATGGGCCACAGCTACTTCATATTACAACTACTAAAGGTAAAGGTTATACACCGGCCGAGTTAAATCCGTCAGCCTACCACGGGGTGCCTAAATTCAATATGGATATAGGGATCCAAAAGCCTAAAGATACCAAAATTTTTACTTATTCTGACTTGTTTGGTAAATGGTTAATGAAAACGGCGGCCCAAAACCCAAAGCTCATGGGGATTACTCCTGCTATGTGCACCGGTTCGGGCATGGGTGAATTTGCAAAAAAATTCCCTCAGCAGTATTTTGATGTGGCGATTGCTGAACAACACGCTGTTTTACTATCTTCAGGTATGGCAGTTGGTGGCTTAATGCCCGTTGTTTCCGTTTACTCAACGTTCTTGCAACGTGCGTATGACCAACTTATTCATGATTTGGCTATTCAAAAAGCCCCTGTTATTGTGGCAATTGATCGTGCGGGCGTAGTTGGGCCTGATGGGCCAACACACCAAGGGGTGTTTGATATTGGGTTTGTACGAGCAATTCCGGGATTTATCTTCTTCGCTCCGGCTAGCACTGTTGAAATGTGGCGCATGTTAAATACTGCAGCCAAACTTAATGCCCCGGTGGCTATTCGTTATCCACGTGGCTTTGGTAAAGATTGTAATGACTTTACAGAGGATGACGAAGAAACTATTGAAGTGGGGCAAGCCCAAGTATTACGCCAAGGTAAAGACGTGTGTGTAGTGGGGTGGGGGCCTTTAATCAAGGATGTTGAACGTTATTTTGCAGAAGTTAATGCCGATTTTACTGTAGTTAATATGCGTAGTATTAAGCCTCTTGATTTAGCTTGCATCAAAACTCAAGCGCTTAGCCACAAATGGCTGATTACGCTTGAAGATGGCATGATTAGCGGTGGGGTTGGTGAAGCAGTGGCGACTTATGTAGCTAACAACAGATTAGGAGCTGGGGTGTACAACTTGGGTATTCCTGACGAATTTGTGGAACAGGCTACATGTGACGAGATCTATCGGGCCTATGGGATGGATCATGAATCGGTTTTGGCTTTAGCCCAAAAGCTTGCGCGCCAAGACTAGTTATGAATCGACGGAAAACAAAGGCTAAACTAACTTAGCTTCCTAGATTCCATGGAGCCTTAAGTTTAAGGCTTAAGGCTATTGTGGTTTTTAAACAATCAAATAAATTTTTTACTTTTAATAACCGAGGTGGGTAAGTCCATCTTTAGAGGAGATTAACAATGCCTTCTTTTGATATTGTGTCTGAACTTGCGATGAATGAAGTCCAGAATGCTGTGGATAATGCTAATCGTGAAATTTCATGCCGCTTCGATTTTCGTGGGGTTGATGCTTCTTTTGAATTTAACGAAAAAGATAAATTGATTAAAGTTGCAGCTGATGCGGACTTCCAAATTCAGCAGATGAATGATATTTTGCGCGATAAAATGGCTAAGCGCCAGATCGATCCGGCAAGTCTTGATTTTCAAACTCCAGAACAGTCAGGTCGTCGCTTTAATGAAGAAGTTAAGCTTAAGAGTGGGATTGAACAAGCTATGGCTAAAAAGTTAGTCAAAACCATTAAAGATTCTAAAATTAAAGTTACCGCCCAAATTCAAGGTGAAACTGTTCGTGTAACTGGGAAAAAGCGTGACGATTTACAAGAAGTGATAGCTCTTATTCGTGGAGCTGAGTTAGGGCAACCATTCCAGTTCAATAACTTCCGTGATTAATTTGTCGGCTTTTTTAGAACGGTAATTGGTTCTTAAATGATCTAAGCATAAAAAGGAGCTGCAAGACAGCTCCTTTTTACTAGGTAAGAACAAATCGAAACAAGATTTTTAGCGCAAGAGGTGCTTAAATGGCCCAAGAACAAGAATCTCAAAGCATAGCTTCAACCTCAAGTAAACCCCAGGGCAAAGGTGAAGTAGGGGCTACGCTTAAGCGTATTTTTTCCATGCGCATGTTTATTTGCGTGGTTCTTGGATTTAGTTCAGGTTTACCGCTTTATTTGCTGTTTAATCTAGTCATGGCATGGCTGCGAGATGCCAATGTCGATCTTAAAGATATTGGGTTATTTTCTTTAGTGACGGTGCCATATATTTGGAAGTTTTTATGGGCCCCATTTTTGGATCGCTACAATGTGTTGCGGTGTGGGCGCAGACGTAGTTGGATGTTGTTAACCCAACTAGGTTTAACGGTGTTAATTGCGGGATTAGGCCTTTTTACGCCGGGTGAAACATTTAAATTTGCGGTATTTGGTTCAAGCTATGAGTTGGCTAATTTAACTCTTGTTATGGGGCTATGTACTTTAATTGCATTTTTATCGGCTACTCAAGATGTGGCCTTAGATGCTTACCGCCGTGAAATATTAGCTGATGAAGAATTGGGGCTAGGGAATGCTTATTTTGTTAATGCTTATCGGATCTCAGGCATGATTCCGGGCGGTTTATCGCTAATTTTAAGTGAATATATTTCATGGCACTTTGTATTTCCGATTACGGCTTTTTTTATGTTGCCGGGGATTTTGGCTTCCATTTTTATCAAGGAACCTGCGTGCTGCGCCGTGCCTCGGACTTTACTAGAGTCGGTTTATCTACCTTTTGTGGAATTTATAAAACGAAAAGGCGTGCTTGGAGCTATCGGGGTTATTTCATTTATCTTTTTATATAAACTTGGCGACAGTATGGCTACAGCTTTAGCGACGCCGTTTTATATGGATATGGGGTATTCTAAGAGTAGCATTGGGATTATTAACAAGACTGCTGGGCTGTGGACAATGGTCATAGGTGGTTTTGCTGGGGGGATCTTAATGCTAAAAATCGGCATAAATAGAGCCCTGTGGATTTTTGGGGTCGGGCAAATTATAACTATTTTGGGTTATGTGTTTATTGCGCATGCCTGGAAGCATCCAGATTTTGTGGCTACGCTTTTAACCCAAGTTGGTAATCTTGGGGGAATTTTGGCGGAAAATCCACTATTTAGTGGGGCGGGATTTGAGTTTCCAAGCAAAACATTGCTCGCCATAGTTGTCGGCGCGGAAAGTCTTGGAGCGGGCCTTGGAACAGCCTGTTTTGTAGCTTATATGTGCCGTGAAACCTCCCATCAATTTGTGGCTACTCAGCTTGCGATTTTTACCGCCCTTTCGGCTATTCCACGGACGGTTTGCAATGCAAGTACAGGCTATATTGTTGAGTGGTTAGGATGGGAGCATTTCTTTATATTTTGTTATGCGTTAGCCATTCCTGGGATGGTGATGCTTATATATGTTGCCCCTTGGAAGGACAATTCTGTAAAGCCAAATTAACGCGTATTTTTTGCCATCTTAGTACAAGTTCAGAGGCAAATAAATGAAAGAAATTGTTAGTTACGAGCTTTAAAGTTGTCAAAGTGTGATTTTTATGGTCAACTTTGCTTTAAGGGAGAAGTGGTTTTCAGAAATTGACGCATTCTCTAGTGTTAAAAGTATATTTTGGCCTCGTTACGACGTTAAATTTTTTGAAATATGTGCGCATTGTGTCAAAAATACATGCCTTTGTGGTAGAATATAGGGCAGATCTTTACGCATTTTCAGCGAGAAGTTTTTTTGAAAATGTGTATTGTATTTTAGGTGTGTCTTTTGACATTTTTAGTTTAGCTTTTCTGCCATTTATTCTCTGGAAATACCATGATAAATATTAAGAAAGGATTAGATATCCCTCTAAGTGGCAAGCCGGAAATGAAGATTAGTGTTGGCCAGGCTGTAAAGCATGTTGCTTTACTTGGCAGTGACTATCACGGTCTTAAACCTTCCATGTTAGTGGAAGCCGGTCAGTCAGTTGAAAAGGGTCAGGTTCTTTTTACTGACAAAAAGAATCCTGGCGTGCAGTTCACTGCGCCGGTATCCGGCAAGGTAGTTGCAATCAACCGCGGCGCAAAAAGAGTATTTCAATCCTTAGTAATCGAAATCGATCCTACTGCCGTAGGCAGCAAAAAATTTAAGGCCTATTCTGCTGAAGAGCTTGATAATCTCTCTCGTGAAGAAGTACAGAACCAGCTTGTTGAATCTGGTGCATGGACAGCTTTTAGAACTCGTCCATTCAGCAAGGCTCCTGCTGTTAAATCAGTGCCTGATAATATTTTTGTAACTGCAATCGATACCAATCCTCTCGCAGCAGATCCGACCGTAATTATTGCAACTCACGAAAAAGCCTTCGTTGATGGTTTAAGTGTGCTGGCTGCACTTACTGATGGTAAGGTTTATGTATGTAAGGGTGAAGCATCTCTTCCTGTGAGCAAAAACCCACGTGTTAAGGAAGAAGTGTTTTGTGGTAAGCATCCAGCAGGTCTTGCTGGCACTCACATGCATTTCTTAAGCCCTGCTTCTGAAAACCATATTATGTGGTCAATTGGTTACCAAGACGTTATTGCAATTGGTTACCTATTTAGAAGTGGCGAAATTTACAATGAACGCATTGTAAGTTTAGGTGGCCCTAATGTAAGTACTCCACGTTTAGTTAGAACTGTAGCTGGTGCTTGTGTTTCTGAACTTTGCGCTGGTGAACTTACTGGTTCTGATTATCGTGTGATTTCTGGTTCAGTTTTAAATGGTCACAAAGCAGAAGCTGCTTTTGATTATCTAGGCAGATTCCACCAGCAGATTAGCGTAATTCCAGAAGGTGACAAGCCTGAATTCTTAGGCTGGCTCATGCCTGGCGCAAGAAAGCACTCTGTAACTAGAACTTTCTTAAGCTGCCTCATTCCTCCACGTAGCTACGACATCAATACCGGTGTACACGGTGGTTCACGTGCTATGGTGCCTATCGGGAATTTTGAACGCGTTATGCCGCTCGATATTATTGCAACTCAGCTTCTTCGTTCTATTGAAATTGGCGATACTGATGCAGCTAAGCTTCTTGGTTGCCTTGAACTCGATGAAGAAGATTTGGCTTTATGCACCTACGTTTGTCCGGGCAAGACCGAATACGGTCGTTTGCTCCGCAAATGCCTGACCAGAATCGAATTGGAGGGTTAACGTGCTGTATAACATTATTAAGAAAGTTGAACCACTTTTTGCTAAAGGTGGCAAACTTGAAAGATTGTTCCCTCTATTTGAAGGGACTGCTACCCTCCTTTACAACCAGGGTAATGTAACTAAGAATACTACTACTCACGTACGCGATAACATCGACTTAAAGCGTATGATGATCATGGTATTTTTTGCCGTATTCCCAGCTATGTTCTGGGGTTGGTACAACATTGGTAATCAGACCATTGAAGCTCTTAAGAGCTTTATTGAAGTTGCCCAAACTTCTCATTCTCTTTTTGGTGAAAATTACCATTATGCTATTGTTCAGATGTTAGGTGGTACTTTAACTTCTGACGCTGGCCTTTACAGCAAGATGCTTATTGGTGCAGTTTATTTCCTTCCTATTTACCTAGTAGTATTTGCGGTAGGTGCATTCTGGGAAGTTATCTTCTGTATCGTTCGTAAGCATGAAGTAAATGAAGGTTTCTTCGTAACTTCTATTCTCTTTGCTTTGATCGTTCCACCAACCATCCCACTTTGGCAAGCTGCTTTAGGTATTTCTTTCGGTGTTCTCATCGGTAAGGAAATCTTTGGTGGTACTGGCCGTAACTTCATGAACCCAGCTCTCGTGGGCCGTGCCTTCTTGTTCTTTGCTTACCCAGCACAGATTTCAGGTGATAAGGTATGGGTACCGGTAGATGGTTTCTCTGGTGCTACTCCGCTTAGCCTCTTCAGCCAAAATGGTAACCTTGGTTCATACACTACTGCTGATGCGTTCCTCGGTAACATCCCAGGCTGTATCGGTGAAGGCTCTACTTTAGGTATCCTCATTGGCGGTCTCGCTTTAGTGTTCATGGGTATTGCTTCATGGCGTATCATCGTAAGTGGTGTTCTTGGGGTTGTATTAACTTCTTTGATGTTCAACGCTATTGGTTCAACCACCAACCATATGTTTGCCTTAGATGCTATTAATCACCTTGTATTAGGCGGTTTTGCTTTTGGTATCTTCTTTATGGCAACCGACCCAGTATCTTCTGCCTTCACTTCAAAGGGCAAATATGCTTTCGGTTTCCTTATTGGCTTTATGGTAGTGCTCATTCGAGTTGTTAATCCGGCTTATCCGGAAGGTGTAATGTTGGCAATCCTCTTTGCTAACTGCTGGGCTCCTCTCTTTGACTACATCGTAACTCAGAGAAACATCAACCGCAGAACAAAGATTGCCTCTAGACCTCAAGTAGTGGGAGCTAAATAAATGGCTAAACAGGATTCTATTTTTAAGGTATTCGGTGTAACCGGCCTCCTCTGCTTTGTATGTTCATTGCTTGTATGTACTGCTGTTGTTTCTCTTAAGAGCCTTCAAGAGCAGTCTATCAAGGTTGACCGTGAACTCAGTATTTTGGCTGCAGCTGACGTTAGTGTTGCTGACGGGCAAAAGGTATCTGATGTTTATGCTCAGAACATTGAAGCTCGTTTGCTTGATGTGGCCACCGGTGAATTTGTACCTGCTCAAGAAGTAGCTAACGTAGCTGGTGCTGGCGTGACTGCTGATGATTTTGACTTTGTAAGCAATTCTAAGCTTGCAGGTAAGAACATCACTCTTAGCGCTGATGCTGACTTAGCAAAGATTCGTCAGATTTCAAAGTACATGCCAGTTTACCTCGTTAAGTCAGCTGGTGGCTACAGCAAGGTAATTTTACCTTTCTATGGTCAAGGCCTTTGGTCTGTAATGTATGGTTACCTTGCTCTTAGCACTGATGGTAATACCATTTTAGGCGTTAAGTACTATAACCATGGTGAAACTCCAGGTCTTGGTGCAGAAATTGAAAACCCTAATTGGACTCAAAAGTGGCAGCAGAAGAAGATTTTCGATGCTAATGGTGCCGTTGAATTTGCAGTTCTTAAGAAGGTTGAAAAGCCTGAGTATCAAGTAGATGCTCTTTCTGGTGCTACCTTGACTAGTGATGGTGTTTCTCGCTCTGTCAGGTTCTGGGCTAGTGAATCAGGCTATGGCAAGTTCTTGCAGAACATTCAGAAAAATGGGGTGAAGTAATGGATATTCCTTCTAACAAAGAAGCGTTTACCAAGCCGCTCATTCATGACAATCCAGTTATGATGCAGGTACTAGGTATCTGTTCATCACTCGCTGTAACCTCAAACATGAAGACTGCATTCGTGATGGGTTTAGCGGTAACTGCCGTAGTTGCATGTTCTAACTTGGTAATTTCTCTAATTCGTAAGTATATTCCGAACAGTGTACGTATTATTGTACAGATGACCGTAATTGCTTCGCTCGTAATCGTTGTTGACCAGTTGCTCAAAGCGTTCTCTTATGAACTTTCTAAGCAGCTCTCAGTATTCGTAGGCCTTATCATTACTAACTGTATCGTAATGGGTCGTGCGGAAGCGTTTGCGATGAAGTATCCTCCAATGCCTTCATTCTTTGATGGTCTTGGTAATGGTGTTGGTTACGCACTCATTCTTTGCCTACTTGGTACTGTCCGTGAAGTGTTTGGTTCTGGTACCTGGTTTGGTATCGAACTCATGAAGACTGTGAACAACGGTGGTTGGTATGTGCCTAACGGCTTCATGCTTATGCCTCCTTGTGCCTTCTTCTTAATCGGTCTCCTTATTTGGTTATCCAACAGACTTACTCATGTTGCGCATAAGCCAGAATATGATACCAGCCGTGAGGATGCATCATAATGGAACATTATATTAGTTTATTTATCAAGGCAGTTTTCATCGAAAACTTGGCCTTAAGCTTCTTCCTCGGGATGTGTACCTTCCTCGCGGTTTCAAAGAAGGTTAAGACTGCTATCGGCCTCGGTATTGCCGTTGTCGTAGTTCAGATGATTGCAGTACCTGCAAATAATCTGGTTTATACCTACGTACTTAAGCCAAATGCGATTCAGACTGGTCTCGACCTCTCATTCCTTGGCTTTATTACCTACATTGGGGTTATCGCAGCTATTGTGCAGATTCTCGAAATGTTCTTGGATAAGTTTGTACCAAGCCTATATGCGGCTCTCGGTATCTTCTTACCACTCATTACCGTAAACTGCGCAATCTTCGGTGGCGTATCCTTCATGGTACAGCGTGAGTACAATTTTGGCGAATCTGTAGTTTATGCAGCAGGTTCTGGTATTTCTTGGGCTTTAGCGGTAGTACTTTTAGCTGCTATTCGTGAAAAGCTAAAGTATGCTCATGCGCCTGAAGCAATCAATGGCCTTGGCTTGGTATTTATTACCGCTGGTTTGATTGCTCTTGGCTTTATGTCATTCTCTGGCATACAGTTATAAGGAGATTCCATGGAAATTATTTGGGGCGTAGGCCTATTTATCGGTATCGTGTTGGTGCTGGTTGCTGCCATCTTAGTAGCTAGAGCCTTCATGGTAAATTCCGGTGATGTTAATATTGGAATCAACGGTGATCCTAAAAAAGCAATCAAGGTTCCAGCTGGTGACAAGCTTTTAACTTCTCTCGCTAACCAGGGTATTTTCGTACCGTCTGCTTGTGGCGGTGGCGGGGCTTGTGGTCAGTGCCGTTGTAAAGTACTTAAGGGCGGTGGGGATGTGCTCCCAACTGAACTTGGTCACTTGTCAAAGCGTGAGGTACGTGAAGGCTGGCGTTTAGCATGTCAGGTTAGCGTACGCCAAGATATGGAAATTGAACTTCCTGCTTCTGTATTCGGCGTAAAGAAGTGGCAGTGTACTGTTATTTCTAACGATAACGTTGCTACCTTTATCAAGGAATTGCGTTTAGCTATCCCTGAAGGGGAAGAAGTACCATTCCGCGCTGGTGGTTATATTCAGATTGAAGCTGATCCACATACTGTTGCATACAAGGACTTTGATATCCCTGAAAAATACAGAAGCGATTGGGAAAAGTTCCATCTTTTTGATTTGGTATCTAAGGTTGATACTCACATTTTGCGTGCTTACTCTATGGCTTCTTACCCAGAAGAAAAGGGTTTGATCATGCTTAACGTACGTATTGCTACCCCTCCTCTTCGTCAGATGGATACTATTCCACCAGGGCAGATGTCTTCTTACATTTGGTCTCTTAAGAAGGGTGATAAGGTTACTATTTCTGGTCCATTCGGTGAATTCTTTGCTAAAGACACTGATGCAGAAATGGTATTTATCGGTGGTGGTGCTGGTATGGCGCCAATGCGTTCTCACATTTTTGACCAGCTCAAGCGTTTGAACTCTAAGCGTAAGATTAGTTTCTGGTATGGTGCTCGTTCTCTTAAAGAACTCTTCTATAAGGAAGAATTCGATAAGTTGGCCGAAGAACATCCAAACTTCACTTGGCACGTAGCCTTAAGTGATCCATTACCAGAAGATAACTGGACTGGTTACACTGGCTTCATTGCTAATGTGCTTTACGAAAACTACCTTAAGGGCCATAAGGCTCCTGAAGACTGTGAATTCTACATGTGCGGCCCTCCAATGATGGCTAAGTCTGTTGTAGATATGCTTCACGGCCTCGGTGTTGAAGACGAAAACATCCTCTTCGATAACTTCGGTGCTTAATGCATAACTGTTGAATGCTCTAGCATTTAAGCGATTAAAGGCATGCTCATATGGGCATGCCTTTTGTTGTGTGCTTATCATTGACCTTTCATGGTGGAGAAACACAAGGCGAATCCGTTTTACGAAAATTCAAGAAAAGAAGTTGTATCAAAATCCTAAAAAGCATATTGAAGCATTTAGTAGAGCCTTGATCATGTATTCGTTGATTGCTCTGATTGACGGATTTTTATTAGCGTTGTTTTAAGATATTTTCTAAAAATTCAATACACAGTAAAATTGAAGTTTGGAGGTGTAGAGATGATTGACACAAGTATGTCTGATACACTATTCGTAAATGAGAAAGAATATGAGATTATCGGATTTTTAGGTAAAGGCAAGGGCGGATATTCCTATTTAGCAAGCGATGGAGAACAGCGGTATGTCTTAAAACAGATACATCACGAGCCATGCAGTTATTATCAGTTTGGCAATAAAATTCAGGCTGAAATAAATGATTATAACAGACTTGTAAAAGTCAACTTAAAAATGTAGATTTTCGCCAATCTCAAAATGCTGTTTAAT